>Ga0213828_1000019_pt1 | contig 349445 bp, 321 predicted proteins | sample MC6MC0897MG_FD_180664 | JGI IMG/M metagenome (GOLD analysis project Ga0213828, IMG submission 180664) | Enriched soil aggregate microbial communities from Iowa State University, Ames, United States - MC6-MC0897-MG | ecosystem: Environmental > Terrestrial > Soil > Unclassified | place: USA...
CATAGGTGGGTGTTTTTTCTATTAAGGGTCACACCTATGGGAACGAAACCCATGCACGACTTGATCCTGCCCCGGAGTGCCGGGGCAGGATCAAGTTTTCAGACACCACTTATTGCCTATAGGCCCTAATTGGCGCGTCCTAAGTGGCGTGGGCCTAACCAGCGGTTGCTCAGCCTGCGATAGGCGGCTGCAGCTCCGGTCATGTCGCCATCATCCAACGCCTGTAGGCCGTCCAGCAGATCATTGGGAGAATCGTCGGGCCAAACAATTTCCGCCAGTAGGCCGTAATCCAGTTCAATCACTGCACGGCTATCAAAGGACTCCAGCCAACTGCCCAGGTTGCCTAACTCTTCAAAAAGCTGCGACTGTGGCGCATGTGTCACCAAAGTCTGGACTGCCCAAGCTAGACGCTCTACTGCCTGCTCAAATCCGATGTACATGCGCACCGTCTTCAAGTGATTACCTTCATGGATCACTTCGTGTTCATCGTCTTCACGGAATAGGGCAAACCAGCTCAGTGGAATGCCCCACGAAGAAGTGCGGGTATGAAGATGCGTCAGATCCCCGGCGAGTCGGTCAGGATCAACGCGTTGCGCATTAGCCTTTCGGGAAGCAGGGGGGACAAGAAGGTCAAAGACTTCAGGCCGGATGGCTTCTTCTGCCTGCTCGGCCGCTAGCAGGCTGCGGGCCTGTAGTTGCCCGGGGCAATAGCGAGTGTGCTCAGTGCCCTGATAGTCCAGGGTTTTAATGGTCCGGAAGAATTCGGGCTCATTATGTGGGAATGGATCAGAGACGTTGCGCAAAGTACGCTGCCATAGACGGTCGTTTTCAAACTCGTCCCATTGTGCGCAGGTGCGCTGTGGTGTGCGCAGAATGATCGACTGGGCCCAGTCTTCGAAGGTGTCCAGCGGTTCATAAACACGCAGCTGTGCCGTGGCCGAGGTCAGGTCATTGGTGGGCCCAGTCAATTTAGGGGTCATGGTCAGTCCGTGAGCTCCACAATCACCGGCGCGTGGTCGCTGGCGCCCTTACCTTTTCGTTCCTCGCGGTCGATGCTCGCCGAGGTGACTCGCGCGGTGAGCGCCGGAGAAGTCAAGGAGAAGTCAATGCGCATGCCTTCACCCTTGGGGAAGCGCAGCTGCGTGTAATCCCAGTAGGTGTACTGTCCTTCGGTATAACCGCGAACGACGTCGCTGAATCCTAGGTCCTCAAATGCGGTGAACGCTGCGCGTTCGGGTGCTGAAACATGCGTGAGGTTGTTTTCCCGGAAGAAGTCAATGTCCCAAACATCCTCATCCTTCGGGGCGATATTCCAGTCGCCCATCAAAGCAATTTGGGCTTCTGGGTTCTCGGCCAACCACTGCCCGGAACGCTCTTTGAGCTCATCGAGCCAAGTTAGCTTGTAAGCCATGTGTTCATCGTCGAGAGCTCGGCCGTTAGGGACGTATAGGCTCCAGATTCGCACGCCGCCGCAAGTTGCGGCAATGGCCCGTGGTTCCTGAATCGGGTTCTTGCCACCCTTGCCAAATTCGGGTTGGCCAGAGAAGGTGCGCTGCACATCCTCAAGGCCCACGCGGGAAGCGATGGCCACGCCGTTCCACTGGTTTACGCCAAAGTGCGCTACCTCGTAGTCATTGTTCTCGAACAACTCCCACGGAAAATTATCGTCTTTGCATTTCGTTTCCTGGATAGCCAGGACATCTACGTCGGTGCGCCGCAGCCAGTCCTCAACGCGGTCGGCACGGGCTCGCAGCGAGTTCACATTCCAAGTTGCAATCTTCACAAGTTCAACCTATCAAGTTTGCTGACCTGTGCCACTTCAATTTACTTGGAAGTCCGAGTATATTCGTGTGCAGAAGGTGACCCCAATCACTGCAAGGAGGCAAAGGTGCCGGAAATCCTGACCGAACGTCGCGGCCAGTTGGGCATAATTACGCTTAATCGACCCAAGGCACTGAATGCTTTAAATGCCTCAATGTGCCAGGTGTTCCTTGATACATTGCTCGCGTGGCGCGATGAGCCTGAAGTGACACAGGTGCTCGTCCAAGGCGCAGGGGAGCGCGGGCTGTGCGCCGGCGGCGATATTGTTGCCATTTACCAAGACATCCAAGAAAGCACCGGATCCTCCGAGAACTTCTGGCGTATCGAGTATCAACTCAACGTCTTAATAAACGAGTATCCCAAGCCCTACATTGCCTTGATGGACGGCATTGTCCTCGGCGGTGGAATCGGCATCTCGGCGCACGGTAGCCACCGAATAGTCACCGACACCAGCAAATGTGGAATGCCGGAGGTTGGAATCGGATTCTTCCCTGACGTTGGTGGAACCCATCTGCTGGCCAAAGCACCGCGAGCCGCAGGACGGCTGGCAGCGCTGACCGGAACCAAATTCGGTGCAGCCGATGCCATCTTCCTTGGATTGGCCGATAGTTATGTGCCACAGGAAAAGCTCGCGCAGTTGCTGAGAGCACTGGAAAGCGACGATGCCCAAGAGGCTATCGAGTGCTTCGCGCAAATGCCACCGCAGGGCTTTTTGCATGAGCCGTGGGTGCAGGCCTTTAACGAAGACAATATTCGGACGGTATTTCTCTCGCTACAAGACAGTGATGCCCCGAGGGCACAAGAGATGGCCGACGCGCTGCGCATCGCCTGCCCCAGTTCGGTGAGGTTGACCAGCGAACTTATGCAACAAGCTGGCGATGATCTGCGCGTGGACTTAAAGCGTGAATTCCGGGCGGCATTGCATCGTCTCGATGATCCTGATTTCGCAGAAGGCATCCGAGCTGCGGTAATCGACAAAGATCGCAAACCGCACTGGGCAGAGTCGCTGCCCGGGATGAGTCACGAACAACGAACCGAGCGACATCTGGCCCCACTTCCGGGTGCCGAACTGAATTATGCCTTGCTGGGTGCAGGTCTAGAGGAAAAGAGTAAATCATGAGCGAAAAGCCAACCATCGGTTTTCTGGGCTTGGGCCACATGGGCTTGCCCATGGCCATCAACCTGCATCGGGCCGGATATAAGCTCAAGGCATTCGACGTGGTGCCGGCCGCAATTCAAGCTGCGCAGGAAGCGGGGATCCACACGGTGGCCAGTGGTGCTCAGGCCGCCGTCGACGTGGATATCGTGCTCACCATGTTCCCGTCCGGGCAGCATGTTCTTGATGCCTACGAACAGTATCTTCTGAAGAGCGCCAAACCCAACGCGCTCTTTTTGGAATGCTCCACCATTGATGTTGCCCAGGCTCGTCAGGCGGCGGAACTTGCTGTGGCGGCGGGGCACCGAAGTGCGGATGCCCCGGTGTCAGGAGGAGTTGTGGGTGCCGAAGCTGGCACCTTGACCTTCATGCTCGGTGCACAGGCCGAAGATTTGGAAGAGATCACCTCGGTTCTTGAACATATGGGCAAGAAGATCGTGCACTGCGGTGGTTATGGCGCAGGTCAAGCAGCCAAGGTCTGCAACAACATGCTGTTGGGCATTTCGATGATCGGCGCTGCCGAAGCCTTTGTGCTCGGTGAGCGCTTGGGTCTGGAACATCAGGCGCTCTATGACGTGATTTCCTCGGCCTCGGGGCAATGCTGGGCCGTAACCACCAACTGTCCCGTTCCCGGTCCGGTGCCTACCTCGCCGGCGAATCGGGAATATCAGCCCGGATTTGCTGCGGCCCTGATGGCCAAGGATTTGGGGCTGGCCGCCAGCGCGCTGGACCACACCAGCACCGATGCCCAGCTTGGATCCTTGGCCGCAGCGCTGTATCGGAAGTTTAGCGATGAAGGCAACGCAGGAACGGACTTTTCGGGCATCATCAATGCCATTCGAGAAGGATCGTTATAAGAAATCTCCGGAGGTCTTGCGGAAGCGGGCAAGAATCTCAAACAGCTCGGTGGCATCCTTGCTGGAAAGATTACTCCTGGCAAAAAGTAATTCATTGAGATCATCGCGCGCCGCGGCAAGGACTTTTTGGCCTTGGGCGGTGAGTTCCAATAACCGGGTGCGGCCATCGGTCGGGTGCGCAATGCGGCGCACCAGGCCGGTGGATTCCAAACGGTCCACGGAGTTGGTCAGGCTGGTGGCGTGAACCTGCAGCAATTCGCTGGCCTGACTCATAGGTAGCGAGCCTCGCTTGGAGAAGCCCAACAGGGCAAGAACCTCAAAGCGGGCAAAGGTCAGTGAATGCGGTTTAAGGATCGCGTCGGCACGCTGCAAGAAGATCGAGGCAGTACGCATGACCGCAGTAATCGCGGCCATGGAATCAGCTTGGGCTGTCCATCCATGCGAAATCCACTGTTCCCGGGCCTGAGCAATCGGGTCGCGTGGCAACGGAGAAGTCATTTAAATACCCCCATAAGAAGACCTAGTCCAACAATATACTTGGACTTCCTAAGGTTTGGAAGGAGAACCCCCATGGACCTACTGGGAGTGTCACAACAGTTGAGCGATCGCGAACATGAACGCCTGCTGGAAGTGCGAGAGCTGGTGCAGAAGAACATCCGCAAACAGTCCATCGACTACTGGAACCGCGAAGAATTCCCCAAGGATTTAGTGGCCCTACTGGCGCAACACGGGTTGGCCGGAGTGCAATTGGAAGACTGCTCGCACCTGCTGCGCGGATTGATCCACGCGGAAATCGCCAGGGCAGATATCTCGCTGTCCTCCGTGGTGGGCATCCACAACGAGCTGGTGGTCGGGATGATCCATGAACTTGGGTCCCAGGAGCAGCGGGCCCAATGGTTGCCCAAACTCACTTCCTTTGAAGCCTTCGGGGCGTTTGCCTTGACCGAACCCGACCACGGATCGGATATTGCCGGAGGAGTGCAGAGTACTGCCCGACGTGACGGGGATGAGTATGTGATTTCCGGAGCCAAACGCTGGATTGGCATGGGAACTTTCAGCGATTTTACGCTGCTTTGGGCCAAGGACGAAGACACTTCAGAGCTCGGAGCCTACCTCGTGGAATCTGATCGACCTGGCTATAGCTCCACCAAAATTGAGCACAAAATCGGGCTGCGGATCATGCAAAACGCAGACATCACCCTCGACCAAGTGCGCATCCCATTGGCCAACAAACTGCCCGGAGCGACCTGTTTTGCTTCCGCCAATGGGTTGTTGATGCAATCCCGGGCCTGGGTGGGGTGGCAGGCGGTCGGCGCGATGATGGCCACCTTGGATATTTGCCGGGCCTACGCCCTGGAACGCCAGCAGTTCGGGCAACCTATCGCGTCTTTCCAGCTGATTCAACAGACATTAGCCGAGATCGCCGGGAACTTGAGCCTGTGCCTGTCGATGATGAGCGATATCGCCCGCAAGCAGGAACGAGGGGACTTGCAGATGGTCGATGCTGCCATGGCCAAGTCCACCACAACGCGGCTGGCGCGCGAATCGGCCGCGCTGGGCAGGGCGCTATTGGGAGGCAACGGGGTGGTCAGCGATTTTGAGATGGCGAAGGTGTTCTGCGACGTCGAAATCCTTCACACCTATGAGGGAACCTATGAGATCAATTCGCTGATCGTGGGCAGGGCCTTGACCGGTATCAGTGCGTTCGTATAACAAAAACGGCGCTGATCCGGGCCCCGCGACGTGGCGGGGGCGGATCAGCGCCGAGGTCAAAAGTCTAAACAACCGAAGGGAGGCCTAGGCGCGCCACCACTGATCCCAGTAGGTAGCTGGCACTGTGCGCTTGTGGCGCGAGGCAACAAAGCGCTTTTCGATGGCTTGGGCTGCCGATTCGGCAACCTCGCGCCCCTCCAAGTAGTCGTCGATCTGGTCGTAGGTCAGGCCGAGCTCTTCCTCATCGGCGCGCTGTGGCTGGCCGTCGAGCAAATCAGCGGTGGGCTTTTTGGACCAGAGTAATTCCGGGGCCTGCAGTTCACGCAGCAAAGCCTGGTTCTGTCGCTTGTTCAAACCGGCCAGTGGCAGAAGGTCGGCGCCTCCGTCACCAAACTTGGTGAAGAACCCGGTCACTGATTCAGCGGCGTGGTCGGTACCAAGTACCAGCATGCCGCGATCGCCGGCGATCGCGTACTGCACGATCATGCGGGTGCGGGCCTTCGCGTTGCCGCGGTTGAAGTCGCTGATCTTTGGATGCCCAGCATCGGCGATCGCTTCATCCAGTGCGGCGACCGGCTTAGCGATATTAACCTCGAACTGCTCATCGGCGGCAATGAAGTCCATGGCTGCGGCAGCATCGTCGGCATCTTGCTGTACTCCGTGTGGCAGGCGTACCGAAACGAAGCGAGCATCGCCTGAAGCTTCGCGTACTTCCTGAACCGCCAACTGAGCCAGGCGTCCGGCCAAGGTGGAATCAATTCCGCCCGAAATTCCCAGCACAAAACCCTTGGCGCCGGTTGCGGCGAGGTAGTCCTTAAGGAAATCGACGCGACGCCGGATCTCTTGCGCGGCGTCAATTTCTGGGCGCACGCCCAGCTCTTCAATGATCTCTGCTTGCAATTCACGCATGTAAATAATCCTAGGCAGTCGGCAGGGGGATAGGGCGCCGTGCGCAGCGTTTGGCGCGAAAATTAATCTGTTCTCAACATACGCTGCAACGGCATGTGGCTACTGCTGAGCTTGCTCCGGATCCCAGCCCAGACTGCGGGCGATCTTTTCCAAGGTGTGCACCACCGCGTCATATTCCGAGCCGTCCAGGTCTTCTCCGAACTGCGTGCGGATCTTCTCCACCAGTTCGCTCAGCTTCAGTAGCGAAGTGTGTCCGCGATCGGTGATCGAATACTCGCCGTCCTGGACGGTGACCCAGCCTGATTCCACCAATTCGGCAAGATGCTCGCTCAATGATTGCGGCTCGTCCTCGGAAGCGAAGAACGGGGAGAGCCCGGCGTCCAGCTGTGCTTCGGTGGCGGGTTGTTGCTCTAAAAGGTTGAGCACCTGCCACTGCCGGCGTGTCACACCGTGTTCTTCTAAAGTCGCTGCGAACTGCTCGTCAATCAGCGAATCCACCAATTTTAACCAGTAACCCAAGGGGCGTTGTGCGTTCATAAAATCAGCCTAGCGATGATGCCGACTAGAATCGAGGGTATGAGCGAAACCGGCGCCCGTGCGCGACTAAAAGAACTGATCCAAGAACTAGCCATTGTGCGTGGCAAGGTCATCTTGTCTTCGGGCAAGGAAGCCGATTACTACATCGACCTACGTCGGGTCACCCTGCACCAGGAAGCCTCGGGGCTGGTCGGCGAGGTCATGCTTGACCTGCTGGATGAAGCCAAGCTGGAATTCACCAATGTTGGTGGTTTGACCATGGGTGCTGACCCGGTGGGCACCGCCATCATGCATACTGCCCGTGCCAAGGATCGCGCCGTTGATGCGTTTGTGGTCCGCAAGGCACAGAAGTCCTACGGCATGGGCCGACAGGTCGAGGGCCCGAGCGTTGAAGGACGCGACGTCATCGTGCTGGAAGATACTTCCACCACCGGTGGTTCGGCGCTCACCGCAGTTGAGGGCGTGCGCAAGGCTGGCGGCAACGTGATCGCCGTGGCCGTGATCGTGGATCGCGACACCGGCGCCAAGGAGCGTATCGAAGCCGAAGCTGGTGTGCCATACCTGTTCGCCTACGGCAAGGACGAGCTGGGCCTGTAACCTGCGAGAACGTCATACTTGTAACCCGCCATTCCGGCTCGCTGGGATGGCGGGTTTCTTGATTTAAGCCGTGCGCGGCGGCGCGGTGGTATCGCGAGGCACCAGAACCGCCGGCAATTGCTGCGGCGCGCTGGCTTCTTCGCCGTCAAGCAGCGAGAGAAGAATGCGCACCGCGTGGGCGCCCATCTCATGCAGCGGTTGACGCACGGTGCTCAGCGCAGGGGTGCTTTGCGCGGCGGCAGGAATGTCATCAAATCCGATGATCGAAAGATCTCCGGGGACGGAGAGTCCGCGCTCGGTGGCGACACTCAGTGCTGCCAGCGCGGAGACGTCGTTGGCGGCGAATATGGCGGTGGGCGGTTGCGGGAGATCAAGCAGGCGCCCGGCAGCTTCTACTGCAGCGTCATGCTGGTAGTCGCCTTCCTGGATGAGCTGCTCATCAAGGGCGATGCCGGCATTGTCCAGGGCCTGGCGGTATCCGGCCTCGCGTAGATGCGCTGATTTGAGGTCATCACGGCCGCGGATGTGCCCGATGCGCTGGTGGCCTAATTTCAGCAAATACTCGGTGGCTTTTTGCGCTCCGCCGGAGTTATCCACGTCCACGATCATGGGCATATCGGTGCCTGCTTGCGGGTCAATGGCCACCACCGGAACCGAGCTATGGGGAATCTCTACGGTGGGGGTCACAATGATCGCGCCGTCGATGAGCGTGCCTCCCAAGCGCGAGAGCGAACGGCGTTCCCAACCGATGTGCCCTTCCGGGGTGAGGTTGCCGGCGTAGGCCATTAGATCGTATTTGGTGCCGCGCAGGGTGGCGGAAATTCCGTTGAGCAGCTCCAGAGCGAAGGGCTCGAATTCGGCGACCAGGATGCCGATGATGTTGGTGCGTGAATTGCGCATGGAGGAGGCCACCAGCGAAGTTTCATAGCCCAGCTCATTGATGACCTGATGCACGCGGGAGATGGTCGCTGGGGCGACACCGTAGCGACCGTTGACCACCTTGGACACGGTGGATACCGAAACCTCTGCAACACGAGCCACATCGTTGATGGTGACCCTGGTGGCTACCTGGTTTTCGGCAGGCGTTGGCAGCCATCCGGAGGTGGCATTCGCTCGGTGTTCGGTCTCAGGGCTCATCACTCGACTAACAGTAGCGCATATTTCCGCGAAAACAGTGGAGTTTGCGGGTGAATGACATGCCAGCAGGAAGTTTTCGATAACGTTTTCGCTATGGATTTCGAAAACGTTATCGAAAACGATTGACATGACCTGTATCACAGTGCAATTCTTGGTGAAGCCAAGTGCCTGCCGGGCGATAGCCGACAGGGTCAACTCATCACCACACCTCAGGAGCACACGCATGTTATCCACGTCCCGCACTGCAAAAATTCTGGCGCTGGCAGCCACTGGCTCGCTGCTTTTCGCCGGATGCGCCTCCGGATCGGCAACCTCCAACGAATCAGCCGACGGAACCACCACCGTCACCTGGTGGCACAACTCCAATAACGGTGAAGGCAAGGCCTACTACGAAAAGGTCGCCAAGGATTTTGAAGCTTCCCACGAAGGCGTAGACATTGAAGTCCACGCCATGCAACACGAAGACATGCTCACCAAACTCGACGCAGCATTCCAAAGCGGGGACGCGCCGGATGTTTACATGGAACGCGGCGGCGGAGAACTCGCAGCCCACGTGGCCGCAGGACTGACCAAAGATCTCAGCGACCTGGCCAGCGAAGAGATCGGCTTCCTTGGGGATACTGCCGGAGGCTGGCAGATCGACGGCAAAACCTACGCCCTGCCGTACTCGCTGGGCGCGGCAGGCTTCTGGTACAACAAAGCCCTGTTCAAAAAAGCCGGCATAGACAAGGCCCCGGAAACCTGGCAAGAACTGCTCGATGCCAGCAAGAAGCTCAAGGACGCGGGCATTACCCCGATCTCCGTCGGGGCCGGCGACAAGTGGCCAGCCGCCCACTACTGGTACTACGCCGCAGTGCGTGAATGCGCCGAACAGACCCTGGCCGACTCCGTGTCCAATCTGGACTTCAGCGATCAGTGCTTCCTGAAGGCCGGCGAAGACGTGGATCAGCTGATCAAGGCCGAGCCATTCAACCCAGGCTTCCTGTCCACCCCGGCACAGTCCGGTCCCACCTCGGCCTCGGGCCTGCTGGCCACCGGCAAGGTCGCCATGGAACTGGCCGGGCACTGGGAGCCAGGTGTGATGCAGGGACTGACCGAAGACGGCAAGGGGTTGGGAGCTGACACCGGCTGGTTCTCCTTCCCTGCCATTGAAGGCGGACAGGGTAATCCAGAGGCACAGCTCGGCGGCGGTGACGCCTGGGCGGTAGCCCAAGATGCACCGGATGCGGCCGTGGAATTTGCCAAGTACATGCTCTCCGAAAAGGTCCAGCGTGGTTTTGCCGAACTCGATATGGGCCTGCCAACCAACCCCAAGGCGACGGATGCTGTTGCAGATCCAGCGCTAGCCTCCATGCTGGACGTGCGCGATAAGGCACCATACTTCCAGCTGTACTTCGATACCGCCTTCGGCGCTTCCGTCGGTGGAGCCATGAATGATGAAATCGCTTTGCTCTTCGCCGGCAAGTCAGATGCGCAGAAGGTGGTTGACGCCAGCCAAGATGCCGCCGACCTGGAGAAGTGATTCGGGTCGTGGCTCAAGAAGTAACTTACCTATCCAGCTCCGTCGCTGAAGGCACCTCGCCACAGCCCGGAGCCGGTGAACAGAACACCGATGAACGCACGCCAGTGCAGAACGTGCGACGCCGGCGCAAGCCAGCGGACCGTCGCAAAACCCTGGAGATCTTGTTCTTCATCAGCCCAGCACTGTTGCTGATCGCTGTATTTATGCTGTTGCCCATCATCCAGGCAGTGCGTTTTTCGGTGTACAACTGGAAGGGCTTCGGCCCGCTGGTGGACTTTGTCGGGCTGAAAAATTATGCGCGGGTACTGCAGAACGAGGTCTTCACCGATGCGATGATCCACAACCTGATCATCATCGGCGGATCCATCGCGCTGCAGCTGCCCATCGGCCTGGGCATCGCCCTGTTGCTCAACCGCAAGATGAAGATCCAATCGCTGCTGCGCACCATCATCTTTGTTCCCTACGTGCTTTCAGAAGTGATTGCCGGTGTCATCTGGTTCCAGCTATTGCAACCGCAGTACGGGGTAGTCGACACCATCATGTCCAAGCTGGGAATCCAAGGCCCAGCCCAAGGCTGGCTGGGTACTCCCGAATTGGCGTTGTGGACCGTACTGGCCGTCTTGACCTGGAAGTACCTTGGCTTAGCGGTCATCTTGTTCCTGGCCGGACTGCAAGGCGTTCCCGACGAACTCTATGAGGCCGCGGAAATCGATGGAGCCTCCTGGTGGCAGATTCAGCGCAAGATCACCATCCCGTTGCTCGGACCCACCTTGCGCACTTGGGGGTTCCTGTCGATGATCGGCTCGCTGCAGCTATTTGACATGGTCTGGATTCTCACCGGCGGTGGACCGGCCAATTCCACCACCACCATGGCCAGCTTCCTGGTATCGGAAGGAACTAAACGGCAGAACTTCGGTGTGGCCGCAGCCGCCTCGGTGGTGCTGTTCATCGTTGCCCTGATCCTCGCAGTGTCCTACCAGCAGTTTGTCCTCAAGCGGGACTCGCAGCCAGACGACGAACGAACCAAGGCGAAGAAGGTCAAAGCATGAGCGCCTCCGTGGCCACCGGCCCGCACCACACCCCAGCACAGGCCCTGCGCGCTAAAAAGCGTTCGCGGAACCAAGGCGGAAACGTCGTTGTTTATGCCATTGCCCTGGCGGTAGTAGCACTGACCCTCGGCCCAGTACTCTATGGCATCCTCGGCGGTTTCCGCAGCAACGCGCAATTGGCTGAAAACCCGGCAGGCTTGCCGAAACCCTGGGTGCTGGATAACTATGCCGGGGTGCTGAAAAACCCGGATTTTTGGCAGTACGCACTGAACTCGAGCATGATCGCAGTCATCACTACGGTGATCGTCGTGGTCTTAGGCATTATGGCCGCCTACCCGCTGGCCCGCTACAAATTCAGAATGCGCGAACCGATCTTCATGGTCTTTGTGCTGGGACTGCTTTTCCCCGCCACCGTGGCCATCGTTCCGCTGTTCATCCTGATCACCCGCGACCTGCATCTGGGCAATACCTGGTGGGGTGTGGCCCTGCCGCAGGCGGCCTTCGCATTGCCCATGACCGTGGTCATCCTGCGCCCCTTCCTGATGGCCCTGCCACAGGAACTGGAAGAAGCCGCGCAACTGGATGGGGCTAGCCGGATCGGATTCTTCTGGCGCATCCTGCTGCCACTGTCCACTCCGGGCATGGTCACCGTCGGGGTGCTGGCCTTTGTTGGCTCGTGGAATGCCTACCTGCTGCCGCTGCTTTTGTTGCAAGGAGATATGCGCACCCTGCCCCTGGGCGTTGCGGATTACTCCAGTGAGCACTCTGCGGATACCGCCGGAGTGTTCGCCTTTACCGCCTTGGCGATGATCCCCGCACTGATCTTCTTCCTCGCCATGCAAAAGCGGATCGTCAACGGACTGCAGGGTGCCGTCAAGGGCTGAGGCCAGCCCGCCTGTTGAACCTCAAGATTTTTTTGAAGAAAAGGAACCGCATGAAAACCGCCGAGCACACCTGGCGCAACACCTCCCTTCCAGCACAGCAACGCGTACAAGCACTGCTTGATGAAATGACCCTGGAAGAAAAAGCCGGACAGCTGGGCTCCTTCTGGATCCGCCCCGCAGAAGAATCCGAGTCCGGCGCGGGCAATGTGGCGCCCATGGCCGACACCTTTGTAGGCGGCCCGAGCTTCGACGCGGCCATTAAGCACGGACTAGGGCATATCACCCGCGCCTTCGGCACCGTTCCACTGTCCCCGGCCGAAGGCCGTGAACGTCTGGTGGAATTGCAAGAAGAAGTGATGGCCTCCAACCGGTTGGGCATTCCGGCCATAGCGCATGAAGAATGCCTCACCGGCTTCACCACCCTGGGTGCCACCTGCTATCCGGCCTCCATTGCCTGGGGTGCAACTTTCAACCCGGAACTCATCTATGGCATGGCCCAGCGCATTGGCGCAGATATGAAGAAGATGGGCGTTCATCAGGGCCTGTCGCCAGTGCTGGACGTGACCCGCGACTACCGCTGGGGTCGTGTGGAAGAGACCATGGGTGAAGACCCGCACCTAGTTGGAGAACTGGCCGTCGCCTATGTGCGCGGGCTGCAAGATTCCGGGGTGCACGCCACCCTTAAGCACTTTGCCGGTTACGCTGCTTCCCAGGCCGGGCGCAACCACGCACCGGTTTCGATGGGCCCACGCGCCCTCGAAGACACGGTCTTCCCGCCCTTCGAACGGGCCGTGCGTGAAGCCGGGGTCAAATCGGTGATGAACTCTTATGCGGATGTGGATGGGGAAGCACCGGCTGGTAGCCGCCGGCTGCTCACCGATGTGTTGCGCGGACGCTGGGGATTTGAAGGCACCGTGGTTGCCGACTACTGGTCGGTGAACTTCCTGCACAGTATGCACGGGGTTGTGCAGAGCGATGATGAAGCGGGCCTGCTTTCCTTGAAGGCGGGCATGGACGTGGAGCTTCCCGAAACCATTGCCTTCGCCAATCTGGCCCAAGCCGTGCGCTCCGGAGCCCTCGACCAAGAAGTGCTCGATACGGCGGTGCGCCGCGTACTGACTCAGAAACTTCAGATGGGTCTGCTGGATCCGCAATGGAATCCACGTGAGGCCTGGTTGGGGGAGGACGTAGAGCTGGACTCGGCCGATAACCGTGCTCACGCCCGCACCATGGCTGAAGAATCGATCATTTTGTTGCGTAATGAGCAGGTGTTGCCGTTAAAGAATCCGGCCCGCCTCGCAGTGATTGGCCCGAGCGCCACCCAGCCCCGCACCCACCTCGGCTGCTATTCCTTTACCAATCACGTGTACTCACGCTTCGCTGAACAAGAAGACTACGGCGTGGATATGACCACGATTCTGCAGGCCCTGCGCGAGTCCCCGGCGCTCGCCGGAAGCCAGATCGGATACGCCCGTGGTGTGGACTTCACCGATCTTGATGACTCGGGGATTGAACAGGCCGTTGAAACTGCACGGAATGCCGATGTGGCGGTAGTGACCGTGGGTGATCTGGCAGGTCTCTTTGGGCGCGGAACCTCTGGTGAGGGTTGCGATGTGGTGGATCTTAAGTTGCCTGGGCGACAGGCTGAACTAGTTGAGGCCGTGCTGGAAACCGGAACACCCACCGTCCTGGTCTTGGTCACCGGGCGACCCTATTCTCTGGGCCAGTTCGCTGATCGGGCGGCGGGAATTGTGCAGTGTTTCATGCCCGGGGTGGAAGGTGGACCGGCGCTGGCCGATGTACTTACCGGTGCTGTGAACCCTTCTGGCAAATTGCCGGTACAGATCCCGGACCACGTCGGTGGACAGCCTGGTACTTACCTTGCTCCTAAATTGGGCTGGCATTCGGATGGAGTCTCGAACCTTGATCCGCGCCCGCTCTATCCTTTCGGCTACGGACTGTCCTACACGAGCTTCGACATCTCCGAGCTTCAGCTATCCGCCTCAGAAATCACAACCGAGGGGACGCTGGAAGTCAGCGCGACGGTGACCAATATCGGCAAGCTTCCGGGCGCGCAGGCCGTACAGCTGTATCTCTGCGATGAAGTCTCGCAGGTAGTTCGGCCACGGCGTTGGTTAGCTGGTTTTGCGAAGATCAAGCTTGAGGCAGGGGATTCCAAGCGGGTGACCTTCAGCGTGCATGCTGACCGGACTTCGTTTACCGGCCTCGCGGGGAAGCGGATCGTGGAGCCGGGGAAGTTCACTGCGCTCATCGGCTCCCATAGTGAGGACCTTGGTCAGAAAGAAACCTTTGAGATTGTGGGGCAGATTCGCGAAGTTGGCGAAGGCCGAGTGATGGACACCCCGGTGGTTATTGGCTGATTGCTAGGCAGTTCGCCGGCGCAAGGTCAACGATCCGACCAGCAGGGCCACGACGATCCACGCGACGATCACCAGCATGCTGAATCCAGTGGACGAGTCCGCTGTCCCGGCCGCGACATCCGACAGGGCGTCGATGGCGTGGGACAGCGGGAGCCAATCGCCGATGGATTCAAGGACATCGGGCAGCTGTTGCCGAGGCAGGATAATTCCCGCTAATAAGAACTGCGGAATGACCAAGGCGGGCATGAACTGCACGACTTGGAATTCGGTGCGGGCAAAGGCGCTGGCCATGAGCCCGAGGCTTATTCCTAACAGGGCATCCAGCGCTGCCACCGCGAAGAGCAGCCAGAAGCTGCCCGAGATTTCCAGCCCGCAGACCCAGATGGCGAAGCTTGAGGCTATGACGGTCTGGAAGATGGCGATCAACGTGAAAGCCAATGCGTAGCCGAAAATGAATTCGCCCTTGGCCAGAGGCATGCTGAGGAGCCGTTCAAGGGTGCCGCTGCGTCGTTCACGCAGCGTGGCAATGCTCGTGACCAGGAACATCACCACAAAGGGAAATAGGGCAATCATGGAGGGGCCGATACGTTGAAAGGCTGGTGTATCGGTGAAAATCCACGCCATTAATCCGATCAGCAAGCTAGGAACCACGAGCATTAGGGCAATGGTTCGCGGGTCGTGGCGGACTTGCTTCAATACCCTGCCGGTGGTGGCAAATGTTCTGCGCATCATTTGCTCTTTTCTGCGCTGGCGCGGTGCCGGGGTGCTGCATCAGTGGCCGGGGTGGTTATGGCGTGTGGTTTTGTGGTGCCAGCAGCAATGAGTTTCAAGAATGCGGTTTCTGGATCGGCCGCTCCGGTACGTTTCATGAGGTCACCAGGAGTGAGCTGAGCGAGTATTCTTCCTTCTCGGAGCAACAGGATTTGATCGCAGCGCATGGCCTCATCCATGACGTGGCTGGAAACAACCAAACATAGTCCAGTGGCGGCCAGGCGTGCGAAAAGGTCCCACAAGTCTGCACGTAGCACCGGGTCAAGGCCGACGGTTGGCTCGTCAAGGATGACAATTTCAGGGCTTCCCAGTAGTGCGATGGCTAGGGAAACGCGATTACGTTGGCCGCCGGAGAGGTCTATGACGAGACGGGATGCCTGATTGGTGAGGTCGGCGTTCTGGATAACTCGGTCCACTTCTTCATCTGGGAGTCCCAGAATTTTAGCGAAGTAGGCGACGTTTTGCCGGATGGTCAGATCGTCATAGACACTGGCTGCCTGAGTCATGTAGCCGACTTTGTGCCGCAAGGCTTTACTGCCTGACGGTAGTCCAAGTACTGTGACGTCACCGCTGGTGACGATCTGGTTGCCGACGATGCTGCGCAATAGCGTGCTTTTGCCGCTTCCGCTGGGTCCGAGCAGCCCGATGATCTTGCCCGCTTCAAGCTGGAAGCTCAGCTGGTCCAAGACCAGATTTTTGCCTCTCTTGACGCTGAGACTCTGCACGTCGATGCACGCTGATTTATTCATCACATAATGAATTAGAGACCCGTTTTATTGGCAAGTCAATGCTTTTGGATAGGAAGATCTCCGGTGAGATACCGCTGAATTGTTGGAGCGATAAGCTCGATGAGCTGATCATCGTCCATTGAAGCCAAGGGTTCCAAGGCAACAACATGGCGAGCGATAATCAGCCCGATGAATTGGCTGGCAACCAAGGCGATCCGCTCTTGCGCAGTTTCCTCTGGTAGGCGTGAGCCTATGCGGGAGAAGATCTCTTTTTGGATGAAGGGTTTGAGAATTTTCGTAGCATTGTTGCTGGAAATCAATCCACGCACCATCGCTATGGCGGGGGCCCGAAAAGTCGGCTTTTGCCAGGTGCTGACAAGCGCGCTGGTCAGGGCGTAACCCAGATCGTCCAACGGCGCTGTCACCGCCTGCCCAATGATGTCGCCCGGATTGACCGGAATGCGCATGGTCTGGATGAAGAGCTCGCTTTTGTTCTTAAAATAGTGGTGTACCAAGGCCGGATCAACCGAAGCGCGTCGTGCTACGGAGCGTAGACTCGCCCCTTCGAAACCGGCGCGTGCAAATTCCTTGGCTGCGGCCTTGAGGATCTTGGACTTTGTGGATCCGGTGGTACTTCCCTTGGGGCGTCCGCGTTTTCGGGCGCCGGGAACTTCGCTGGGTACTGGCTCACTCACTGCTTCAGCATACGACGCGAACTGCTCAACGGTTGATGTCCTGAGAAACAGTGCAGGCCGGGCATAAGCCCGGCCTGCACTGTGCACAGAGAACTATTTCTTCGCTGCGGGAACTTCAGTGCGTTCTACGCCCTTGGCCAATTCGGCATGCAGATTCGCCACCGATGGATACTGCAGGTCAGGACGGAAGGGGAAAGTGTCCATGTCTTCACGAGCAGTAATGCCGGTGAAGACCAAAGCGGTCAAAAGGCCTGCTTCCATGCCTGCCACGATGTCGGTGTCCATACGGTCACCAATCATGGCGGTGGTCTCCGAATGGGCATCGATACGGTTCAATGCGGAGCGGAACATCATTGGGTTTGGCTTGCCCACGATGTAAGGCTCGCGGTTGGTGGCCCGCGAGATCAAAGCGGCAATAGCGCCGGTTGCAGGCAACAGGCCCTCGGCCGACGGGCCGGTGGCGTCAGGGTTGGTGGCGATGAACTTGGCGCCGCCTTCAATGAGTCGGATCGCCTTGGTGATCGCCTCGAAGGAGTAGGTGCGGGTCTCGCCCAGCACCACATAGTCAGGGTTTTGGTCGGTCATGATGAATCCTGCATCATGCAAGGCGGTAGTCAGTCCTGCTTCACCAATCACAAAGGTGCGACCGCCCGGACGCTGACGAGCCAAGAATTCTGCGGTGGCCATCGCCGAAGTCCAGATGTTCTCCTCTGGAACATCCAGGCCCGAGGCCAGCAGTCGGGCGCGCAGGTCGCGTGGGGTGTAAATGGAGTTGTTGGTCAAGACGAGGAAACGCAGATTGTTTTCGCGCCAGTAGCCCATGAGCTCGGCAGCGCCCTTAACGGCCTGATTTTCGTGGACGAGCACGCCGTCCATATCAGTGAGCCAGCATTTGATGTCGTGGACAGTGCGTGCGGCGCGGTTGGTAGTCGTCACGAGGTGAAGTCCTCCCTGATGAAATTGTGGTGGGAGCCATCTGCGTTGAAAGATTCCCCTGCTACTAAAAAGACTACACAGCCTTGGGGGATTACGCCGTGAACAAGGGCACGATGAGAACGAACTACGCTTAATAGCGTGAATCAAGAAACGCATGAGCCAGTGAACGACCCCAGCGAGCAGCATGTTATCGGAGTGGGCCCTTGGGAAGGGGAGCTTCCTACCGATGAAAAGTATGATCCGGAGCTGTTGGAAAACGGCGACCGACGCAATGTCGCTGACAAATATCGTTACTGGAATATGGATGCCATCATTGCGGACCTGGACGAGCGCCGCCATGATTTCCACATTGCCATTGAAAATTGGCAGCATGATATGAATATCGGCACAGTGGTGCGTAGCGCCAATGCGTTCCTCGCTAAAGAAGTCCATATTATTGGGCGTCGTCGCTGGAACCGTCGAGGCGCCATGGTGACAGATCGTTACCAACACGTGCGTCATCACCCAACTGTGGAGGATTTTGTTACCTGGGCCGAAGCGGAGGGACTGACGATTTTGGGGATCGATATCTTCCCAGATTCCGTTCCGCTAGAAACCTATGACATTCCAAAGAATTGCGTATTGGTCTTTGGTCAAGAAGGCCCCGGTTTAAGCCCGGAAGTTCACGCTGCGGCTAAGGACACCTTGTCAATTGAGCAATTCGGTTCAACTCGTTCAATTAATGCCGCTTCTGCCGCTGGAATTGCCATGCATGCGTGGATTCGCAGGCACGTTTTTGGGCAACAAGTAGGTTAACGCAGAAATTAATACTGAAGAGTATTAGTCGAGCATCTGGATTAGTTACATTTTTCCGCTTACGCTGGTAATCGGTTATGAAAATGTGATCTGGGAGCGAGCGACTGTGAAGCGACGTCATCAAGTGAACCACGACTTATTGCTGCTCGGATTACCTCGACGCAAGAACCCCGTCGTTATCTGGTCGACCTCCATCGTTGCGGCCTTGGGCCTGACCGGTGCGTTGGCCATACCTATCGTGGCGCAGCCTGCTGATTCACGTCAGGGCGATGTTCAGGTGTCAATGGATGCCGTCGCAGACTACTCACTTTCAGACGGCCCCATTTTTGTTAGCGCAGATGCTCCACTGAACGCGTTTGGTGGTTCTGGCAAAGATCTGGCCATTGACGGACGCCCGCTGGGCATGATCGAGGGCGCCGCAGAAACTTCCGAATCAAGCAGCGGTGGTGAAGAATCCACTGCGCTATTGGCTGGCACCGTTGGTGAACTCGGCAAGCTTCCTGGCGACCTCCAACTGATGCACCCGGTGAAAACTCGTCGCATTTCCAGCCCCTACGGCTGGCGCTCGAATCCTACTGGTGCAGGTAACCAGATCCATATCGGCCAGGATTACCCAATTTCTTGTGGCTCTCCGGTGTACGCCGCCGAGGACGGCACTGTTTCGGTTTCTGCGTGGGCTGGACATTCTGGGATGCGCGTGACCATTGATCACGGATTTAACGTTCAAACCGGCTACAGCCACAACTCCAAGCTCATCGCGAAAGTCGGCCAAAACGTCAAGCAGGGCGAACTGATTGCGTTAGCCGGAACTACCGGTAATTCCACCGGCTGCCACGTGCACTTTGAGGTCATTATCGACGGCCGATGGCACGATCCCCGTAATTACCTTCCGCTGATCCCAGGTCAGCGTCAGGCCATGATCGATTCGCAGCGCCTGACCGTGAACGCGAATACCGCACCTAAGGGCAATGGTTCGCAGAACTCGGGTCAGTCCAACAACGCGCCTGATCCGGACATCATCGTTCCCGAGGACGACGAAACTCCATACATTCCTGCGCCGAAGCCGCGTCCTACGCCTACGAAGTCGACCAAACCGACTCCAAGCGAAAGTGACGGCCAGAGCGAGAGTCCAAGCGGTTCGAAGGGCCCAAGCGAATCGACCTCGCCATCCGAAAGCGAGTCCGAGGCTCCGACGAACAGCCCGTCCCCGACTGTGAAGCCTTCGCCGACGAACGAGCCATCTAGCCCGGCACCAACTGACGGCACGTCGACGCCTCCATCAAGTTCTGTTCCCGTTCCGAATAACACAGACAAGGAAAGTTCTGGAAGCTCGGAATCGGAGACCAAGACAGGTAGCACTGAAGGATCCAGTAGTGGGGCGTCTCAGACATCTGATACGCAGCGGCAGTCATCCTCGAGCTCTTCATTCCTTGGACTAACGCTTGACCCTACTGAGGGTGCTAGCTTGTCAGCCTCAATAACTGACTAAGTAACTACCGTTTGGTCGGCGGCCATCTGCGACGAGTGCTCAACTCGTTTCAGGTGGCCGCCGTCTTTGCAAATAGTGCTTCTTTACCGTGTCACGATATGAGATTTTAGGTAGAGATAGTGACCTAGGCGATAGGATGGATGGCGAACCGCCGTCAATGGAGACGCGAAACCTCGCTAATCACCAGGAGTGAAGCATGCCTATCGCAACCCCCGATAAGTACAATGCCATGATTGATGCTGCCAAGGCAGGCGGCTACGCCTTCCCAGCAGTGAACGTGACCAGCTCGCAGACCCTGAATGCCGCAATCCGTGGCTTCGCCGAAGCTGAATCTGACGGCATTATCCAGGTCTCCACTGGCGGTGCCGCCTACTGGTCCGGCGCCTCCATCAAGGATATGGTCGTAGGCTCGTTGGGCTTCGCAGCCTTCGCGCGCCAGGTTGCCAAGAACTACGGCGTCAACATCGCCCTGCACACCGACCACTGCCCAGCAGACAAGCTGGACAGCTTCGTGCTGCCACTGCTGGCCGCATCGGAAGCAGAAGTGGCCGCTGGCCGCGACCCATTCTTCAACTCCCACATGTGGGACGGCTCGGCTGAGACCCTTGAAGAGAACCTGCGCATCGCTGCTGAGCTGTTGCCACGCACCGCTGCCGCCAAGCAGATCCTCGAAGTTGAAATCGGCGCCGTGGGCGGCGAAGAAGACGGCGTGGAGAATGCTATCAACGACAAGCTGTACTCCACCGTTGAGGACGCACTGGCAACCATCGACGCATTGGGTGCCGGTGAAAAGGGCCGCTACATCACCGCGCTGACCTTCGGTAACGTCCACGGCGTGTACAAGCCAGGCAACGTGAAGCTGCGTCCGGAGATCCTGAAGGATATCCAGGCTCAGGTTGGTGCCAAGATCGGTAAGGAAAACCCATTCGACCTCGTATTCCACGGTGGTTCGGGCTCTTCCGAGCAGGAAATCGCTGACGCTGTTGCTTACGGTGTTATCAAGATGAACATCGACACCGACACTCAGTACGCATTCACCCGTCCGGTCGCTGGCCACATGCTGGGCAACTACGACGGCGTGCTGAAGATCGACGGCGAAGTTGGCAACAAGAAGACCTATGACCCACGCGTTTGGGGTGCTAAGGCTGAAGAGTCCATGGCCGCTCGTATCGTCGAAGCTGCCAAGCAGCTCGGTTCCGCTGGAAAGTCGCTGAAGTAAATATGGCCGGCGAAAACTTGCTGGGCATCCCGGAAACTCTGCTTCCCGAGGAATCTGAGGTTTTGGCGCGCCTCGAAGCTGGCGACGCGCCAGTGGATCTGGCTGCCAAGTTCCCATCGTCTTCCTTGGTATGGGCGCTTTTGGCCGATGAAGCGCACGGTGAAGGTCGCACCGTGGAGTCCTACGCGTTTGCTCGTGTGGGCTACCACCGAGGTCTGGACTCGTTGCGTAAAGCCGGTTGGCGTGGCCAGGGGCCAGTTCCTTGGAGGCACGAGCCTAACCGTGGCTTCCTTCGCTCGCTCTATGCGCTGGGCCGCGCGGCCGCAGCCATCGGCGAAGCCGAAGAAGTTGATCGCATTGGAAAGTTCCTGAACGATTCGGATGCTTCTGCCAAGGCTGAAATCGAAGCTGGCAAGTAAGTAACCGCTAGCTCTGCTAAACGGCGGCTCGCCTCATTGTGAGGTGAGTCGCCGTTTGTCGTAAACGGGCACTCATGTAGCCCTGTCCGAGCGGGAAGGCTAGCTTATTTCAACAGTCGAAAACATATAACAGCTGGTCAAGACTCATTCAGTAATATGAGGGCATTCTCATCCTGTTCTACTTTTATCTTCATTCTGTTCACCTAAAGTTCACTAAGTAGGGATCATCACTTCATACTTTTGAAAGGGATAAGAATGTTGTCTTTCTGGACAGGACTAGCCTCAAACGTCATCGGCATTACTGTGCTGGTGTACTTCGTATACTTCCGTCGCCATTTCCGCCGTGACCTCGTACTTGCGTACATCGCCTTGAGCATGGGAATTTTCGCTGTCACCTTGCTGCTTTCAGGCAGCGGGGCAGGCATGGGGCTGGGCCTCGGTCTCTTCGGCATCCTTTCAATCATTCGCCTTCGCTCAGACACGCTGACCCAGGAAGAAGTCGCCTATTACTTCATTTCGCTGGCCATTGGTTTGGTCAACGGACTGCACCCGGATCCGGCATGGTTGGCTCCGTCGGCCACCGCAGCCCTCGTACTAGTCATGTTCCTGGCGGATCACCCAAGCTTCGCACCACGTACCGAGCGCCAGACGGTGACTTTGGAGAAGGCCTATCCCAAGAAGGTCGAACTTCAGTTGGCGCTGGAGGAACTGCTTGATGCCAAGGTCCTGCGCACCGTGGTCGTCGAGCTGGATATGGTTCGCGATCTGACCATCGTTGATGTCCGTTTCCGCACTAATGCCACTTCGTCGACCAATCTGGACAGCAACAACGCTAGCGCGGAACGCTATCCAGGTACCTATGAACTGGCTAAGGGACAAAGCTCAGCCCAGAATTCCTCGGTACAGAACGGAGCCAAGCAGGAGACGTGGTCCTAATGACTGCGCTCGATAGCCGCATTCAAACTGACCGCGCGGCAACGGCTCGCTCCGCTTTAGAAGAAGCAGTTGCTTACCGGGAACCGATCAGCCTAGAAGAAGTCGTGTCCGAGGCCGCGCTTCAGACCCGTGTTGACAAGAAATTCTTGCTCACTGCGCAGCAGTTCACTGCATTATCGGAACGTCTGGGCGAGAAGTTCAAGATCATGCAGATCGATGGACTGCGTACCTTCCGCTATGAATCCGTGTACTTCGATACCGAGGACTTTGACCAGTATCGGGCCCACCGGCAGGGCCGGCGCAGACGCTACAAGGTTCGTTCTCGAACCTACGCGGATACCGGACTGTCCATGTTTGAGATCAAGACCAAGGGCTTGCGTGGGGCAACAGTAAAACACCGAATCCAACAAGACCTGCACCGAGCGGGCGAGTTGACCGAAGATAACCTGCAGTTCCTGGAATCTGTGTTGGACAGTGAATACGGCCAGCAGGTCCCTGACCTGCAGCCGGTGCTGGATAGCTCCTATACGCGTGCCACCTTCGTGAACCCGATCGATTCTGAACGATTGACCTGCGATGTCGAATTGGAATATGCCAACTCTCAAATGCACATCAACGGACCGGACTTGATCGTTGTTGAGACGAAGTCTGCAGATGGCCGTGGGGCCTCGGACCGGGCACTGGCGGAGCTGGGAATTAGGGAAGTATCCATGTCCAAGTACTGCATCGGTGTGGCACTTCTGAATCCGCAGCTACCGGCAAACCGCTGGAGCCGACTGCTGCATCAGAACTTTGTCCCGGATCCGACGCTGCGCTAAACCGTGTGCCGGCTAGTTACTTGGAAGCAGCTAGCCGGTAGCCGAATCCACGGACAGTCTCGAAGCGTGCCGAGCCGAGCTTATTGCGAAGGTAGCGGACATACACGTCAACCACGTTAGAGCCGGGATCAAAATCGTAGCCCCAGACTCGCGAGAGCAGCTGTTCCCGGCTGAGTACCTGGCCGGGGTTGCGCAAAAAGGCTTCAGCCAGTGCGAATTCACGGGCTGAAAGGTCGACTTCCGTTGAATTCACGGTGACCCTCCGACGCAGCAGATCCATGTGCAGATTTTCGTGGGTCAAGGACGAGACTTCAGGGGCGTTGTCCTCGGCCCGCAGGCGCAGCCGGACTCGGGCAAGCAGCTCATCAAAGTGGAACGGTTTGGCCATGTAGTCATCTGCACCGTTTTGCAGTCCGGCGACGGTGTCTTCAACGCTTCCCCGAGCGGTCAGGATGATGACCGGGGTAGTGATCTGCGCTGCCCGTAATCGGCGTAGAACGGAAAACCCGTCTTCATCCGGCAAGCCCAAATCCAAGATGATCAATTCATGCTCGCCGTCGAGCGCCTGAGTGAATCCGTCGTGGCCCGTCTCGGCTATGGAGGAAGTCAGCCCGGCGGCCCGGAGCCCCTTGGCGACAAACGAGCTGATGCGGGGTTCATCTTCGACGATCAATATTTGGCTCATGCTTCCTTACTTCCAGCCGACAGCGACAAATCAATATAGAACGTGGAACCCTTGCTTGGCTCTGAGTTTACCCAGACGCGCCCACCGTGGGTTTCGGCGATGGCTTGCACAATATTCAAACCCAAGCCGGACCCCGAGGAGCGCGCAGAGTTCTGTCCGCGTCCAAAACGTTCAAAGATGCGTTCCAGATCCTCGGCTTGAATGCCGATGCCGGCATCGGAGACCCACCAGCGTAGGGTGGTCTCGCCCTGCCCGTTGCGCAGAATTTCGTTCCCCAAGGCAATGCGGCTGTCGACTTCAGAGAATTTCACGGCATTAGCGCAGAGCTGCAGCATGGCTTGGGTCAGGCGTACCGGGTCCAACCTGACAGTTGCTTCGGTGCGGTAGTCGATGCGCCATTGGCGCTGGCCCAGGCCCCGAGCCTTATCAAGGATGTCATCAAGCAACTTGCCCACCTGGACCGGCTCAATTTGCAGGAAGTCCGTGCGGTTGGACTTGGCCAGTGTCACCAGATCATTGATTAGCAGGGACATTCGGCCCAACTCATCCATGGCGATATCGCGGCTCTGCTTCACATCCTGCGGGTCTTGGGGATCCATGAGTTCCAGGTGGCCGTTGATGATGGTCACCGGGGTGCGCAGCTCATGGCCCACATCGTCTAGTAGTTGTCGTTGGGCTTTTAACGCTCCGTCGAGACGGTCAAGCATTTCATTGACCGTGACAGTCAGGTCCGCGAACTCGTCATTGCCGGAGACCTCAATGCGCTGGGAAACATCGGTTTCCGAGATCTGCTGCGCGGTGGTTTGCAACCGGCGAATCGGTTCCAACATTCGACCCACCACCAGCCATGCGGCCAGTGCCGACAACAACATGACCGACGCGCCTACGGCGCTGTAAATCATGAAGTTCCGGTCATTAGCTATAGCTTCGGCGGAATAGTCATAGGCCAAGACGAAAGAACCACGCTCACGGTCCGCCTGTAAGCTTACTGGCACCACCACGGCACGGTAGGTGGTGATATCAGTCTTGATGGTGCCCAAACGAATATGGTTGCTGTCTTGAACTTGGAAGGCCCAATTGATGAAAGCGGGGTCATCTTCCAGCCGGATGCCCACAATGTCAGGAGCAGTCCACCGGACCTCTTTGCCCACAAGAGAGATCATTCCTTGTTTAGGGGAAGGCAAGGTGCGCTGCATCGCGATGTAGAGCAGATCTTCCGCGTGCGCGAATCGATTCATCGTCCGTGGGTCTACACCTGTTTCGGTCAGCACACCAAATTCTTTGACCGACCGGGAGAGAGATTCATCGAGGCGTTCGTTGAGCTCGTGGCGTTGTACCGCGAAGCTGGCAGCACCAGCGGCCACCAGTGCAAGACCGACCAAAAGCAGCATGCCGGTGAACACGCGAGCGCGGATGGACCAACGGCGTTCAGGTGCTTTAGTCATCGTCATCTATGTCGTCGGCCTCATCGTCGTCATCAGCTTCGTCGTCATCGTCGTCGTAGTTTTGGGTACCCGAGGGCGGCAACGGGGTGACAGTTTTTTTAGGCGGAGCGGGAGCTGGCGGTTTTGGCTTGGGCTTGGCTGTTGGTGTGGGCTTCGGTGTTGGCTTCTTCGTAGAGCTGCTTGGTTTGGGCGTGGGAGAGGGGGTTGGTTTCGCGGTCTGAGAGGCGGAGGGACTTGGTGACTGCGTCGGTCCGTTAGGTACTCCGCTGGTCGGGGATGGCGACTCTTCTTTGAAGATGAATCCTTCGCCTAGATCTTGATCCGAGGGGCCGCCCAAGGCGCGACTGATTCCGAAGGCTCCCAGACAAATGACCGCCACCACGACGATTGAAGCCACTATACGGCGCAACGTTTCCTTTCCCATGCCACTTATTGTTCCGGATGCAAATGAGATCTAGATGAGAGTTGCCGTTAGATGACGCTGGGCAGATTTAGCGCAGATGCTCAAAGATGATCACTGTTTGGGTTGTAGAAAACGCCCGGTTGGACCCCAGATGCGTAGCGACGAAGGCCCGCAAATCATCGATGCTTCGAGTGGCTACTCGGACCAATAGATCCGGAGAGCCACCTAGCACGAAGACTTCTTTAACTTCGGGCAGATGCTGCAACGACTTCGCGGAGGAGAGCAATCGGTCCCGGGCTGAGGGAGAGACGAGAACAGAAATCATCGCGTTGACCGTGACGCCAAGCAATTTTTCATTGATTGCCGCGTGATATCCAGTGACGATGCCGGCAGCGGAGAGCGCCTTGACCCGACCGAGGCAGGTTGAAGGAGCAATACCAACTTTAGCTGCGAGAATATTGTTGGGTATCCGGGCGTCGCTACTCAGTTCCGAGAGGATCGCCAAGTCGGTGGCATCAACGCGAACAGGATTCGGAACAACATCGCCTTGCACTTCCCAAAGAGAATTTTCCACGGATACCTCAACTCATTCTTTATAAAAGTTCGAACCTAGTCGCACGATCCTGTGTTTGATTCTACGATGTCTACAGCGTGGAGAACTGAAATTTGAGGAGCAACATGTCTAACGAGCTGACCCGCCAAGCCTTGTCCCAGCTGGATGCTGCGGATCCCCTGACGGCTTTTGCTGACCGTTTCATCTTGCCTGAAAACACCATCTATCTTGACGGAAACTCGCTTGGGGCGTTGCCCAAAGGTGCTGCTGAACGTGCAGCCCAGGTGGTCAGTGAAGAATGGGGTCAGGGCCTGATCCGTTCATGGAACACTGCGGGCTGGTTCGACCTGCCACTGAAACTGGGGGACAAGCTAGGCAGCCTGTTGGGCGGAAAACCGAACGAAACCGCCATTACTGACACCACCACGCTGAACTTGTTTAAGGCGCTGGCCTCGGCACTGCGCACGCAAAAAGTCGATGCTCCCCAGCGCCGGGTGATCCTGACCGAACGCGATAATTTTCCCACGGACATCTATATTGCCGAAGGGCTGGCCGACCTGGTCAACTCGCTGTCACAGGAAACCGGGGTCGCTTATGAGGTGAAGTTGATCGATGACGAAGCTTCACTGCGCGCAGCTTTGGATGACAGCGTTGCGGTCGTCGCTTTATCGCACGTGAATTATCGGACCGGCGCCATGTGGAATATGGAAGACATTACCGCTGCGATCCACGCTGCCGGTGCCCTGGTGATTTGGGACCTGGCCCACGCCGCAGGCGCGGTTCCGGTGGACCTGAACGCCGCCGATGCTGACTATGCGGTGGGCTGTACTTACAAGTACCTCAACGGAGGACCGGGCTCACCGGCCTTCATTTGGGTCAATGCCCGCCACCACGAACGTTTCTGGCAGCCCTTGTCGGGATGGTGGTCCCATAACAAGCCATTTGAGATGTCTCAGAGCTACACCCCGGCCAATGACATCCGCCGATTCATGTGCGGCACCCAGCCGATGACTTCCTTGGCCATGGTCGAGGTAGGACTCGACATTGCCTTGGAGGCAGATATGGCTCAAGTGCGGGCCAAGTCGCTGGAGCTAGTTGACCTGTTTATTGACCTGGTTGAGACCCGATGTGCCGGATATGGCCTGGAACTGGTGACACCACGAGAGCATGCAGCTCGGGGAAGCCACGTGAGCTTCCGCCATGAACATGGCTACGAGATCATCGCGGCGCTCATCGACCAAGGAGTCATCGGCGATTACCGCGAGCCTGAAGTTCTGCGCTTTGGCATCACCCCGCTGTACCTGACGCGCACTGATATCTGGGATGCCGTGGAGAAACTGCGTGAAATTCTGCACACCGACGCGTGGCAACGCGAAGAGTACGCCGTACGAAATGCCGTGACCTAACCGGAAAACCAGTCGAGGCCCCATATAGTAGCTCCACCGCTGGCCCGTCATAGCCGGAGTACGCTTATACGCAGCACGGCATGTTCTGATGCCGTGCTGTTCGTATGAGATTTAGGGAGCATCGTTGGGCAAGCAGCCGGTACGCGCCGCTGACGTCGGGTCGGGTCTGAAAAAATCGCTAACCCCTGCGCAGATGTCCATGATCGCTCTGGGCAGCGCCATTGGCACCGGACTTTTTGCCGGCAGTAAGCTGGCCATCATGATGGCCGGTCCGTCGGTGATTCTCAGCTATGTGATCGGTGGGGTAGTAGCCCTGTTGGTGATGGGTGCGCTCGCCGAAATGACGGTCAAGCAACCGGTGGCGGGCTCCTTCGGTGTTTATGCTGAACGCTATCTGGGCCGTTTCGCCGGATATATGACCAAGTACTTGTATTGGTCCGCGCTGATATTCGCTGTGGGCACCGAGGTCAGCGCCGTTGGTGAATATATGCAGTACTGGTTCCCGCAGATTTCTGGGCTGTGGTGGGTGGCTATTTTCTCCGCCGTTCTTTTGGCCGTGAACTTCTCCAGCGTGAAAATCTTCGGAACCACCGAATACTGGTTCTCGGCCATCAAGGTATTTGCCGTCCTCGCCTTCATCATCATTGCCCTGTGGCTGGTCTTCCATAATTCCCAAGATGAGTTTGGCGTGCATAACTACAGCGCAGAAGGCGGCTTCTTCGCCAACGGATTGTTTGGCACCTGGAGCGCGGTGATCGTTGCGATCTTCTCCTATATGGGAATTGAAGCCATCTCAATTGCTGCCGCCGAGGCCCACAACCCGAAGGTCGCGGTGCGCAAGTCCTTCAAGGTTTCCTTCCTGAGGCTCTTGCTGTTCTACGTATTCACCATGGCTCTCATTTTGGCAGTGGCGCCTACCAGTGAACTGATCGCTGGGGGCTCGCCTTTCGTCACGGTGATGTCCCAGGTGGGTATTCCCTTTGCTGATTCCGTGCTGAATTTTGTGTTGATTGTTGCCGCGCTGTCGGCCATGAACGCACAGCTTTACGCCGCCACGCGCATGTTGCATTCCCTGGCCGATTCGGGCCATGCGCCACGTATGGCGCATCGGACCAACCGTGCCGGAGCGCCGATTCATGCCGTGTGGATGTCTGCCGGCGGCATTGCCGTCGCGGCCGGGGTGTACGCGCTGGTTCCTGATGGCGGGTTTGGCATCATGCTGTCTCTGGCCACCTTTGGTGCGCTGGCCACCTGGTTTATGATTCTGATAACCCATGTGTCCTTCCGGCGCAGGGTTAAACACGAACAGGAAGTTTTGGAGTTCAAGCTGTTCGGGTACCCAGCTGCATCCATCCTTGGCGCTCTCTTGCTGGCTGCCTTGCTGGTGACCTCGTTCTTTGTTCCCCAGTTCAAGTTCACGTTGATCTTCGGCATACCTTTCGTCGTAGTGATGTCGGTACTGTACTGGCTAGTTTTTGCCAGAAACGGGCAGAAGGAATCCGTTTAATTCTTGGGTGGGTAGATCAACAGCCGCAGCTGTGAGTTGAGCTGGATTGAGCGCGGGCCCGAGTGTAACCACCACAGAATTAGGGCGCTGGCACTAAGATCGTAGGGTGCCATCTAGTTAGTTGGCGCAACGATTCTTCGAGGAGAAATAGTGGCCAAGTTGTATTTCCGCTACGGAGCAATGAATTCTGGCAAGTCCACGAGTTTGCTCCAGGCTGCTTTCAACTATGAAGAACGCGGTCAGCGGATCCTGCTAGCTAAGCCCGGTGTTGATACCAAGGGTGAGAACGCGATTGTTTCGCGACTGGGCATCAAGCGCATCGCCGACTTCACCATTGGCCCTGAAGATCGTGTCCGCGAACAATTCGCTGCTCAGAGTTCGGGTGACGACCCCGATGCTTTGGTGACACATGTTGATGCGCCACCGGTGGCCTGCCTTTTGGTGGATGAAGCGCAATTCCTTTCGCGTGACCAGGTTGATGATCTGTTGCGCATTGCGGTGTTGGATGACGTGCCGGTGTTGGCCTACGGTATTCGCACCGACTTCCGCACTCATGCCTTCCCGGGTTCAGCACGTTTGATGGAGCTCGCCCATTCCTTGGAAGAGCTGAAAACCATTTGCCGTTGTGGGCGCAAGGCGATGTTTAACACCCGACGGGTTGGTGAAGCTGTGGTCTTTGACGGGGACCAGGTAGCTATCGACGGTGAAGACGTTTGGTACGAGTCGCTATGTGCGACCTGCTATCTGGAAGCCTCCGGCGGCAAGCTGAGCTAGCCCCCGAACACTCCCAAGTCACGTTTCGATTACGCCTATTTTCTGGTGAAGTCTCGTGTGTAAGACTCTCTACATGAAGACTTCGGCTGGATTGCCTCTCGTCGCCGTAGCGTTGCTGATGCTATCTGGGTGTTCTGATGTGGTGCCTAATGGACAGTGGGGCTCCCAAAACATCTTCGAAAAGTCCCGCAAATCTGATCGGGCACCTGCAGCATTTCATGATGGAGTTCAGCGTGAAACCTGTGGAGAGATAACTCTTTCCCCAGGGGAAGAAATCCCCTCAGAAGCTGTTGACTGCATGGATTCAGCGGTGGCTAAGCACAATGTCGAGTTGACTGTCGCATCGCCAACTACTGAAGGGGACCCGATCATCACGTATTACCGAACGAGCGCTGATACCTCAGGCATTGAGATGTTCTCCAACGGTGAATACGACAAATTCGGTTCAAGAGACTGGTGGCACGCCTTGTGCCCCAAATCTATGACGCGGTTAGTACGTGAAGGCTGTGCGAAATAACGCACGTCGATAAGCGACGGGCTGAACTTTATTGTCAGATGCATGAACGATTCGAAAGCTGGTGCTAAGTGATAGTCGCGGCAATCATTGCCTTGCTCTTGGCCTTGTTGTTCATCGGTGTCTTCGAATGGGAACGACGAGACCGAGAGAAAACCGGTTCCGAGGAAGACACGTTCTTTGGCAATTGGGCGCTTGTGGCCTTCTGGGCCTGCGCATTTTTCTTCGTGGTATTTGCGCTCAGCGCGTTCTGACGCTGTTTGCGAATGCTCAGTCACTATAGGGGCCAAGCAAAAGCGAAGGTAATCGGCGAAGAAGCTCCCTTGTGCCGCAGCAGTCGCCGGGTGCCCTTAACCTTTACAAAGCCAGAGGCCGGTGCCAGTTCCGTTTCTTCGTGATTGAGTCTAGCGGAAATATCTGTGCTGTCAGCTGACCAGCCCGGCAACAGCTCTTTGCAGGCCCCAATCGAAGCCATCCGCTAGCGGTGCATCAACATCCAATTGTACGAGGTTCTGGCGGAAAGCGACTGACCCGAGGATGTGGTTGAGCAGCAACTGCTGTCCGTGGCGGGCGTTTTCGGCAGGTAGCCCCGAAGCTTCCAAGAGCTCACGCAATTGCAGAACAGGAGCCAGCTCGGTGGCCTGCATTGCGGTGGCCACTTCAATGACTTCAGGACTGTCCTGGATCGGTAGCAATGCTAAATACAGCCGGCGGCACAGTTGGAGAATGGCGTCGGCAGGAGTTTTGAAGTCATTGACGTCCACCGAGAGCTGCACAGTGTTAAGCAGTTTGGCTGCAACCTGGGCGAGTAGCTCCTGCTTGTTTTTCACATGCCAGTAGAGTGCACCCACTTGAACGTCTAGCTCTTTGGCCAGGCGACGCATCGACAAGTCAGCCAACCCGAACTGTTGCAGGATGTCGACCGCGGTATCCACGACCGTTAACTGAGTCAATGCCATAAGACCAAGTCTAGCCTCCGGGGCTTTAACTCTCTTGTTGCTAGCCGTTGATGAGCTCCGGAACTTCGCCTGCTACTTGTGCGCATTGGGTAGCTAGGCGCTCGATGAGCGCACGAAGCTGGGAAGAAGCAGTTTGGTGATGCTCCGGGTGCCATTGCACGCCAGTTACTGGTGCCGATTCATGAACCACGGCCTCAATAATGTCATCGGTGGACATGGCCGCGATTTGCAGGCCTTGACCCAACTCATGAATTGCTTGGTGATGGGTGCACTTATGGCTGTCCTTTGCAGACAGATCCACTTCTAGCTCGGCTGCGATCGAGTCGAAACGAGTATCAACGAATGGGTCAACGCCGGTGCTGCGGTGCGCGTCGACATTCTCCAGGTGCTGAATCAACGTGCCGCCCAGGGCAACGTTGAGCAGCTGCAAGCCACGGCAGATGCCAAGCAAAGGCGTCCTAGTGGTGATGGCATGCTGGATGGCAGCGATCTGGTTCCGATCCGAAGCCACCTCATGGTAGCCGCCACCGGGGTAGGCCGACGTGCGTCCGTAGAGCGATGGCTCAACATCTTCGCCGCCCATAATCAGCACCGCGTCTGCCGCGTCAACAATCTGCAACATCTGCTCGAGACTTAGATCATTGCAGGGGACCAGCGCAGCATGATGCCCGGCATCGATTATCTGACCGATCGTGTTCTCGTTGAGCTCATCAAGTTCCAGCTGGAATTGTGGGTTGTGCGGACGGGACTCGCGAATGTGCAGGACCGTGAAATTCAAAGGTGCCAAAACCAGCTCCAACTTATGCGTTTCGGGCCAATGAAACTGACCCCTGAAGGTTGATGCCACCCACGCTACAAGTTTCGGATTTCCCAACGGAATCAGCGATGTTTCCTGCGCATTTCCACAAGTTCATCTATAGCGACTTACTAATAAAGCCACGTCGGCACGTAATAATTGCCTACCAGAGTATCGCTCGTGAGGTCGTCAACCAAAAAGAAGTCCACTGATGACCGGCCTTTTACAAAAAATTCACATGGCCGATATTTGGCCTGTGAATTGAAACATTGCGTTGCTTATTAGAAATGGTTTCGAAAGCGTAGCGGAATGTTGCATCGATAGTTTGAAGTTGCTCGCAAACACAAACTTCGAAAGGGGCGCCCATCATGGAAGCCGCTGACATGGCATGGCTCCTGGCGGCATTCGCCATGGTTCTGCTGATGTTCCCAGGACTGGCAATGCTGTACGGTGGCATGCTCAACGGACGCAACGTCCTGAACATGATGCTGATGGTGCTCAGTGCATTGGCGGTGACCGGCGTTGTTTACGTGGTTATCGGCCATGGGCTGGTTCTAGGTGATTCGCTCGGGGGCGCGGGAATCATCGGAAATCCTTTCGAGTACACCTTCTTCTCTGACTTCATGACCGATGACGAGGCGGGCGGCACCTTCTGGGGTGCGTTCTACATCCTCTTCGCTGCCATCTCCGTAGCTCTGGTCGCTTCTGGCGCTGCCGGGCGTATGAAGTTCGGAGCATGGCTGGTCTTCGTGGCCCTATGGATCATCCTGGTTTACTGCCCACTGGGACACTGGGTCTTTGCTCTTGATAATCCAGAAACCGGCACCGTCGGTGGCTGGATGCGCAATAAGCTGGGCTTCCACGACTTCGCTGGTGGCACCGCGGTGCACATGAATGCCGGTGCCGCAGGTCTGGCGCTGGCCGTGGTCCTGGGTAAGCGAAAGATGAGCCCGGGGCGTCCACATAACTTGCCGCTCATGATGATCGGCGTGGGTCTGATTGCTACTGGCTGGATGGGTTTCAACGGCGGCACCGCCGGTGGAGCAAACTTCATGGCCCAGTACGTCATTCTCACCACTTTGCTAGCCCTGTGTGGTGGCATGCTGGGGTTCATTACGATCGAACGCGTTCGTGATGGGCATGCCACCATGCTGGGTTTGGGTACCGGCGCCATCGCCGGAATGGTCGGTATCACCCCGGTGGCCGATGCAGTAGGCCCGATCGGTGCCTTGATGGTGGGCTTCCTCGCTGCAGCAGCTGCCGCGTGGGCCATCACCTGGAAGCGTCGCCACCAGATCGATGACTCGCTGGACGTCTTTGCAGTGCACGGCATTGCGGGCATCACCGGTTCATTGTTCGCGACCTTCTTCGCTAATCCGAAAGCTCCAGGCGAAATGGCCGGCATCTTCTTCGGCGGCCATGTTGCAGAGTTGGGCCACGAGCTGATCGCGATTGCCGCCACCTTGGTATACAGCTTCGCGATGACCTTCGCTATCGCCTGGGTGATGAACAAGATCTCCCCAATCCGCGTCAGCGAGGCGGAAGAAGAAGCGGGGCTGGATAACTCCATCCATGCGGAATCCGCCTACGACAGCCGCCAGCTTTAGCCACCAGCACAGAAAGGCTCTGCCATGAAACTTATTACCGCAGTAATTAAGCCCATCAGGCTCGAATCCGTCTGTTCCGAATTGGAAAAGGCTGGCTTCTCAGGGGTGACCGCAACCGAAGTCCAAGGCCGTGGTGCCCAGGGCGGGCGCACCGAATACTACCGAGGCCAAGAATTCTCCGTGATGTTCCGGAACAAGATCCGCTTGGAACTACTGGTCTCCGAAGCAGATTTGGAACGCGCCTTGGACATTATCGTCAGCACCGCAAAAACCGGTGAGAACGGCGAAATTGGTGACGGCAAGGTCTGGGTTTCCGCACTGGAACAGATCATCCGCGTGCGGACCGGTGAAACCGGCGAAGCCGCTATCTAGTTTTTGAATTTATCGAAATTTCCAGCAAGGGAGCTCCATATGACGACTATCAATTTCCGCTACCTCAGCGAACAGGACATGATCGCTGCAGGCGTCACCGACATCGCTCGTTGCACTGATGTCATGGAAGAAGCCCTAATCCTGCTGCGCAACGGCGACTACCGAATGGCCGGCGAAAACGGCAACTCGCATGGTGCGATGATCACCTTCCCGCAGACCCCAGTTCACGAGGGCATGCCCAGCGATGGTCCGGACCGCCGTTTCATGGCCATGCCGGCCTACCTTGGCGGGCGCTTCGGCACCACCGGCGTGAAGTGGTACGGCTCGAACACTGAGAATCGTGCCAAGGGCCAGCCGCGTTCCATCCACCTGTTCACCCTGAATGACACCGACACCGGTGCGCCAATGGCCGTGATGAGCGCGAACCTGCTCAGCGCTTACCGTACCGGAGCTGTTCCGGGTGTGGGCGTGAAGCACCTGGCCAAGCAGGATGCCAAGGTGGCCGCAGTGGTTGGCCCAGGCGTCATTGCCAAGTCCGTGATTGATGCGACCCTGTCGCTACGTCCGAGCATCGACACCGTGACCGTCAAGGGCCGTTCGGCTGCTGGTGTGGAGTCTTTCGCGCAGTACGTCAAAGAGAACTTCCCTCAGGTGACCTCGGTGGTGGCTGCCGAAACCATTGAAGAAGCCATCAAGGATGCAGATGTCATCATGGCGACCACCAGCACTGACATCAAGGGGTCCGAGGCTTTCCCTTACTTCCCGACCGCGGCCATTAAGCCTGGCGCGCTGTTGCTGCTGCCGGCGGCTGCTCGTTTTGATGATGATTTCATCATCAATGATGCTCGTCTGGTCTTAGACGCTCGCGGTCTGTACGACGCGTGGGCTGAGGAATACGGAACTCAGGCTTACCAACTGCTGGGCATTCCAGGCACTCACTTCCACGACTTGATGCGTGAGGGCAAGCTGCCAGAATCCAAGCTGGAAGAGATCGCGGACGTTGCCACCGGCAAGATCCCAGCTCGCCGCAACGATGAGGAAATCATCCTCTACTCGGTGGGTGGCATGCCGATTGAGGACGTGGCGTGGGCTACCGATTTGTACCAGTCGGCCGAAGAGAAGAACATCGGCCAGGTACTGAACCTGTGGGAGACCCCGGTCCTCGCCTAAAGATTTAGGTCCGGGGAAACCGGACCTTGAAAAACGTAGATCCCCGAAAAGCGGAGTGTGGCCGCTGTTCGGGGATCTGCCATGTCTGGAACAAAGTTCATCTGTCGTGGAAGGATTGCCGTGGTCGCTACAGTTTGCCCAACGGGCCCTGGCGGGTCGATCCACATCGCGTCCAGCCCGCTCAGTCTCGACATCGAGTATCCCAAGGAGTTCTATTACCGGTGTGATGAACACATACGTTTGGGAGGCAAAACACCTACTCGCTTTCGCACTGCCACCGGCCTAGCAAGACATGACTCTATCTCAACCCTGCAGTGCTATCGGTTTCCGAAACTCTCAGAAGTTCTGCCTATTTTCCTCCGTGTTACACCGCTCTGTCCGCAGGGGGGGGACCGCCCAACGTCGACTAGGGAGATGATGCGTAAAGGTCAGCACCGGATTATCAATCGTTATGTTGCTTCGGTCTGAAAACGGTATTTGAAAGCGGTGCGTAGGCATACCATCCAGTGCTTTCTCCCCGACGGGTAGCTTCCCGTGCACGCGATACTTCCTCTTCAAAATCTTTAACCTTAATGGCCAAGGAATCGAACACTGCGGCAGCTTCAGGGTTGAGGGCTGGTCCCCTCCCTTGAAATTTGCGTTTTGGTGAGCCTTCCAAGGACGTGACTAATTCGATTTCGAATTTATCGCCAAGTTCATCAGCCACACGTTGCGCTAATCGTTCACCCTCTGCACCGAATCTGCGAGCCACACCTGCGGATTTCCACTCATAGTCATCGTTCAATCCGTCATAGTACGACTGTTCCCACTGCGAGAGTTCGTGTGTCAAAGTACCGGACAGCTTGGCAACGTCGTAGTCGATTGGTTCGTTAAACCAAAGCACCGTGTTTGCATAATCCGGAAACAGGCGCACCGTTGAAGGCGCGGAGTCCTGTGAAGAATTCATACCGCGATCATACCGACACAGACCAGAAAGGCGCATCCTCATAATTGCCAACCCTTGGGGACGGTATTAGCGGCGGAAAGGGGCACACAATAGATTCTCTTAGGGGTGCAGTTGCTCCATTCCCGTATGCCGAACGCTCTACGGGACAGTCGGCGCACTAATCAAGTGGATCGCGGCACGACCGGTGCGTAGTGCCACGCAAGAACGGCGTTTCTATCGTTCGTACAGGCGTCCGGTATCCCGTACTCGTGTAACGTCACTCTGACTCAAGTTTGCGCGAAATCCTATTGCTCGGACGGATACTCCCTGCGATAGGGCCGAAGCAATAGCTAGTTCAAGTTCTGGAATGTATTCAGCCAACGTGCCAGTTGGCGTAGGGGTGTTCTCGGCTGCTTGCAGTTCGGCCAATCTAGCGATCAACGCGTCAATCCTTGCCCAGTCATATTCAACCGTTGGGTTGGAATCGTCCTCGTGGTGAAATATGACCCAATCATTCATCAGATGTCCGCCTGTGCTTGAGTAATTCGTACCCCGCGGCTGGGTAAGCTCCATGTCTGGCCATTAGCCGCGCACACGGCGGCCGGCTCTGGCGGCAAAGCTGTCCAGCGCCTCGATGACATTGGGAGCGATCCACACCCTATGGCCACTGACATGACCTGAAGGCTTCAAGGCCCCGACTTGTTCCAGGCGCTCGATGTTGCGGTATGCGGCGCTGGAGGACTGGCCGGTGATTTCACTAAGCATCTGGGCGGTGATGGCTGGTTCGCGGAGGACCAGCTCGGTGGCCGATTTCAACCCTTCGCCAGGGGTGCGTCCAAACCCGGCATAAATCTCCTGCCGAATGAGTCGGATGTCGTCTGCTAGTTGCCGTCCGTTAGCGGTGGCGCGGAAGGTGGATTCGGCAAACATCTGAATGATCGGTTCGATCTGTCCTTCGCGGAAGGCTCCCAGCGCGTCGAAATACGCTTTGGTGTCGGTCAGCAGGCCGGAAGAAACAGGAATGGTGACCTTCTCGGTTATCCCCTTGTTCCTGAGCATGGAGCCAACCAAGGCGCGGCCGGTTCGACCGTTGCCGTCACCAAAAGGATGGATGGTCTCGAATTGGGCGTGGGCGATAGCCGCCTGGATAAGCGCAGGGATGTCATCGCGTTGCATGAATTGAACCAGGTCTCCCATGGCGTTAGGCACCAGCTCATGGGCGGGAGGTACAAACATGGCAGAGTGAGGGGAATTCCCACCAATCCACACAGCTTCGGTTCGGTAATGGCCAGCCATCATCGGTTCGGAAGCGCCCAGCAGGGCACGGTGCATGGCTAGGATGTTGCCTTCGTCCAAGTGGTCTGCCAAATCCACGGCGGCGGCCATCGCGGAGATGTTCGAGGCCACCAATGCGGCGTTGATGCTGGAGCGGTCGCCCAGTTGCGCCAGGGCAATACGCTTGGCACCAACGGTCAGGTTCTCGATTTGCGAGCTGGCTGCCGATTCGCTGCGCAGCAACAGCGCAGCGAAGGGTGCTGCGTCGTCCCCTAGGTCTCGGTCGAAACGCACGGTCTCAATCGTCGCTTCTTCCACCAAAGTTGCGGTTTTCCCGGATACGTAAGGCTGGATGTTGGCGATGGGGGCGGTCACCGCGGATTGATATGGACCCCGGGCGCGCAAGCGTTGGCGGCGTGACTGTGAGGGGCTGTGGGGCGATTCCCATTGTTGATCCTCGTACCTGATGGCTGGCCAAGTGGCAGCCTGCAAGTTGATTTCAGGTTCTGTCCGGTGATCTTGCGCGAAACGTCCTGCGTTGTTCGTGCCACGCGGCTCTTGCGGTTGCGCCATGGGTTCTCCTGCAGAAATGGGAATCACTCGGCTCTATATTCCCACATATTATGGAAAGTGGGAATATAGAGATCGGGGATTCCCAGTTGCTATTCCAGTAATTCGGCTAGTTCTTCTCGGGCCACAGCCACGGCCAGCCGGCGGCATCCAGTCTTTGCGGTTCTGAAGTCGCGTCCGAGATTTGCACAGAACAGCTTAGTCTTGGGCAAAATCTGATCCCCTTCAGGTGAAGAAATCAAACCCCGGCTACTGGAGCAACGATACTAAGGCGTCTGCCAAAGCTGCAGCGCCGAGTTCTGCGTCAGCATCTTCTACATATTCCTCGGGGGAGTGGGAGATGCCGTTGGGGTTGCGAACAAAGATCATGGCACTCGGTACATGTCCGGCCAGTACTCCTGCGTCATGCCCCGCCCCGGTATCGAGCACCGGAGCGTTGGGAAGCGCCAGTCCAAGTTGTCCCGAAAGCTTGGCATCAAAACTCACAGTTGGACTCAATGATTCTTGAGAGAATTCCAAAGTGCAGCCCTCTTCGGCGGCAATGACCTGCGCCGACTCGTGAATTTCTTGAACTACACCAGCAGTTACCGCGTCATCTGGATGGCGCACGTCTAACCAGTAGTCCACACGTGAGGCAATGACGTTAGTTCCGCCTGGCACCGGCTGCAGTCGACCCACGGTAGCTCGTGCGTTGTCCCGCGTCCGGGCAATGTGCTGCACGGCAGCAATGCTCCGGGCAGCAGCGACCATCGGGTCCTTGCGGTCTGACATCAGCGTTGTGCCGGCGTGGTTGCCTTGTCCCCGCATGCTCAGCTTCCAGCGGCCGTGGCCGAGGATGGATCCGCCGATGGCCACTGGGTGATCCAGACCGGCCAGGCCGAGTCCCTGTTCCACATGCAACTCGACGAAGACGCCAATCTGTCCCAAGCGTCGGCGGTCTGGGCCGATGAAGCGTGGATCGAGTCCATTGCTGAGCGCAATGTCGGCAAAGCTGTTGCCGTCAGGGTCCTTCAGGTTCAGCGCCTTGTTTCGGTCGATGGCTCCGGTGAGCAGTCGCGAGCCCAAGCAAGCTACTCCAAACCGGGAGCCCTCTTCTTCCGGGAACACCACGATGGCCATGGCGCGAGTGCGCACGAGATCCCGTGACTGCATGAGATCAAAGGCAATGAGTGCACTGGCTACGCCCAGCGGTCCGTCAAAGGGTCCGCCACCGGGAACTGAATCGAGGTGGCTACCGGTGACAACTGCGTTGGTGCGGATTCCGGTCGGCAGATCCCACCAGGCCCAGAGTGCGCCATTGCCGTCTTCCTCAACACTCAGCTGTCGCCGGGTGGCTTGCTCGATGAACCATGTGCGCAAGTCAATTTCAGCACTGGAATACACCGGGCGGGAGTAGCCGCCTCGCAGCTGGTCTTGGCCGGTGCCGGCGATGCCAGCCATGAGTTCCGTGACTGTCGTAGTGGGCAGGTCTAGCGGGATGTTGAACAAGGAATTCTCCAAAAGGGTGTTCTGCTCGGGCTTTAGACCATGGCTTTGGCGTGGGAGGCGAGGCGGAAGAGCTCAGGGGTTTCGCGTGCCCCGGTGGCCAAGTCCGCAGCCAGTTCGCCGAGCAGCGGGCCGAACTTCGCGCCGTGTCCCGAGCAGGGAGAGAGGATGGTGATGCCATCGACTTCATCCATGATGAAATCTTCGGTGGGGGTTGAACTGAAAATGCACGTGGTTTCGGCGTACGGTGTTGGTTCCAGTCCAGGAAGGTACTTTTTCACGTACTCGATTACGCGTTCGCGGTTGGCCGGATCAATCTGGCCGTTCTGCTGGCTGGCAGTATCCAGCTGGCGCCCCGCCATGTATTCGGCCACCTTCTGTCCTCGGAAGTTGGCATCACGACCGCCGGGCAGGCCGTAGGACTTAAAGGCCGGGTCCTTGTGAATGTAAGTCGGCCACGCTTGACGAACTTCCGGCGTCTGGTCGCGGTAAGGGAAGTGGAAGGCATTCTCTTGATAAACAACCATCTTGGGAACGCTGCGCACAAAGCCCGATGGCAGGGGAAGGTTGCCCAGTAGCTCTGGCAGCCAGCCGCCTGCGGCCACGATGATTTTCGATGCGAGGTAGGTGCGGCCGTCCGCGGACGTGAGTTTGTATCCGTTAGCTGTTGCCTCGACGGAAGCGACAGGCCATTGGGTTTCGACCTGGGCTCCGTGGGCCTTGGCTTGAGCCACCATTGCTTGTACGGAGCGTTCGGCGTCCAGTACTCCGGCGCCTGGGTGCCAGAGAACTTCGGTATCAAAGTTGATTCCGTTAAATCGGTTGCGTGCTTCCGCCGCGGAGAGCAATTCATGTTCCACCCCGGCATTGGCGAGAATTTCGGCAAGCTGACGTGGGTTGCGCAAAGGACCGTAGTCCGCCGAACCGCAAGGATTGATCAGCTGGCTGCCGCTGGCCTCTTCGAGTTCGTCCCAAGCCTTGCGTGCTTGGACAACAAGGTCTGTGTAGAGCTGGTTGGGATATCCGTAGCGGAAGATGCGCGCTGAGCCGTGCGAACTGGCATCGTCTGCGGCAGGGACTTTGCGCTCCAGCAGGGCAACTTCGTGACCGCGCTGAGCTAGCCTCCATGCTGCCGAGGAGCCGGCGAGGCCTGCTCCGATGACAACGTATTCTGCAGAGGGCGACTGGGACGAGGTGCTCATGGTTTGCTCCTGATCTGGGCATCTTTGTTGTTCTACCTCTAGTAACCCACGAATATTATTAGGGCGTCCAATACCTTTTTCCTAGACATTATTAGTTTTTGTGCAAATATTGAGTGTATGGAACTCCGCCACCTCCACTACTTCCTCGTTGTTGCCGAGCATTTGCACTTCGGCCGCGCCGCCGAAGAACTTCGCATGTCGCAGCCACCGCTGACCGTCGCAGTGAAAAAGTTGGAGCAAGAACTGGGCGTCCAGCTTTTTGACCGCACCACCCGCAGCGTGATCCTCACCCCAGCGGGACGCATGTACCTGGATCGCATCAAGCCATTGCTGGCGGATCTGGATAAGGCGAATCAAGAGCTCACCGAGGCAGGGCTGGGACTGCGTGGGCGACTCAATGTTGGATTTGTTAGCTCGGCAAGTTACGCCACCATGCCCTCGGCATTACGCAGGTTCCGTGAACTGCGACCCAACGTAGAGCTTGTGCTGCACCCGCTTACTACCGACGAGCAGATTGAAAAGCTGCTAGAAAATAGTCTTGATCTCGGAATTTTGCGTGACCCAACGCGCGTGCCCGGAGTTGAACTGCAGGAAATTCATGCTGAGCCACTGGTGGTGGCGCTTCCGGCGGGCCATCGTTTGGGGGCCAATAAGCAAATCAAGGCCGAGGATCTGGCTGATGAAGATTTTGTGCTGTTCCCCTATAAGTACATGAGCGGTTTCTACTCACTGGTGCACTCCTTGTTTGATGGGCGCACTCCGCCTCGGATAGTGGAGCGGGCCATTCATCAGGAGACCATTCTTGGACTGGTCGCTGCCGGGCTGGGAGTCTCAATCCTGCCTGCGTCGGTATCGCGTTTTCAGATGCCTGAAGTTTCGTTCCACCCGCTGGTGGGTGAGCCCAAGACGCGGCTCTATGCGGGGATGGGCACCCCGAATCCTGCGGCCCAAGCTTTCCAGCAGTGCTTGCTTGAGGCTGACCAAGAGGGCTAAGCGATAATGAGGTGGCAGCGCTTGGGGCGAGCTACCAATGGGGAGAGGTCGGATTCGACCTGCGGGAGGTTTTCTTTGACCGCTTGCAGATGTTCAAAAGCACTATGGGACGTGCGGACCAACCCATACACTTTCGTCAATACAAATACACTTTCGTGTAATAAGGAAAGTGAAAGTTTGCTGATGAAAAAGTCCACTTTTGCGGCTGTCGAACCTGTTCTCCGCATCGAGGGTGAAGAACTTTGATTCAGCAACATGTGGAGAAATGAGGCCTGACAACGACATCCTCAGAGCGGTGCCCGAATAATTACGGGACCGGTCTGGACGAGCCTCGCGGTCCTGTGCGTGCAAGCGGGGATAACTGTAGCTGATGCTATTTGTGCATCTTCTCTATGCAAGCATGAGCACGGAGAAGTTCATCAAGATGCCGTCAAGTTGCTAGGTACCCTGATGCACATGACAACCCGGGCAGGGTACGGATTTGATTCAGTCAGTAACACCAAACTGATTCAGGCCGCAAAATAGTGCTCCACGAGTTGCCCAGTAGTCAACCGGTAATGATCCGGTGCCTAAGCGCCAAAGAGATTGCGATTTAGGAATTCGTTGCGGAATTTGCCGGCGGGATCCAAGCGCTGGGATAACTCGATAAAGTCATTGAACTTCGGGTACAGCTTCTGCAGATCGGTTGCCGTTGCCGCAAAGAGCTTGCCCCAGTGTGGACGTGCAGCAAAAGGCGCAAGGGCTGATTCAACCTGGGGGAGGATTGCTTCGACCGCCTGCTGCTGTGGCTTCCACGTAAAGTGCAGCGCAATACCATCGCGGCCGTAGTTGCCGCTGAGCCACAGCTCATCGGCGGCGATGGTTCGCACCTCTGCCACCAGCAGCAAGGGGGTGATGACCGAGGAAAGTTCGCGCATTGCGGTAATGGCTTGAACGGCGTATTCACGCGGGACCAAATATTCGGTCTGCAGTTCATCGCCGGCACTGGGCATGAAGTCCATTCGGAAATGGGAGAGCCGATCAGACCAAGGTCCAGCGACACCTAGCTGTTCGCTGCAGATAGCGCCATCGGCTCCGGGCAGTGGGTGCATCGGGGTGGTTGCTGCCAGACCGCCAAATTTTCCCTGATCAATATCATCGACCAGTTCATCACCCACACGACGCTTCAGCCAAGTCTGGCCCACCAGGTCTCCGCTCCAGTCGGTGAACAGGCTGACGCTGTAGGCAGAAGCTTGCACGGTATCAAAGTTGCCCAACACCTTGTCCCAGGACAGCTGCTCATAAATGGTCTGCTGCACCTCAAAGGTCGGAACGATATCCAAGGTCAGATGCGTCAGCACACCCAAGGCTCCCAGAGACACCACGTAGCCGTTGAACTCTGGGTCGCCCCGCTTCACGGAGTGCTGCGAGCCATCGGCCAGCACGAGTTCGACCGCGCTGACTGAGGTCGCCAGGTTGCCATGGGTTTCACCCGAGCCATGGGTGCCGGTGGATACCGCTCCGGCTACCGAAATATGCGGCAGGGACGCGAGGTTATGCAGCGCAAAACCAGCACCATGCAATGCAGCAGCCAAGGCGCCGTAGGTAATCCCGCCACTGACGCGCACGCTCATCGCCTGCGCGTCGATCTCGATGACTTCAGGCATCTCGCTCAGGCAGATCAACGTTTCGCTGGTGTCGGCAATGTCGTTAAAGGAATGCCGGGAGCCCAAGACGCGCACCTTACTGGCACCTCGAACCTGTTCCTGCAGCTGTTCAATGCTGGTGGGGTAGAGCAGTTCATTGGCTCGGTACTCAAGGTTCCCGGCCCAGTTAAGTTCCTTGGTCTCTAATTGCATGGCCAATCCTTACTTCTCTAGCCACTGGCTGGAAACCAGCGAACGGTAACGTTCCAAAACCTGCGGGGTTTGTGCTGCTGCGGGGACTTCAATAGAATCCTGAGTCCACTGCGGGAACTGCCCGGCAAGTACGCCAGCGGCTTGGCGGGCTGCGCCATCGGCCACGTATTCACCCGGGGCGGGAACAATGATCGGCAGCCCCAGCACCTGGGCTGCAATCTGCTGCACTGCACGGGACTGCGCCCCGCCGCCCACCAAGATGATGCGCTGGGCTTCAACGCCCTGGGCTTCAAGGGCACGCAGCCCATCGGCCAGCGAACAGATGACCGCTTCCACGGCGCTACGCGCCAAGTTAGCTGCGGTGTAATTCGCACGGGTGATGCCGTGCAACGAGCCGGTGGCATCGGGCAGGTTCGGGGTGCGCTCGCCGTCAAAGTAAGGCAGCAAGGTTAGCCCCTCGGAACCCGGGGTGGCCGATAAGGCCAAGTCGTTGAACTCTTCGAGACTCACCTGCAGGACATGGGCGGTGGCATCAAAAATTCGAGTGGCATTCAAGGTGCACACCAGCGGGAGGTAGTTTCCGGTGGCATCGGCAAAGCCGGCCACCAATCCGCTGGTGTCTGCGATGGGTGCATCGGCGACGGCGAAGACCGTGCCGGAGGTGCCCAGAGACATGACCACATCGCCGACGGTGGCGCCAACACCCAAGCCGGCGGCGGCGTTATCGCCCGCGCCGGGGCCGATCAGCGAGCCGGTTGGCGTGCGGCCGATGGATTCCAGCGGGCCGGCCACCGTGGGAAGAATCGGGGCGTGCCCCAGGTGCTGCTTCAGGGCGTCGAGGTCATAGGCGTTGCCGGCGGCCATGTGGTACCCGGTGCCCGAAGCATCGGAACGATCGGTACGCAGTGCGGCCAAGCCTTCGGCGCCGCTTCCCGGGCCGTAGCCGGCTAGTCGCCAGGACAGCCAGTCGTGGGGAAGGCAGACCGCGGCGACCTTCGCGGCATTTTCAGGTTCATTGTCTTTCAACCAGCGCAGCTTGGTCAGGGTGATCGAGGAGACTGGCAGGGTGCCGGTACGCTGCGCCCAGTAGGCGGCACCGGCCTCGCTGTCGCCGTTGCCGGCTTCGGCGATGATGTCGGTGGCCGCCTGCGCGCTGCGGTTATCATTCCACAGCAGCGCAGGGCGGATCACCGCACCGGTGGCATCTAAGACCACCATGCCGTGCTGCTGCCCGCCCACCGAGATCGCAGCCACATCATCTAGACCTCCGGCCTGGCTGATCGCTTCTTGCAAGGCAGTGAACCAGAACTCCGGGTCTACTTCGGTGCCATCCGGGTGACTGGCACGTCCGGAGCGGATCAGTGCTCCGGTGTCGGCGTCACGGATGACAACTTTGCAAGACTGAGTGGAGGAGTCGATGCCGGCTACAAGCGTCATTGAATGTGGCTGCTTTCTACGGTGGGTTCAGACAGGGTTTAGCGGGAGCCGAGCAGGTGCTCGATGGCCAGCTGGTTCAGGCGGATGAACGCGAAGTTGCGCTCTGCGGCGGCCTCGGCGTCAAAGCCTGCGAAGCTCGCGGAATCGTTCATCAGATCCGCTGCGCTTTCCCCGGCGTTCAGGGTGGTTTCGCCCAGTTCGAAGACGCCCGAGGTCTTCATGGCTTCCTGTACTTCTGGATCCGCACGGAAGGCCAGGGCACGTTCCTTGAGCAGCAGGTACATGGACATGTTGGCCTTGGCCGAGTCCCAGACGCCGTCGTAGCCGTCGGTGCGTGATGGCTTGTAGTCAAAGTGGCGTGGGCCGGTGTACTTTGGGCCGCCGTTAGGGAAGCCGTTTTCCAGCAGGTCTACGGTGAAGAACGCGCTGGTCAGGTCGCCGTGGCCGAAGACCAGGTCCTGGTCGTACTTGATGCCGCGTTGGCCGTTGAGGTCGATGTGGAACAGCTTCTCGGCCCACAGTGCCTGAGCGATGCCGTGGGTGAAGTTCAGGCCAGCCATCTGCTCGTGGCCGGTTTCTGGGTTCAGGCCGACGATGTCGCCGTGCTCCAGCTGCTCGATGAAGGCCAAGCCGTGGCCAACGGTAGGCAGGAAGATGTCGCCGCGTGGTTCATTCGGCTTTGGCTCCAGTGCGATGCGCAGGTTATAGCCCTTGTCCTTGATGTAGCCAGCTGCCGTATCCACGCCTTCGCGCATGCGATCAAGTGCTGCGGCCAGGTCCTTGGAACCGTCGTATTCGCTGCCTTCGCGCCCGCCCCACATGACGAAGGTTTCGGCGCCCATCTCGGCTGCCAAATCGATGTTGTGCAGGACCTTAGCCAGTGCGAAACGGCGGATCGAGCGGTCGTTGGAGGTGAAGCCGCCGTCCTTGAAGACCGGGTGGCTGAACAGGTTGGTGGTCACCATTGGGACCTTCAGGCCGGTGTCCTTCAGTGCCTGGTTGAAGTCGCCAAGGATCTTTTCGCGCTCTGCCTCGGTGGCATCAAAAGGAATCAGGTCATTGTCGTGGAAGGTGATGCCGTAGGCGCCGAGCTCGGCGAGCTTATGGACGGCTTCTACCGGGTCCAGGTTCTTGCGGGTGGCGACACCGAATGGGTCGGCGCCGGTCCATCCCACGGTCCAGAGGCCAAAGGTGAAGTGGTCTGCAGGGGTCGGCTGAACGCTCATTGAGATACATCCTTGGATCGTCGGGGGTTGGCTGATGCCATTTAGTTTATGTCCTGAACTATATGAGTGATGATGCGCTAGAGTCAATAGCGAGCCCTACGAATCCATTCAAGAAATTTCCACAAGGAGAAGGCATGCACCAACCAGCGACAACCGCCCGAGCCGCAACATCCTCGGCCCCGGGCAACGTCGGGGACGTGCGCAAAGCCAACCTGTCCAGGGTGTTGTCCGTGATTGCAACAGCGGGAGATGACCAGCGGTTATCACGTGCCGACATCGCTCAACTCAGCCAGCTCACCAAGGCCTCGGTCTCTAGTCTGGTCACCGATTTGTTGGCCGCTGGGCTAGTGGTCGAAATCGGTGTGCACCGCGACGGGGAACGCGGCCGACCCTCGGTGGGTCTAGTGCTCAATCCAGCGCGCTGCGTGATGGGTATGGAAATCAACGTGGACTACATCGCCGCTGGACTCGTTGACCTCAGCGGTAAATTGCTGGCGCACGAAATTCTGCCGCGCACCAATCATCGATCGACTGCCAGCGACGTGCTCAGCGCGCTGGGAGAGCTGAGCCAAAATCTCCAAGCTGCGGCTCAGGGACAGGGCCTGATGATTCTTGGTGGCGGGTTGGCTGTTCCCGGTTTGGTCAACGAGGAGCAGTTCACCGTCCTTCAGGCTCCCAACCTTGGATGGGTTCAGCAAGACCTCGATGTGGCATCGTTGCTGCCCGAGCCCAAAACCCGCTTCCGGCTCTTTAACGAAGCCAACGCGTCGGCCCTGGCCCAACAGCAAGTGATGGGCGCCCAGGAGCGCGACTTCCTCTTTGTCTCTGGGGAAGTGGGCATCGGTGGCGGATTGATTATCGACGCTGAACTTTTTGTCGGGCCCCAGGGGCACGCCGGCGAACTCGGGCATGTGGTGATCGCCCCGGATGGCAAGAATTGCAGCTGTGGGGGACGCGGGTGCCTGGAAACCATTGCCGGGCAGGAAGCCATTTTGGCCGCCGCTGACCTTGGTGCCAGCGCTGATGGTGCGTCGCGTCAAGAGCGAATTAGCCAGCTTTACCAAGCACTGGAAACTGGAACGGAGCCCGCGGTGAGCGCGGTGGCCGAGGCCGGAAAATCCTTGGGAATCGCCGTGGCTTCGGCCCTGCGCCTCTACAACGTTTCCACCGTGGTCTTTGGCGGGCATTTTGCCGCACTGGAGCAGTGGTTGCGCCCTGCGATGGAAGCCAGTCTGAAAGCGCACGCGCCGAGCATTGCCGGCCAAGCACGGCTGCTGTGCTCGCCGCTGGGCCAAACCGGTGCACTGGTCGGCGCCGCACGCAGCGTGGTCGGGGACCTACTGGAAGCCCCGTACCTGCTGGTGGACTAAGGAGCCCCGACCGGCTGCTGAAGTTCGGTCACCCAATCGGCTTGATCTTCTGACACGGCACGCACGTAGACCTCGCGGCACGGACCGGTCGGAACCAAACCACGGGCCAAGACCTCTTCGTGCACTGCCTGCCAGCTTTCATGGATGGTGTCCATAGCTCCGAGGTGCACCCCGCAGATGGCCTCCGGCACTGCAGGAAGCTCGACGATCTCGACATCGGTCAGGCTCGAAGCGCTCGTGACGTATCCGGCAATGACCTCTACTCCATCTTCGGTTCCGTTGTATTGCGCAATGGGCGTGGCAAGGCTTTGGCCCTGAAGGGATTGCGCAATTTTGTCGAAGAGCGGACCGATCCGGCCGGCGATTTCAGGTTGCTCGGCCACCGTGAAGCGACCGGCTGCCAAGCGCACTGCGGGCAGTGGCTTGTGGATGATTTCAATGCGTGACATGAGCTTCTCCTTGGAGATCAGTTGCAGACGCCGCTGCACATCGGCCAAGCGTTGCGTGGCCAGCTGGTGTTCGGCCTCAACCTGAGCCTGACGAATGTGCAAAAGTTCGGCTATTGATCCTGCGCTTGCTCCCTGATCCAAGATCAAAGAAATCTCTTCGAGTCCAAATCCCAGATCACGCAGCGCAACAATCTGATGCAAGCGCTGAAGCTGGGAAGGGTCGTAGGAGCGATAGCCGCTGAACGGGTCCACATGGGCGGGTGTCAGCAGGCCGGCGGTATCCCAGTGCCGCAACATGCGGTGGGTGACCTGGCCGATCTGAGCAAACATCCCGATGGATAACATTCTTCAGTTCTCCGCCCTCACACTGTGTCAGAGTCAAGCTCTTGGCTGGTTCTGGGACAATTGTTGCACTGCGAGGGTTCTCCGGCGCGATTTTGACGGTCGGCAATGTCCCGGAAGCTCCGAACCACTACGCATAAATCATTGGATGCGGTAGCCGCTGGTTATAGTCTTCGAGGGTGAAGACCCCTCAAATCACCAAACGCTATCTCAATCTGGCTCGAATACTGTGGGCACTGGTCACACTGGGCGCTATCGTGGCGACCTATGCAGACACCGCTTCACGGGGGCCGGTGCTGCCGCTGAATTTCTTTGGCTACTTCACTATCCAGTCGAATCTGGTCGTGGTTCTTGTAGGGCTCATCGCGGGGCTGATGGGCTTGGCCAAGGGTGCTTCGGTACCTCGCTGGGTTGTGGGTCTGCGTGCCTTGGCGAGCGTATGCATGGTCGTGGTCGGGCTGATCTACATCACCTTGCTGGCGCCCTTGGGAGCAGCAGGAGGGGTGCCTCTTCCTTGGGCGAATTGGGTGATGCATATTATTGGTCCACTGCTGGTTCTGGCCGATTGGCTCTTGGCCAGGGACCGTGCCTTTTTGTCCTACCGGGCGGTGCCGTTGCTGCTGATATACCCATTGCTCTGGACCGGGGTAGTGCTGATTCGCGGCGCATCCGATGGATGGGTGCCGTACCCGTTCCTCAACCCGGATCAGGGATACGGCGTCATTGCCTTGTATGTTGTTTCCATTGCCGTGCTCTTCGCAGGAATAGCGTTTCTGGTTGTTGCTTATGGCATGCGTGGGCGACACCGTGACGTACAACTCGAGATTCGCTAATCGTTTCGGTAAACTTTGGTCGTAAGAGCCCCTAACTCTTGCAACGAACCTTTGGGTTCAGTGAGCAGGACAGGGGCATATTTTTTGCCCGGCACCGTGCCGGGACGGCGCTAAGCACGCCGTAACCACTGCTTTTTGCAAGGGGGAGGATCCCATGCCAGCAATCGTGATCGTCGGAGCCCAATGGGGCGATGAGGGTAAAGGAAAAGCTACCGACCTGCTCGGTGGCAAAGTTGACTATGTCGTGAAGCCAAACGGCGGCAACAACGCCGGGCACACCGTGGTCGTTGGCGGCGAGAAGTATGAGCTCAAGCTCCTTCCTGCCGGCATCCTTTCACCTAACGCCACTCCGATTATCGGCAACGGCTGCGTGGTGAACCTTGAAGCTCTCTTCGAAGAAATCGACGGCCTAGAATCCCGTGGCGCCGACACCTCGAAGCTGCGTGTCTCGGCCAATGCGCACCTGGTGGCCCCGTACCACCAGACCATGGATAAGGTCACCGAACGCTTCCTGGGCAAGCGTGCCATCGGCACCACCGGGCGCGGTATCGGCCCTGCCTACATGGATAAGGTCGGACGCCTGGGCATCCGCGTACAGGACGTCTTCGACGAGTCCATCCTGCGCCAGAAGGTCGAAGGCGCACTGCGCCAGAAGAACGAACTGCTGGTCAAGATCTACAACCGCCGCAGCGTCGAGGTCGAGGAAATCGTTTCGTACTTCCTGTCCTACGCTGAGCGCCTGCGTCCGCTGGTCATCGACTCCACCTACGAGCTGAACAAGGCTTTGGACGAGGACAAGGTTGTGCTCATGGAAGGCGGCCAGGCCACCTTCCTGGACGTGGACCACGGCACCTACCCGTTCGTGACCTCCTCCAACCCAACCGCTGGCGGCGCCTCGGTGGGCTCGGGTATCGGCCCAACCCGTATCACCCGCTCCATCGGCATCATCAAGGCTTACACCACCCGCGTGGGTGCCGGTCCGTTCCCGACCGAGCTCTTCGATGATATGGGCCTGTACCTGCAGACCACCGGTGGCGAATTCGGTGTGAACACCGGTCGCCCGCGTCGCTGCGGTTGGTACGACGCTGTTCTGGCCCGCCACGCCTCGCGCGTGAACGGCTTCACCGACTACTTCGTGACCAAGCTGGACGTGCTCACCAACATTGAGCAGATCCCAGTGTGCGTGGCCTATGACGTTGACGGTGTCCGCCATGACGAAATGCCGATGACGCAGACCGAGTTCCACCACGCGAAGCCGATCTTCGAGTACTTCCCTGGCTGGACCGAGGACATCTCGGGTGCGCAGACCATGGAAGAACTTCCAGAGAACGCCCGGAACTACATCCTGGCATTGGAGAAGATCTCCGGCACCCGGATCTCCGCCATCGGCGTAGGCCCGGACCGCGATCAGACCATCGTGCGCCACGATCTGATTCAGGACTAGATACCCAGACATTAGGGAGCCGCCGCAGTTCATTTATTGATGAACTGCGGCGGCATCTTTTTTGTGTGCCGGATTCATTGCCACGGTGGTCGAGAGATTCGGACCCGCGCAGATGAAAACCCTAGGATTGAATGGCACCTGCCGGTTGTGCCGGCCGGGGTCAATCAGCATGAAGATGGAACAAGAAGGAACTCGAATGCCAGAACAGATCACAGTCAGCGCCGTCATCATCAGAAACGAAGCGGGACAGGTTCTGACGGTTCGCAAACGAGGCACAACATTATTCATGTTCCCGGGTGGCAAGCCGGAACTGGGGGAGTCGGCTATTGACGCGGCGGTACGGGAAGTGAGCGAAGAGCTGGGAGTGAATCTTGATCCAGCTTTGCTGCGCCTCACCGGAACCTTCACAGCCCCGGCGGCCAATGAAGAGGGGCATAGCGTTCAAGCCACCGTATTCGAGCATCCTTTGGTTCCGATTGGTGAACCACTGGCTGAAATTGAGCAGTTGAGGTGGATCGATCCTTCAGCTCAACTACGTGAGCTTGCCCCCTTGCTCAAAGACGTGGTCTTCCCGACTTTGCTTGCTGAGTCGCGAAAGATTCAGAGGGTGGCAGTTTTCACTGGCTCAGCTTTAGGCGCATCACCTGTTTACGAGCAGGCGGCAGAAAACTTCGCACGCACGGTTGCCTCCTCGGGTCGAGCCATTGTCTATGGCGGTGGGCGCGTGGGGCTGATGGGAACAATCGCCGATGCGGCGAGAACAGCCGGCGGAGAAGTTTTCGGAGTTATGCCGCAGGTTTTGGTTGATGGCGAACTGGCGCATCCAGGCTTAACGAGCTTGGAAGTTGTGCCCGACATGCATGCACGCAAGCACCGCATGTCGGAATTGGCGGATGGTTTTGTCGCCCTGCCAGGTGGTGCTGGAACCTTGGAAGAGCTCTTTGAAGTATGGACTTGGCAGCAGCTTGGAATCCATGCGAAACCGGTAGCGCTTCTGGATGTTGACGGATTCTGGCAGCCGCTGCTGAACATGCTGGACCACATGACTGATCAGGGATTCCTGGCCCCGAAATTCCGTGACTCGTTGGTGGTCGCCAGCGAACCGGAAGCGCTTTTGGATGCCCTGTCTTCGTGGGAGGCGCCGGCAGCAAAATGGGGCGCAGGGTCCAGGAACTAAAACGCAAGGAACACGACGAGCCCTGTACTCAGCGGGTTGCACCGCTGAGTACAGGGCTCGAATTTATGAGTCCGGCTCGGTATTCCTAGTCGACTAGAGCGTTGGCTCTTGTGCCGCTGTGTTGACCGGAGCGTCCTGGATCTTGCCCGCTACGCGCAGGTTCCAGTGCTCAATCACTTGTCGGTCAGTGGACTTGGTCAATAGCGATACAACCATGAATGCCACCGCCGAAGCGATGAGGCCGAAGTAGATCGGTTCATTGGCGTAGACGCCGTCGAACTTGTTCTCGGCCTGGATTTCCAAGACGATCATCGTGCCGAGCGTAACGAGGGAACCGGCAGCCATGGAGGCTGTAGCGCCAACACCGTTGCCGCGCTTCCACAGCAGGCCACCGATAATGGCCACCAGCAAGCCGCCCACCAGAATGTCGTAGGCGATGGTCAGTGCTGCAACCACGTCGTCCACCAGGATCGCCAGGGCTACGGTGACCAGTCCGAGCACCATCACCCAGATGCGGTTGGCCCGGACATCGTGCTCGGGGTTCTCATTCGAATTGACCTGGATCTGCTTGCCGAACCAGCTGGCAACAAATGGGGTCACATCGGTACGAGCCACCGTCGCCGCGGCGATCAGCGCGCCGGAGGCGGTGGACATCATGGCGGCCACGGCTGCGGCCATCACCAGGCCGCCCACGGCAACTGGAAGCAGCTGTGTGGCGACTTCTGCGTAGACGACGTCCTTGTTGTCTGCAGCCCCTGCGATCTCTGGCAACGCGACCTTCGCGGCCATGCCGATCAATGCGCCGGCGGCGCCGTAGAAGACGCAGTAGATGCCGGCGGTCAGGCCGCCCCAGCGGGCCACTTTTGGAGTCTTGGCGGTGAAGACGCGCTGCCAGATGTCCTGGCCGATGAGCAGGCCCAGGGTGTAGACCACAAAGTAGGTGATGATCGACTGCAGGCCCATGCCGTTGATGTCGAAGAACTCGGCGCCCACGCGCTCGCGGATGCCAGCCAGGCCGCCGGCGGCGTTCAGCGAGAATGGCAGCATCAGTGCGAAGATGCCGATGGTCTTGATGACGAACTGCACCTGGTCCGCCAGGGTGATGGACCACATGCCGCCGATGGTCGAATACACCACGACGATCGCGCCGCCAATGGCGATAGCAACCCACTTCTCCCAGCCGAAGAGCACCACGAAGATGGTGGCGTAGGCGCTGGTGGAGGTTGCGCAGAGCATCAGGGTGTAGGCCAGCATGACAATGCCGGAGGTGTTGGTGGCTGCCGCGCTGCCGTAGCGCAGGTTCAGCATCTGCGAGACCGTGAAGACCTTGAGCTTCTGCAAGGTCGGCGCGAAGGCCAGCGAAAGCAGGATGACGCCTGCGCCAATGGCCACCACGAGCCACATGCCGGAGATCCCGTGCTTGTAGCCCAGTCCGACGCCGCCCACGGTGGAAGCGCCACCGAGCACGACGGCAGCCATGGTTCCGGTGTAGAGGAAGGGGCCTAGGCGACGGCCAGCGACGAGGTAGTCGCTACTGTTTTTGGTGCGGGACTTGCCCCACCATCCGAAAGCGAGCATTGCGGCGAGATATAGCGCGACAATGCCCCCATTGATGAATTCCATGGACTTCCCCGATGCGAGTGAGAATGCTTACTATCAGTAAACATTTATTTCTCATTAGGCTACTTGTGTGAGCTGTAACAGGTCAATGGTTATCTGCTTTATGTCGATGCACCGGACCGCTTGGGATTGTGATCAACATTACTGCTCTATTGATCGAAAAAATATAGACAATTTGTTCAGTAATATGCATTGTAATGCGCGTGGTGTCATGGTTGCGTAGTATTCGGCATTCACGGTGCACAGTTGGGTGTTCTTTAGTACTGTTTCTCGACGACGCAACGTTGCATCACCGGCTTTAGTGCCTCTAATTTCCGTTGCGTCTGACGATTTCTCGCAACCAGAAAGACGCCTAAAGATGAGTGAAAATGCTCAAGGTCTGACAAAGAAGTCAGCCGGACATGTCATTGTCGATACGCTTGCCGCACACGGTGTTGAACGAGCCTACGTCGTCCCGGGTGAAAGCTACCTGGACGTCCTCGACGGACTGCACAACTCATCCATCGAGACCGTCGTTTGCCGCCACGAAGGCGGAGCGACCTACATGGCCGAGGCCGAAGGAAAAATGCACCAGCGCCCCGGCATCGCGATGGTGACCCGAGGGCCAGGTGCCGCCAACGCGCACGTTGGCCTGCACACCGCATGGCAGGACTCCACTCCGCTGGTGCTCTTTGTTGGCCTGATTCCCTTCGAGCACCGCGAAAAAGAAGCCTTCCAGGAGTTTGACCCGAAGGCCTGGTTTGGTACAGGAGCCAAGCGCGTGATGATCCTGGACCATGCGGACCGTGCCAGCGAAGTCGTCGCCGAAGCGATGTTCGCGGCCATGTCCGGACGTCCGGGGCCAGTGGTGGTCGGACTTCCAGAAGACGTCATCCGCAACGAGATTTCCGCCGAGCTCCACCCGGAAATTCCTGTCGCCACCGGCGGCATGACCGTGACTGACTGGAAGTCGCTGAACAATGCCTTGCAGGAAGCGGATAAGCCCCTGTTTATTTTTGGCGGCAATGACTGGTCCCAGCAGGGGGCTGCCGATTTCACCCGCTGGCTCGAAGAACACGATCTTCCTGCAGCTGCCGAATGGCGTTGCGAAGGAACCGTTCCGTTCAACTCGCCTTCCTACGTTGGGCCCATCGGCTACGGGCGGCCCAAGCCAACCTACGATCTCTTGGAAGAAACAGATCTGCTGATCTTCGTTGGCACCGTGCCCGGGGACGTCATTACCGACGGCTTTAACGTTCGCCAAAACTGGGAGAAGAAAAACTTCCTGGTGACCATCGACCCGTCGTTGCGCGGACGCTCCGGTCCGGTCTCGCACCAGATTGTGGCCAAGCCGGATGTCTTCGTCCGCGACCTGCTGCTCATGGATTTGCCGGTGAAGGATTCTTGGAAAGAATGGACCTCGCGGATGCGTGGTGAGCAGGAGAAATTCGCTGCCCTGCCATCCCCAGTGCCTGCCGATGGTCCAGCAAAGATGGCAACGTTGATGTCGAATCTCGTCAGCGCGTTGCCTGAGGACGCCATAGTCACTTTTGGCGCTGGTGAGCACACCAACTGGGCCCACCGCTACTTCCCGACCAATGGGTATGCGTCGATGCTCTCCGCACGTAACGGCTCCATGGGGTACTCCATTCCATCGGCAGTGGCCGCCTCGCTGAATTACCCAGGGCGCCGAGTGGTGACCATCGCAGGTGACGGCGAATTCTTGATGAACGGCCAAGAACTGGCCACAGCAACCCAATATGGGGCCACCCCACTGATAGTCATCATGGACAACCAGCAATACGGAACCATCCGCACCCACCAGGAACGCCAGTACCCGGAGCGCGTTTCCGGCACGCAGCTACAGAATCCCGACTTCGCCTTGATGGCCCAGTCCTTTGGCGGCTTTGGAGTCCGCGTAGAGAAGGATGCTGAGATCCCGGCAGCGCTGGAAGCAGCGGTGGAGGCAATCGAGGAGAACGGGACTTTCGCCTTGATCCACTTGATCGTGGAACAAGGGGTCAAAGCCTACTAGGCTGCACTTCGGCGCGGATGCTCCGGGTCGGTTCCGTGGCGAGGCTCTAAGCGGGCATATAATTCCAACGGGTATCGTTTATGCGGTACCCGTTGGATGCCTTAAGTGGCAGAGCAGTCAGATGAAGTTTGGCAGCTACAACTTGCAATAGCGGAGCTCAAAGACATGAATGATCCCCTGATCGCCAGCCTCATGCGCGCCGTCGACGCCGCGCCAGAGGAACACGAGTTGCGCCTCCATCTGGCCCAGCAGCTGCACCAGGCCAACCGTGCCGCTGAAGCTCTGACGCATATCAACATTGTGGTCCAAAAAGATCCCGGCAACACCGCGGCCTTGCAATTGCTCGGCCAGGTGAGTGCTGCGCTGCTGGGCAACGCCACACCCGCACCGGCTTCCGCACCGGAACCAGCAAAGCCACAGCACACCGAAGAACCTGATTTTGATTGGGATGCGGCGGCCCAGCAGCTCGGCCAATCCGTGCCAGCCCCATTTGCGGAGCCAGAAATCCAGATGGGCGGGAGCGCAGAAACTGTCGCCCCAGTGGAACCAGCGGGGCAGCGCATTACCTTGGCTGATGTTGGCGGTCTGCAGAATGTTAAAGACCGGCTGAATGAATCATTCTTGGCACCGATGCGCAACGCCGCCATCGCCAAGGCCTTCGGCAAATCCCTGCGAGGCGGACTGCTGCTGTACGGTCCTCCCGGCTGCGGCAAGACCTTTGTGGCTCGCGCGGTTGCCGGCGAGCTCCAAGCGAACTTCATGGCCGTCACCATGACCGACATTCTTGATTCGCATATCGGTGAAACTGAGAAGAATATTAAAGCGGTCTTCGACAAGGCCCGCAGCAACTCGCCGACAGTGTTGTTCCTCGATGAAGTTGATGCATTGGGGCTGCGCCGAGGCTCATTAACCGGAAGCGCGTCATGGCTGCGCCAGATGGTCAATCAGCTGCTTATGGAGATGGATTCGCTCTCCTCAAACAATGACGGACTCTACATCCTGGCCGCGACCAACCACCCATGGGACCTGGATGAGGCGCTGTTGCGCCCAGGACGTTTGGACCGCTCAGTGCTGGTCACCGCTCCGGACCAGCCAGCTCGCGAATCAATCCTGCGCTATCACCTGGAGCGTCGACCCATCGCAGGTATCGACCTGAAATGGATTGCCGGGCAAACCGATGGATTCTCGGGCGCCGACCTGGAGCACTTGTGCACCACAGCCGCGGAAAAAGCCATGATGCAGTCCATCGAGCGCAATGAGGTGCTGCCGGTGAATATGGCACATATTCATCTGGCGATGAAAGAAGTGAAGCCATCGACCCTGCCGTGGCTGGAGTCTGCACGCAATGTGGTGCGGTTCAGCAACGAGAATGGGCGTTATGACGAGCTGGCTGATTATCTGGTCGCCAGAAAACTGTTGTAATCCAAGCCCGGAAGGCACCGCATGGATTTTGACGTCCTCTACACCAGGATCACCCATCATCTGGCTACGGGCAGGGAAGCCGAAGCCATTAGCCTGCTCAAGGACAATCTCAATGATTATCAGCAGGTTGCCGAATTCTGGATCCTGTACGCGGCCTGCCATCTGAACTTGGAGCAGTGGAGCGAAGCTGAAGCCGCCGCACGCGTGGCATTGGGGCTGAATCCCGAGCATCCCGTAGCTGGTGAGCAGCTCGCGGTGGCACTTTCCGGCCAGCGCCGTCGTGACGAGGCCCTGGCAACCATCCAACAGGTCATCGCAGTGGCGCCGGAGCATGCCCGTGGACACTATCTGCTGGGCATCTTCTTGCTGGGCAATATCCAGAACAATGACGAGCGGATCTTGGCCCGCCAGGCCACTGAGCATGCACTGAAATTGGAACCTGAAAACCCCGACTTTTATCAAGGTGCAGCTCTCGCAGCCGACATCGCCGGAGATCACCGAGGCGCGATGAGGCTCCTGGAAGCAGGGCTGCGCATTGACCCTCATCATCAAGGGCTATTGCGTTCGGCAGGCAGCATCGAAATGGGCCGCAAGATCGTGGGGGACCACGGCCAATTATTGCGCGGCATGCTGGCCAGCGATCCAATGAACGAAAAGCTGCACGAGGACTACGCGGAGAACTTTCTGGCCAAGCAGGCGGTTTATGCGGACCGCTGGTGGTTATCCATTCCGGCGCTCGCAGCCGTCGCTGCTTTTGGGCACGCTGCCAGTTTGCCGGTCACCCTGATTGTGGTTGTGCTGCTGCTTGGCGGTGGTGGCCTGTTCGCTTGGTGGAATATCTCCACGTATAAAAGGACGGAGAAAACGCTACCTTCGGGGTACATCAAAGATATTCACGCCCGCTTCCCGGCGCTGCCCAAAGCCATGCGCGGGTACCAGGCCAGTTGGGCGGCTGCGGTAGCTGGCGCTGTGGCGGGCTGCTTCGTTCCACTCGCGGGTGCGATCTTGATGCTTCTTGGCGTTGTGGCGGGCCGGGTGGCCGCTGCTCTCATATTTCGAGAAATATCAGGGCCTCCGCAGAACCGCCAGGATCCTGAAGAACGAAGGGTGCATCTGGTGCGCCTGAGCGGAGGCTACGCGGCAGGCTTCTGGAAACGTGTGCTGATAGTTTTCGCGCATCTGGCCTTCTTCGGAGTATGCATGGCCCGACCAAGCCAGATGGCCGCAGTTCCAATGTGGTCGGCGGGTATGGGACTGTTGATGGTCGGTGGGGTTTTGGCCTATTGCCAGCTCCGTCTGGGATTCAAGAACAACGCTTTCGCTTATGGGCTGGCGGTGAGCAGCTCGGCAAAATCGAGAGGCTTCGCGCTGCTGCGAGGCAACATCGGCGGGATGTACTTCATCGGGGTGCATCTGGTGTTCGGATTCATTGCATTTGTCCTGTCGCTCTCATTGCTTGCTGGTGTCCCGCAGTCCTCGGACAGCTCTGGAGGAACCGAGGATGAAGAGCCTTCGGGACCAGTTCAGCTGCCACGCGAAGAACTTGACCGGTTGACTAGAACCCCTGTGCCGAAGCCTGAAGAATTCAGTTTTTCACCCATGCCAGAACTGCCTGACATCCCATCGCTGGACCAGTAGCATCCAGCGAAATTCACACGATCGAAAAGATCACAATCCAACTTAAGATTCTGTCTTGGCATGCTCGGCCTGAAGAAATAAGATGAATTGCTACCGAATCACGTGAAGCAAAAACCCCGACCACGAGGTGGATAATCAGATGGCAATGATGAGCGAAGAGCTCATTGAGCAGTGGGCCGACGCAACTGCTGAGATCTACAATGAGTCCTTGACTGGCATCAACCTGAGCCGTCTGCCCGACGCAGTGGCGCAATACGTCGAACTCTTTGCACAGAGCGAGAATCTGACGTTTAACGAAGATGCCACCCCAACCGATTACTTTGAGCATCACCCATTCGTTGCGGTGACTGCTGTGTTGAACAGCCCTGAGGCCCTGGAGGTCTTGGACGGCGATGCGCAGGACGCGCTGGATTCGATGGCTGACTTCACTGAAGCCTGGTACAACTTCGACCTTGAGCAGGAACCGGAGCTGGGCATTTCCGAGGCAGACGTCGAAGAAGACTGGTAAACACCAGTAGCGCATTTGACCGGCGCCAGGCAGAGAATTGCCTGGTGCCGGTTTTTATCTACCCAAATCTTCTGAAAACTATTCCCATTAACCGGCGAGAGTGCAACGATTCCGGTATGAGCCAGTTCAGTGTTTTTGAAAGCACCGTTCTCATACATCTTCCGGTGCACCGCGTCTGGGAATTGCTGACCGACTGGGCAGCAGCTCCTTTGTGGATCCATGGAATTGGTTCCATGCATTCAGATGACCCAGAACTAAAAGTCGGAACCAATCTGGTCTATAGAGTCGCAGGCCACGAACGGGCCTACCGCGTCCACGACCTGATTGAGAACCGGCTGCTGATCATGCACACATCAGAGAATCCGGACGGGCTGTCCTACCGATACGATCTGAAAGACGACGCCGGGTACACCGAGGTGGTGCTGCAAGTGGCGATCATCAATCCTGATTTGAGCGTTGAACAGTGCGAAGAATTAGCTGCGAACGTACGCGAAAGCGAAGGGGACAAATTGGATCAACTGCGCCTCTACGCAGGGCAAGCGCCGTAACTTCCCGCCGTGGCCGATACGCTTTTGTTTGTGGAGGAGTCAGACACCGAGGCATATGCACTGTCCTCTTTCCACGGGCCGTGAGGTGTTCTTCTTCGACAGCGAAATAGTCATGGACAATCCAGTTGCTGCGCTTGATGCCGAAGCTCAGCAACTGCTTGCACAGCGCACTGATGACGAGGCCCCTATGATCCGGCTTCTGGGCACCGTCGATGTCCTCAATACACGAGGCAAAATGCCGGTTTCACCAAATACTGGAAAGGAATCACCAGGTACCGCAGCCCGCTGCATCTCACTACTGGCCTATTTGGCCATGAGCCCAGGGGCAACCACCGAGCAGTACAACGAAGCCTTCTGGCCAGGAACACAACCTTCAGGAGCCAAAGGCGCGCAGAACCGCAACAAGCTGGCCAACCTCACCCGTGACTATCTCGGCCAGGATGAAGATGGCACCATGCTCTTCCCACACGCCCGCAACGAGCGGTACAGCCTCGACGAACGAGTGATGTGCGACTGGACCATTTTCACCAAACTCATCGGGAACAACGTCTATACCGTTTCCCTGCCTCGACTCATCGCCGCCTTAAAGCTGGTCCGCGGTGCACCATTCGAAGGAATCCGCCCGAAGAACTACCTCTGGAACATCGAGCTGCACACCGAAATGATTGAACTGATCACGGAAGCAGCGCACGAACTAGTAGGCCGCGCCATGGCCATGAAGAACCCAAAGATTGCCCGCCTCGGAGCCACCGTGGGACGTACCGTCGACCCTGCCAACGAGCAAGCCTGGCGAGATGCGTTGAACGCCGAGTACATCGCCAAGAACCGCAACGCGGTACAAGAAATCGCTGACAAGCTGCAGGACTACCTGGGCGCCTACGGAGATGACGATGAGCCAGCTGACGAAACTCAAGAGCTGATCAACCAGCTGCGAGAGGTCGGATATGTCGCCTAACCCCGGAACCCCAGGCACCAGCCGTGGTGCGGTGGCCTTCATGAAAGCTGAAGCAGCGCGCATGAAGGCCAGCGATGGTATGTCCCCGGTCGTAAGCATTCCCATCAGCGTTGCCAGCACACTACTACTGGTACTGCTGATGCAACAGACCATCTTGCTGTACCAAATGCCGGCCATGGCACTATCGCTAGTTTTCGGTGCACTGGTCAGCATCAAAGACCTCAAACAGCGCCGGGTCCCAGATGCCTACACTCTGCCTTGGACCGCAGGGCTCCTGACGGCCTTAGCCATGGTCATCGTCTTAGTGCCCCAAGGACGGTCTATTGCCGGGCAAGCCCTGGCTCTTACCGGTGTACATGTCGGCTTCTACGGCCTGCTGCTTCTCGGCAAGGCCACCAGCATGGGGGACCTCAAGCTCAGCCTGCCACTCGGCCTGCTCCTAGCTCCCTTAGGCCTCGGCCCCATGATTTGGGCTGTCGCCCTGGCCGGAATCACCGGGCTGATCCACGGTTTGGTACTCAAACGCCAAGGCCGCAGCTCCTATCCGGCAGCTCCCCATATGCTGGTTGCCGCCCTGGTTGTTTCCACTCTGGCGATCCTTGCCGAGCTTTCTCAAGTACTTCTCTAACCCAAGGACGAGACCATGGACAATGAAGAACAGCAACTAGACGAGCTATCCCAAAAAATCCTGGACTTCGAAACCAAGCACTGGAAATACACGGGTGCCAAAGAAGCGGCCATTACCGAACAGTTGGGCCTGCAGCCAACGCACTACTACCAACTGCTCAACCACCTCGTTGAATCAGACCAAGCCCTGGCCCATAATCCCATGCTGATCAAGCAGCTTCGCGGTAAACGCAGCACCAGGCGCCGACTGTAGTTCAAGCAAAGCTGGCTCATACAGGAACCCACATGGCTGAAATGCCACCCGTGGGCGACCGGCAAGCTAAGCCACCACCAATCAACGAATTCCGGAAAGATTAGATTCATGAGTTCCCCAGCAACTGGCCGTTCCCGTACCGTCAACGAGATCTCCAAAACTCCGTGGTGGTATGTCCCCGGTGCTGCAGGAATCATGGCGGCAGCCTTCTCCCGGCACGAGCCAGGAGCAGGAATGATGCGCGTGATCACCTACCCGGTTTACCTTTCCTTTGCCTTCGGAGCGAAGCTTCGTGGACGGCTCTATCAGCAGAATCATGCGGTAGGGATCGTTAATGACCTCAAGCCATCGGCGGCCCATAGGGTAGCCGACATGCTCGGCCTTCTAATCGTTTTGATCTCACCTTGTCTTGGTGGCTTCGCTCTTTGATCCTTTCGGTATCTGGTGGGGTCTGGCGCTGGTCTATGCTTTCGTGCCGGTCCTTGCCGTCCGTCGGCAGGGGAGCAGGAGCGCTGAACGGGAAATGAGCCGGAAGAAGCTCGCTAAAGATCTTGGACCGACTGGTGTTGAACTCAGCTGCATTGCTCGCGGAAAAAAGTCGGCTTCTGGTGACGGAAAACTTCTCATCCAGGGGCTAGCTCATCAATACCAGCAGAACCATACTGTGGGGTTGGTTGCTCATACTGACAAGCACCTGACGTTGTATGCGCTCATGGGATTCAAACGCATTGGAACCACGCTGGCCATGAAATATCCAGCTGCAGGGGAGTAGCGACAACTACGATACGTCCCCTCTAAAAGAAGGGAACGACCATGCTAGAGCTATTCTCGAAACCACACTGCGGCCCATGCACCGGAATAAAAAACTACCTGGAGAGCCGCAACGCCGATTTCAAGATCCACGACGTTACCGCTGAGCCGGACGCACTCGAACGCCTGAAAGACCTCGGCTACATCCAAACCCCTGTCGTCTTCGATACCCATACAGGCGATCACTGGTACGGATTCGACCCCACCAAGATCGACACGGCCATCACAGCAGCGAACGCCCTGGAATTATCGGTTCATTAGACGGCCAGGTCCCCACAGACATGAGCTAACTGAGGGTGGCAGTCGCTGGAAACCTCACCTTATTAACCCGCCATCTTGTCGGAGGAAGAAACTTATCAGCGCAGCCGGTTATAAGGCAACAACCTTCACTCGATGAGAGCGCATGAAACAGGAAAGATTCCTGTTTTACCCGAAGGCAGATATACGGAGCCTAGGGGATGGGTAGCGGTTGAATGTCGACATTCGTGGTTCGGGGCTGGCGCGATTGTCGAGCTTCCGTAGGAGGAAGGCGAGAACGAGTCAGTAGCCGAACTTCTCGCCCACTTGCTTACGAGCGCAGGTAATAACGGATAGGTTTTCTGCTGCAGTGACTAGCGAATCAGTCAGAACAAGGGGAATGGATAGGTTCAGGACCTTCAACCGTTGGTTCCTAAACCGTCATGTCGAGTCCAAACCAATATCCCGATCCTGAATCATCGCATGAAACAGATCAGAATATTAATACCGCAAAAGTGCCTATGATTACAGGAAGACTTAGGACCAATGAAAGTAACATGGCATATTCAGATAACCGATGGTTCCTGGGGAGGGAATCCTTGAAATCTCGCGAAATCAAAAATGACACGAGAAGTCCGATCGGAGGGATTGCGACGGCGAGGACAAATAGGAGTACAGTACGGAACCTTACAAACTCCACTGAACTGGTCGAGTCAATGATAATCACCTATCCCTAAGAACCTTAGACATACCCTTGTAAAGTATGTGGCACTTCGAAAGTATACCAACAACTAGGCCCCTAACGCCCGGCCAGTATTAGGCTGTAAACTATGTATCTCGTTTCATGTTTTTCAGTTGTTTGCCCGAAGTGAGAATAAAACAGAGAATTAACGAACAGCTGATACCCAAATAAAATGTCTGCAAGATATTGGTCACCCCTATGACAAAGTCATAAAAGCCAAAGCCCATTAAAGGCGAAACTGCAGAAAGTATTGAAAATGCAAGTATAAGAGCGAAAAGTTGAATCAAAAATATTTCAATAACTGCAACGATCGTTGATTCGAGCCTTCTGAATCCCAAAGTCATATACAAGAAGAACTCGTGCCGACGAATAAAAATACATGAACTGGCAATCAAGCCAGTCAAGACCCCGGCAGCTACCCAATAATATTGTGATTGCCTTTGGCTCCAACGCTTTTCGATACTTTCAATATCAGTATCAGAAACTTTTTCAAGTGATAGACTTTCGATCTCATGAAAAAACGAACTTAATAACGGGATAACTTTCGTTTGCATTGCTGGAGAAATCTTTATCCAACATTCGGCTACATCTGACGTAGACCTGTACTCTTGGAATACCCACCTGTTCATACCCTCAGAAATAGGTGTAGAGGTCACTCTGTTCAGAGCCTGGGGTTCCCTGTCGCCAGGGAACTTGATCGTCGTCTCGCCAATTTCTTTGATAAGCTCCTCTGTCACCGTATATTTAGTTGCAGGATCAAAATGCTTTTCAAAAACAATGAACATGAAATTTCCGTCTACTTTAGAGACGGTTAGCAAGGTCCCAGGTGCCTTATTGGAAGGCAAAGATTCCTTTTTATATAACATGCCAACTGTTTCGACACCTGAAATATTTTCCGTTCTCTTGCATAGTTCATTGTCTATTCCGCCATCTGCGCGTGCGACAACAATTCCAGCGCCTGAGCTAATTGCGGCTTCAATTTCAGTGCGATATGTGCGAGCAGCTAATGATTCAGTTAAACATACCCCAAACAAGATTGAAGATAATAGAATAACTAGCGCAACGACTTGGAATTTGTGCGCATGAATGCGCAACGCTGCCTCCCGAGACAAAGAAGATAAACTCTTAGTTGGTCCTCGAAAAGTCAATATCAACGATTCCTTAAATCAAGTGACGCAGTTGCGGCTGAAGCAATGTTGTAGTCGTGTGTAACTACTATGACTGTTTTTCCAGAATCTGCAGCAAGAGTAAGTGCTTCAATAACTAGTTGACTGTTTCCAAGATCCAGCTGACCGGTGGGTTCATCTGCCAGAATAGTGGGCGAAGATGATGCGAGGCATCTAGCGACAACAGTCCGTTGAATCTCGCCACCCGAAGCATTCCCTATTGATCTCTCGGCGATCTGATCTAATCCAAATTTTTCAAGGATGGCGTATGCTTTGTTTTTTGATTCGTTCCATGGGCTGCCATCAGCTAGAAAACCAATTGCTACGTTCTCAACCACTGTTCGGCCGGATAGTACAGGATTAGATTGCATTACCCAAGAGAACGGCTTTTCATTGGCAACTGATCCACCCCTTTCGATAGTTCCTTCACTAGGTTTCAGCAAGCCGCCAATGAGATTGAGTAAGGTACTTTTCCCGCTGCCTGATGGGCCGGTTATAGCCACAAATGAACCTGAGTGAAATTCATAATCAAGATGCCGAAAAAGCCACGCGTTCGTATCAATGGCGAAGCCAGTGTTATTCAATCGGATTCGCATAGATTCCTCAGGCTCGAAGCGGCCAGTCCAGCAACCACCTCGTAGTTATTCTTAAGTTCCGATTGAATAAACGTCGCTACGGGGTCACCGCCAACAACCTCTGCCGGCACCGGACTAATCTTTCCATTCGGGTCCTTGGAAACGAGACAATAGTCGCTGTTAGGTGAAGTTACAAGAGCTGAGGCAGGGACGCTGAAACTACCATCGGTGGATTCGTCAATGAGAATTCCAGACACTTTTTCGGAGATGTTCTTAGTATTTTTGCTCAGCCATTGAGTATTGAGACTCTCGTCATCGTCTCTGTATTGGTAAATTGAATCCTCAATCTTGAGAGCGAACGCGCCTCTATCAGTATCAAACTTTCGCGGCAGGTTCCCTTCAAACTCTGCATTCTCCAAAGTCGGAGTTAAAGTGGCAACTTCAGACCCTTTAGAAGGCGCAACCTGTCCGACCGATATTTTTAAGCCATGAAGAGTAATATGATCGGCCGGAATGGAGATAACCCAACTTGGTTCGAAGGTTGGATCAGTCTTCTGTTTAAGTCCCACCAGCCTGGCCAGGCTATTTACTCCCTGTGCCGTTCTCCAAGTCCATCTATCGCCAGATGAACCCGAAAAACCTAGATTGATTAACAATTCATTAAGAGAAGCAACATCTTTACCCGACATTCCCTTACTTATTTCTCGGTAAAAAGGGTAGTTGATCTTCGCGGCGATGACCCACACGCCATCTACTGAAAAGAACCTATCGCCAGAATTTAATGCCATGGAATCACTGACTTCAGTCACTGTTCCAGACAGCTCAGGGGACAGCAGATGAGAACCTTCTTTCCAAGATAGATTGATATCAACTACTGATTCTGTAGCTTCTTTAGGTCCATTAATCGGAACCCAGAGTGGATCGTCGGTATGCTCATGAACCAGTGGCTGCTCAACTAGTGCACTTTGAGCGTAAAGCGCACCAACGGCAGCCACTGGTGGTATAACAATAAGAGATACCATAAAGATTAAAGCGTGGTATTCTCTTTTATTGGATAGCTTATGTCGCTTCATTGTCCTTCGCCAGGTACTGAGAAGTATGCAGGAAACTTCTCCGAACACACTACAACCGCGTCCACATTTGCAGGACTATATATAACGTCCAACATTTGGTCGCTGGAAACATCATCAGCTACTTCCACACCTTCGTTTCTGAAACAGTCAGCCACAGTAGGAGTTTGTTCCCGGCGCTCCTCAGGATTAAGAAGGTTCTGGAAGGCCCAGACTTGGGCGACATCGAAATGATAATCATTGTCGCAATCAATTATCTTTTTATCCATCACTGGAGAGTCATCATCACTACTTGTATACTCTATTTCAAAACCCATTTGGTTGTTCTCAAGGTTTTTAATTTCAGAAGTAAGACCTCCTGCTTGGTCAACGCAAGACTTATATGCTGCGACCGATTTTTCATACTCTTCTTGAGTAACAGTTTTATCCTCAAGAATTTCTTGTTGAAATTCTGTTGTAGAAGCGAGTACCCCATCAATATTCTTGGGAGGGGAATCAATGCCTTGGTTTGAAGAGCAACTAGACATCCCAAATGGCAAAAGTATGGCAACGGAAAGCACGGTGACCATTTTCTTCCGCTGATCAAGTTTCATTACTTAACCCTTTATGCCAACTCTTGCAATTCCAGCGACAAGATCACCCTTGATTTCTTGTTGCCCAGTCACGCTAGTTCCATTTTTGAAACTCTTCCCAATGGTCGTGCCACCGTAAGTGTTTACTAGAATGCACCCGGATTGGTAAGGTGACCACTTTGAGTAGAATGAATTTGCGGTAGTTACTCCTGTGAATACTGTGCGGCGGTTGCAGATATTTGAACCAGGCATTGTGAAGTTGATTCGATAGTTGTCAACTTTCAATTTTGAGCCAGATACGCTGAAGCAAAGAGTTGTACCGGCAGGCCCATCGGCTCCCACGCATTTAATTGCACCTGCAGATGCTGGAACGCTTGTTCCCACAAGCAATCCAGCTCCAAGTGCGACAGTTGCCAATGCGCTTAGAAAGCTTCGTTTTCTCAAGGCAATACTCCTAATTGAATCTGTGTCTGAAGTGACAAGAAACACGCTACAGGATGGATTCGTGATTTTCTACATCAGTTTCAGTTTTTGAATAAGTTGAGACCATTCTGTAATAATCATTGAACTGATGACAACTTGCTCTTAGCGGCTCGTCCTTCCTGAGTGGGTACCGGGGTTGTGGGCGCGGTGGGCTTTTGGTCTTCCTTGGCGGCCGAAGATCCGGGCGGCCGGTGATTCTGGCAGTTGATGGTCCTGGTCGGCTTCGTTGAAGCGTGCTCCTCAAGCCCAGAAGGCAAAGGGCCAAGGGGCTGGTCTGGGATCCATGCTCAAGCTGGGTCCAGTTCGAGATCTGGTGCCCTAGGTTCGTGTGCTGGTGGTATGTCCCCCTGGGCGGCTGCCGGACGCCGGAGTGGTCTGGTAGCGGCCGCGGCTCCAACCGGCTGCTCACACCAGGTAAAGCCCTTTTTCTCTGAACCAGCGTTGCCAAAAGCTGCACCTCGACAAGCTCAGTGCAGAAGACCGCCCATAGCTGGTCGAGCGTCCAGAGGACGTGGGCAGATGCCCACACTCTTTTGATGCATCGAGCTTATGACAGCTGCCTGTCTTAGCCGGTTTTGATGGTGCTGATGACCACGGACAGAACTCGCGCCCTGTGTTGGATTGGTACTCGTGCGTTGGTGGTTGTTGAGGAACCTAAGGCTAAAGAACTCTCAACGTCTTAAGAGCGTTAGTCTTGATTTCCGGGGGATGCTGCCGACCGTAAAGCTCTCAGGAGAGTGGGATTATCGGATTCAGTTTGCCACCGGGTGACGCCAGCTCTCATCTCCCTGAGTTCTGGAACGAGGAGTGGGAAGGCGCTCGACGTGATCACTAGGCATGGAGTAGTTCCCAATTCATTCAAAAGGTGAACCTGTTTCTGGAGAGTCTGCTTGGAAAGAAGCTCCGCGGAAAAGTGCTTGATAATAATTGATACTGGTTGGTCTCCAACGTTTACTACAGCATCCACTCGGTTATCAAAGCTTTGAGCAGAGTAGATGGAGTTGACCGTAATGTCAGTTTCGCTGCGTTCTATTGTTGACAAAGCATTCAGGACGCTCCGTTCGTAGTTCTCTGCGTCCACGATCCTTTGAAACGTGCTAGCCGCTGCTGGAGACTCAGCTTCTGAATTTCGGCTGACGTCGATGTAGGTTTTAAGGGAATTGGCAAACGAGACATCGAATCTTGGATTATGAGGGTCGCTTCTGGGAATAGCTGGTTTGGTGTCCACATTTTGAGTTAGTGTCTCGACGACACTTTTACAGGCGACTTTTTGGGCTTTCGTCGTGGCTTCGGCCACCAACTCTGTCAGGGTGCTCAATGTGACGCTGGCCGGTAATGGCTGAGCGTTTTTATCGGGCGGAAAAGCGCGGTTTGAAGCCCATTCGAACATTTCCCACCATTTATCAGATCGTTTAGCTTTCTCCTGATTTTCTAGTGAGCGTTGAGACACGGCGACCTGCATTGATATTCCGCGGTAAGCAATGATTGCTGCGGCTAAGGCTGCGCAGGCAGCTAATCCGGGGCTTTTCGCGAAGTCTCTGAGCCATAGACCGATGCCGGGGAGGTGGGCCGATGCTAGCGATAGGGCTAAATAGGCTCCAAGCACTATTGAAAGTAAATGCGTGAGCACCTTGTTGAGTATGCTAGGGAGGTTTCGCATGACCGCTGTGTGGAGCATGAATAGATCGTGCCATATGACCAGCGTTGGAGTCATACCCTCATACTTAACCCTCGATAGGCAGGCACTGGATTCAGTTGATGCCGCGTGCGGGACCTGGTCATTACCTTCGGTGAATTAGTCTCCTTGTGAGTGAGCTGGGCGCGTTCTCAAACGGGCTTTGGTGGTAAGTCAGGCTGCGAGGCCCACGATCCTTGGCCGGTGGTAAGCCTCTGGCCCTACAGTTCCTGCTCTCCAGGACTCCGATTGGTGGCATGTCGTCCGCCAGTGGGTGACAGTGCTTTCCAGAAGACCGGCAAGATGCTGTTCCATGTAAGTGCCGATGGGCGGTATGGACCGCCAGCCTCGAAAAAGGACTTGCGGCCCCGCAGCCGAGGGCCTCCCACCACAGCGCAGCAGCTCTGAATCGCAGGCCACACCCACCTAACTCTTTGCGAGACAGAAATAATCCAGGTACGAACACCACTACGGCTCTGCCCACCGACAGCGCTCGCCGCATGCTTGACGCCAAGAAAACAAACCGCGGCTGTGGTACCTTTACCGCGGGCCGGCCCGATGGCCGAGCGCGACCTTGCATCGCAGGCATGATGCGCGATTTTGCTGCCCAAAAGATAATGGAGTCCTGGGACAAGAGGACGGTGCGGCGGGAGTAGTTTTTCCTTCTTGTGGCACGAGATATATCTAGGCCCGTGTTCCTGAGCCTAGCTCGATATCCACCCGAACGTAATCATCCACTTCATACTGATCGGTTGTCGTTAGCGCTCTTCTTCGGTCGCGAGTTCGAAAATGGTGTGGATGTAGGGGATGACTTCTTGATTCATGCAGTCCTCCGCTAGCCTGTACATCTCTCGATGGAAGGCGACGTTGTCCCTAGCGACAGCAACAGTTTGACGTATCGGTGTAAATTCGCGGATGGTGGGATGAGCCATCGTTAGTGAGCTCCTTGTTGTCGATAGAAAGCAGCTCCAGAGGAGAAGCGAAGTCCCCTTCGAGGCAAACGCGAATGTCATACTCATCGAGGCGCTGTGTTTCGGCTACAGCCCGGATAAGCTCAGCGAAATCGGCAATGCAATATTCGATATCTCGTCATTCAATTTCCCACATCTCGAAGTCTAGGGTGCGGGTGGCCTCGGTGGAGGCCGCGAGATGAGCCTTAGCTCAGGTCTCACATCATGGCTGATTTCCGTCCCTGCGGTATTGGTAGTGATCCAACGGCGAAGCCTGACGCGAAAATTATAGGTCTTTCTGGAGAATTTTGAGAGGCAAAGGATTCAGAACTGACTGAAGTTCATGCCAAGTCTATATTTTGATCCCGATGGGTGAAGATTAGACCATGACAACTAATTTTCATGATCAGGTTAACGCGAGAATTCGGGTTTTCAACCCTTCTTGGGCAAACGGTGAAGCCGATGATTTCTACTTTCGCTTGAAAAAAGTTGAACTTCGAGATGGAAGCATTATTGAGCCGCAAGTCTCTGGCGTGACTGTAATAGTAGGATCGAACAACGCGGGAAAATCTACGATTTTGAGAGAAATCAAGGAATCTCTCAACGAAGGGCGCCCTGCTCTCGGAGTGTCTGTTTCTTCTATCGAGACCGAAAAAACCACTAGCATCGCAGATGTGTTTGCGTGGCTTGCGCATAATACGTCATACATACCTGCAAAATCTGACTCGAATCATAATGAGTTCATGCGGGCCAATTCACGGGTCGCTTGGGAACACGTTCATACTTTCTGGGGCAACCATCAAGGTGCTCTGCATTCTATGGCTTCGTTCATGTATTTTTTTGGGGATGCGACAGGCCGATTCTCTCTGGGGGCCAGCGCACCTAAGCGATCAGAAACTACTGATCCGCCAACTCACCCCGTCCATTTCCTGGAGGAAGACTCGGAGCTTGTAACACGCTTAAGGTCTATATCCGAAAAGGTATTTCAACAGAGTCTTACAGTGGATGTTCTATCCGGGAACGTGCAGATACGAGTAGGACGCACCAGTCTCCAAGCTCCCCCTGTGGACGCAGTCACTAGGGAATACCGTCAGGCTATTGGTAACTTGCCGCTTTTGGATATGCAGGGCGATGGAATGCGTAGTTTCTTTGCGCAGATTCTCCCAATATTAGCTGCCAACTATCCAGTGGTCTTGTTGGATGAACCGGAGGCGTTCTTGCATCCACCCCAAGCTAGAGCGTTAGGTGTTGAGCTTGGAAAATTAGCAAAAGAACGCAACGTTCAGGTTATCGTAGCCACGCATGATCGGAATTTCGTAACGGGTCTTTTAGAATCCGACAGTGATGTCTCAGTGGTGCGTGTTTCAAGATCGAACAATGGCCAATCCCAGGCTCTACAGCTCGATTCTGGAGAACTGAAGAAAATCTGGCACGATCCGGTCTTGAGGTACACCAATGTACTCGAAGCACTCTTTCATAAAATAGCCGTACTTGGGGAGTCTGAGATTGATTGTGCGTATTTGTCAGCAATTTTAGATCATAAAGAACGGCCAGCAGGAAAGATTCCAAAGAGCGAATTTCTTTTCGTTCAGACTGGCGGGAAAGCGGCGTTCCCTAAGGTTGCGAAAGCCCTTAGCGCAGTAGGTGTTCCTGTAGTAGCCGCGCCCGACTTTGATATCTTTCGAGAAGAAGCTGAGGTGAAAAAGCTTGTAAGAGCCTTAGGGGGAACCTGGGATCAGGACTTGAGTAACCTCTGGAAACGTGCAATGCATTCTTTCTTGCAACCCCGCACCCCAATGACTATTGGGTCAATCATTAGCGACATTCAAAACAACTTCAGTGATCAGCTTGAATCTGAATTTGACGCGGACGCGAAGAAGGAGATGAATAGGCTTACGAGGGCTGCAGAATCGCCATTTGCCGAGCTAAAAAGGCACGGATTGGGCGCCTTCACAGGGGAACGTCGTCAGCACATGAACAACCTATTGACAGAGCTAGCAAAGTTTGGAATTTCCCCTGTGTACGAGGGCGAGCTAGAGCGTTTAGCACCAGACGTGGTTGCGAGTAAAGGCATAGGCTGGCTTACTGAAGCACTCCAAAATGGGAAGCAGGGGAATTCTGAAAGCCAGGAGCATATGGATCGCATTGTAGGCGTGGCTGAAAGATTGCTGTCGATCTCTTAACCGAGAGGGACGAGGAAAGGTTACCGCGTGGATTGAATGGTTTCCGTTTGTCATATCTCGATGAGTGGTGCCTGCCGAACGATCCGGGATACCTCGGAGCGCTACAAGGGGAGTCCCATCGCGCTCAAGGCACATGGGTTCCGCGGTCAGCTCGCTGGCACCGCATTCTTTCGGGCACTCGGGGGGTGGGTGGACCTTGAGCCCCGTGTTGAATGCACAAGGGCCCGAAAGAAGAACGCCACCCCTGACCCTGCCTGGGTAGAGTGGCGTTCGGTCAAACCACACGCTGACAGTCTAAACACACCCCTGCCCTGGGCTTTAGGTTCACTCAGGATTTGCGGGGCTTGTCTCTGGTGCGTTGGCTGGTGCTTTACGGTGCACTATTCCCATGTCGCGTGGGGAACGCTATTGTTTTCCTTGCGGGTTTTCGAGTGGCCTGCATGCCTCCTGCAGCGGGTCACCTGACGGTGGCCCGCTGTTCCTTTACCCCAAGAATTTGGTGCAGCCAGGCGCCGGGGACATACCATCACGCGGCCGCCTGGTAGTGAGGACCGGCTGGAGCCTTTCGCGGCTAGGTTTCTGCATCGGGTGCCGAGAGCAGGCCAAGCTCCAATGTTCCACTTTGAGGCCCTTATTGCTAGTTTCTGAATTCAGCGTTCAAAACCCAGCTGCCAAGCGCGGTGGCAAACCCGTCAGTATCAGTTGCTTCCAGAGTTGCCAATGAAATGGCCCCACTTCTTGTGCTCAACTCGATGTCGACTTTTGAGAAGACATTGCGCTCCCACTGGCCCGTGTTACGCATATTGATGTCAGGACTAATGTAAAGCACTGCATCGCCACGCATAAACTCTTTGCTCGCAGCATATTTCCGATACTCTGCGGCAAGGATGCTCTTATCTACATCAGCGTGAACCTCCTCGGAAATCTTAGGACCATCTTCTCCGGAATGATCTAGATGGACTCCGAAGAGAGACGCCGGCAGTACGAGGTGGGCCATAAGGCTCAGACCGGTTTCTAACTCGGCTCCGCCACGAGCATTGACTGTCTTTGATGCAGCTTCCAGCTGTTCAAGCCGGTGAATCAAAGTCCGTGCCCCCCACCGTTCAGCAGGTCCGTGATCAACGCCGAATACACGTACCAACCACCCGGCGGAGCCGTCCGGTAGGTAGTTGCCGTTAAGGCCCATTTTGGTCGCCCTCGTGATATCCGCCGCCTGCCAGACGCGAGAGTCAGTATCGACCGGATCATGGCCGGTAGGCAGTAACTGAAGCGATTCTTGACGGGCCCTAGCATCGATCTCTAGTTCATCAGCAATTGAAAGACGTTGTGCTCGCGTGAGGGTGTTTGCCACCGTGGGAAAACCGAAAGATAGGCCTTCGGCCAGGTCACTTCCTGTCCATGACTCATAGTGACGGCAACCTTCGAACATTGGGCCACTGATCGTGGGTACGTCCGTAGTTTCGCGCAAAGCACGGATGAGCGATTGCAGATGTGCCTCAGCTTTATCGTAGACGTCAAGCCAGGCCGCTGCGTCCCACATTGATTCCGATATTCGAGTCAGGCTATCTGCAATGCGAGAGGCTTGGGTTGAATCGGTGAAGGTGGTGATTTTCTGGCTGTGTGATTCGGCGTATTCGCCAGGCCAAGTAGCGATGACAGCAGTTTTTCCTTGTGATGGCAGGCAACTGTATAGAGTCAATGTGTACTCCAATTTTGAATGATGCTGAGCAAGTCGTTGAACTACGTCTGTGGTTTGGGCAACTACTAGGAGCAGGCGCAATGAAGTCAAGGCTTGAGCAAAGCTAAGAATATTGGGGATAACGGTAACTTTGCGGCACTACCGCGAAGCCAATCCGATATTGAAATGATAGACCATGAGTCGAAGGTATGAGCGGAAAACACGCTAACGATTTGGCCGAACCGTAACAGCTGCATCTTGTTTCCGTGCATAGTCCCGGGCGTGCTCGCCGGTGGGGTTCAAAGATCTTGGTGGCAACGAGCGTGTTCGTGTTTCGGGTTGCGGTAACGATGCTGGTGATCGTGGTGCCGAAGATCGCGATTGTCGTGGTCGTGGTGATGGTGATGGTGGTGGCGGTGTTCGTGCTGGCCCAGTCCGGCCAAGGGTGGAGCTTTCGCCTTCCCAGGCCTTTTCCCTTGCGGCATTTTCGGCCAGGTTTCTTACTTGCGCGAGACCCCCGGGTGTTGTGGCTTCGAAAAGGCCTGGATGATGCCGCAACGGCCGGGGTGGCGCAACAAAACGTCTACAGATAAACTTATCTGTAGACGTTTTGTTGCGTGAGGAGGGTTGAAGATGAGTGAGCGGAAGAGCGGCGCGTCCACCGATGCGCCTGTTGCCTTGCCTTCTGCGCTTGAGAGGCTTTCTCGTAGCGCGTTATCCCGCGGCGCGAAGGCGGGGCGTTGGGAGCGGATCGCCCGCGGTATTTACCTGCCTTCTGACGCGTCGCCGATGGACTGGGACCAGTTGGAGGCCTCTACGCGCCGTCCTGATGCCACGATCTGCCTGGTTTCAGCACTGGCCCATTACGACCTCACTGACGAGGTCCCTGACGCGTTGGATATGGCGATCCCGCGCGGTGCCCGAACACCCCAAACCGAGGGGGCGATCCGCTGGCACCAATTCGATAAGGAAACTTTTGATCTGGGCCGCCAAGAGATCACGATCCCGGGTAGCTCGCAATTGATCGGGATCTATAGTCCTGAACGTACGATCGTTGATTGCTTCCGCCTACGCTCGTCCATTGGCTATGAGATTGCCCGGGACGCAACCAGAGAATGGCTGCGCCGCGGCGGCAAGCCAGCCCAGCTGATGCAGGTTGCCACGCGCCTGCCTCGGGCCAAATCATTAGTCCTCAAGACCTTGGAGCTGCTGTCATGAACGCTGATGAGATCTACCGGAAGATCCAGAAGGCAGCCCGAGCCGCCGCAACAAAGCACGGAATCCCTGCGCCAACGCAGGAATATCTGACGCGGCACGCTCTGGAATCCTTCTTGGATCGGTTGAACCACAACACCGCACCGCCACGATTTTGTACTCAAAGGCGGCCTGTTGCTTGGAGCATATGGCGTACGCCGCCCAACGAAAGATGCTGACTCCAACGCGATCAGCGCGGACGTCACCCCGGAGCATTTGAAGCAAGTCGTCCGCGACGCAGCAGATGTTGAAGCACAGGACGGGGTGATCTTCGACCTCGACAGCCTCACGGTGGATGAGATCCGCGATGACGCCGACTACCCAGGGATGCGCCTGCGCGTGAACGCCTCCATCGCCACTTGGAAGGGTTCAGTTTTGTGGGATGTCTCCACAGGCGACCCGATTGTTCCCGCTCCCAGGAAAGTGACCTTGGAACGGATCCTGGGGGAACCTCTGGTCCTGATTGGGTATGCCCCGGAATCAACCGTGGCTGAAAAGGGTGTCACAATCCTTGAACGAGGAACCACCAGCACCCGGTGGCGCGACTACGTCGACATCGTCACCCTCGGCGAGGCAGGCCTTGACCAAGAGGAGTTGCTTCGGGCGGTCCACGCGGTGGCGGACTACCGAGGTGTTGAACTGCAGCCGATCGGCTCCGTGATGGAAGGATACGGGCTGACCGGACAGGCGAAGTGGGCTGCTTGGAGACGCAAACAAGGCTTGACTCACCTTTGCGGGGCGAACTTGGATGATCAGATGCTCCGCGTGGCAGCAATCCTCGACCCGGTCTTCACCATGCAAGAAGACTGACAAGCTGCGCTGAAGGCAGGATTGTTTAGATAGACGAACGATGAAAACTCCGCGAGAGGGGTACTGTGAAGAAGCGCCGTTTAACGTCCATTGGCTCCGTGGCTTCAAAACCCGAGCAGTTGAAATCCACCTATGCGCAGCTCATCAACATGCACCTGCAACGCAACGGAGAGCCACCAGTCGAAGGCTCACGGGAAGCCCTGATCGCTTCAGCTGAATTTCACGAGAACGATACGAAGTACACCGTCGTCGCACTGACCTTCGGTTTTTCGGCGCTTGCGTTAATAACCGCCGGAGCCGGATTCAACGACTCTGATGTCATGTTCGCTCTGTTGATTATTCTCCTTGTCGCGTTGTTTTCCGTTGCAGCTTTGCTCGTCGTCTTGGTTTCTCGTTGGCAGGCTTCTCCTCGGAAGGCCGCAGTGGCCATCTTGGATTACAGGGACGCGCAGCGGAACCTTCCGCGTCCACACAACCCCAAGAAGAGAGCATGGCGATCTTTGGCTACGCCCACTACTCCGCTTTCGAGCAGAAAACTACGGCGCAACTCTAATATCTCGAAGCATTAAGCTGCGGGTCATCTTTCCAAACACTGTGTGGTCGTGGTGTCTTCAGCAGGGACCGGCCGCTGGGCTGGCGTGGCCCTTGGCTCGCAGGAGGTCTTGATGCGCTGCAGGCAGGTGGGGACATACCGTCATGCAGCGCTGTGGGAGTGGACCCACTCTTCGGGCGCCATTAACGAATCAGGTTCTCGTTCGACCAGGTCCTGCGGTGAGCAGCGATGGGACGTCTCTTTCCAGGCGCTGCCGCAGACATTGACCGCAGGCATCCACCCAAAGGCCGCGAGCAAAGGTGAGGGCGGACCCCTCAAGAAACTGCTGGCAGCAGGTCCTGCCGGCGCATCCCATGTATGGACTGCTAGCCCCTGGTGGTACGTCCTTGGTTCCCTTTCAACAGCGGAACCCCGACGATCACGAAGCCCCCTTTGCGCGCTGAGAGCCGTCCCGAGGGCGGTATGTCCTGCCACTGCTGCCTCGTGCGCTCGCCGTCAACCTTAGAAGCAGGCCGACGGCTAGAGATGATGAACGTAGAATGTGACGATTTCATCGTCCAGTTTCAGGATGCATTCTTCTTCAGCTCGAAGCCCTGATGTGTTCTGTAGGTCCAGCAAAGTAGGGTGGTCGCATGGATAACAAATTTGAAGATAAAGACCATACAGAATTCTTGCGTCTTGAAGGTACCGGTAATGAAGACACAACTGATCTAGTCCTTTCCCGCGCGGCTTTTCAGCTTCATAGCTTCGGGATAATGAACAGCGTAAAGGAGAACACTCCGGGCTTTATTTCGGATGAGTACCTCAATGATATTGCGGCTGAAACGACGCTTACGGCGATGGAGCTTGTTAGCGCTGGGCTCTGGGAACGTTCTACGGATGGCTACCTCGTAAATGATCCGCAAATGCTCGAAATGGTCCTTGAAGCCACAGAGCGAGCGAAAAATTTCTTCCCACACGAACCGGCCGATTGTCCAGGGCATACCCGTGGCCCAAACAGTCAAAATCGCTGTCGCTTATGTGGCGTGGAAGTCAATGAAGAGAACCATCCAAGTTAGATATAGGGTCTTGGTAGGGCAATTTCTCCCGCGACAGCCTCCAGCTGCCACAGAGGTCTGAGGTAGCTACTTACGCTATTGTCAGGTGCGCTAGCCCGCTGAGCACCCTCAGCTTCTTTTGCCGCCACCTGGCCCGAATGGGACCCAAATGTCCCACAGCCTGTGGGACATAATCCTCTATAAGTCATAATTTTTCCCAAAGGTTAAACAGAAATGCCACCCGATGGGTGGCATTTCTAAAATTTCGTTTAACTTAGAGGGGTAAGCTCATGTGCTCTCACACTAAGCTCTCAAGTCCTAAAAGCGTGATGCTAACATTCTATCCGACTGCACCTGAAAGGGTCAATTGAACTACTCAGAGATTCGCGCAGCAATTACCCCTGCACGCCTAACGGCTTTTGACCAGGCCGCTTTGACTAGATGTCAGTCTCAGAACGAAGCCATAGAACTCTACGAGTGGAACGCTGAAATTTCTTCTGCATTGTTACTACCGATGCATTATTTTGAAGTGGTTTTGAGGAATGCTGTGCATGATGCACTTTCCCTTGCTTACCAGGAACAGTGGCCGTGGGATGGAAGTTTCGTTAGCAGCGTGCGTATGAAGGTTGGCAAGTACAAGCCCAAAAATGACTTGCAACAAACAGCTTCGAGGTATCACACGACGGGCAAGGTTATTCCGGAAATGAAACTAGCGTTCTGGGAACAGATGTTCACAAATAGCTACGATGATGCAGTTTGGAAACCATATTTAGGCACCGTGTTTCCTAACCTGACACTTGCAAATGGAATACCCAACGCAGCACGATCGGTGCGTAACGACATCGAAAAAGTACGTCGCATCCGTAACCGTGTGGCGCATCACGAGCCTATTTTCTCTCAGAATATTCAGGGAGTCCTTGATGCGATTCATAGTATCTCTGCCTACCGTTCCACCGATGTTGGAGCTTGGGTAAAAAATGCGCATCGAGTGAATACCGTTTTAACGCAACGTCCGAGCTGGTACGTGTAGAAGAGCGATCATCGTTCAGTTCTTAACGAAGTTCCCTGAAATTCCGTTGTGTGTCCCGACATATACGCATATAAACGGCGCCCGAAGAGTGGATCCACTCTTCGGACGCCATCAACGAGCCAGGTCCTCGTTCGACCAGGTCCGGCTACTTGTCGATGGTAGTTCTCTTTCCAGGTGCTGCCCCGGGCACCGATCTCAGGCATCCACCCCAGAAATCAGCATGCTAACCCGCTGCAGGCTGGGGGGGGACATACCTTCGGCGAGCTGCCGGCAGCAGATCCGGCCGGCACATCTCGTCAGTGAGGTCCTACCTCTGGAGAGTACGTCCTTTCATCGCAACCACTGCCTTTTGCACTTCGGGCGCTCGCCGTAAATCCTGAAGGAGGGTCGACGAAGGTACCCAAGGGACATACTGCCTTGGCAAGGATATTTCGCAGCAATCTGCACTACATGCGCTCTTTCGCCGCCATCTGACCGCAGCGGGATCCAAATGTCCCACAGCCTGCGGGACATTTGCCTTAGTGTCATATCCGAGTTCTGCACGAGGAACACCTCGCCGCGGCCATGGACAGGACCGTACCCCGGGAAGATAACGACTCCATGTTCCTGGGCCACGGCTAATGCGCTGACCCAGGCGGGGGACATGCCTCCGCGCAGGGCCAGAGGACCCGCTGCAGGTCCCGGACACTGCCATCCTGAAGATGGCCGCCTGTTGCTGCCAGCAGTATGTGTGACCCGTGGGCCAGGAACCGCAACTCGCACGAAGCTTCCCTTTTGGCGGTATGTCCCCGTGCAGTCATGTCTTGCGCTCGCCGATTGTTTGCTAGTCGTTGAGGATGATCTCTCGTTCGAGCTCTGCCGCGGTGGGGCTGGTGTGGTATCCGAATTGTGCGTTGATGTCTTCGAGAAGTTCAGCAGCCGATGTCAGGAGTTGGTGCCGGCCGTATTGGCTGATGATGGTGGCATCGATGGGCCTGTGATTAGGAATGTAATGTTCTGAGGTGAATTGTTGGTATTGCCCATGGATGTGGGGGTCTGGGCGTAGGAAGGCTTGAGTTGTCGGTTCGACACTGACCCTGAGGCGGTAATCGCTGAGCACAGTGTGGGATTCGGTGGCATGCAGGATCAGGGCGATGAGTTCCTTGGCATGGTTTTGAACGTCATCGATGGGGACAAAATTGGGGCGCCTGACGTTTGCTCCTGTGACACCGTCGCGGGTGAAAGCGATGGCGAGGGAGCCGTTGCCATGGATTTCTACGCGCGCTCTAATCGTTGCATTACCGAGTGGTCGTTTCGCGGTGAAGTAGAAGTGCCTGAGCCCTCGTTTCGGGTCAGAGCCTGTGGAGACGAGTTCTTGGAAGGCAGATATTCCTTTAGTCGGGAAGTAGTTCTTTATGGCATCGCCGAGGAATCTTCTGGCACTAATACCTGAAAGCCGGCGGTCGTTTTCTACAGGATGGATTGGCTGGGCGACCCCGACAACCCAACTTGGGCCTCCAGACCTGGCGGCGCCAAGGGTTTTGAGGAAGTCATCGTAGAGCTTCTCGAAGTCCTGGTCCTTTTCGTGGCGTCGTTGCTCTCGCTGGCGGTAGGCATCAGCGAGCTGGCGCTCATTCATATAGAAGGTATCTGCCCCATCGCGCCAGGGAGCTTGAAACCACCCTTTATCGTCCTGGCTGCCTCTTGGATGTACGAGATGCGGGGTATCCAGTGACGGGGTGACGAGCGCGGCAAGGACCCCGTTTTCCGGCTGGTCGGATGGAGCCACCGGGGTGAGGCGCAGGGTAGTGACTGGCGGGTAGATGCGGTTGTTGGCTATTTGCCGAATGGTTTTCAGGATGTCTTCGCCGATGGACCCTACTGGTTTGATTTCTTCAGCGGCCGAGCTCCCGCCCCCCTTTTCCTTGACCCCGTAGACGATCATCCCACCGCCAGAGTTCGCCATGGCCGCGAGGTCTTTGGCCAACTCCATAGCCTGGGCCTCACGGCCTTCCTTATTGGGAGCTGTAAGCGGCAGGGCGGCCTTCCAATCAAGATCTGCCCGTTCTTCGATCCCTCCGGCGATAGCCGGCCCGATCAAGGCAAAAGGGAATTCGGTCCCGGTTTCGCCGAGAGCTGCATGTAGTGGTGTGCGTGGCATGATCTGAGCATATCGATACGGAGGTTCGAGGGGCGCCGCTACGAACACCACCACTGCCCTGCTGACGATTTTCAGTCGTTTATTGCCTGCATGGCAGACTCGTTCGAACTTGAGCGAGGTCCCTGAGTGGCGCGGGGTTGGTGCTAATCTTGCGTAGGAAGCCAGTTCTACAGCGCTGGTAAATCTCTTGCCGGAGTCGGTACGATCCATGTACGGGGAACAAGGATTTAAATTGCAATCGCGTATCTGAAACGGCGAGTGCCAAGAATCTGTTCGATAAGAAGCGTTTTTGCTGTCGAGCGGACGTGCGCATTGATGTTATGCAGCGGTAGACGCTTTCAGTGGAATCTAACATCCAAACCGTCTTCTAGCATCACATATTCCCTGGCCTCTTAGCCTCCGCTAGTCACCCATCTTGAACTTAGGCAGACCCAGAAAGACAAGAACTGGATTGAAAAGCGCATCACATGAACGGAATACAGAGGTATGAAACGTGTATGGACCTGGAAGTGGGGCGGAATGTTCCGAGACCGTCTGCTCACCCATAGTCCCTCTTTTAGTTCAGCATCTGTTCACCACATCATCACTGCGTCTCTGAGTGGTGACGCCGACCTCGCCCGTTGGACCCGGACTCTTTTAGATGCCGATCTTGCGGTTTCGGCTGCTTGGCCTTCTGAAACGGCGGTCCGAGTCCCCTACAGGCATCGTAAGATTGCGCGCTCAATCAGAAAGACACGTTCTAGCGTTGCGATGTTGGAAGCGGCAACAGCGTCAGGCTCTTGGAAGACAGCATTTGCATTCGCGCGGCGGCATCCACGATTTGGGATTCCATATCTCAGAGCCAAGTGGCTGTCGACAAAGGCGGCTCCCCGAGTCGCGGAGTTAGCAGAAACCGAATCTTTCACCAGTCTTGCGAAGCTCTTTTTCCATCATCCGATCATCACGATGCGGCATGTCCTTCCAAATATCCAGTTAACACGGGGACATATGAAACGGGGCGAGTTGAATGAGTCACCTGCCCCGTCGGATCAGGGGCAGCCGGTCTCGACGCGCGGTGTGGAGTCTGATCCAGATGATATCGATACATTGACGTTACTGGATGAGGCGGAGAGCATCGCGCTGAATCGCCAGCTTGTATCAGCTGCGATCCGGCGAAGGGACGCGAATCTCTTCGGTGGACCGGCTCATGATAGCGATGGTTTCGTGCGGCTGATGTTGAGAGAGAGTTACCACGATTTCGTTCTTCCTGGATCAGATGAGCGACACCACGTGGTCTTCGAGCCAAGGCTACTGCTTCATGAATCGGGAGTCGCTCAGATCGACCTGGTGCTGCGCGCTGAAACTTCGCTGGATGTTCGGCAGCTCCTGGCGATGACGTGGGGAACAGAACCTGTTTTCGTACGTTCGGAGATGTCGGCACCCCTCATCCAGGGAACCTACTGGGAGTCGTTGGCGGATTTTTCTGAAGACAAATTGGATGCTGGCCAGCCTCTCGGAGTGATAGAACATTCAGAGCCGACGACTATGCAGGACCTTTTGCATATGCATCTTTTCGCGGTTTTGAGGATTATGAACCGCTCATATACGTATTGGAGCTCATACCCCGTAGCGATAGTGGGACCTACCCCTTGTTGTAGTCCTGAAGAATGGCAGATAAATCATCAAGAAGATCTCATCCGGCTGTCAAACAGAAGCTCCTATAACGGTGATGTAGCTAAACACGTATCCCTCCCGGCGGATCTTTCACTTAGTCGAAACCACTCTCTATTCGCTCAACTAGGTTCAGCGATCTCCCTTCATTGGCGGGGCTCCGCGCCAAAGGGAATCGAGGAGCTAGATACCGTGCTTATCTTGGAGTATGCACTCCTTTTATACGTGCGCCTCCACTCCTTAGAACAAGACGTTTCACGCCTGGTGTCAGGAGAGAGGAAACTGCGAGCACGCTATAAGGCAGCAGTGCGTCTGTTTTCGGAGCTGCGGCAGCGTGACTTGAGATCGGGAGAGGCACGTGACATTGTCCGTCACGTGCTGGATGCTCATGGAGCGCCAGAGATTCGCAAGACAATTGAAACAGCGTTGAGCCTTTCTGCATCAGCGTATTCAACGCGTAGCGCTGAACGCGCAGCGCGCCGCGCCTGGTGGATCACACTGATGGCCACACTCGTAGGGCTTGTAGTTGCTTTGCCATCTCTCAAAGTTCTTCTAGACTCAGTCCCTCCGGCACAACCAGGTGAGGCATGGCTTCTAATTCCAGTCAGGTGGATGGCTGAGCAGGGTTTTTGGGGTCCAGGGATCGCCCTTGTCTGTATCCTGATCGCAGTGATCGCCCTCTGGGTTTTGGGGTGGTTCTGGCGATGGAGGAACCTACGGTTGCCCTCCTTCCGCCGCGGCTACAAATGGCCGACAGAATTCACTGTTATTGATGAAGGATCTTCTCCTGCAGATTCCGGTCCACGCAGTACCAAGTTGGTCGCTGAGTTGTCTGAAGAGGCGGACCGTCGACGAAAATAATCCAGTACTCCGCCGGTTGGCAGATGCTGCAGCACGTAGGAACGATGCCGTGCTTCACGCAGGCGTAGTCCGGGGAAGCCTGAAACTACGTGACCGGTATAGGGAAGCAAGTAAGAGACCGCTCTGCTTGCTACTGAAACGTTGATCAGATATCGATCGTGTTCGGGGCAGACCCAGTTGAAGTAGGAGACTAAATTTGTGAAGGTCCGTTCGATACCTCGATCCCAAGGCAGGTTTGCTTGTAGAGATATGAGGTTTTGGAAAACAGCCTATTGAACTTCGCTTGCTCTTCGGGAACGTCATCGAGGCACAGCTTCCCGTTGACCTTTTCCTCACTAGGTGCCCTCGGGGAATAGCAAAGAGCCCAGCTGCAGTGTCGAAGTCGGTTCGGTCATTGATGTGAGGCATTGACTGATCCATTCAACGGCACGCAGCTCGGGCTGCAGCCGTGGATGTCAACAAGAGCGTAGGGCTATGTGGGTACGGCAAAGTATTTCAGGAACGGGCATCCCACCCTTCAGGCCCACCAAATATGGCAGTATCCGAGTACTACCGGGCGTGTGTTCTCCTGGGGAACCCTTCCAGCATACCGGCCACTTCCGCAGCGCCTGTAGAACGCCCAGGGAGGGGACATACCGCCCCATGCGATTCCTACAGTAACCCCGGTAGTGGGTTCCGTACCCTCACCCAGATGCTTGGTTCCCAGAGGCATCTGTAAGGTGTCTCTACATTTTGCTCTGAGTAGTGTTAGAAGAAATAACCTTCCAGCCCTGATTGCCATTGATGCTGCACGTCGCATGATGCCGTTTTGAGGGCGCCGCGGTAAAGCCAAGCATCGAAGTTGGGCGTTTGGATTTCACTGTGCTGTGCAGGAAATGGGGGCCAGCGTAGTATGAACTGGGTCCCGAAAGTTGGACTTACTAAATAATAGTCCTGCTCAGGCTGCAAGGGTATGACACCGATATTCCATCGGAGTCATACCCTTCAGCCGTTCCTTACGACGACTGCTGTTGTACCAATCGATATACACCTCAACCTCCACCTTGAGCTCCTCATAATCCGCGAAATGCTCTCCATGAAACATCTCTGACTTGAGATGTCCAAAGAAATTCTCCATGACCGAGTTGTCGAAGCAATTGCCTTTACGAGACATGGACTGCACCGCGCCATGCTCCTCCAGCAATCGTTTCCACGATTGATGCTGATACTGGAAACCTTGATCCGTATGCACCAACAGCCTCTTGTTGAAGTCCCGGGAACCTAAAGCCAGTGCCAAGCTTTGACTGGTGAACGCCGTAGTAGGTGACGAGGCGATCGTGTAGCTCCGGATGCTGTGGTCAAACAGATCCATAATCGGTGACAAATACAGTTTTCTCTGATCAACTCTGAACTCAGTCACGTCACTGACGTAAACGGTATCCGGAGCTTCAACATCAAACTGTCGTTGCAACAGATTCTCAGCGATCTTGCTCTGCTCACCCTGATACGAGTTATAACGCCGCTTCGGGCGCGCTTTGGATTGGAATCCGAGGATCCGCATGAGCTTGCGGACCAGCTTCCTACCGACATTCCAGCCTTCAGCGCGAAGGTCCATGTGAACTCTTCGGTACCCGTAGCGTCGTTTGCTGTTCTCAAAGGACGTGGTGATGGCTGTTTTGAGTTCCGCGTGCGGATCCGCCTGGTCCATCAGTTTCAGATGGTAGTAATAGGTTGACCTGGCCAATCCTGCCGCGGCAAGCAGGTCTGTGAGGTCGTGTTCTGACTTGAGAGTGACAATCGCCTTGGTTTTTAGCGGTGCCCCTGCTCCCTCAAGTCCCGCAATTTTTTCAGGTAGGCCACCTCGGCGAGCAGTCGCTTGTTCTCCCGACGAAGCTTCTCTTCTTCGCTCAAAGGTTCAGGCCGAGCGGCGCCTTTAGGCCGTCCTTTCGGTTTGGGCATAAGCGCTTCGTCCCCACCTTGGCGCCATGCTCGCGCCCAACTCTTCACCAATTCCTTAGAACTGATATGGACCTCGGCCGCGAGATCCATACCAGTTTCACCGGCGAGGTACCGCTGAACGACTTCCTTCTTGATCTCAAAGGAATATACAGTCTTGGTTGGCTTTTCCATAAGACAAAGCCTGCCATGTAATCGCCACCGATCGTAAAGCTTCTCCGTGGCAGAGTAACGAACGTTCAGTTGGCTGGCAGCAGCTTTCGATCCCATGCCGGCTTCAAAAAGATCAACGAGTCGTTCTCGTTGGCCCTCGGTTAATGTGCTGCGTGTTCGCATGAAAATGCTCCCCAGAAGTAGTTCTGATTTCTCAGTCCAACTATTGGGGAGCAGTTCACACGGCAGGCCAAGCAGCCTCTTCTATCTCTGGTTCTAGGGTGGTGGTCGAAACGCTCAGCCAGGCTCCCTGAACATCCCGGAGGTGCCCTGGCTGAGAGGACGGCAAGGCATAGACCCCGTGCCTTAAGCGCTGCAGGACTCCACGTGCGTTGAGCCGTTGCAACCAGACCTTGGAGATCCCGTTCGCCTGGGCTTGAGTACTGGTCACCAGACCCCACTGGTCAGCACCGAGCAGTTCAAGGCTTTCCAACGCTTCAACAGCATCCACTGGACACCTCCTCATCACGACCAGCACTCCAATTATGTCACCGAAAGTATCAACAGTTGATACTTTCGGTGACAAATTAACGTCTAGAAGCCCCTCCTGGCACCTGCTCACAACACCAATGGCCATAGCCAGCTATAAGGGAAAGCCTGTGTACACGGTAGAAGCTGAGTCAGATGGCCACTTGTGGTCCTTTGCAGTGCGTGTCGGGCGGACAAGACGTAGGCCAACTCAGAGCCGCCTGGGATGCAGGTCAGAATTCGAATGCATTAGGTTTTGTTCGCCGCGTTCCTGACACGAGCCGAAGGATGATTCGCTGCGACAGCTAATAGATCTGATACCGTAGCTCTCTCTGAAGAGCTGGTAAGCCTAGAAACGATCGCGGATGTTCCTTGCGTACCACCTGACTGGAGCTCCTTCGAGAGAATGCACATAACGACATTTGAAGTGCAGCCGTTAGCGACCAGGTTGCTCAGACCAGCTAGCGCAGCTTGGCGAACTGCCAAATTTGTATCGCCAGCTAGTGCCATTAGTAACTCTTCTTCCGCTTTGTCCCCGTATCGTTCAATGATTCGGGCCGAGGCGGCGCGATGGGCAGCATCGCCACCAAGCAGCTCTCGTATCAAATGCCCGCGTGATGATTCATCAGTGAGAGCAGCGAAGGCTTCGGTCGCTTGCGCACGTATGTCCTGATCTTCTCCCCAGACGCTGGGGATGGGGATTTGCTCTCGCAGTCTGAGTACATGCTCGATGAGCTGCTTTTTGATCTTGTCTGGAACTTTAGATCCGTGAACTGCGAGTATTTTCAGCGCCCCAGAACACTCTGTGGAAGAAACGGGAGAAGCACTCAACAACGTTTCGACGTGATCCCAGCGCGCGTTATGAGGATGCCAGACGTTAAGGATTGACAAAGCATGCCCAGAGTCGAGCCCGCCGCCCAAACGCAAACCTCTAGACGCATTTTCGACGAGAGAATCAATGTCCTTGCATAGACGGTTGATGAGGGAAATTACTGCATCACTTGGTAGATCCCGAACATCAGTAATTGCGTCAAAAATGCTCAGATCACCGTCACCGGCTCGTTGAAAAATTTCTTCTTGGCTTTCAGGAACAGTGGGGGCAGAAACCGCCAAGTACGCTTCGCGTAAGTATGCGCTCGCCGTTTTGCTCAGTTCAGCTGCTCTTTGACGGTGACTTTCTGTCCATGCGGTTTCTGGAACTGCATGGATTAGCCGAGCAAGTTCCTGTGTTGTGGCTGAGTCATTCACCCTCTCGCTGGCAAGGCAGTATTCAAGCACGGTGTAGAGGATTTCTTCGCTCAGTACTGGCAGTATTGATATGAGCATCTTAATGAGCTTGTAGGATGCGAAGAACGTGGGCCGAATGCGTTCAAAGTATGTGTGCGGGTCTCGGAGTGTTGCTAGCGCCCACATGCAGATCTGGTCGGCGCGTTTAGATTCCAGTACGTTGCCGGCTGCAGTGAGCAGTTCGATGTCGGCTAGTGCGGTCGTGCGGGTCGAATGTGAAAGGTCCACGCCACTGGCGGCGATTCGGGCTGCCAGCGTGGGTCCTTTGCGCACTATATTCCGAGTTGCATGGGCGATGCTTTTGCTTTCGCCAGAGAATCTTAAGAGGGTAAGCCCATTGGCGACTGCGTCGGCTTGGTCTGTGGGTTCAGCGTTGATGAGAGAGTGTTTTGCAAGCATTCCAGTTGCGCTTCGCCATCCATCCTGGTCTGCTGTGCACGAGGCAATAAGAGCTGCAGAAAGGAGGTACCTCTGAGCATCATCAGGCCCTGTCCATTGATTTGGAAGATCTTCGCTCCAGATTCGGAACCTTTGTGACAGATGAGCTGAGAGCCCGTATAAGGTGACTTGGTTCCTCCACCATGATGCTGGGGTATCGTTGCGTTGGATCATCTCAGAGATGTCGCCCTTCATCCAGTCTGTGGCTTTGAACGAGGTCAGAGCACAGGCCCCTGCGATGGCGCCTGCGGTAGCGTCAGCGGGTACTTCTCGGTGGATTCGCTGGGTCTTCATTGCAAGGTCGAACGCAGCCTGTTGCTGTCCGATTTCCAAGAGGGATCGGGCTCGCTGAGATTCCAACCACGCATAATCTACGGGCATATAGTCATCGTGATTCAGCGCGTCTTGGATTACTTCTAGTGCAGTATCGGGGTCGTTCTTATCGAAGTGATAGGCACAGCATAGGACCGTTGCTGCGGCTCGCTCTTCGGCGGTGGAAGCCAACGCGAGAAGATTAACGAGCCCTTGAGGATCGTCGTTGTAGTGCCAGTGGTGAAGGGCTGCGGTTGCACGCCATGACCAATTATCGGATTTACTCGCTTCACCAAGCGATAGACCTTTCGTCTGCTGATGGTCGTCATCGGTGAAGCCTGGGATCTTGACTGGTTCTAGGATGCGTTCGAGATCTCTTCTCAGGAGTACTTGCATAGCGAGGGCTTCGACTCCTGAAATCGACGCCGGCGCAAGATTTGGATGTGGTGCGATGAGACGGGGCGTGATGAGAGCGTGCCGGATTTCATCTGCGGGGGAGAGATGCACTGCTCCGGTCCACGCAGTTCCGTCCCAGATTGGTGATGGAAGTTGGGTGAGCGCAACATCAGAGAGAGAAGTATTATGCTCATCATCGATGGTTTGCGACATAGGCACTAGGATTTTGACACCTTCACCGGTCGATATAACTTGATCAGAGGTGACATGAACCCAATAGGAACGGTTTGTTTCTTGGTCACGCAGGATGAGTACGTGGGGCAAGGCATGGCGGACCCAATAGTCGAAGTGTTTTTGATCCGCTTTATCGAACCACCATCCAGTGATAGTTCCATTGGGTTCCCTGTGAGGAGAAGCGAAATATGACGGGCCCGTTTTCACCTGGGCACCCATAACGGCGCCGAGTTCGTATCTGCGAGCGTCACGAGGGCGAAGATATAAGTCAGTTCCTGTGTCATGGCGGCTATCGATGACTCCTGCCCAGCCCAAACGCTCGAATTGCGCTAAGACTTCTGACTCACCTGATGTTCCGGTGGCTTCATTTTTCGGAGCTCTCACCTATGCCTCCTTCTTTTCGTCATCGGCAACGACCCGGATATTACGCATTTCAGTGCCAGTAAAGTTCAAAGGAACAAACACATCGCGAAAGGCGATTCCGGCAGGACGTTGTACGGGACCGCCGCCGGGAGGCGTAGTGAGCGGAAAACGCATCCCAACCGGGGCCTTCGCTGAAATATGTTCTGGTCGTGGGCCGCCCAGCGGATAACCAGGATGCTTCGGCGCTTGCAGATAATCGGGAAGCTCTTCTCGCTCCTCCAGGTACTTCGCGGAGGCAATGTGGAACATGGCGCCGTGGGTCCACGCGATCATGTAGGTCTCGGACAGCATCGCAGGGACATCCACTCTTAGCTGCGTGAGCTCCAATCCTTGACGATGGCCCTTGACTTTGGGAGCTTGGGCAAGAACTTCGATCACTGGACGGTCAAAAATGTCCACTGCCTCAGGTCCCGTCAACGCACTGAGAGGAATGGTTCCGTCTGGGCGAGGAGGAACGGTGCTAAACGATACTTTGAGGTCATCGCGAGCACGCACAGACAAGCCATGCTTGACCTTGTTATGGGCTGCATTGAGCTGCAGCTCGTGCCCCATGAGCAGGTCGATGGAGAACTGGAACCAGCTGGCAAACACATTGGAAGCCGAAGCAAGGTCTTCAGTTATCCCACCCTGTAGGTCCTGCTCCCGGAGAACCTTGCGAGCGAAATTCAGTCCAGCATCCTGAGCAGAGAAGGAGTCTTCGAGTTGGCTGATCACCTGCTCAAGCTGGTTCGGCCCCGTTGATAGAGACTCCCAGAAACATGCTGTGGAATCCTCTGTTCGAGGCAAAACGACCGCGGCCAAGCGCACCAGAGCCTCAGCAGCATGGTGGCGCAGGGCATAGGCGTCTGTAGCGACTTGAGTCGAGATGCTTCTTGAAGAAGCCGTGAGCGCAAAATCAGGAGACCGTCCCAAGAGACGGGAGAACTGCTCTCTGGTCTTCGACGGTTGCTGGTTACTGTCAGACGGAACAACTGGACTTGTTTGCAGCCCACTGGAATCAGCCCATTGAAGGATCATATTGATCCGGGCACTGAAATATTCAAACGGATCAGAGGACAGGAACGTGTCGTCGAGTCTCTGGCGTTGTTCAGCCGTCAGAAGCGGCCCAACCGGTGGAGGGTACATTCAATAAGCTTAGGGCCACCAAACCAAGCTGGCTGATTCTCCTTGCGGCATTCGCGAGGAAAATCAGCGCATAGACACAGCTCCTGAAGACCACCCAGGGAAGGGGACATACCGCCCCTGTGGGATTCCTGCAGCAGATCCGGCCGTGACACTTTGAACTTCGGAAGAGTATCGAGGGTGATCCGTGCCCCGCCCTGATGGAACGCTTCTGCCCCTGCGCTCGCCGTATAGGTTTAGCCAAATGCCCCTGACATGGCCAGTTCCATGAGCGCACTTGCGGATCCGTCGACGGCAGCTATGAGGGCAGCACCGCCGATTCGTTCGGCTATTTTGCGTAGCTTCCCGACTTCTTTGACCACATGTCCTGTATCTGGGACCGGCTGCGAAACGACGGTACGTAGTTCTTCGATGGCTTCAAGTAGCTCGGCTTTGTCCTCGTCGTCCGCTGCTTCGTCAGAGGCAATGGATCGTGCCGCATCAAGCAGTTGGATTGCTTCTTCTATAGTGGTCCCGTTGGTGGTGGCTTGTGCCTTGTTGCCTATTGCCGTGGGGCCGTGTGTTGCATGAATGGTCGTGTTGTACTGTGTACCAATCCGCTGGCTAACAGCCGAATCAACTTGAGCTTTCTTCGGCAGTTCAGTCATCGGAATATCGGACGATAGGTCAGCAATAATCTCGACGAGCTGAGTCCGGACCTTACTGACGATGCCTGCAATTGTCGAGCCCGCAACGGCGTAAGAAATATCCAGTATTTGCTCAATGTCAGGATCAAGAGTGTCTTCCCAATACATCTTTGCAAGAGTGAGATCTGGAGCCACAAAGGAGACCGAGCTGTGCGTTGCAGAGGCTTCAAGTTCTCCAATGGGCTGGATGATATGAAACTTCTCCGATATAGCCTCGGCAGCTTTAGCGGGAAGTTCCCAGCGATCAAACCTTTGCCTTCTAGCGTGGAGATTTCCGCTAATGGAACTCACGATGATAGGAGGGCACGGGAGTTTACGGTACTCCGGCAGAGGAACATCTTTCACATATCCGTTCAGCTCATTACGCGCCCAGTCTCGAAGCGCATTCGAGCCTGTCTCCGCTCCGAGAAGTAGGCACTTTCGGAGAAGTCCGTCTAAAGGTTCTGACTCATCCAGAATTCGCTCTCGGATTGATTGCAGCAGAGTGTTAGTCATGATGATCACGATAGCCGGAACACGTGATTCTAGAGTGGTGTGCCTAGCTTTCTGCCCAGCATGCATTTCGGGCCCAGGGAGGGGACATACCGCCCCTGTGGGATCCCTGCAGCAGATCCGGCCGCGGGCGCCATCCCTCAACCACAGGTCCACGGCCATCGACTGATACCGCGGTACGTCCTGCGCCTCACCGCCAAGGCCTACCAGGAAGACATCATCCTCCTCAGGCCCGGCCGCCAACGGTACGTCTCCCACCCCACCGACCTTCCACGCCGGCACCTCGACCACCTGGTACCCAAGACCTACCACTTCGACGGCGCTCGCCGAGGAAGCCAGCACCCCGGCGCCTGGTCGCTGCACGCCGGCGCCTTCCCATCATGGACGGTATGTCCCAGGCTCCAGGCAGCCAGGCGCGTCACCGAGCAAATGGGCCATCAGACAAACCACACCCAAGAAAATCACCAGACGATGAACCATAAAAACCCTGAAAAACCAATAAACTAACCCCAAGATTCTAGATTTAAAATCTAATAACCCAACACGCCAAACAACGCCCGCCCCACCCCCCCCACGAGCGATACCCCGCACACCAGGCAGAGGTACCCAAGACATACCGCCACGGCACGCAGGCACCGCACCTGCAGCAGATCTCCGCCCTGGCCACCCTCTGGGGGACATACCGCCCGGCGACCTCGCCGCAGCAGACATCAAGAACCAAGACCCGACCCACCGCACACACCAGCAAGGGCCACAGAACGCCCACAGAGCCTCGCTCGCGCTCGCCGGTAGGTGGCTTGGTGCTGTGGGCATGGCTAAGGCCGGGAAACGGTGGTTTCCCGGCCTTGTGTGTTGTGTTTAGGAGTTGGCGAGGGCGAATGCTTGGTGCTTGAGGTTGACGGAGTTCTTGCCGAGGCTGGAGAGCGCGCGGGCGGTGTTTTCGTTGTCGGCCCACTGGTTGCGTTGGGTGGGTGCGTAGTGGTCGATGTATTCGGTGACGGCTTGGTATCCAGCCCAGCGGGTGCCCCGGATAGGGGCGTTGGTGCTGGCGTCGGTGAAGAGGAAGTCGAGGGTGTTGCGCTTCTCGCGGTAGGTGTCGTGGACGCGGGTGGTGGCATCTTTTGAGGGGGCAGGGAAGAGCTTGTCGATGTATGTGCGGAAGTGGTCTTCTGCCATGGTCTGCTGGATCATTTGCTCGGCTGCCAGTTGGAACTGGTCTTGGAAGTTGAACGCGAGGTTGAGGGCTTGGCGGGCTGCTTCGATGTTGCTCTTGGCGCTGCGCGTATGGCGGATGGAGAAGGTGCTGACCGCGTTATTCAGCGCTGCGCGTTGGGTGTTGGCGCAGACTACGCGGATTGGGGTGACAACGAAGCGGAATGGGGCGGAGCCGTCGTGGCTGTTCATTGCTGCGATGTAGAGGTCGACGCGGTCGACGTCGCCGACGAGCATGTGCTCGGGCAGTTTCATGGTGACGAAGACTTCCCGGCCACCGCGTAGGGAACCGGCAGTTTCGAAGTGGGCGCCGGACTGGTCTACAAGCTGGTTGAGCAGCTCGGTGTGTTCTTCGTTTTGGATGGGCTGGTAGACCTTGCCGACGACGCCCAGGGGCTCGCGTTGGCCGTTGAAGGGATTGGTGCGCACAGTGGCGTATTTGCCGTTGACGGGCAAGTGGAGCTCGTTGGCGTCGGTGCCGGTGCTTGCAACGCGTAATTGCGCGCGGCGAAGAATGTTGAGCGCCAACCTGCGTGGGGTCATTCTCGTGCATCGCTTGACGGGAGCTTCTCAGTTATTTTTGACGTCTAACGCCGCAGGATGGTCAATGAGCGGGTTCTCCACTTCGTCTCGTGCAAATTTTCCAGCCCACCACGCAATGACGCCAAACACCGGTGAAGCCAGGCCTGCGATGATGAAAATCGCCTGCAAGCTCAGGACTTGGGTCAGCGGTCCAGCCGCTGCCATGGATAGCGGCATCAATGCCAGCGAAACGAAAAAGTCCAAGCTGGAGATCCTGCCCAGCAGGTGGCGGGGCACTCGGCGTTGCAACAGCGTTCCCCAGATGACCATGCCCACAGCGTCGGTGATGCCGAATGCCAGGAGAATGGCAAAGAGCATCCATGCTTCTTCGGCATAGCCCACCAATGCCAGGGGCAATGTTCCCAGACACCAGCAGGCTGTCATCAGGCTCAGGTACCGGCGCGGGAATTTAGCGGAGGCGATCAGCAGCGAGCCGAGTGCTGATCCGAGGCCGAAGAAAGCCAGGGCGAAACTGAAGAGCTTGGCGTCCCCGTGCAGATTATCGCTGACGATAAAGGGCAGCAGAACTTCGAAAGGCCCAATGAAGGTGAACACGGAAACGACCGAAAACAGCAACGTCCACAGCAGCCACCGGGTGCGCATCGTATAGCCGATGCCTTCGCGCAGCTGCCGGAGGATGCCCGGCTGCGGTTGGCCGTCCGCCGGACCCGTCGCGTTATAGGCGTCCCGGCTGGGGATCGTGCGCAGCATCAGCAAGGCGAGCAGGTGAACCAGCGCCACGCCAATGATGGCGTGGGCTGGGGACAGGGCTGCCACCACGAATCCTGCGGTCATCGGGCCCAAGGCAGTGTGCACCACGGGGCGCACGGTTCCTTCCAAGCCATTGGCGGCCAGGAGCTGTTCGGATGGCAACATTTTGGGCAGCAAGGCGGAGTACGCAGGGTAGAAAAATGCTGAACCTGAACCGATGAGAAATCCTGCCACCATCAGATGCCACAGTTCCAGTGCGCCGCTGATGGCCAGCACCGCGGTGATGCTCATCAGCACAAAGGAAAAGGTTTCCACCAGCACCACGATGCGCCGGCAGGAATGCCGGTCGGCCATGATCCCGCCCAAGAGGACAAAACACAGCAGGCCCACGGCATTGGCCGTGGCCACCATTGAAAGTTCCACCGGCCCGCCGCCCAAGCGGCGCACCTGGTAGACCATGGCCACGGTCCACATGCCCGCGGCGAAAGTCGACAGGACAAGAGCGCTAGCCAGCAGGGCATAATCGCGGACGGCGAAAGGCTTGACGAGGCGCAGCGCGGAGGTCTTGAGCGCGCTCATTCAAACTCCTACGTTAGTGCGTAAGTATCATCATCCGCTAAGTGATTGAGTTCTGTCAATCAGTATTTTGGCCACAAAAAACGGGGAACAAGCCATGGCTTGTTCCCCGGATTTTCGAACTAAGAATTACTCAGCGTCGTGGTCAGTCTCCAAGATGGTGACCAGCTGATCCAGTGCGGCATCTGCGCCGTCGCCCTCGGCACGCAGCACCACGGTGGTGCCGTGCTCGGCGCCCAGGCCCATCAGCGACAGGATGCTCGAGGCATCCATTGCGTCTTCTGCTGGTTCGCCTTCCAGTGCGATGGTGACTTCTACCGGAAGCTCTGCAGCGGCTTCGGCGAAGATAGCTGCCGGGCGGGCGTGCAGGCCGACGCGGCTGCCGATAATTGCTTTACGTTCTGCCATGATGGGCTCCTTCAGGATCTTGTGAACGGTCGTCTGGGATAAATTCTAGTGGCCTACAGGCCGAAGCGGTCCAATTCGCTCAGCTCAGCGCGCACCGCGCTGCGGGCCAGTTCGGCCGACGGCGCATCCAGGGCCATCTTGGCCAAACGCTGCGCCTTGGCGAAGTCCACGGTGCGCAAGACCGCCGAGACCGGAGCCAAGGCGCGCTTGTTCATGGACAGTGTGGTGACACCCAAGCCCACCAGCACCACGGCCAGGGCCGGGTCGGCAGCGGCTTCGCCGCACACGCCCACCGGCTTGCCGCCGGCGCTTTGCGCACCGGCGGTGGTGGCAGCCACCATGTGCAGCACAGCAGGCTGCCATGGATCATTGAGCTCGGCCAAGGTGCCCAGCTGCCGGTCCGCAGCCATGGTGTACTGGGTCAAGTCGTTGGTGCCAATGGACACGAAATCACAGCGCTGCAGGATCTGGCCGGCCAGTACAGCTGCCGATGGGACCTCGATCATGGTTCCGGCGGTGGCCAGGCCAGCGGCCCGGGCCATCTTTGCGAAATCTTCCGCTTCGGCCGGGGTGGAGATCATCGGCGCCATCACCCAGACATCAGCGTCGTGCTCGCTGGCGGCTTGCGCGATGGCCTTGAGCTGGCGCTCCAGCACGCCGGGGCTGGACAGGTCGGTGCGGTAGCCGCGCACACCCAGCGCCGGGTTTGGCTCGCTGGAATCGGTCAGGAATGGCAGCGGCTTATCGGCGCCCGCATCCAGGGTGCGAACTACCACTTTTTTGCCGCCGAAGGCCGCAAAAACAGCGCCGTACGCAGAAACCTGCTCTTCATGTGTCGGTTCCTTTTCCTTGCCCAGGAAGCAGAACTCGGTGCGCAGCAGGCCTACGCCTTCGGCGCCGGCAGCGGCGGCCAGCTGTGCGTCATCGCCGCTGCCCACATTGGACAGCAGCGGCACGCGGTAGCCATCGGAAAGCTCGCCGGTGCCGGTGAAGTCCGGAAGGACTTCGCGGTTGGCGTAGGTCGCCGCCAGGTGCTCTTCGGCAGCACTGGGGTCGGTGATCACCAGGCCGTCGATGCCATCGACAAAAACATAGTCCCCGTCGGCCAGCCCCGTGGTGTCCGGTGCGGCAACGATGGCCGGCAGGCCCAGCGAGCGGGCGATGATCGCGGTGTGCGACTGCGGTCCGCCATCGGAGGTGACCAGGGCCAGCACCTTGGCCGGATCCAGGGTTGCGGTGTCCGCCGGGGCAAGATCCACGGCGGCCAGGATGAACGGCTGATCCGAATCCGGGATGCCCGGGGCGGGGACCCCGCGCAGCTCTGCCACGATGCGGGCACGGACATCCAGCACGTCCCCGGCGCGTTCAGCCATGTAGCCGCCCAGCGCGGTCAGCTGGGTCGCTACCGCGTCGGCCGCTTCCCAGATGGCCGATTCGGCGCAGGTGCCACCGGCAACCAGCTTGGTCGCCGACTTGATCAGGCTGCGGTCGCTGGCCATCAAAGCGGTGGCCTTCAGCACTGCCTGCGCATCTCCGGTTGCGAGCGCGGCGCGCTCCTTGAGCCCGGTGGCGACGGCTTTGGAGGCCTCGGCCAGACGCTGGGTTTCTTCCTCAGCGCTCACGCCCTGCGGCAGGGGAGCACCATCGGATGGTGGAAGGATTGGTTCAGGCATGCGGCGGACGTGTCCAATGACGCGTCCAGCGCTCACGCCTACTCCGGTGAACTTCTTGCTCATGCTGCGACCTTTGCCGGTTCAGCGGCTCCGACTGGAGCCTTGCGTACATACTTCTTCAGAACGATAACCAACACTGCTGAGATAACCGTACCAATCAAGGTGGCTAGCAGGAACAGTGGCCAGGTGTTGTTCATGGCGAAGAAGACGAAGATGCCGCCGTGTGGGGCCTGGCTGATGACGTTGAAGCTCATGATCAGCGAACCGGTGACACCGGCACCGACCATCGACGCCGGGATCACGCGCAGCGGGTCAGCGGCGGCGAAAGGAATGGCGCCTTCGGAGATGAACGCGGCACCCAGCAGCCAAGCGGCCTTGCCGTTTTCGCGTTCTGCTTCGGTGAACAGCTTGGCGCTGATGGTGGTGGCCAGGGCCAATGCCAGTGGTGGAACCATGCCGGCGGCCATCACAGCAGCCATGATCATCATTGGCGCAGGGTTATCTGCCAGCGAGGCGGTGCCCAGGCCGGCCACGGCGAAGGAGTAGGCCACCTTGTTGATTGGACCGCCGAGGTCGGCAGCCATCATCAGGCCAAGAATCAGGCCGAGCACTGCTGCGGCGGTGCCGGACATGCCCGAGAGCCAGCCATTCAACGCTTCGGTGAGCTTGGCGATAGGACCGCCAAGGAACAGGAACATCAGGCCGGAAGCGATAATCGAGCCCAGTAGCGGGGTGATGACCACAGGCATCAGGCCGCGCATCCAGCGCGGTACGTTCCAGGAGCCGATCCAGCGGCAGGCCAGGCCTGCGATCAGACCACCGACGATACCGCCGATGAAGCCGGCGCCCATGAAGCCTGCCACCGCGCCAGCGGTGAAACCTGGGGCGATGCCCGGGCGGTCAGCGTAGGCGTAGGCGATGTAGCCGGCCAGCGCTGGGACCAGGAAGCCCATGGACAGGCCACCGATCTTGAACGCCACCGCACCGATGTAGGCCATGAGGCCGGCATCTGGCAGGTTGAACAGGGTGTTCTCGGTCAGGTACTTGTCGGCGACTTCGGTGATTTCGTAGCCACCGAAGAGGAAGCCCAGGGCGATGAGCAGACCGCCACCGGCCACAAACGGAATCATGTACGAGACACCGGTGAGCAGTGCGCGCTTCAGGCCAGCGCCGAAGGACTCGTTGTCCTTGTTCTCTTCGGTGCTTGCTGCGGCACCGGCAGGAACACGGCGGGCCTGTGGATCCTCGGAAGCGGCAATGGCGTCGTTGATCAGCTTTTCTGGCTCATCGATGCCGCGCTTGACGGGAACCTGGATGACCGGTTTGCCAGCGAATCGGCCACGGTCGCGCACGTCCACGTCCACCGCGAAGATCACCGCGTCGGCGGCTTCAATGATCGCTGGGTCCAGCGGGGTGGAGCCCGAGGAACCCTGGGTTTCCACCGCGAAGTCCACGCCCATCTCTTCAGCGGTCTGCGCCAGTGAATCGGCGGCCATGTAGGTGTGGGCGATGCCGGTAGGGCAGGCGGTCACCGCAACGATCGACTTCTTCTTCGGGCCGGTGCTTGCTGCGGGGGCTTCGGAAGCGGCCGGAGCGGCAGCGGGCGCCGGGGTGGCGGTCGCGGCTGGCTTGTCGGCAACAACTTCGCGGACCAGTTCCACGATCTGCGCTGCATTCTGTGCTTCGCGCAGGGAGGTGGTGAAGGACTTCTTGACCAGCGCGCGGGCGAGCTTGGAAAGCAGCTTGAGGTGGGCCTGATCGGCGCCATCCGGAGCAGCAATGAAGAAGACCAGGTCAGCCTCGCCGTCCTTGGCACCGAAGTCGACCTTCGGGTTCAGTCGGGCCATGGCCAAGGTTGGCTCGGTCACCGCAGTGGAACGGCAGTGCGGGATGGCAATGCCGCCGGGAACGCCGGTAGCGGTCTTGGCTTCGCGGGCCTTGCCGTCGGCAGCCAGGGCGCCGGCGTCGGTGGCACGGCCTTGTTCAGCAACCAGCGATGCCAGCTTGTCGATGACTTCACTCGTGCTGGTGCCCAGATCGGCATCGAGCAGCACGAGCTCTGCGGTGATTAGTTCACTCATGACTCGGTTCCTTGCGTTGAAGTAAGTTCGTCGACGGTGACCGCGTCAACGGTGAGATCAGATTGGGTCGGGATGGTGGAGCCTGGCAGCTGCGTGGCGGCAGCCCCGTAGGCGACGGCATTTTTCAGCCGTTCGGGGGCGCTGGCCCCCGCAACATCTGCCAGCAGGTAGCCGGCCAGCGAGGAATCCCCGGCCCCCACCGTGCTGCGCGGGGTGATCGGGGTGTGCGATCCGTGCCAGACCCCGTTCTTGGTGACCAGCAGTGCGCCCTTAGACCCGAGGGTGGCCAACACCGCGCCGATGCCCTTGGCCAACAGCTTTTGCGAGCATTCGGTGGCCAGCTCTATTGAGCCTTCCAGTGCTTCTTCGTCGCAGCCACCGACTAATTCGGCCAGCTCTTCGGCGTTGGGCTTGATCAGATCGGGGATGTGCTGTGCACTGTGGGCGAAGAGCTCGATCAGCGGAGCACCGGAGGTGTCCACCGCGATCTTCGGGCACTTTTCACCCAGGCTGGCGCGCAGTTGCGCGGTGAGCTGCGCGTAGAAGTCGGCAGGCACTCCCGGCGGCAGCGAACCGGCCAGTACCAGCCATTGGGCACTAGCTGCGGCGTCGGCGACCAGGTTGCTAAGTTCTGCCAGCTGCTGGGAGCTTAGGGTGGGACCTGGTTCGTTGATCTTGGTGGTGGTGCCATCAGGATCGGTGAGCGTGATGTTGGTGCGCAGTGGCTCGGTGATCGACAGGGTGCGGTGCGCCAGTTTGTCGCTGGACAGCGCGGTGATCAGCGGGTCGGTGCTGGCCCCGGGCAGCACGGCCAAGGTCGGGACGCCGGCCGCGGCGATGGCGCGGGAAACGTTCACTCCCTTGCCCGCTGCCTGTACATGGCTGGCGGTGGCACGCTGTACTGCGCCGTGAGCCAGCGCTTCGCCCAGTTCAATGGTCTTATCCAGGGCCGGGTTGACGGTCAGGGTCACAATCATGCGATCACCACTTCTACATCTGCGGCTTCCAGGGCGGCGGCGAGTTCATCGCCGGGCTGCTGATCGGTCACCAGGGTGTCAATGGATTCTAGGTGGGCAAAGCGAACCAGGGTTTCCTGATCGAATTTTGAGTTATCGGCGAGCAGGACTACGCGGCGGGCGCTGGCAACCAATGCACGCTTCACGGCGGCTTCCAGCGGATCCGGGGTGCTCAGGCCGAAGCCTGCGTGCAGTCCGTTGGTGCCAATGAAGGCGATGTCCGCACGATGGCGGGAGTACTCTTCAACTGTCTGTGCCCCGGAAGCGGCACCGGTGAGCCCGCGGACCCGTCCACCGATCAGTTCCAAGGTGACCGATGGGGACTGGGCCAAGACCGAGGCGATGGGCAGGGCATGGGTGATGACGACCAAGCCTGCGCTGGCATTGGTACGTAACATGCGTTCTGCCAGGAACTCGGTGGTGGTGCCGGCGTCGATGATGACCGAGGCTTCCGAGATCGGCAGCAGGCTCAGCGCGCGCTGGGCGATGCGGGACTTGGCCTCGGAGTGGATGGCGGTGCGCACCAGGTGGCTTTCCTCGCGGGTACTGGCCTCGGTGGTGGTCACCGCGCCGCCGTGCACGCGGCGCAAGAAGTTTTCTGATTCGAGCTGGGCGAGGTCGCGGCGGACCGTTTCCCGGGTGATGTCAAAGCGTTCGGCGAGCTGAGCGACGGTAACTTTTCCGTCCAATTCGAGCTGCTCGACGATCAGCCGGTGTCGTTCTTCGGCGAACATTTCGTGCCTCCGCAATCCCTCATGACTTACACCACATGAATCTGTGTTTCCATGACTTTATGCCCGAATGCGTGGGAACGTCAAGTGAAATGTGAACGAAATTTAACGAATCGGGCATTTGAATGTGGCTATAGTTGGCATTTTGCCGAGTGAAGTGCCGGTAGGCCGAAAAAATCGGCTGAAAAACTTTGATCTTAGCTGCCAAGGTACCTGCCCTGTGTTGGACGCGGTACTCAGGATCATTAGCTAAGGTGTCACCCTCTGCGAGTAACTCGATCTTCCTTCAATTGGACACCTATACCTCTTGAGTTCTAGATCGTATGGGTAGTGAAATCTTGGCATGTGGGACATTGACGTCGAGATCATTGAAGGCTGGCTCATGTCGCTTGACGAGGAATCGTATGCTCTCGTGATTTCTGCGCTCAGAATTCTTGCCAATGATGGCCCAGCATTGGGGCGTCCCCTCGTGGACACGATTAAAACTTCGCGATTCAAGAACATGAAAGAGCTACGTCCAGGATCCCCGGGGCCGCAGTAAGATCCGTGTACTTTTTGCATTCGATCCCGCGAGGCAAGTCATCTTGTTAGTGGCTGGTGATCAGCGTGGCCATTGGGAGAAATGGTACCGAGAAAACATCCCTGCGGCGGATTATTTGTATGAAGCCCATTTAGAGCAGCTGCAGGAAGATGGACGCAATGACTAAAAAACTAGACGAGCTACTGGCGCAAAGGCCTGTGAACGAACAGCTCGCGTCAACATTTGAGGATCAATTGCGCGCCGAAATCCGCGCCTATCGCTTGAGAGAATTGCGCGAAAAGTCTGAACTGTCACAGACTGCGATGGCCAAGGTTCTCGAAGTCAGCCAGAAACGTGTGTCCAACATAGAGCACGGAGCTGTTGAGCGGACTCAAGTTGATACTTTGCGCAGGTACGTTGAAGCGCTCGGAGGAACGTTGCTCGTGGAAGCGAAATTCGGCGACGAAACTTATCGCATCGCCTAACTCTGGACTGTAAAAGAGAACTGACACCGGTGGCGAGCAACCGAATAGGTTGCTCGCCACCGGTGTCAGTTGATCGAGGCTGCTTAGGCCAGGACCTGGCGCTTGGAAGAAATCACGCCGGTATTAAAACCAGCCAAGCGCAGCCCGCCGTGGAAACGGGCGTGTTCGATCTTGACGCAACGGTCCATCACCACGTTCATGCCAGCGGCCTCGGCTCGGCGGGCCACGTCTTCATGCCATGAACCCAACTGGAGCCACAGGGTCTTGGCCCCAACGGCCAATGACTCGTCCAAAACCGAGGGCAGGTCATCGTGCTTGCGGAAGACCTCGACCAAATCCGGAGTCTCGGGCAGATCCGCTAGCGACTTGTAGACCGGCTGGCCCAGGATCTCGTCTAGTACGGGGTTGATGAAGTACACCTTGTACTTAGACGACGACAGCAAATAGGTCGCCACGAAGTAGCTGGCACGTGAAGGCTTATTGGAAGCGCCTACGATGGCGATGGATTTGGTTTCGCGCAGGATGTTCAGGCGCTCGGCAGCTCCTGGACCTTCCCAGGTGCGTTCGGTGGTGCTCATTAGTTAGCTCCCTTCGGTGCTGCAGGAATGGCGCAAGCTGCACCGTCATAGGTTGGTGCTGCAAATTCTTCGGTGGCACCGGCGACAGCTTCTTGCGAAGCAGTTAATGCCTGATCGAGATCCCAAAGGATATCCTCGACATCCTCCAGACCCACCGACAGGCGGATCAGATCTTCGGGAACACCCGCGGCAACCAGCTGGTCGGCGCTCAGCTGCTGATGGGTGGTGGACGCCGGGTGCAAGACCAAAGTGCGAGCATCGCCGATATTGGCCAGATGGCTGGCCAGCTGCAGTGCTTCGATGAACTTGGAACCAGCTTCGCGTCCGCCCTTCACTCCGAAGCTGAAGACCGAGCCAACACCCATCGGCAGTAGTTCTTTTGCATGGGCATGCTGCGGGTGGGATTCCAGGCCCGCGTAGTTCACGTAGGTCACGCGTGGATCCGCCTCGAGCCAAGCAGCAACCTGCTTGGCGTTAGCCAAGTGGTTGTCCATGCGCTGCGGCAAGGTCTCCAAACCCTGCAAGAGCTGGAACGCCGACTGCGCTGGCAGTGCCGGCCCGAAGTCGCGCAGCTGTTCGCTGCGCAGCTTGGTGAGGAAGCCATATTCGCCAAAATTGCCCCACCACGAAACGTTGCCGTAGCTGGCCACCGGTTCGGTCATGGCAGGGAACTTGCCGTTGCCCCAGTTGAACTTACCTGATTCAACCACCACACCACCCAGAGTAGTGCCGTGGCCGCCAATGAACTTGGTGGCCGAGTGGATGACGATATCTGCGCCGTGCTCGAACGGGCGCAGGATGTATGGGGGAGTGAGCGTGGAGTCGACGACCAGCGGGATCAGGTGGCGGTGCGCCACCTCGGCCAGGCCCTTGAGGTCGGCGATGTCGCCTGAAGGGTTGGCAACCACTTCGGTGTACACGGCCTTGGTGTTCTCCTGGATCGCGGCCTCGAAGTCGGCCGGGTCATTGGAGTCAATGAAGGTGGTGTTGATGCCGAAACGACGCAGCGAAACATCGAGCTGCGTGATGGTTCCGCCGTAGAGCTTCGAGGATGCCACAATGTGGTCCCCGGCCTGGGCCAGGGCGGCGAAGGTGACAAATTCTGCTGCCATGCCCGAACCGGTAGCTACCGCGCCGATGCCGCCTTCCAGGGAAGCCATGCGCTCTTCAAATGCGGCGACGGTTGGGTTGCCGATACGCGAGTAGATATTGCCGTACTTCTGCAATGCGAAAAGGTTCGCTGCATCATCGGCATCTTTAAAGACGAATGAGGTGCTCTGGTAGATGGGCACCGCGCGGGCGCCGTGCTCGGCATCTGGGGTGCCACCTGCGTGCAATGCGCGGGTGCGGAATCCAAACTTGTGATCGGCCATGGTGGCTTACGACTCCTTGTCGATTGGGTTTTTGCGCTTCACCGACAGGCGGTGGTGCGATCGAGGCAGGAATCCCGGAATCAATGTCGCTTCTTGCTGTGGTTACACAAGATAAACGGCTGCATCGTTTCTGGCGGTAGCACCGTATCCACCGGATGTGGCAGGTTGCTGCGGCGTCATCGAACCAGATCTCTCAGCCGCTCGGGATGGTGTAATAATCTTCGCAACATGACCGTTCGTGACCTAACTATGAGTCTTAACGTTGCGTATTGAACGTAATATCGGAGATTCTTCGATCCCGGTGCACGCCGGTACGCTTGAGTCATGGATACTGCGCTGGTGTTGATTAGACACGGACTGACAGATTGGAATCTGGCCGGACGCCTTCAGGGGCGGACCGACATTCCGCTGAACGACACCGGACGCGAGCAAGCCCGCGGTGTAGGTCGTGAGCTTCAAGGGCAGGGGTTCTCCCTGATCTTGGCTTCCCCTCTGGGCCGGGCCCAGGAAACTGCCGCGTTAATTGCCCAAGAGCTGAACGTTGAGACAGGCCAACCAGTCCCGGAATTGATTGAACGTGGTTTCGGGCCATTGGAAGGCCGGATCATGGCCGAGGTCTCCGACGAAGAATCAGCGTCGTTGCAGCCTCAGCTGGAACCCATCGACGATATCTTGCGCCGGGCAATTCCCGCTTTGATTGACCTGTCGGTGGAACACGCCGGCACGAAGGTGGCCGTGGTCAGCCATGGCGCAACTATGCGCAATATCCGCGATGCGCTGGCTGGAACCAAACTGCCACGAGGCGTGGAAAATGGCGAAATCATTCAGATCAATATCCAACGCCTCAATGAGTTGGCTGAAGAACTCGATTTGGTCAGCTGCTAAGCACTGAAAGTTTTCTTCTTCGGAACCTCACATTTTTGCAGCGCACAGCGTTTACATGGTGAAAGCCCGTTAAGGTGTCAACCATCAGGAGAGCCATGCAAGTACCGTTTGAGCGGATAGTCCAGGATTATGGGCTGAACGTATTACGGGTTTGCCGTGCCCTGCTCGATGAGCACCGCGCCCAGGACGCCTGGTCCGAGACCTTCCTTTCGGCGCTTAAGGCGTATCCGCAGTTGGCTGAGGACGCCAACGTACTGGCCTGGCTGGTGCGTATCGCACGCAATAAGGCCATCGATGAATTACGCAAGAATAAGCCAGAGATTCTCGATGATCATCAGCAGTGGGACCACGCTGATAGCCAATCGCACCTTGGGTCGGAGTTGGAAAACCTTCAGCTCTGGCAGGAGGTTGGAAGACTACCGGAAAAGCAACGCCTGGTAGTTGGCTACAGATATCTCGGTGGACTGAGTTATACCCAGATTGCCCAGATTGTTTCTGGGACTGAAGTCGCGGCACGGCGCGCAGGTAGTGACGGGATCAAGAATCTTCGCCGAATGCTCGGCGATGACACACTGTGGCAGGAGCAGTCATGACCGATGCACCACTGAACACCTCAGCAACTGCTGAAGAGACCCAACTTTTAGAGCAGCTGGGCAATGAGCTGCGGGCTAAAGCGAGGTCCCAGGAGCTGGTCGATGTTTCTTACCGACTAGTCGATAGCCCGATAGGGTCACTGCTTTTGGCCAGCACTCCAGCCGGTCTGGTACGGGTGGCCTTCGAAACCGAAGATCACGACAAGATCCTTGAATTACTCGCCCAGAAGCTTAGCCCGCGAATCCTCAAGGATCGCTCGCGCTTGGACACTGTGGCCCGCCAACTTGATGAGTACTTTGCCGGAACTCGACACACTTTTGATGTGCCGTTGGACCTTAAACTCTCCACTACTTTCCGACGCCAGGTGCAGTTGGAACTAGGTGAGATTGGCTACGGGCAGACTTGGAGCTACTCGCAGATGGCCGATCGCATCGGCAATCCGAAGGCGGTGCGAGCCGTCGGATCAGCTTGTGCAACCAATCCCATCCCTATTGTTCTGCCTTGCCACCGAGTATTGCGTACCGATGGGTCCTTGGGTGGGTACCTTGGCGGGTTGGAAGCGAAAACGGAACTTCTGAAATTGGAAAATCCCGACTTCGGCGGCATTTCAGGAACCCTGTTTTAGGTTTCATCAAGTTCAGAATCCAATAAATATCGAAACTGGGCTGTTGCTCTTCTGTTATGAAGAGCAACAGCCCAGTTCTGCTTACCGCCAACTAGCGTGCGGTGATGACTGCCTACTTACGCAGTTCGAAGCGGTCTGCATCCATGAGCTTGGCCCATGCTGCAGCGAAGTCCTTGACGAACTTCTCCTTGGCGTCGTCCGAAGCGTAAACCTCGGCCAGCGCGCGCAGCTCAGAGTTTGAGCCGAAGACCAGGTCTACGCGGGAGCCGACCCAGCGGCCGTCAGTGGTTGCGTAGGTCTTCTCTTCTGCATCTGGGGTCCATTCAAGGCCCAGTTCCAGCAGGTTAGCGAAGAAGTCGTTGGTCAGTGCGCCTGGGGTCTCGGTGAACACGCCGGTGTTCGAGCCGTCCCAGTTGTTGCCCAATACGCGCAGGCCACCAAGCAGTACGGTGGTCTCTGGTGCGCTCAAGCCCAGCAGGTTAGCGCGGTCCAGCAGCAGGTACTCGGAAGGCAGGTTCAGGAAGCCCGAATCGTAGTTGCGGAAACCGTCAGCTACTGGCTCCAACCATGCGAACTGCTCAACATCGGTCTGTTCCTGAGTCGCGTCAACACGGCCCGGGGTGAAAGGAACCTTGATCTGCTGACCGCCAGCTGCAGCGCCCAACTCAACACCTACGTTGCCGGCCAAAACCACAACGTCAGCGAAGGAAGCCTTGACAGCGGAAGTTGCGTTGAAAGTATCAACGATTTCTTCCAGCTTGGCGATCACTGGCTTGAGCTGCTCAGGCTGGTTTACGCTCCAGGAAACCTGTGGTTCCAGACGGATGCGGCCACCGTTGGCACCGCCGCGCTTGTCCGACGAGCGGAAGGTTGCCGCTGCCTTCCATGCGGTGGAAACCAGCTGCTGTACCGACAGGCCGGAGTTCTTGATCAGTTCCTTCAGCGCAGAAACCTCTGCTGCGCCCAAAGTGGTTTCTGGTGCAGCTGGCAATGGATCCTGCCACAGCAGATCTTCTGCTGGAACTTCTGGACCGAAGTAGCGGGACTTCGGGCCCATGTCACGGTGGGTCAACTTGAACCAAGCGCGAGCGAAAGCGTCAGCGAACTTCTCCTGGTTGTCCTTGAACTCGCGGGAGATCTTCTCGTAAGAAGGATCCACGCGCAGAGCCAGGTCGCTGGTGAGCATGCGTGGTTCGCGGCGGACCGAGGAGTTCTGAGCCATTGGAACCATGTCGGCTCCGCCGTTGTCCTTTGGACGCCACTGCTGAGCGCCGGCAGGGGAGTGGAACAGTTCCCACTCGTAAGCGAAGAGGATGTGGAAGAACTCGTTGTCCCAGCGGGTTGGGTGGTAGGTCCAGGTAACTTCCAGACCGGAACCGATGGTGTCATCGCCGTTGCCGGTGCCGAAGTCGGACTTCCAGCCAAGACCCTGCATTTCCAGTGGTGCGGATTCTGGATCGCCACTCTTATGCGATTCAGCGCTAGCACCGTGGGTCTTACCGAAGGTGTGGCCACCGGCAATCAGTGCGACGGTTTCTTCGTCGTCCATGCCCATGCGGCGGAAGGTTTCGCGGATGTCCGCTGCGGAAGCCAGTGGGTCGGCAACGCCGTCTGGACCTTCTGGGTTGACGTAGATCAGACCCATCTGGACTGCTGCCAGAGGTGCTTCGAGGTTACGGGCGCCGGTGTAGCGTTCGCTATCCAGCCAGACCTTTTCTGGGCCCCAGTAAACATCTTCGTCTGGTTCCCAGACGTCCTTGCGTCCGCCGGCGAAGCCGAAGGTCTTGAAGCCCATGTCTTCCAGCGCCACGTTGCCGGCCAAGATCATGAGGTCGGCCCAGGAGATGGACTGCCCGTACTTCTTCTTCACTGGCCACAGCAGACGTCGAGCCTTATCCAGGTTCACGTTATCTGGCCACGAGTTCAGGGGAGCGAAGCGCTGCTGGCCTGCGGAGCCACCGCCACGGCCGTCGTGGGAGCGGTAGGTGCCGGCGGAGTGCCACGCCATACGAATCAGGAATGGACCGTAGTGACCGAAGTCAGCTGGCCACCAGTCGTAGGACTTGGTCATTACCTCGGCAAGATCAGCCTTAACTGCTGCCAGATCCAGAGCTTCGAAAGCCTTGATGTAATCGAAGTCTGCATCCAGGGGGTTGGTAGCCTCCTGATTCTTTGCAAGAATCTTCAGATTCAGCTTATTTGGCCACCACTCGGTGTTGGCGTTGCCCTGGGTCGGGTGTACTCGACCGGTGTTGCCTACAACCGGGCACTGACCTGCTGTTGTCTCAGACATATGCTCTTCCTTCCGGATTTTTTGGGGTTTAGGTTTCGATGTTCATCGCGCGAAAGATCCCGCGCGATGACAAAGTCTTGGGGCCGTGCGGCTACCCGCCAAGATTTTTAGCCTGGCACTCGGGGCAGGTGCCCCAGTAGATGACTTCCGCTTCGTCAATTTTGAAGCCATGGTCTTCTGAAGCGTGCAAGCAAGGCGCTCCGCCGACAGCGCAGTCGACGTCGGCTAGGCTTCCGCACTGGCGACAGACCACGTGATGGTGGTTGTCTCCGACGCGAGTTTCGTAGCGTGCGATATGCCCTTGAGGCTGGATCTGGCGGATCACACCCAAACTGGTGAAAAGTTTGAGTGAATCGTAGACCGCTTGGTGCGACACCGTGGGATGCTCACTGTGGACCGCCGAAATTATTGTTTCGGTGTCCGCATGAGGGTGCGCGGCAACCGCAGCGAGCACGGCAACCCGTGGTTGCGTCACTCGCATGGAAGCTTCCTTGAGCACCTGCTCAATCCCGTCCAGAGATGTCATACTCTTCAGCATGCCCGCTTATCTTGAATGAGTCAAGATAAGCCGAGATGTATTTCAGGTTACTACGCCAAGATTTTTGGTTAACGAATAAGACTGCGCGTTGGTTAGTGAGTATTCCGCCTGAAGAATACCTTCGATTGCCTGCTGCAAAGAGATGAAGTCAATGCGAAAGCGTCATTTTCTGGATGAGTTTTCCGGAGAATTCATGGAGGAAATCACGCCTAGAATTCACTGCCTGATGCACGCGATTCGGCGCCACGGATGGTCGAAACTGCCCATACGCGAGCAAGTTCACACGGCTGTGGCCAGCCTATGAAAACTATGCGATGAACGGGCTATGGCCGGTCAAAAACCGCGAAAAATAGGGGCTCTAGTTTGACCAATAGGTGTGGGTCGACCATGCTAGAAAAGGACTATTTCCGATTTATCGTGACAATCCCAGAAGAAATAGCGTCGGGTCACCGGACAAATTGCCGGAGACATTCCCCTGGCTAGCTGTACCAATCAGCGCCTTCCGACGCTAGATTTGGAGTCAGTGAATCGACACCGATAAGCAATTCGCAATCAAACACACTGCATGGCAATCGCAACCTATGGAAACGATTACGCATCGGATTACTAAGTGGATCTCATCCGCGGAGTCTTGCCAGTGAAGGAAGAACGCAATGAAGCAGACGGATCAATCTCTTGAAGACCTCGTCGGCGAGCTGCATTCAGCTCGACAACGACGACCTAAAAAATATTCGGTTTCAGGAACCGACTATTGGGTATTTGGCATCGCTGGCGCATTGGCGCTGGCATTTATTATTTGGGGCTTTGCTACCCCCGAGGGCTTGGGCAAGGCCTCGGATGCGGCCCTTGACTGGGTTATCACCAACACCGGTTGGCTCTTTGTCATCGCAGCCTCAGTCTTTGCAATATTTGTCATCGTGGTTGCCGCTAAGAACTTTGGCCGTATCCCGCTGGGCAAGGATGGCGAAAAACCCCAGTTCAGCACGGTTTCGTGGATTTCCATGATGTTCGCAACCGGTATGGGCATCGGTCTGGTGTTCTATGGCGTCGGCGAACCACTGTTCTTCTACATGTCCCCTCCACCGGGAACCGTTGAAGGATCCACCTCCGCTGCCATGAGCACCGCTATGGGCACCACGCTGTTCCACTGGACGCTGTTCCCTTGGGCCATGTACGCCATCGTCGGTTTGGGTATGGCCTACGGCAGTTTCCGACTGGGGCGCCCTCAGCTTTTCTCCGCAATGTTCACCTCCGTTTTCGGTGAGCGCATTGTGCACGGTTGGGGTGGCCGCACCATTAACATCCTGGCCATTATCGCCACGCTCTTCGGCTCTGCTTGTTCTTTGGGACTCGGCGCGCTGCAAATTGGTGGCGGTATTCAATCCGCAGGAATGATGGAAAAGGTTGGCTCCGGTGTCCTGGTAGTCATCATCGCGATCCTGACCGCTCTGTTTGTTGCCTCGGCTGTTTCGGGTATTGAGCGCGGTATCCAGTGGCTGTCAAATATCAACATGGTTCTGGCAGTGATCTTGGCGCTCATCGTCTTCATCGGTGGACCGACCCTGTTCATCTTGAACGTCATTCCAAACGCTGTTGGCTCCTTCATTGGCGACCTGCCGCAGATGGCCTCGCGTACCGCGGCCTCCGGCGATAGCACCATGTCTAGCTGGTTGTCCTCCTGGACTGTCTTCTACTGGGCTTGGTGGATCTCATGGAGCCCATTCGTAGGTCTGTTCATTGCGCGTATTTCGCGTGGACGCACCATCCGTCAGTTCGTGACTGGCGTGTTGTTGGTTCCTTCTGCCGTGACTTTGATCTGGTTCTCAATCTTCGGTGGTGGCGCCATTGGCCTGCAGGAGCGCGCTGAGCGTGCTGGAAACACCGGCGAGGCACTGACCAAGATGGTGGACGGGGCTCCGGACATCAACTTCGACCTGATCCTCTTCGGCCTGCTTGATAAGCTCCCGGTTTCCGGTTGGATCGCCACGGTGCTGATGATTGTCACGGTCTTGCTGATCGCGATCTTCTTTGTCACCGGTGCTGACTCGGCATCGATCGTGATGGGCGCGCTGAGCGAGCGCGGTGCTGAAGACCCGACCAAGAAGTCCGTGATCTTCTGGGGTGTGGCCACCGGTGCTGTTGCCGCTGTCATGCTCTTGGCTGGTGGTGATCATCCGGCCGAAGCACTTAACGGTCTGAAGAACATCACGATTGTTTCGGCCTTGCCGTTTGTGATCGTCATGTTGCTGTTGTGCGTTGCGCTGTGGAAGGACCTGAGCCAGGATCCGCTGATCTTGCGCGGCAAGGTGGCCCGAACGGTGCTGGAGCAGTCGGTCACCCAGGGCGTGGACCGGCATGAAGGCAGCCAGTTCAGCTTGATGACCACCGAGATTCCAATCATCAAACCGGCAGATAAGCCACAAGATGGTGACTCGGGATCTGCTCAGATCTTTGTTACTGAAGCTGATGAGAAAGATTCACCGGACTCCACCGAGTCCAAGAATTCCTAGCAATAAATAGTTGAAGTCACGTCCCGCGGGACGTGACTTCAACTATTTAAGCGGGGCTTGCTGGGAGGAACTAGCCGCGTGCTCGGCAGATCGCGTTGATCTCGGGAATGCACGGTTCATTCTGCAAGCTTGTGGTATCGCCCAGCGTGGTTCCCTCAAACAGCTGGGTGAGCAACCGGCGCATGATCTTGCCCGAACGCGTCTTGGGAACGTCTGGAACCAGCACCACATCACGAGGCTTAGCAATCGGGCCAATCTGCGTGGTGACCGTGGAACGCAACTCAGCAATGAACTGCGCCTGGCGGGCAGCGAGCTGCTCATCGGGATTCTCAGCAATCAAAGACTTATCCAAAGGCACCACAAAAGCGGTGGCGGCATGGCCAGTTTTTGCATCCGGGGTCGGGCACACACCGGCCTCGACGACACCCGGGTTGGTGACCAGCGCAGACTCGATTTCAATGGTCGACAGTCGGTGTCCGGAAATGTTGATCACATCATCGGTGCGGCCCAGGATGAAGATATCTCCATCTTCATCAAAGCGTGCGCCGTCACCGGCGAGGAACCAGCCCTGCTGGACATACTGTTCCCAGTAGCTGGTGTAGTAGCGTTGCGGGTTTCCCCATACGGTACGTGCCATCGATGGTCCGGTTTGGGTGATGACGATATTGCCCTGGGTATTCGGCGCAACGCGCTGCCCTTGGCCATCAACAATGTCCACCGAGACTCCCGGCAAGGCGCGGGCAGCGCAACCTGGTTTGAAGTATTTGTCGGTAGGCAGAGGGGAGAGGATGGTCGCGCCGGACTCGGACTGCCACCAGGTATCCACCATGGGAAGGCCAGCTGCGGTATCGCGCCCCAGCTGTTCGCGGAACCACTTCCATGCCTCTGGGTTAACTGCTTCGCCCACGGTGCCGCCAATGTTGATGGAGGACAAGTCATAGTCCGCGGGGATGCCCTCAGGGAACCAGCCCATCAGTGAGCGGACCAAGGTCGGCGCAGTGTAGTAGCTGGTGACCTTGTAACGTTCGATGACCTCAAAGTGGCGTCCAGGATGCGGGGCGTTGGGGACGCCCTCGTAGATGACCTGGGTGACGCCGTTGGCCAGCGGACCGTAGATCTCATAGGTGTGGGCGGTGACCCAAGCCAGGTCCGCGGTGCACCAGTGCACATCCTGATCACGTTGGGAAGGATCCGGGTTGGCAAAGAGCATGTTGTAGCTGGCGGCAGCCTGGGTCAGGTAGCCGCCGGTAGTGTGAACCAGACCTTTGGGCTGCCCGGTGGTGCCGGAGGTGTACATGATGAACAGCGGCGTCTCCGAGTCAAAGAACTTCGCTTCGTGTTCGGTGGACTGGGTATCGACTACCTCGTGCCACCACACGTCACGGCCTTCGGTCCATGGGATTTCATCGCCGGTGCGGCGGATGACCAGCACCTTTTCGATTTCGTTCTCGCCGGAGACTGCTTCATCGGCATTGTCCTTCACCGGCACCGAGCTACCGCGGCGGAACTGGCCATCGGTGGTCACCAGCACCTTGGCTTTGGTGTCTTCTACGCGGAACTTCAGCGCCTCTGCAGAGAAGCCACCGAAGACCAGCGAGTGGATGGCACCGATGCGGGCGCAGGCCAGCGTGATGACGATGGTCTCGATAAGCACCGGCAGGTAAACGACTACGCGGTCGCCCTTGGTCACACCCAAGGATTCCAAAGCGTTGGCTGCTTGGCTGATGCGCTCTTGCAGGTTCTTGTAGGTGACGGCCACCCGGTCACCTGGTTCGCCCTCGAAGTACAGCGCTACTTTATCGCCTCGCCCGGCGGCCACGTGGCGGTCGGCGCAGTTAACGGCAGCATTAAGCTTGCCACCTAAGTACCAAGAGATCTGTGGTCCACGTTTGGCTGCTGGATCGGCGGGGAGGATCTGGCTGGTGGTGTGCCAGTTGGTATCCCAATCAAGGAGGTGCGCCGCTTCGTCCCAGAATGCTTGGCGTGCTTCCTCCGAGGCCAGTGTTGAGGTTGATGCCGATTCGATGGTCATGACAGAGAATTCCTTGGTGTGTATATTCGGTGGCTTGTTTGGTACTTGATTGCTAATGCTTTTAGGTCCAGCGTTTGATGGCCCAGCGTTCGGCGACCGAGAGCAGGGCGTCGGTGATTTTTCCGAAGATGGCCAGCAAGATGATGGTCATGATCAACCGGTCCAGTCTGCCGTTGTTCTGTGAGTCGGTGAGCAAAAAGCCCAGACCCATGGACGCCCCCAGCAATTCGGCTGCTACCAAAAAGAGCCAGGATTGGGCTAATGCCAGCCGAAGTCCCGAGAAGATTGACGGAACAACCGCGGGCAACTGGACGGTGCGCAATAGCTTGATGCCGCTGAGACCGAAGGACCGTGCAGCTTCGACCAACTGTGAATCAACGTGGCGCAGTGCTAGTGCGACGCTGGTGAATACCGGGAAGAATGCACCGATAATCACCAGCGTGACTTTTGAGTCTTCACCCATCTTCATCCACAAGACAAGCAACGGAACCCACGCCAAGGATGGCACAGCACGAAGTGCGCTAATGCTCAGTCCCAAGAACGCATCTGCCAGTTTGGACAGCCCCACCAGTGCGCCGAGAAGCAAGCCCAAGAGGGATCCGAAAAAGAAACCGAGCAATACGCGCTGGGTGGAGATCCCGATGTGTTTACCAAGGTCCCCGTCGCCGAGCAGCTCAACGGCGGCCGAAACTACCGAGGATGGTGTGGGCAAGGTCCATGGTGCAACAATCCCGGTAACCGTGACGATCTGCCAAATGACCAGGGTAAGGGCCGGAAGGATCAGGGACAGCAGCCAGCGCGGTGCGCGCAGAATGGTGGCTGCGATTCCCGGCGTATTTTTCTTCTTTGCTTCTGTAACGGTGGGAGAACTCATGGCTGGCTATTCTCCAGAGATCTTTGCAGCGTCGGCCTTGGCGGCAAACTGGTCATCAACCAAGGTGGACAGGGCTTCGTCAACCGATTCCTGCTTGGAGACATCGCCGCTGGCAACCAGAGTTGGGGCGATAGTTCCCAAGACCCGGGTGTAATCGGCTCCGGGGGCTGCCGGAACATCCAAGTTGGAGCGATCTTCAATGACGGTGCTAGCAACTTCTGGTTCTAGGCTGGCTACGTCCGCGAGGATCTTTGCCGTTTCTTCTGGGTTCTTGCCTGCCCATTCGCGGGCCTTCTCGTAGGAGTCGACCACCAGCTGGGCCAATTCTGGGCTTTGTTCGATGAAGTCTTCACGGGCATTCAACGCGCCGTAGGTGTTGAAGTTTAGGTTGCGGTAGAGCAGCTTGGCTCCATCCTGTTCGGCGGCAGCCATGATCGGATCCAAACCGCTCCATGCATCCACCGAGCCATTGGCTAAGGCGGTGCGTCCATCTGCGTGCTGCAAGTTCTGCAAGGTGATGTCATCCTCGCTCAGCCCGGCTTCTTCCAGTGCTTGGAGCAGGAAGAAGTACGGATCGGTACCCTTGGTCGCGGCGACTGTTTTGCCCTTCAGGTCCTTGACCGAGGAAATTTTCGAGTCCTTGCCAACGACCAGGGCAGCCCATTCGGGCTGGGAGTATAGGTCGATGGTCTTGATCGGTGAGCCATTGGACCGTGCTAGCAACGCGGCGGAGCCTGCGGTGGAACCAACGTCAACGGCATCGGCGCGCAATGCTTCATTGGCCTTGTTGGAACCGGCGGACTGGATCCATTCCACGTTTACGCCCTGCTCTTTGGCGGCTTCGTCTAGCCAACCCTTGTCCTTGATGACCAGGCTCAGTGGGTTGTAAGTGGCGTAGTCAATGGACAAGGTTTTCTCGGAGCCTGAAGCGGTGGCGTTTTCACCGGCGCAGCCTGTCAAAGCCGTGGCTCCGATGATTAGCGCTGCAGTCGAAAATGCGGTGCGTCGGGCGAAACGGTGTGAAAGCATGAGAATCCTCTAAATGGTGCGTGCGGGTGCGTGGCTGTGCCGCCGGCGATGTGATGATGCGAGACGCTAGGCGTGCTGAAAGTTAGTGATTTGTGGGGTCAACACCGAGTAGGCGTAATAACCCAGTGCGGTGTGCCATGAATTGTTCATCGTTGTGTTGGCGCGGATGAGAGGCGCTAACTTTTAGGTCTTCAATGACTGTGGCAGCGGCGTCTTGGCCATTGCGTCCCAAGACGATGACGCGGTCAGCCAAGGTCAAGGCCTCGTCCACGTCGTGGGTCACCATCAGTACCGTGGTGGGGAAAGATGCGTGGATGGAGAGTAGCAGGTCCTGCATTTTCAGCCGGGTGAGGGCATCCAATGCGCCGAATGGCTCGTCAAGGAGCAGCACGCCTGGGCGTCGCGCCAAGGCGCGAGCCAGCGAAACACGTTGGGCCATGCCTCCGGAAATCTCGCGTGGGCGCAGATCAGCTGCGTGGCTGAGTCCGACTAGCTCGATCAACTCTTCGATGAGCTCGTCGCCTTCGGCTTTGTTGGTGCCGGGGGTGAGGCCGAGCGCGATGTTTTCGCGCACTGAACGCCATGGCAAGAGCCTCGGTTCTTGAAAAGCTACGGCGCAACGTTCGTTAACGCCCAGTACTTCATGCTCACCGGTGTGGATACTTCCGGTAGAAGGAGCGTCCAGTCCAGAGACTGCGCGCAGCAAGGTGGACTTGCCGCAGCCACTGGCACCGAGAATCGCGAGAACTTGACCCGCGGGGATGTGCAGGGTGATCCCTGAAAGTACCGTGCGGCTTTCCTTCTTGGTGCTGAAGGTGCGTGACACCTCGCTGAAAGCGACGCTCAGTGCAGTCGAGGCGTGGGTCGGGTCTTGCGCCTGAGGCTGTGCAAAGCTCAGTGCCATGATCATCTCCATCGGTCCTGGCGGTAGCACCGGCCTACGGAATGGATTGTCGTCCATAGGTGGTTGCTGCGGCGTCACTGAGCCAGATCTCTCGGCCGCTCGGGATGGTTACACTTCCATTACAGTGTTTCGAATGAATTGAATGCAAATCTTGCGTAACATGAAAAATCTTCGATAACTACGTCACATACACGGGATATTTCGCTATTTATTTCATTGAATGCCGGTTTGATCGATGGTGAGCGACTTTGGGCAATTCATCTTCGGCATGATGCGCCATTGACCGTGCAACCTGCCTGTCAAACCGATGCCGGTCAGCGACGAAATGTGACTTCACGGCTTGGAAGCACCGGTTTATTACGGCTACAAATGAATGACGACCCATCCAGAGCGGCTAAGAGATCTGGCTCGACGACGCCGCAGCAACCACCCGAATAGCGGGACGGTGCTACCGCCAGGACCGATGGAAAGAATTGAGGACTTCTAATGTCATTTGGCGAGTCGCCAAACACCCCCGGTGTTGACTTCAACCAGCTCAGCGATCCTTCGCAGGCCAGCGCCTTGGGACTAGATGACTTCGAAGAGCAGCTGCCCACCCGGCAACTGCTCAAGGTCACTCCAGGTCCCAGCGCAGATGAACAGTATGATCGGCTGGCAGAAATCTTCCGTCCGGTTTTCGCGCAAATCGCAGCCACCGCCAAGGACCGCGACCGCAATCGCATCCTGCCCTTCGAACAGGTGGGCCTGCTCAACCGCGAACGTTTCGGCGCACTGCGCATTCCGGTGGCCGAGGGCGGCTACGGCGCACGGCTGGTCGATGTCTTCCGCTTGCTCATCGAGCTCTCGGAAGCTGATTCGCATGTCGGCCAGCTGTGGCGTGCGCACATCGCCTTCGTGGAAAACGTGCTGGTGCTCGAAGACCAAGAGCTGCGCAGCAAGTGGATCAACCGGATTGCCGCCGGCCAAATTGTCGGCAACGCCTACACCGAACGCGGTGGCAACGCGCTGGGCACCTTGAATACCACAGTGAGTCAGGTGGATGGCCGTTGGTTGGTCAACGGCGAAAAGTACTACTGTACCGGCACCATTTTTGCCGACTGGACCACCGTGGCCGTAGCCCACCCGGAACTGCCCGGACGCCAGATCGCGGTAGTTTCCACTCAGCACAGTGGCGTCAAGATCCTCGATGACTGGGATGGCTTCGGCCAAGGGCTCACCGGCACCGGAACCACGGAATTCCATCAGGTTCCAGCGGATACGTTCATGCCGCAGCAATCCAACGACTCTGAGGCGGCGATCTTCCAGCTGGTGCTCATGGCCGTGCAGGCTGGCATCGCCCGAGCGGCCCTGAATGACCTGCGCATTGCCGTGCAGAACCGAACCCGCATCTTCACCACCGGCACCGGCGTGCCGGTATACCGCGAACCACAGGTCTTGCAGCTGGTCGGCGAGGTCTCCGCAGAATCCTTCGCCGCCGACTCGGTGGTGATCGGCGCTGTCCTTGAAGTCGAAGCGGCCCTGGTGGACCCGGGACTGAACGACGAGGAACGCTATGCGGTCTGCGAATTGGCCGCCAACCGGGCACAAACCATCGTCCAGCCGTTGGTGATCAACGCCTGCAGCAAGCTCTTTGACGGGCTGGGCGCTTCGTCGACCAGCGTCATCTGCAACCTGGACCGGCACTGGCGCAATGCCAGGACCATCGCCACCCACAACCCGGCCATCTATAAGGCCCGCATTGTGGGGGACTACGAAGTCAATGCGGTCCAACCGCAACGCCTCTCGGTCACCGGTGAAGACAGCAACCATCGAGCCTACGGCGCCTAACCTAAGCGCCCACCACCGAACTTATCAACTACCCAACCATGGCAAGGGGAACCTCAATGAGCCAGCAGCGCGAAATTCTCTTCAACGCATTCGATATGAACTGCGTAGTGCACCAGTCGCCGGGCCTGTGGCGCCACCCAGATGACAAGGCCTCGACCTACAACACCATCGGCTACTGGACCCACCTGGCCAAGGTGCTCGAGAAGGGCAAATTCGACGGCCTGTTCATCGCCGACGTGCTGGGCACCTACGATGTCTTCAACGGCACCAACGAATCCCCGCTGCGTTCCGGCGCCCAGGCACCGGTCAACGACCCGATGATGCTGGTCTCCGCCATGGCCGCCGTCACCGAGAACCTCGGCTTCGGTGTCACCGCCGGCACCGCCTACGAGCACCCTTACGCTTTCGCCCGCCGCCTGGCCACCCTGGACCACCTGACCAACGGCCGCGTGGGCTGGAACGTCGTCACCGGTTACCTGCCTTCGGCGGCACGCAACATGGGCCAGGAAGACCAGATGGAGCACGACGAGCGCTACAACCACGCCGACGAGTACCTCGAAGTGGTCTACAAGCTGCTCGAAGGCTCGTGGGAAGACGACGCCGTGCAGAACAACAAGGAAACCGGGATCTACACCGACCCGGCCAAGGTGCACAACATTGAGCACGAAGGCAAGTACTTCAAGGTGCCGGGCATTGCCATCACCGAGCCTTCCACCCAGCGCACCCCGGTGATCTACCAGGCCGGCGCCTCCTCGCGCGGCATCAAGTTCGCCTCGGAAAACGCCGAAGCGGTCTTCGTCACCAGCCCGACCCGAGAAATCCTCAAGGCCACCGTCACCAAGATCCGCGACGCTGTCGAGGCCACCGGCCGCGACCGCTACGACGTGAAGATCTTCGCGATGCAGACCATCATCACCGATGAGACTTCCGAGAAGGCCCAAGCCAAGTATGAGGACTACAAGTCCTACGCCGACGTTGAAGGCGCCCAGGTGCTGATCTCCGGTTGGATGGGCGTGGACCTTTCTGAACTGGATCCAGATGAACCACTGGGTTCCAATGTGAAGTCCAATGCCATCCAGTCATCGGTCGAGACCTTCCAGAAGGCCAGTGGCGATGACGGCAACCCATGGACCATCCGCCAGCTGGCCGAATGGGTGGGCGTGGGCGGCTTCGGCCCGATCACCGTCGGCTCCGGTGCCGAGGTGGCCGAGAAGCTCATCGACTGGGTGGACTACACCGATGTTGATGGGTTCAACCTGGCCTACGCCGTAACTCCCGCGACCTTCGAAGACGTTGTTGAATACGTGGTTCCCGAGCTGCAGGCCCGCGGCGCGTACAAGACCGAATACGCGCAAGGCTCGCTACGCAATAAGCTCTTCGGCGCTGGCGACCGCGTGAAGGAAACCCACCGCGCAGCACAGTTCAAGATTTCCAACCGACTGGCCGCCCAGAGCTGATCGGCAGGTCAGAATTTTCGGCCTTAAACCAATACCGGCTCCGTCCACCCTCAAGGGTGAACGGAACCGGTATTGTTTTCCGGGCTTACTTGGCAGGAGTAACCACCATGGCGGAGCCTCCGCCGCGGCGCACCGGTTCAGCTGCTGCGGTCAGCGTGCCATCGGCATTGATCTCGACGGCTTCCACCGCACCGATTTCCGCCTGCGGGGTGAAGGAATCCCCGGCCGGGGTGAGCTTGTGGCCAAAGGCCTCCAACGCTGAACCGTACTGGGTGATGAATTCTGGTTCCGCGGTCACCGCTGCGGTATTGCGCTGCGAGGCACGTGGGGCGGCAATGGCCTGGCTGATATCCATCCCCAGGTCGTAGCGGTTGACCAGGGTCTGCAGCACCGTGGTGATAATGGTGGAACCACCCGGGGAGCCGATGGCTAGCACCGGCTGACCATCACGCAGCACAATGGTTGGCGCCATCGAGGAGCGCGGGCGTTTGCCTGGCTCAAGACGGTTTGGATCTTCTGGGTCATAAACCGTGGAGAAATCCGTGAGCTCATTGTTCAGCAGGAAGCCGTGGCCGGGGACCACCATGCCCGAGCCACCGGTCTGCTCGATGGTCAGCGTGTAGGACACCACGTTGCCCCAGCGATCCACTACTGACAGGTGAGTGGTGGAGATGTTCTCGGTGTCCTGCTCGATGGCAGGTTCGGTAGTTGCAGCCGGGCATTGGCCATCAAAATTCTCGATATCGCCCGGTGCTATCGGCTTGGTGGCCGCCTGCTCCGGGTTCAGTGCGCAGGCGCGGTCATCACCAAAGAGCTTGCTGGTCAACGTCGTGGTAGGAACATCCACAAAGGCTGGATCACCCACATATTTGCCGCGATCCGCGTAGGCCAGTGCGGTGGCCTCGAAGTAGTGATGCAAGGCGGAAGCTGGTTGCATGGAAGACAGGTCGTAGTTGCTGAGGATATTCAGCGATTCGCCAATGGTGGTCCCGCCACTGGAGGAAGGGGCCATGCCGAAGACATCCAGCCCGCGGTAGTTCACCGTGGTTGGCTTCTGCTCTGCCACCTCGTAGTTGGCCAGATCATCGGTGCTGACAAATCCTGCCGGGACCGGCAATTTGGTGTCCTCTACCTTGGGCGGGGACTGGACCGTCTGCGAAATTTCGGCGGCTAGATCACCCTGATAGAACGCCTTGGGGCCTTCCTTGGCCAGCAAGCGGTAGGTGTCGGCCAGTTCGGGGTTCTTGAAGATGCTGCCTACCTCTGGGGCATCGCCGTCGGGTAGGAACAGATCGCTGGTGGAGTCGAAGGCCTCAAAGCGTTCCTTGTTATCCAGAGTCTGTTCGCGGAAGGTCTCATCAACCACAAAACCACGAGACGCTACCTGAGTTGCCGGGCGCAGTACCTGCTTCAGGCTTTGCGACCCCCAATTATCCAAGGCACGCTGCCAGGTGGCCACGGTTCCCGGAACTCCCACGGCAGCACCGCTGGTCACCAGTTCCGGAGTGAAGTTGTAGGGCTCGCCGGTGCTTGGGTCGATAAAAGCATCCTGCGGAGTGGTGGCCGGTGCGGTTTCACGACCGTCAATGGTACTGACTTTGCCGGAGGCCGCGTCGTAGTACATGAAGTAGCCGCCACCGCCGACACCTGCGCTGTAGGGTTCGGTCACGCCCAGCGCCGCTGCTGTGGCCACAGCAGCATCGACCGCATTGCCTCCCTTGCGCAGTACTTCAATGCCTGCCGCTGATGCTTCTGGATCTACCGAAGAAACCGCACCACCGGTGCCGGTGGCGGTGGGATTCTTTTCGGTGTGCCGTGGATCGGCGCTCGCCGGGATTGCGCTAAAGGCGCCGAGGCCCAGGGAGAGAATCGCGGCGCCAGCTATGGCGCGCAGACTTGATCGTTGCATACTTTGATCTCCTGAAAAGGTGGGGATGAAGTAAGCGTCAATTTACGGGAAGGACCGGCACCGCTTGTACTGTGACACGCGTCATCATGCGTTGCCTGCTGTATTTCCGCGCAAGTCCAAGGAATGTTTTGCGTTATGACGTTAAAAGCAGGAGGCAATCAGTGAACAGGAAATAATCCTGGCTGATTGCCTCCACGGGTCACTAGCCTGCCTGATTTAGCGGGCTAAGGCGTCCTTGATTGCCTTGCCCAGGGAGGTCGGTGCGCGGCCAATGAGCTGTGCCAAATCTCCGGAATGCACTTCCAGGGCGCCTTCTTGAATGCGCAGATCTGTATCCACCAGAATGTCGGCGAAAACTGCTGGTACCCCGGATTCGGTGTAGATCTCCACCAGCTTCTCAGGGTCCATGTCCTGATAGGCGACGTCTTGTCCCGCGGCAGCGCCGACGGCACCGGCCAGCTGGCTGAGGGTGAATGGCTTATCCCCGCCCAACTCATAGATCTTCCCGGCTTCCTCGCCGTCCGAGAGCAAGACCGCAGCAGCTGCCTCTGCATAGTCGGCGCGTGTGGCGGCGCTGATCTTTCCATTCCCCGCTGCGCCGAGCACCACGCCACTATTGAGGTAGCCGAGCAGCTGGTCGGTGTAGTTTTCTGTGTACCAGCCGTTGCGCAAGAGGACGTAGTCGATGCCGGAAGCAGCCAGCAGATGTTCGGTGGCGATATGTTCCTGCGCCAGTTTCATATTTCCGGTGAGGGCGTTGGCAATGGAGGTGTAGGCGATGAGCTTGACGTTGACTCGTTGCGCAGCGGCGATGACATTTTCATGTTGGGTGGCGCGCTGGCCGACTTCGCTGCCGGAAATCAGCAGCAGCTTGTCCACGCCCTCCAGCGCGGTGACCAGGTCGGCTTCCACGTTGTAATCGGCGACGCGCGTTTGAAGACCCTGGCCGGCCAGAGGCTCCAGCTTCTCTGGGTTGCGCCCAATGGCAACTAGCTGAGCCGGATCGGCTCCACGCCGGAGTAATGCGTCAATGACTAATTGGCCTAGTTGTCCGGTGGCGCCGGCAATTGCGATCTTCATGGTGTCCTCTCGTAGGTCTGCAATCCAATACAACCACCGTGCTCATCACGGAATTCCCTTTGCGAGGCAGCTTGGGACTTCGAGTACAACACGTGTGGTGAATTCAAGGGTTCTCGTCTTAAAAGCAGTATCTGAAGAAATAAGTCGGATTGCTACGTGAAGCATGGCGTGAATCCTTTTCAGAATCGACGGAATCATGACTTGATGACGCTGATTTACGTAACGTTTGCCGGTCTACAGGCACGGAAGACAGACTTAAATTGTTCGGGCGGCACAACCGAACACACACCATCCAGAGCGACTGAGAGACCTGGCTCAAAGACGTCGCAGCAACCACCCGAAAGGGAGCGGTGCTACAGCCAAGACCGATGGAGTACTTTCACTTCGCGACGGAAAAATCTGTCTACAGCAGATCATTTTCGCGAAGTACGCTCCGCATAACCAAGCATCAAGGGAGCGACGATGATTCGACTTGAGAACGTAACAACAACCTTCGGCAAGGGCCGCGACCAGTTCACGGCAGTCAAGGATGTCTCACTGGATATTCAGGCCGGAAGCATCCACGGCATTATCGGTTTTTCCGGTGCCGGCAAATCTACGCTGCTGCGCAATATCAATCTGCTCCAGCGCCCCACCTCGGGCCAGGTCTTTGTTGACGGCGTAGAACTGACTGGGCTGAGTGAAGGTGAGCTGCGCAAGCAGCGTCATGAAATCGGGATGATTTTCCAGCACTTCAACCTGCTGAACAACCGCACCGCACAACAAAATGTTGAACTGAATTTGAAGTTCGCCGGTGTGCCCAAGAAAGAACGCCGCGAACGAGCCCTTGAAGCACTGTCGATTGTGGATCTCGCCGACAAGGCTGCCGCTTATCCCGGACAGCTCTCGGGAGGTCAGAAGCAGCGCATCTCCATCGCCCGTGCGCTGGTCACCGAACCCAAGGTCCTGCTGTGCGATGAGCCAACCAGCGCAGTGGATCCACGAACCACGACGTCCGTGCTGCAGTACCTCAGCGATATCAACGCCAGCCTGGGTATCACCACCGTCATCGTCACCCACGAGATGAACGTTATCAAGGCGATCGCTGACAAGGTCTCGGTCATGGAAGATGCAGCGGTCGTTGAAGAGTTCGCCCTCAGTTCGCTGCAGGAACCAAGCTTTGAACCAAAGACGCCTATCGGCCGCTACCTGATCAGCGACGAAATCACGCTGAACCGCCAGCCCAAGCGGGACCAAGCCCTCGCTGCAGACGTAGCCCGCGTATAGAGAACCTGGATTACCAATGAATTTCACTTCAGTAGTGCTAGCCACGAGCAATGGCAGTGCAGCAGCTTTCAGTCTTGACCGAATTGTGGAACTGGCCCCGGAAATTTGGGTGGCCATTGCGCAGACCTTTGCGATGTTGCTGGTCGCGATCCCGATCGCCATTCTGGTGGGAACCCCGCTGGGCATCTGGCTCTATTCAATGTCTCCCAACGGGCTGCGCCCACGTCCGCGGCTACACCGGGTGGTTGACGGACTAGTGAACACGATCCGTTCCTTCCCGTTCCTGATCTTGCTGATCGCCATTATTCCGTTCACCCGTTTTGTTGTAGGAACCACCATCGGCACCGCGGCGGTGATCGTGCCATTGACCATCAACGCGATCCCATACTTCGCTCGTTTCGTGGAACAGAACATCAGTCAGTTGGGTAACGGCGTGGTTGAAGCTGCCCAGGCCATGGGCGCCACACGCGGACAGATCATCCGAGAAGTGCTCTTGGTCGAAGCCAAGCCAGCACTGCTGTCCTCCATCACCATCATGACCGTCAGTTTCATCTCCTACTCGGCCATGGCTGGGCTGGTCGGCGGCGGCGGCATCGGCGACTTCGCCATCCGTTACGGCTACTACCGCTATGAAACCGGAGTCATGCTGCTGGCCATTGTTCTGATGATCTTGCTGGTCCATGCAGTGCAATTCTTCGGAACCCGGCTATCGCGTGCCGCAGACAAGCGCTAAACCCCGAACTTATTCAACTCGCATTTCACTAAAGGACAACATCATGGCTTTATCTCGCCGCAGTTTCTTGACCTTCACCGCCGGCTCCGCCGCGGTCTTCGCCCTGACTTCTTGTGGCCTGATGGGAGGCCAGGCAGCTGGCTCAGGTGACAAGACCATCAAGGTCATCGTCACCGAATCGGCTCCATCCCAGGAACCAACTAAAATCGCCCAGAAGCTGTTGGCCGAAAAGGGCTGGACCCTCGAAGCTACTTATGTCACCGACATTGTGCAGCCAAACCACGTAGTGTCCAACGGCGAATATGATGCCAATTTCTTCCAGCACGGCGCCTACCTTGAGCAGTTTAAGAAGGACCAAAAGGTGGATGTGGAGCCGGCGTTCTACATGTACAGCTCGCCGGCTGGCGTGTACTCCAAGAAATACGATGACATCAAAGACCTGCCCAACGGTGCGACCATTGCACTGCCGGTAGACACCGCCAACAACGGACGCGCGTTGGCGCTATTGGATAAAGCTGGGTTGTTAAAGGTGACCGAGGGCAAGAGCGTGATTCACTTGTCTCAGAACGACATTTTGGAGAACCCTAAGAACTTCAAATTTGTTGAAGTAGATCAGCAGTCGCTGTCTAAGACCCTGCCAGATGTGGATGCTGGTTTCCTCTTCGCCCGACTCGGCGCGGAAATAGGACTGACGCCGAAGGACGCACTGCTCTTTGAAGAGGAAGAAGAAGCGCTTCCGTACATCAACATTATCGGTGCCAAACCAGGCTTCACGGACACCGAAAAGGGTAAGGCGTTGGAAGAGGCCTACCACTCTGACGAGGTGCGCGAATGGTACGCAAACTACCTCGACGGTGCCTTGGGTACCCCGTGGGATCGCGATCTGGAAGCAGATTTCGCCACCTGGAATAAGTAGGTCCTTGGCCCCACGACGGTGAAAATCGGCGTCGTGGGGCCAACCATTTTCTGACTGATTTACTCAAAGTATCGATGTCCTGCAGGGAGAACCAATGACGATTATCGCCACGGCAGCAACCGAAAGCCGCTATCAGGAGCTTCTGGATCGCTTCAGTGCTGTCTTCGCCAGAATTGCTGAAGGTAGTCGCGAGCGAGAGCAAGACCGCATCCTGCCCTTCGAACAGGTGCAATGGCTCAAGGATGCAGGATTCACCACTCTGCGCGTGCCAGAAAGCCATGGAGGGTCACCAATTAACCACGAGCATCTGTTCCGTTTGCTCATCGAATTGGCCGCGGCAGATTCAAATGTCGCGCACCTGTTGCGCAGCCACTTTTCCTTCGTGGAGACGATCGCCCTGCAGCCGAAAGAATTCCAGGACCGCTGGTTCCCGCAGGTGTTGGCCGGGGAAATTTTTGGCAACGCCGCCACCGAACGCGGTGGCAACGCTCTGGGCACCACTAATACCAAGCTGGTCCAGACCGAGCAGGGCTGGGTGCTGCGCGGCGAGAAGTACTACACCACGGGCTCTATTTTTGCCGACTGGGTTGTAGTCATGGCAACAACTGACGGCGTTGAAGGCCGCCAATATGCCATCGTTGATCGTCATGCCCAGGGAGTTGAAATCCTTGATGATTGGGATGGGTTTGGCCAGCCGTTGACCGGCACTGGTACAGCCATTTTCTCTGATGTTCCAGTAGTGCCCGAGCACATTATTCAGCGCAAGGTGGCGTCCACCCTGGAACCGGCCTTCTTCCAGTTGTGCCTTCTTTCGGTGCTCGTAGGCATTGGTAAGGCCGCCCGCGATGAAGCAGCGCGCATTGTGTCTACCAGAACCCGTACCTTTAACACCGGCTCGGGGTCGCTGTTCAAAGACGATCCGCAGATTCAGGAACTGGTAGGACGCCTTGCGGCCAACGTTTTTGCCGCAGAATCGATTGTCGTTACGGCTGCCCGAGAACTCGATGCGGCACTCGATCCAGAATTAGGGCTTGAGCCGGATGCCGCTTACCTCCGCGCGGAATTGGCGGTCCAGCAGGCCCACGTGGCCACACCCAAGCTGATCTTGGATGCCACCAGCGAGCTCTTTGACGTCACCGGTGCCTCAGCGGTATCAACTTCCAAATCTCTGGACCGATTCTGGCGTAACGCACGCACGGTCGCCACCCACAATCCGGTGGCTTTCAAAGCACGCTCGGTGGGCGACTTCTTCATCAACGGCACAGTACCGACCGGACTGAATTCCATCGGCGAAGCTAAGGCAGGCAAATAACCATGGCAACTTTCCAAGAGCGCCCCCGCGTGCTGCTCTCAGCATTCCTGATGAACACCTCCAGCCATATTCTTGGCGGAATGTGGCGTCACCCCGAAGCCCAACAGCACCGTTTTAATGAACTCAACTTGTGGGTGGACCTGGCGAAGAAGCTAGAAGACGCCAAATTTGATGCGTTGTTCTTCGCCGATGTGGTTGGCCTGTATGGTGACCACGAAGGAGGTTGGGCCTCCCACGTGCGCAAGGGGTTGCAAGTTCCGAGCCACGACCCGTTGGTGTTGCTTTCCGCACTGGCCGCCGGCACCAAGGACATCGGCCTGGCAATGACCAGCTCCGTGATCCAGAGTCACCCCTTCCAATTCGCACGGCAGATTTCCACCCTCGACCACCTATCACAGGGGCGCGTTGCATGGAATATCGTGACCAGCGTTCTGGAAAACGCCCACCGCAATTTTGGTGGCAAGGATCTAGTGGCTCACGACGACCGCTATGGCTGGGCCGAAGAATACGTTGAAGCCGCCTACAAGCTGTGGGAAGGCTCGTGGGAAGACGATGCCTTGCTCGCTGATAAGGAATCTGGTCTTTACGCTGACCCGAACAAGGTCAACAAGATTAATCACCGTGGCGACTTCTACTCCATTGATGGACCACATCTGGCATTGCCAAGCGCCCAACGCACGCCGTTCCTTTTCCAGGCGGGCTCCTCGGCCCGGGGTTCGCAGTTCGCTGCAACGCATGCCGAAGCGACCTTCCTCTTTGCTCCGCATGCCCAGTACGTAGCCAAGAAGAATGCGCAGCTGATCGAGAATCTTGCGGCTGCTGGCCGCAAGCGTGAAGATATCAAGGTGTTCGCCGGGTTGTCCTTTGTTGTGGGTTCTACGGAGGCAGAAGCCAAGGCGCTGGAAGCCGAATACGACGAGTATCTGGATCTGGATGCGATTGTTGCGCACATCGGCGGCGGACTTGGGGTGGATCTTGGCGGACTGGATTTGGACACGCCGCTGGGACAGATCCACACCGAAGGCGCCCAAGGCGTGCTTGAAGCAGTCAAGGCGTCGGTGCCTGGCGGCAATCCGACGTTGAAGGACCTCGCCCACTACCGTGCAAAAGCCCAACAAATTGTGGGTACGCCAGAAAGCATTGTTGATGAGCTGGAACGTTGGCAAGATGCCGGGATTGATGGCCTGAACATCATGAACCATGTGCTTCCAGGGTCCTACGACAACTTCATTGAAGGCGTCCTGCCTGAACTGCGTCGCCGCGGGCTGGCGCAGAATGAATATGATCAGGGAAGCCTACGACAGAAGGTCTTTGGCCGTGGTGATTATCTGCCGAAAAACCATCCTGCGGCTAAGTTCCGTGGCGCTTTTTCGGAGTTGAGCGCGGCGAGCATCGAGGCTGCCGCGCAGTTGCAGAGCTAAGGGCGTGATGCCAGCAGGGAGGGTGGAGATGAAAAGTCTCCACCCTCCCTGCGGGGTTTAAGCTGTGGCGCCATCTGTCGCTTATACAGAGTAAGGTGTCGAGCATGGAGAACGGTCATGTCAATGACCCGCAGGTGATCCGACGCCTTCTGAGCACGCCGGGGCGGTGGGCTGTGGTTGGCCTGACCAATAACCCCTCGCGTGTGGCGCCGTCCATTGCGCGGTTCCTGCGAGACGAGCTTTCCATGCAGATCATCCCGGTGTCGTTGGACGCCCAGAACGTGATGGGAGAGCAAGGTTACGCTCGACTAGACGATATTCCTGGTCCCATCGACGTGGTTGACTGTTTCGTGAATTCTTCAAAGGTTGGCGCTGTCATTGACCAAGCGATCAGTGTCGGGGCAAAAGCTGTCTGGATGCAATTGGGCGTGTTCGATCACGAGGCAGCCCAGCGTGCCAAGGACGCTGGTCTGGAGGTCGTGATGAATACCTGTCCGAAAATTGAATACCCATTTCGGTAACCGGGGTGAGCATGAATAACAACGAAAGCCAAGAAGTACTCGAACAGCAATGGGCGCAGTTGTGCCTGAGCATGCCTTGCGCCTTTGCCGATTATCCATTTGGACCGGAGAGCACGGTTTTCAAAGTCTCCGGGCGGGATAAGGAGAAGGTCAAAATGTTTGGCCTCTTAATGAATGTACGTGGAGAGCTGGTGCTGAACCTGAAATGCGAGCCAGCTCTGGCCGATCAGCAGCGTAGCGAACACCCGGAAATCACCCCTGGCTATCACATGAACAAAAAGCACTGGAATTCTATCCGTGCAGGTTTAGACCCGGAATTGCTGCAGGAACTGATTGAAGATTCTTATGATCTTGTGGTCGATGGCATGCCACGACGGGATAAAGAATACATCCGTTTGCAAGACACCATTAGCCGATCAGCCCTAGACTAGAACTATGTACTTCATCGTTGTTAAATATCAGGTAAAGCCAGAAAACACCGAGAACTTCATGGATCACGTTGCAGAGTTTACCCAGGCCACCCGCGCCGAAGAAGGTAACCTCTGGTTCGACTGGTCCGTGAGCGTGGAGGACCCCAACGAGTTCGTTCTTGTTGAAGCCTTCCGCGATGACGAAGCAGCTTCTTCCCACGTTAACTCCGCGCATTTCGCAGCGGGCTTGGAGTCCATGCGCCCGCTGCTGGTCTCCACCCCGAAGATTGTTTCGCGCAAGGTTGACGGCGAAGGCTGGGACACCATGGGCGAATTGGTCATCGACTAGTTATCACCACAAACAAGGGACATCACCACGAAATATCTCGTGGTGATGTCCCTTGTTTTATGCCCTGCTGTTTTTAGCGGCCGGCCTTGTTGCCGAAGCGGCGAATCAGGAGCAAGACGATACCCGCCAGGACAATGACACCTGCGACAATGCCGATCCAGCTGGCGCTGAAACCGGTGTCTGCCAGATCTTCGTTATCGTGCTGGTTGGAGTCATCCGTGGAATCTTCGGTTGGCTCCGCTGAGGAGTCTGGAGTCTGGGTAGGCTCCGCCGTGTTGCTTTCATCTGTGCTTGGGGCCTCGCTGCTCGACTCGGACGGTGAAGCAGATGGCGATTCACTTGGAGATTCCGACGGTGATTCAGATGGCGCTTCAGGGTCGATGGCCTCGGCGCGACCCAGCGGTGCTGGTTTCACGACGTCATGGGACTTGAAGTAGTTCACCGTGGCATCTAGATCGATCTGGCCCGAGTCGGAGTGATCGGTACCGTCAGCGAAGGCAGTGAAGTTATCGCCACCGGTAGCCAAGAACGCGTTGGCAGCGACGCGGAAGGTTGCCGACTCATCTAATGGTGCACCGTTGAAGGTGATTTCTTGGATGTGTTCACCTGCTGGCGCGTCTTCGATGTAGGTGTATGACAAGCCCTCTGAAATGCCCAGGTGCAGCTTATTGCGCTCGGAACCTTCGGGCTGCCACTGCTGTTCGAGTGCCTCACGGATCTGTGCTCCGGTGAGGTTGAAGGTGATCAGGGTATTGGCGAAAGGCTGAACCTCTGCCGCTGCCTGATAGGTCACCGTGCCATCTTCGCCATAAAGCAGGTCCGAACGCAGGCCGCCAGGGTTCATGAAGGCAATCTGTGCTGGCTCACCAGCAAAATCGTCATTGGAAGTAGCCCACAAGTGGATATCGGCAACGGTGTTGCCCAGAGCGGATTCGACACCGCGGTCCGAGCCGGGAACGTCACCGCCGCGCAAGATATCCTCCGAGATCTCGCCGACCTTCACGCTGCCAACAACTTCAGCTTCTGCTTCGGCGTCTTCGACAATCTTTGCGACCTCTGGATTGGCTTCGTAGTTGGCGGTCCATTCGCCGTCTGCCGATTCGGTGGCCAGTGGCAAACGGGTGCTGGAAGAGTCCAGGACCTCACCAGTAGTTGGATCAACATTGAGGCTGATCTTGCCCAGGGTAGTCCCGTACTGGTGCGACTGGATGACTGGACGTTCACCATCAGGACCGGCAATAGAACAGTCGTAGGAGGAGTGGGTGTGACCCGAGAAGATCGCGTCGATATCGCCACTGGCTTTGCGGATCAAATCCCCGTAGGAAGTGGTTTCAGCAGCGATGGAAGAGCAGTCGGTGCTGGCCGAACCGTTGTGGGTGAGCAAGACGATCACGTCTGCTTCGCCGTTCGCGTCGTCGCCGTCGCTCAGTTGCGTGGCTACGCGGTTAGCTGCTTCTACTTCATTTCCGAAGTCCAGTCCGGAGATTCCGCTGGGGGAGACCAATGATGGGACATCTTCGGTGACAGTGCCAATGAAACCAACGGACAAGCCGCCGACTTCACGGATTGCGTACTCTTTGAGCGCAGGAGTTTTGCTACCTGCCTTGTAGACGTTGGCTCCCAGTGTGTAATCCTCACCGGGCTGGCCGGTGGCTGCAGCGAATCGTTCGGTGACACGCGTGGTCAGGTCTTCGAAGCCCTTGTCGAACTCATGGTTACCTACGACGGAAACATCTAGTCCGGCTGCGCCCAGCGCATCGATGGTCGGTGCGTCTTCTTGAGATGCGGAGGCGAAGGTCGAAGCACCGATATTGTCGCCTGCCGAGAGGAATAGCGTGTTTTCGTTTTCTGCACGCAGCTTGTCAACTGCCCCAGCGAGGACGGCGGCTCCGGCGGAATCCCTATCGGCAGCAATGCGGCCGTGGAAGTCGTTGATACCGACTAGATCCAGGGTCACTGGATCTGCTGCAGCAGGGGAAGTGGTGGTGCTTGCTTCCCCGGTGGGCGTTGCCTGAGCCACGGCGGTTCCGGTGGCTACCAGTGAGAGGGTAGCCAAGGAGGCGAGACTGAGTTTTCTCATCTGCCTGAATGCAGACATAGGTACTCCTAAAAGTGACGAGTGTGACAAGACTTATGTCTATCGCATCTAGGTGAACCTGTCGATGCCTGCGGGTTAAATTGTTGTTTCAGGGCAACGAGAACTAGCGGTTAAATAGTCGAAGCAACGCATCAGCCTGTGGTTGATACGTTGCTTCGAAAAAACTGATGCGACTAGAGTCGTCGCTTGTTGCGTGTTCTAACTGCCGTGACCGAGGAGGCTCCGACTATGGCGCCGAGCATGAGCATGGCTGCAGCAATGAAGAAGATTGTGGAGAGAACCCAACAAGCCATGGCGGTGTCTCGGTGTGCGGCATTTAGGGCGAATCCAAAAAGGCACACGCTGGTAAGTAGCAGGAGAGCACCTGACAACCGTGTCTTCATCATGGACCTTTGCGACAGAGAATTTCACTAGCAGTCACTACGCATAATGGCTATTAGCTTGAGTAATATCCATATTGCCACAAGTCCATCAATTTGACGATAGGCCTTAAGGAGTATATTTCACTGCGACTTTGGGCCAACTACACGCAGGTCTTCAGGAGGCGTTCGATGGCATCGTGCTCACCCTTGGTCATCCAAGCACCGTACTTGGCTTTGACCTGAGTCTGACGTGAGACGTATTCGCAGCGGAAACGCTTATTTGGCGGGAGCCATGATGCAGCGTCCTTGTCCCCTTTAGCGGCGTTGGTTGGTCCGTCAGAGGCCATGAGGTTCAGTGGGTCGTTGGCGAATTCGAAACGGGCTTCCGGATCCCATCGCTGAGCTCCTTTTTGCCAAGCGTCGGATAGCGCAACAACGTGGTCAATCTGAACTGCAGTGCTGGTGCCTTGCCCACGAACAAACTTAATGACGGTATTCGTGTACGGGTCGTGGAAAGTTCCGCCCAGCACCACACAGGGCCTAGACGCAGATTTGTACTTCACGTCTTCTAGGTCGCGAGCCAGGATGTCGTTACGGGCATCGCAACCATTGTGGTCGGGATCTTTCCATCCCTTGCTGAACTTTTCACGTTCATAACCAGTTTTCGGGGCGCGGCCCTTGATGTCGATGTCGGCGAGCAGTTTCAGCGAGTCGGCGTAGCTGGCGCGTTGCTCTGCGCTATCAGTGGTTATGTCGGCCTGCGCGTCGGGAACGCTGTGTTGCTCGATGGAATCGAGGGTTGAGCATCCTGTGAGGGCAAGGGATGAAGCGATAAGTGCAAATGTGATGGTGCGACGCAGCAGGCGCATGCGGTAGTACGACTCCTAGAAAGATGAAAACTGACAAGCGGGATTGGTCCTTAGAGAACTATATGAAGCGGGAGGGACCATTTAGCAGCGCCTGCACCGTGTTTTGATGTGAGATGCGTGTGAACTCGTTGGGCCAAACCTTTCAAGATTTCATAACGATTGAGATGTCTGCCTTTGACATGCATTGTTTAACTCATGTTCCTCACATAAGGTCAATTGAAACAACTCATCCACGTCTGTATTGGAGCGCTTATGAAGCGGACTGTTCCCTTGACTCTGGTTCTGCTTCTTGGGCTTTGCTCTTGCACCACCCCGGTGTCTCAGTTGAGGGTTCCCGAGGAATCTTCAACCGATATTTCCTCGGGCGTCCTCGTCGAAGAAATATCGGAGGAATCAAACGAGAGTATCGAGGAAATCTCCGATTACTTCCCGCCGATGATCGCCTTCGGGGCGGCAATCATGGATCGTGATGGACTCACCGGCTCGCTGGAAGATCCAGAAAGCGACTTCTTTGAAGAGAATGGATTCACTTCCGGGGCGGGGTCATCTAACACCTTTCGCCTGAATGAAGCAGGGCAAATTCAGCCAGAGCATCTGATCGTTTCTACCGTGGCGGGGCAGAAAAATTTGGTGATGTTCGCATGCCAAGGGATTGGCACAGTCCGAGTCGCGGCTGAAAAGGACGGGCAAGTGGTGGCAGAGGACTCTCTGCGTTGCTCGATCCCCGCTGCCGAACTAAAAATGGAATTCATTGTCCCGCAGGGCGGTGACCTCTGGATTACCCAAGAACCTAGTGCTGATACGCGGGGGATTCACGAAGTAATGTTCTACGGCTAGGCCATTCGTGTGCTACTAATTGAGCAGTGACACGGGGTGCCGCACGGCGGCTGAGAGAACACCCGTTGAACCTGATCCAGTTAGTACTGGCGAAGGGAATGTCCTAGATTCTGCGCAGGCCCGCGCCCGAAGTGGGTGAACCGCTGGTGTCTTTGGCTAGATTCCGTTCGCCAGAAGAAGCCACCAAGGAGTTCAGCCAGGATGAGTACAGAGACCCAAGCGTCAGCAAACCCCATCGCACTGCCGTTAAACGAGCAGGTCATTCTTGTCACCGGCGGAGCCCGAGGACTCGGTGCAGCCATCAGCAAAGCCTTCCTCGCAGCCGGTGCGAAAGTCGCGATCAACTACTACGCTTCAACGCAGGCCGCCAACGAACTTGCCGCGCTCTATCCGGAGAATGCAGTAGCTATCCAAGCAGATGTCCGCAACGAATCAGAGCTCAGGGCAATGGTGGCCAAAACCGAGGACCATTTTGGACAACCGGTGACAACCTTGGTGAACAATGCTTTGGTCGACTTCTCCTTCAACGGGGATGCCCGCTCCACAGCCGAAGCAATTTCCGCCGCGGAGCTCAGCGCCCAATTTGCCGGATCTGTTCTGGCGCCCGTGGCTGCCATCCAAGCCGTTCTACCGGGAATGCGCCGAAAAGGAGTCGGGCGAATCATCAACATTGGCACGAACTTGTTCCAGCACCCCGTGGTTCCGTACCACGACTACACCGCGACTAAGGCTGCGTTGCTGTCCTTGACCCGTACCTTCGCTGATGACCTCGGGCCAGAAGGAATCAACGTCAACATGGTCTCTGGCGGCCTCTTGCGAACTACCGACGCCTCGGCAGCGACCCCGGAAGCAGTATTTGATCTGATCGCCTCGGGAACGCCATTGCGTCGGGTCACCACACCGGCCGAGCTGGCCGATACCGTACTCTTTTTTGCTTCGCCACTCTCGCGTGGGGTCACCGGGCAGAACCTCATTGTTGATGGTGGGCTGGTGAAAGGATGAGCCACAAGAAACAAGTTCATCTAAATCTGTTTCTCTACGGTGCCGGACACCATCAAGCAGCCTGGCGTGCCGAAGACTCGGCAGCTGAACAGCTCTCCGAGACTCAGTACTACATCAAGCTGACTCAGCTTGCCGAGCGGGGACTGCTCGATGCGGTGTTCTTCGCTGATGGTCAAGCAGTGTCGACTTCAGCCGCACAAGCCGGTCCCACCTGGTTCTTTGAACCGGTAACCTTGCTATCTGCCATTAGTCAGTGCACCACTAGTATTGGGCTGGTCTGTACCATTTCAGCGAGCTTCTACTCGCCCTTCCACGCGGCACGCATGATGGGTAGCTTGCAGCATCTTTCCAAGGGGCGGGCCGGCATCAACGTGGTGACCAGCATGTGGGACACCGAAGCGCAGAACCATTCGTTGACCAAGCTCCCTGCGCACGCACAACGATATGGCAGAGCTGCGGAATTCATCGAGGTCTTGCGCAAGCTGTGGGGATCCTATCCACATCAAGCAGTCCAGATCGAACGCAGCGGGGATTTCACCGACACGCAATTGCTTCAAGAGATCAACCATGAGGGCGAGTACTTCAATGTACGAGGGCCTTTGAACATGCCTAACTCGGCCCATGGGGCGCCGGTGCTTTTCCAAGCTGGCTCCTCACCGGCAGGCCGTGAACTAGCGGCGGCGCACGCTGAAGCGATCTACTCGGTAGCGGCGGATCATCAGATGGCAACGGAATTCGCCCACGATATTACCGAACGCACGAGTGTTTCGCGTGGAACAGGCGCGAGGGCACTGATCATGCCCGGACTGGTGACCTATGTGGGGCGCACACTTGAAGAAGCCAAAGCCAAACAACATGCACTGAACGAGTTGCTACCTACCGAGGACGCACTGCGCCAGCTGGGAGTGTTCCTGCAGCAAGACACTAGCTCTTGGCCTCTCGACGGACCTATCCCGCAGCTGCCTCCGCTGGAAGAATTCACCGGACCCGCAGGCAGATACACCACGATCCTGCGGCTCATTGAGCTGCATCAGCCTACGGTTCGCGAACTATTGGGCTTGCTGGCCGCCGGCGGAGGGCACTGCACCATGGTGGGAACACCAGAAATGATTGCCGACGAGATCGAGCGCTGGCTGGACAGCGGGGCCGCCGACGGATTCAACTTGATGCCGCCGTCCCTGCCAGGATCCTTGGAAGACTTCATAGAGCTAGTGGTCCCGGAGCTGCAACGGCGAGGTAGATTCCGTACCCGCTACGAGTCGGCTACCCTGCGTGGACACCTTGGGTTGGGCATCCCGGATGTGGCGTCCCTGGCAAGTTGTTAATTTTGCGGTCGTGGTGCCGGCGCTAAGCCCGGGAAATCATTCTCAAAGTAGTCCAGAATTTTCTGTGTTGAGTAGAAATCCAGGAGGAATGACTCTTGAAGCGCAAAGACGTTACCGCCACGAATGGAAGGCAAATTGTCGAGGGAGGCATCCGTTAGAAACTGTTCGGTGACTTTTGGATCCGAGGAAAGCAAGAATGCTGTATCGCCCGGCAAGGACTTGGCCAGCCCTTCGTAGCTGGTGAATGAGAAATCGTCGCGCTCTTGTGTGGACGTATCAAACTGCTCGGGTGGATCTACGACGGTGAACCCCAGTGCTTCAAATAATTGGGCATGGGGGCCGGTGCTCTGAGCCACGGGAGAGATATTTCCCTGATGGTAGGAAAGGATCGAGGCCGTGGTTCCGGGCGGGATTGCTAGGGTCTGCTTCAGGCTGGCAACACGCTGCTTGATGATGTCGTTGTTGCCACTGGCAGCTTCCTCGGTACCCGCAGCCTTGGCCAGTTCAGTGCTCAGTGCGGTCCATTTCTTTTCGGTGTAATCGACGAGAAGAGTTGGAGCGATTTCCCGCAACTGGTCCAGGTGCTCTAATTCAGAATCCGCGCCGGAAGCGGAGACCAGAATCAGATCAGGCTTGCGATCGCGAATAGCTTCAAGATCAAAATCCCCAATTTCATACAGTGCATCTACCGAGCGTTTGGACGCCACCTCTGCCCACTGGCTCAAGAAGCCATGCTTATCGGTGGCAGGACTTGGCGGTGCGACCGACGTAGCGACAACCGGGGCGTCAAGGGACAGCAAAGTTCCTGTCACTGATACTGAAGTTGAGACGATACGCTCGGGCTTTGAAGGGATCCTTATGGGCTCCCCGGTTTCGTCGGTCACCACGCGTGGCCAATCTCCGGTCTCAACCTTGGCGGTACTGGCTTCACGGGCCTTGTGGTTCGGCGAAGCCGTGCAGCTAGCAAGGGTCATGGCAAGAAGGCAAGCTGTGATGACGGCAATCGCCCTAGACAAACTTGAACGCACGAAAGCTTCTCCTAGGCATGACCTGTTGCACGGTGCTGGTCCGGAACCCCCAAGACGAGTTCCACAATCCACCACCACATTATTTGATGATCTTGTGTGCCCCATGCCTTCAGATTCAATGAAAGCAGCTGGTGACCAGTCTATATTTGACTTGGTTCGACCCCGGTATGGTGCTGAAGGTCATTTCGAGCACAAAGAAGTGGTCTTCGGATACACGGTTTTCTTGGCCAAGAGCGACTGGGTGAAAGTCACGAGGTCTTGGTTTAGCGATGACCGGTCGCCCACCAACGGCATGTGGTCCAATCCTGGATATTCGACATATCCGATCTGCGCGCCTTGCGTGCATGCCGCTTGGACAAAACCGCGCTGCATTGAAGGCAAGACGAGCGAGTCGGTGGCGCCCTGGGAGAGGAAGATCGGGAGCCCCGTGGGTGTTGGAGCGGAATTATCCTCCAGTACCTCGCGAAGCCCATGATCGAGGGCTTCTGGGCTGAATACTGGTTCGAATAGCTGGCTCGCTTGGGCTATGCCAGCAAGCGCCCCGGTGCCGGTGAAGCAATTCTGCGACAGCTGCCTCACGGCGAGCTGTGAGCGGGGCGTGAGCCTATCTTTGATTTTCACCTCCGGATACAGCTCATTCCAGCTCGCAGCAATATAGCTGGAGACGATCTTCCCTGCAGGTGTGTCCGCTATCGATTCTGCAAGTGCGGGCAGATTCGAAGCTGGAGCCATGGCCGCTACGCCCAGAATTTCTAGACCTGGAGCGTACTGCTCGGCTTCGGCAGCCGTGGCTAATGCTGCGTGCCCGCCTTGGGAATGTCCCCATACGACGCTGCGCCGATCCAAACTAATTCCTCGTTGAGCAAGATCATCCAGTTGCGCGGCCGCCCGTGTTGCATCAAGTACTGCATGTGCTTCGGCCCGCGGCACCAAATAAGGGTGCGGTCCGGCCGTGCCCAATCCAACATAGTCGGTGGCCACTACCGCCCAACCGTTGGAGAGCATGTCTTCTCTGGCCCCAGCTGGGCCGTCATCATACGGATTCGGTCCCGCGGACAGCGCGCATTGCGAGGCTATCCCCTTGGTTCCGTTGGCCCATGAGATCACGGGCAAGGTACCTTGCGCCCCTTGGGGAACGGTCACGATACCAGAGGCAATGGCTGCGCTTTTGTCTTCGGAGGTGGTCGTGTAAAGAATCCGCCAGGCCACAGAATTTTTCAAAGTCTGCTGCGCTAGTGGCTCGGAACGAATGAGCTGACCGGGTTTGTCCGGGACGGAGGCAGGCGGCAAATAGAACTCGTCGCTGACGGAGGTGGAACTTTGGCTATGCAAATAAAGGGTCAGGGAGCCCAGTCCCATCACAGCAACTAATCCAAAGATCGCAAGACCGGTTAGACCTGCAGAGCTCGCGATACGCAGCCACCTTGGTGCCATTGAAAGCAGTGGACGCAGTGGGAAAGCAAGCGCTCGAACGCCCAGCAGGATCAGCCACATTCCGAAGGCGACGCCCAATACCCAAAGCGAAAGCCTCGGCCAGAAGATGCTGACTACGGCCCCGAAAACACCGGTGAGTCCGGTCAGTACGCCGCGGAACGCGGGAATCCGCGCTCCGCGAGCGACGGTAACGAACCGAAGAATTCCAACAATAAGCAAGGCTACCGAAAGAGCCAGGGCCAGGACCGGAAGGGATGCACCTGTAGGCAGGGGCAGCACTATGGCACAGGCGATCATCAAGAAACCCGAGGCAAAAACCGGTGCCTGTTGCGATACGTTGTCCTGGCTTTCGATGAGCCGCAGCAACCCCGCGATAAGCAGGCCTCCGGAAAGCATCCAAATGACAAGTTGGACCGCGCTCGCCGAATTGAGCATGAGGATCATGCCCATGACTATCAGCAGGGCGCCACCAATGGATCGAACGGCAGTGCTGATCGTGCTGGACCGGGCCATGAAGGATCCTTAGCGGAAAAAGTGGAGGATACTCTTCTCAGAATATCGCCTTTGACCTGCACTCGGATCAAAGCCTCTAGGCGGAGTGCGGTACCTAGCGGTGCAGCCTTGCTTCACGCAATGTCCAGTAGGAGGAGATCTGTGATGAGCGCTTATTCAGGGGCCAATACTCAGTGATCCGGCTAATGGCTTTGATCGAAGAACGCTCTGCATGGGCGATGACGCTCACTTGGCCCGCGGGAAGCGGTAGCGCTTGAACAGCGGCGGCAAGCACGTTGCTTTTGCCTGCAGGTATTGAGTCCCGCGAAAGCCACTGTAAAACAACGCCTTCCGGATGTTTCACGTCAAACATTGAGTTTTTGTCGGCCACTTCAAGTAACGCAATCCCCTCGGCGTGTTGGGGCAAGGCTTCTAGAAGTTTGGCAATAGCCGGTAGGCCGGCCTCGTCGGCAGCCATGACGTAGTAGTCGGCGTTGAGTGACGGTGACGCTTTACTACGGGCTGGAGAAATGACCAATGGGTCGCCAGGTTGCGCATTTCCCGCCCAGTACCCAACGGTTCCCGGAGCGCCATGCACGACAAAATCAATGGCCAACTCGTTAAGGACGGGGTTAACCCAGCGAACGGTGTAGGACTTAGAGCGGGGAACCTGTTCACGGGGTAGCCGGTGTCGCAGGGAGCGTAAATCGTAGGGAGGAACCAGACCAAGGGTTGGGTCTGCGACAAACACCTTGACGTACTCGTCTATCGCAGAATTGGAGCGGTAGCCATCAAGGTTCGGTGCGCTGGCGATAATCCGCACCATTTGATCGTTGAGCTTCTCGATGCGAGTGATGGTCAAAACGTACTGGTCAACTTTGGTGCGCGGAGTATCTAGCAATCCTAACGGCGGCGAATATTTTGCTGGGGGTTCCTCGTAGTCCGCCGCCGGCAGTTCAGGGGTAGTAGCCACTAATGCAACAGGTTCTGCTGACCTATGGTGGTGGCTGAATGAGGTGCGAAGCGTCTTCTCGAGGACTTTACGTGCCGCGGCCAGCGCAGCCGCGGACCCGGCACGTTGTGCTGCAGCCAGTAGTTCATCGGTTTCTTGCTCGTTGAGAAACTGACTGGACGTGATGTTGCGGTACAGCTCTTCTTTGGCCACCGCATAACCAGCTTTGGCTCCGGCTCTCTCCGCGAGAGCCAGAACTTCCAAAGTCAGGCCCTCTTTAGGGGAGAGTGCAAACTGTGCTCCGTAGCCGCGGTGCTTGTGGTGCTTAGACATGATGTGCCCCTTAGCTTCGCTGTCGCAAAAAATCAGCTCGTATGCCTGAGTATGAGCGCACCGAGGTGATCAAAACAAGTGGTTTTAAAGGAACGCACTGGGCTCAAAGATAGTAATCCAGCTGAGGCAGATTGTGGCCTTTCACAAGGATTATTCGATATTCGATTCATTCGACAATCGGAGTTCGGAGTCACTAAAATTAGCCGCATGTCTGATTCTTTGCCACCATGCCCTCAGTGCTCCAGCGAGTACACCTACGAACTTGATGCGCTGCTGGTCTGCCCAGAGTGCGCTCATGAATGGAATGCGGAAGCCGAGGAAACTGAGCCGACTGAAACCATCATCAAAGACGCCGTCGGCAACGTTCTGCAGGACGGCGACACCGTAAGCATTACCAAAACGATGAAGGTTAAGGGCGCGCAGAGTGCGCTAAAGGCCGGGACCAAGGTACGCAACATTCGCTTGACCCCGGGCTCTGGCGATCACGATATCGCTGCTAAGGTGGACGGCTTTGGTCCGATGGAACTGAAGTCTTCTATCGTCAAGAAGATCTAAGCGCCTTACTAGGGGACCGCGGGCCTCGGCTCCCAAGGTTGTGTTTCTGTGCCGTACTCCGTGCATGTTTTTCACCGCTTAAGCGGCTAGATCTTCTTGGACTTGTGAATAACTACCCGATGTGTGGTTGGTGTGCATCAAAAGCAGATCTTAGTCGCAGGCCACGCATGTTGTTTACCGCGAAGTCGCTGTTCAGGCAGAGTGGGTGAGATGCGCTGAGGTCTACGCTGAGGTGGATAGGCTGGCCGAATTGATCAGTTCGGCCAGCTTGGCGCTCGGCTGATTGGCGCCAAAGGCCGGCTGTCCTGGTTGCAGGCGCACCCCTTCAGCCAGTAGGCCAATGGGCAGTGGGTCGAAGCCGAAGGCTTCGATGAGCAAGGCAACCTCGTCTACAGCGGCTGCGTCGTTACCGGCGACGGCGATGGCCTTGCGCCCGGCACCCTCAGTGCGAGCTTCTTCCTCAAGATCGTGATAACCCATGTGGTTGAAGGCCTTGACGACGCGAGCGTTTGAAAGGAAGTCCTGGATCAATTCACTGGTGGAGACCTCTGGGCCGTTGAGGTCTTCGCGGATCCCGTCGGTTTCCCACCAATAATTCATCGCATCGATCACCAGTTTGTCGGACAGCTGCTGGGCAGGGATGCTCTGGTACTTACCCAGCGGCAATGCCAAGATGACAATGTCCGCTTCGCTGGCTGCCCTCGCCGCATCAACTGCCACCGCACCAGGGGTCAAAATCTCGATGGTCAAGGCGATAGCGCTGGGGTCACCGGATCCTGCGATAAGAACCTCGTGGCCTGCTTTGAGGGCCAGGCGTGCCAGGGCGGTGCCGATCTTTCCGGCGCCAAGGATGCCAATTTTCTGTTGTGCCATGTTCGTTCCTTCGCGGTTGTCTAGTGTCCAGCGTTGGCCGGTTGCTCGGCGAGCATTTCCCGAACCAGTGGAATGACCTTGTTTCCGTAAAGTTCTACGGCGTGCAGTCGCGCACCGGCTTCTACCGCGCCGCCGGAGTAGATCAAATCGAAGCGGCCGATATTCAAGGTCTTCACGGTGTTCGCAATCTTGCGAGCTACGGTCTCGGGAGAACCAATGTAGAGCGACCCCTCGCTGGCTTCGTGCTCAAATTCGGAGCGGCTCATTGGAGGCCATCCGCGCGTTGCGCCAATCCGGTCGCGCTGCGCCTTGTAGGCATCAAACATGTGCTCGCGGGCTAGCTCATCAGTGTCGGCTACGAACCCAGGGGAGTGCAGGCCCACTGGCAGGCTCTGGTGTCCGAACTGTTCGTTGGCTCGACGATAGAGGTCGATATACGGGGCAAAGCGTTCCGGGGATCCGCCGATCACTGCAAGCATCATGCGGAAACCATAGTGAGCCGTGCGGATCACCGATTGCGGGGAACCGCCGACGCCAACCCAAGTGCGTAGTCGTCCGGACTCAGTTTTGGGGAACACGTCCATGTCCTCTAAGCGGGCGCGCTTGGTGCCTTGCCAGGTTACTGGCTTCTCGTCGAGCAGCTTGTGGAAGAGGTCGATTTTTTCATCAAAGAGGACTTCGTAATCAGCCATGTCATGCCCGAAGAGTGGGAAGGACTCGGTGAAGGAGCCGCGGCCCAACATGACTTCGGCGCGTCCGTTGGAGAGGGCGTCTACGGTTGCGAAGCGCTGGTAGACGCGGACTGGATCATCGGAAGACAATACTGTCACGCCGGAGCTGAGTCGGATGTTATCGGTAGCGGTAGCGATGCCAGCCAACACGGTTTCTGGGCTGGAAATGGCGTATTCCGGGCGGTGGTGTTCACCAACTGCGATGACGTCCACCCCGGCCTGGTCGGCCACAATGGCCTCTTGCACGGTGGCGCGAATAGCCTGCGCCTGAGTCAGCAATTCGCCCGATGTTGAACTGGGGACATCGCCGAAAGTGTCGATACCGAATTCGATATTTTCGATGGCGTTCATGATCGCTCCCTCTGACAAAAATAAGTTGATGTGTCAATCATAAGTCAACATTGTTGACGCGTCAACCATATTGACGATGGCATGCATGAGAGGGGCAAGAACTTGAAGGTCTGGCAATCCACCGAGGCGATCCGAGGCGCCTGCTTGCAGCGACTGCTCGATCGAATGATGAGCCTTTTAGGCCAGCTGATTCACCTTTTCCGGTTCTTTGCTGTCGCTGGGAAATACGAACTTGTGCAGGGCCCACCAGCGGAAGGCCATGGCCAACAGGGTGCCGATCAGTGGGCCCGAAACAAAGTCAGCAACCTCTTGCTCTAAGAACGTGACTTTGGGGTAGTGAAAGCCGAAAATCCAGCGCGAAGCATAGAGCGGAGCGGAATTGATGACGATACCGATGGCAGAGACCAGCGTAAAGCCAATGATCTGAATTCTTTTACGGAAAGCCGAATTGCGATCAGTGAAGGTCACCTGTCGAGTCAGGATGTAGGAAACAACTGTGGCCACACAATTGGCAATGAGGAATGCCGTGGTGGGGTGATCACTGAGATATAAGTACTTCAGTAAGTAGTTGACGGTCAGCGTCACGATGAAACAGAAACCTCCGACGCCTAAAAATCTGATGAGGCGCGAAGCAGTATTCATGGTGTTGCTCAAATTGTTCCGTCCGTGGAGTACATAAGAGGACCGACTCGTGGATCTGCTCGCGAAATCAAAGTCGTCAGAGGCAGTGGAGTCGGTGCTGATGAGTATTAATCTAGACGGCTAGGTCGTAGGTATCAACAGGGTGACCTGCCAAGCCTAAGAAATTGGCCCGCCTCCCAGTAAGGGCAGACGGGCCAATCTGGCTCAAGCCAGCAATCGGGTTTAGCCGAAGTACTTCTTCATGGTGCCTTCGTTAGCCTCGCGAAGCTCCTCCACCGAAACGGTGAATTCGCCCTGGACTTCCAAAGAACCGGACTGTGCATCAACGATGCCCAGACGAGCCACGGTGACACCGCGAGCGCTGGTCATGTCGTTGAAGCGAACCTCTTCGCTGCGTGGAACAGCAACGATGGCGCGAGCCTGAGTTTCGGAGAACAAGGCGGTGAAGGAATCAACGCCGTCACGGTCCCTGATCTCATTCAGGGCCACGCGGGCGCCGACACCGAAGCGCAGAACCATCTCGGACAGGGCAGCAGCTAGGCCGCCTTCAGACAGGTCGTGGGCCGCATCGATCATGCCATCGCGGCTAGCGTTGATCAGGATCGCGCCCAGTTCCTTCTCCGCAGCCAGGTCAACTACCGGCGGTACACCGCCGAGGTGGCCGCGCAGGTTAGCGAACTCAGAACCATCCAGCTCATCCTTGGTGGTGCCGATCAGGTAGATCGCCTGGCCGTCGGCCTCTTCGCGCCAGCCCGAAGGGGTGCGGCGAGCGACGTCATCGAACTTGCCCAAGGTAGCAACCACTGGGGTTGGGTGGATCGGCTTGTCACCGGTCTGGTTGTACAGCGAGACGTTGCCGCCGGTTACTGGTACACCGAGTTCCATGCAGGCGTCGGACAGGCCACGGATGCCCTCGGCCAGCTGCCACATGACAGCTGGATCCTCTGGTGAACCGTAGTTCAGGCAGTCCGAGACAGCCGCAGGGATCGCACCGGAGGTGGCGACGTTGCGGTAGGACTCGGCCAGTGCCAGCTGAGCGCCGGCATATGGATCCAGGTAGGTGTAGCGGCCGTTGGCATCGGTAGCGATGGCCACGCCGAGTCCGGTGGACTCATCAATGCGGACCACGCCGGAGTCATCCGGGGCGGCCAGCGCGGTGTTGCCGCCGACGTAGCGGTCGTATTGGTTGGTGATCCAGGACTTGTCGCACATGTTCGGGCTGGCGATCAGTTCCAGCACGGCAGCCTTGAGCTCTTCCCCGGTGGCTGGCAGGTTCTTGCCGGCGTCCGAGGACTTGAAGGTGTCTGCCTGCAGGGCATCCTGCCACTCTGGGCGAGCGTAGGGGCGGTCGTAGACCGGGCCGTCGTGGGCGACGGTCTTCGGGTCCACGTCCACGATGACTTCGCCCTTCCAGGTGATGATCAATCGGTCGGTATCGGTGACCTCGCCCAGCCAGGAGTACTCCACGTTCCACTTGGCCATAACAGCCTCGAACGCTTCAACATTCTCCGGGGTGACCACGGCCATCATGCGTTCCTGGGACTCTGACATCAGGATTTCGCCTGGGGTCAGGGTGGAATCGCGCAGCAGCACGTCGGTCAGCTCGACCTGCATGCCGCCTTCGCCGTTGGAAGCCAATTCGCTGGTAGCGCAGGAGATGCCTGCGGCGCCCAGGTCCTGGATGCCCTCGACCAGCGAAGCCTTGAACAGCTCCAGGCAGCACTCGATGAGCACCTTCTCGGCGAACGGGTCACCGACCTGCACTGCAGGGCGCTTGGAAGGCTTGGTGTCATCGAAGGACTCCGAAGCCAGCACCGAAGCGCCTCCAATGCCGTCGCCACCGGTGCGCGCACCGAAGAGCACGACCTTGTTGCCTACACCCGAGGCGTTAGCCAGGCGCAGGTCTTCGTGACGCAGTGCGCCAACTGCCAGCGCGTTGACCAGCGGGTTGCCCTGGTAGATCGGGTCGAAGACAGTTTCGCCGCCGATGTTCGGCAGACCCAGCGAGTTGCCGTAGCCGCCGATGCCCGAGACCACGCCGTGCACCACGCGCTGCGAGTCCTCGTGGTCGATGGCGCCGAAGCGCAGTGGATCCATCACGGCGATCGGGCGGGCACCCATGGAGATGATGTCGCGCACGATACCGCCGATGCCGGTAGCGGCACCCTGGTACGGCTCAACATAGGAAGGCGAGTTGTGCGACTCGATCTTGAAGGTCACGGCCCAGCCGTCGCCCAGGTCGGTAACACCGGCGTTTTCGCCCATGCCGACCATCAGGTCCTTCTTCATTTCCGGCGTCACCTTCTGGCCGAACTGGCGCAGGTGGTTCTTCGTGGACTTGTACGAGCAGTGCTCGGACCACATGACCGAGTACATGGCCAATTCGGCGGCGGTCGGACGACGGCCAAGGATCTTGACGATCTCGGCGAATTCGTTGTCCTTCAGGCCCAGCTCTGCCCAAGGCAGTTCTACATCTGGGGTGCCAGCGGCGTTATCGACGGTGTCGATGTTGAATTCCTTGGTGACTTCCTGGCTCACTTTTTTCCTCCAACAAGGTGGGTCAGAACACTGGTGAAGAAGCTCAGGCCGTCGGTGCCGCGGGCATCGGGGCCGAAGCCAACCTCAATGGCATGCTCCGGGTGAGGCATAAGGCCCACCACGTTGCCAGCCTTGTTGCTCACGCCAGCGATCGAACGGCGCGAGCCGTTCGGGTTCCAGCCCACGTAGGAGAACGCAATGCGGTTCTCGGCTTCGAGCTCGTCCAGAACCTTGTCGTCAGCCACGTACTGGCCGTCCTGGTTCTTGAGCACGATGGTGATCTCCTGGCCAGCTTCGAACCCGTTGGTCCAAGCGGTCTGGTTGTTCTCCACGCGCAACAGCTGGTCGCGGCAGATGAACTTCAGGTGATCATTCTTGATCATCGAACCGGGCAGCAGATGCGACTCGGTGAGAATCTGGAAACCGTTGCAAATACCCAGTACAGGCAGCTTGGCATCGGAGTTCGCGGCGTCGGCGATCTTGGACATCATGGGAGCGAAACGCGAGATCGCGCCAGCACGCAGGTAGTCGCCGTAGGAGAAGCCACCGGGGATCACCACGGCGTCAACATCCTGCAGATCGGTGTCGGCGTGCCACAGGGACACAGCCTCGGCGCCTGCGGCGCGTACTGCGCGCGCGGCGTCGCGGTCATCGAGGGTGCCCGGGAAGGTCACCACGCCGATGCGCGCTCCGGAAAGTTCAGTGTTTGGCGTTGAGTAATCGCCAATCAGGGGGAGTTCGGTGCTCATTAGTCTTCGACTACCTCGACGTTGACGACATCTTCGATCACCGGGTTGGAAAGCAGGGTTTCTGCTGCCTCGCGAGCTTGGGCGAGGATTTCTTCGGTCACCTCGCCGTCCACGGTGAGTTCAAAGCGCTTGCCCTGGCGGACAGCTTCGAAGGAGGTGAAGCCTAGGCGGGGAAGTGCTCCCGCGATGGCCTTGCCCTGAGGGTCAAGGATTTCTGGCTTGAGCATGACATCTACAACGATGCGGGGCATCCGGCATATCTCCTGTTGGCGAGGTTAAGTTAAATGCCACACGGAGATGCCGTCTCACACCAGGGGGATTTGGCGCTCCGCGAGCTTGCCCTAACAGTCTACCCGTGAATGTGATGGGCCAGACGTGCCTGTGTGCCATAGCACCCAATATCGGTAGTTATAAGTCATGTGATCTTAGGCTCACGAGGTGCGAACCTGTTCCCGGCGCGTATCCTGAAAGCGTGAAAAACTCTAGTCAAACCACGTGTCCCTGCCGGGAATTGGATTCGCTCAAGCTCAGCTACGCACAGTGCTGCCAACGCTTTCATGACGGGCGCGCTGATGGCTCTGCGCTGCCTGAAACCGCTGAGCAGCTAATGCGTTCACGGTACAGCGCTTTTGTCCTGGGCCTGACGCCATATCTCTTGGCTACGTGGCACGAAAGTTCCAGGCCTCAGGAATTGGAACTTGATCAGCAGATGCGCTGGAGGGGACTGGAAATCATTAAGACGCGCGCAGGTGGCTCGGACGCGAGCCGCGGGGTTGTGGAATTCGCGGCGCATTATCTCGAAGGGTCGCATGAAGCGCAGCAACATGAGGTCAGTACGTTTGTGCGTGAAGACAAGGCCTGGTTCTACGTAGACGCCTTGTAAGAATTAGCGCTTGCCGGCTGCCTGGAGGAGCATGTTCAGCATCTGCGTCTGTTGGCGTTCGCGGGCCATCTTGAACGCATCGGCACCGGTGCGGTCCTTCAGGCGAGGATCGGCACCATTGGTGATCAGCATCTGAGCGATGTTCACCGAGCTGTTGGTTCCCTGGCCCAGCACGATCGTTTCGTGCAGAGCGGTCCAGCCCAGATCATTGACGTGGTCAATGCGGATATCGGTGCGCAACAGGATGCGCACCGCGGCAACCTGTCCATTTTCGCTGGCAACAGTCAACGCGCTTCCGCCCATGCGATTGAGCTCGTGCACATTGGCTCCATCTTTGATGAAGGCCTGTAGGGCGCTGGTAGATCCGTTGGCACTGGCACGCAGGAACGGGGATTCCTGATACTCGTCTTTAGCGTTCGGATCCGCTCCGGCATCCAACAGCGCCTTGGCGATTTGCTCATTCTTGACGATGACTGCGCGCATGAGCGGCGTACGTCCAGCAGAATCTTTGACATTCAAATTTGCGCCCGACTTCAACGCCTTTTTGACGTCTTTGAGATTGCCGGATTCGATCGCTGAGTAGAGCTTGCGGGCTGCTGCCGGTAGCTCGGGTGATGCCGGAGACATCGCTTTAAGCGATGCACCAGAGGCAGCCCCGGACGCTAGTGGGGAGAGCGTGGACTGAGAAGTTGTAGCACTTGGGGTGTTGCCGGGGGTGCTGATGGTCGCCGGGGCACTGCTCTGCACGGGAGCGGACGAAATAGGAGCCGAAGATGCGGCGCTAGGCTTCGGAGCAACTGAAGCTTGGGACGCCGGAGCTTTTTGCGTGGGAGCAGAGGTGGCCTTGGGCGTAGTACTAGCCGCCGGGCTACTGCTGGGAGCTTCAAGGGCCTGGGGTGAGGATGCTGCGCAACTGGTGCAGGCCCCGATGGTAGCGACCAACGGAAGTGCAATTAACGCGATGCCACGACGGTGCGTGGAGAGCCCGGTTCGAAGTGTCATCTGTCCTTTCGCGGTTTCAACACCCGATCCCACGGTGGATAAAACCACTTGGGGATTTTGCTCGGAAACTTTCGATTTCAAATGCGAGCTTATCGGTTGAAGCTGAAAATTTGCGGGCAATCAGCGTCAAAAGTCCTTGGCGTTCATTGCCTGAGAACTTCGCTAAAATCGAAGACACCATGGAATGCCTCTACTTTTCTGCCTCCCGCTGCCGTTCGTGCACGCAAATGACGGTTCCCTATGCCCGACAATTGCAAACAAAAGTTGAGGATTGCCAGCATCATCTCGCCGGCTTTGACTCGCTGAAATTTCTTCCGGCCCAAGCCAGCAACGAACAGGGCTTCCGCAACAAAGCCAAAATGGTGATCTCCGGTACGACCGAAGAACCAACCATCGGCATTCTCGATACCGATGGCCACGGCGTGGATCTACGCAATTGTGGTGTCATTGCTCCCGTCCTGCGTTCGCTATTGCCGGTGATTGAACGCTTCATCAAAGAGCTCAAGCTCATTCCGTATGACGTGCCTAAGCGCAAAGGCGAACTTAAGCATGTGATTCTCACCCTGTCTGATACCGGAGCGGTGATGGTGCGCTGGGTACTGCGCACTAAAAAGCACTTTGTCGCTCTGCGCAACTCGCTGCCTCAGTTCCTTGAACTGTTGCCCCGCCACAGTGTTGTTTCGGTGAATTTTTTGCCGGAGCACAAGGCTGTGTTGGAGGGCGAAGAAGAGATTATTTTGACCCGCCGCACCACCTTGGAATTTGGGCTGAACGGGGTGCCGATGCACTTGCGCCCCCAGGGCTTCTTTCAGACCAATACCGAGATCGCGGCGGCGCTGTATCGCCAAGCGCGACAGTGGATCGATGACGTTGAGCCCGAAAGCGTCTGGGATTTGTACAGCGGAGTCGGCGGGTTTGCACTGCACTGCGCAGGTGAAGGTCGCACTGTCTACGGCATCGAAACCAGCACCGAAGCGGTGGCCGCGGCAAAGACCAGCGCCGAATCTCTCGAGCTGGCCGACATGCACTTTGTTGCCCAGGACGCCACCGAGTTCGCACTGAATGCAGGTTGGGCCCCGGACGCGCTGATTGTGAATCCTCCGCGCCGCGGAATCTCCGCAGAGCTATCAACGTGGTTGAACGAATCCGATATCCAGCATGTGATCTACTCCAGCTGCAATGCCAAGTCCTTGGCCCGTGATCTAGAGCGTCTGGGGAACTACACGCCGCAGTTGGCACGGGTTATGGATATGTTCCCGCAGACCGATCACTATGAGGTCATCGTGAAGCTGGAACGCAAGGCCGCTTAACGGTCCAGGGTTGCGGTGCGTCGATCAAGGCGCCCGACAATTTCATCGACCAAATGCGGGTCGATATTCGGTTCGCGGCGGGCTTTGAGCAGCTCGTCGCGGGCCGCTTCCAAAGCGATTCCCTGAATGGAATCGGCCTTGGCAATTACGGCACGGATCTGCGTGTACTTTTCATCGGAAATCGCATCGTGCGGATCCGGATCCTTGGCCAGAATCGAATGCAACGAGTTCATGCGACGACGTACCGCTTGCTGGTAATTCTCCGGAAGCTCCTGCAGCTCAATGTTTTTACGCAGTGCAGACATCGCAACAGCTTCGGCGCGACGAGCCAGCGCGCGACGAGCACGCTTGGTGTCCTGCTCGTTGTTGCGCAGCTTGAGCACGCGCATCAGCGACGGCAGGGATAATCCTGGCAGCACCAAGGTGCACAGCAAAACCGAGCAGGCGGCCACCACGACGAAGTTGCGCTCTTCAATGACTGTTCCGTCGGCGGTGACATGGGGCAGCGCCAAGGCCAACGCCAGCGTTGCCAGCCCTCGCATGCCGCACCAGGTGAGAACCAGTGCGTCCTTGCGGGCTGGAACCTTGGGCTTGTTGCGGTTAGGCAGGTAGTAGGTCACGAGCATCCACAGGGCACGCACCGCGATGACCACGAAGCAAATTGCGGCAATGCCTGGAATGTAGCCGATCAGGTTGCGTCCTTCTTCCTGGATCACCTGATTCATTTCGATGCCCATCAGCCCGAAGGCCAGACCGGTCGCCAGCAATTCGAGAACCTCCCAGAAAGCCTGGCGGGTCAAGCGCTCCGCAGAGTCCTGCGGGCGGTCACGCCGCACCATTTCCAGGGCGGTGACCACCACGGCGATCACGCCGGAGACATGGACCTCTTCAGCGATCATGTACACCGCGTAGGGAGCCACCAGCGTAGCTGCGCAACGGGCGGCAAGGTTGGGGACGAAGCGGTTCAGTGCACCAATGACCCAGCCCATGGCCAGACCCAAGACCACTGCACCCGCGGCGCCGATGAGGAACTGCGGAATGATCTCCAAGCCGACTTCTGATTTATTGACGGTCGCTTGTACTGCCAGCTGGAAGATCACGATCGCCATGGCGTCGTTGAACAGGCCTTCGGTTTCCAGCAACGAGGTTAACCGCCGCGGCATATTTACCTTGGTGGCGATAGCATCCACGGCCACCGGGTCAGGCGGCGCAACGATGGCGCCGAGGGCCAGTGCCAAGGGGATGGAAACGATGGGAGAAAAGGCCAACGCGGTGGCGGCTACGGTGCCGGCCGTGACCACGATGAGGACTACGGCTAGACGAATCAGCGCTTTCCATCGGAAGCGGAACACCGACCAACTACTTCGCTGCGCTGTAGCAAATAGCAACGGCGGCAGGAAGATCGGCAGGATCAATTCTGGCTCAATATGCATTTCGGGCATGAACGGGAGGAAGCCCGCCAGCGTCGCGAAAATGAGCATCAGGATCGGGTACGGCAACCTAATGCGTTCACCGACGCCGACGATCAGAATGGTGGCGAATAACAATCCGATGATCAGCAGGAAAAAATCCATAGTCTACTAATAGTAGTTGATTTACCCAACTAAATTGATCATTGTTGCCCACAATGTCAGGAGCCGAAAAGGAATTCCGCGTCATCCCACTGGCTAATCAAGCAGCCATTAGAGCGCGAGAATTCACTGTCAATTGGCTGACCATTGAATGTTCCAGAGATCTCAGCACGCTGCGGGCCACCATAAATTTCCGTGCATGGTGTGGCCGGGTCCAACGACGGTGTGAGCACGTTTGGATGGTCCTCCAGCTCGTCGCAGGCAACAGATGGCATCGGCAAAGTGCTAGTGGGGACGACCGAACCGTCTGAACATTCCAAAATGTATGTCGCGGAAACGTTCGTGCCATCTGACTTGATGGTGATTTCCAAAAGAGTCTGCGATGGTTGCGGGTAGGGCATGGCGCAAGAAGAAGTCAGGGCTATCAACATGAAAACGCGACTTCTCAACAACGCCTGACGTGGAGCCCTCATAGGGACATTGTCCGTTGGAGCGTAGCCGGTGGCTAGTCTTCTTCGGGAAATGGCAGATTATTGGTCACGGCGAGCAATTTCAGACGCAGCTGATCCGCCCGTACTGCAAATTCCTTTTGTCGCCGGACATAATCAGCCTTTCCTGACGGAGTCTCGATGCGGATGGGTTCATGGCCCCAATCGCCGAGGTCGTACGGAGAGGCCTGCATGTCCATGGTGCGGATATCCCACGCGAGTTCAAAACAATCCATCACTAATTCGCTGGGGACAGCAGGGGAGAGCTTGTACGCCCACTTATACAGGTCCATATTGGCGTGCAGGCAACCGGGCTGTTCCAGGTCGCGTTGTGTTTCGCGAGTGGGCTGCAACTCGTTGAGCCCAGTAGCTTGCGGGGTATAAAAACGGAACGCATCAAAGTGGGTACAGCGGATCTTCTCGGACTCCACGACAGCGTCGGTACCTTCTGCCCCCAGCCGTAGGGGCAGGTATTCATGGCGGATGCCGTTGACTTCTGACTTGTACGCCATAGCCCATTCGTGCAATCCGAAGCAGGCGAAGTTTCCGGGACGCTGAGACGTTCCCGTGAGGATCACCCGGGCAAAATCGATAGCGCGTGCCCGCGCCTGGCTGAAGGCCTGGATATCGAATTCGTATCCCGTTCCCTGCGCAGTTTCGACGGCTCGATAGAACTTCCAGGTTGCGCGTTCTTGAGCTTCTTCACCGGTGAGCACAACGTTCAACCCTGGGTGCCAGCGATAAAGCTGACCTGGTTTTTGCGTGTAGTAGGTGAAGAGGAAATCTTCGATTGGATGCTTGTGCCCCTTCATGCGGCGTTCCACGAAGGGTTCTCCGAAGGCACGCGCACGGGCCTCGTGACTGTGAGCCAGAGGCATCCACTGTGAGGCTTCCAAAACGGTGGCGGTAACGGGCATACTTCTCATTATTCAATTCATCCGCCCTATAGACCACTTTGGTACTGGAACTCACATCTGATCGATCAGGAGTCAGCAATGGATGACTTCCCCATCTGGGAACCACCAATCTTCGCCGGCGAGCAGGAGCATTTATTTGGCATGCTTGACCGGCTGCGAACCACCTTCCGCTATAAAGCCGACGACCTGAACTTGGCACAGCTTCAAGCTAGGCTGCCCAGCAGCGATCTGAGCCTGGGCGGATTGCTGCAGCATTTAGCCACGGTGGAAGATGAGAAATTCAGCTACTTCATCGCGCGCGAGCGTCCAGAAGTTTTGCTCGAATTCCTTGAGCAGGGCACAAATCCGTTCATCGTCCAAGACGGCCAGAACCCTTGGGTTCTGTATGAACGCTACGACAAGTCGGTAGCAAAGAGCCGGCGGATCCAGCAACGGATTATCGATGATGGTCTGCTGGATACCGTTTCCGGTCTGGAATTTGAGGGGCAACAGCCTTCGGTGCGCAGGATCATCTGCGATCTGATTGAAGAGTACGGCCGGCATGCTGGCCATGCAGATTTGCTCCGCGAAGCTATCGACGGGCGTGTGGGCGAAGATCCCCCGTGGGACTTTCTGCCGAGGTGGTTCCAGGGCTAAGGGCCGCGCCACGTTCGCGCCCCTTGCCGGGTAGCCCCGCAAGGTTGAGCGATTGAGGGTACGAGCATGACGGGCAAAGGCATGGCGAGTCCCAGTGAGGATGGGTTGATACCAGTGGGTACTGGCCAGAAGGCATGAAGGAATGCGGGAGCTCTAGGATTGCTAGGTGTCCTTCGGGGCGTTTCTGAAAACCGCGCGTGTGGCGCGGCATCATGCAGCCGGCCCGGAGGAAATCTGGGAGTATCCCGTGCTGCCGAGGCCTGTGCGGGGGCAGGCCGGAAAATGAATCCTATGATGAGCGCATGATCATTGAACGTTCCAGCCAACTGCCGGCAGATCCTTCAGCTGTCTTCGATTGGTTCTCCCGACCAGGTGCCATTGTCCGCCTTCTTCCCCCTTGGGTGCCTCTGAAACCCATTCGCGAGGCAGCATCACTTGAGGATGGGACTGCCGTGCTGGGAATCCCCGGCGGTTTGAGGTGGATTGCGAAACACCAGCCCCTCGAGTTTTCCAAAAATCGCCAATTTGTCGACCAGCTGGAGCCCAAAGGCCTTCGCGGCTTGCCGACCCGGGCGATCAAGTGGAAGCATGAGCACCTTTTTGAGCCTGCGGGAACAGCTGCGACTACGGTCGGCGACCGCATCGAATCCAATGTGCCGCGGCGCCGGATCGAGCAGATGCTCGCTTATCGCCATCGGCAACTGGCAGCGGATTTTGCCGCCCACCGCAGCGCGGCTGAAGCTGGGATGGCTCCGCAGGTAATTGCCGTGACTGGATCCAGTGGTCTGGTTGGCCAGGCGTTGTGCGCCTTCTTGTCCACAGGTGGCCATCGCGTCATCAAGCTGGTGAGGCGTGCGCCGGCATCGCCAGATGAGCGCCGCTGGGATCCGGATAATCCGGCGGAAAATCTGCTGGAAGGATGCGATGCCGTCATCCATCTGGCTGGAGCCAGCATTTTCGGCCGGTTCACGCAAGAGCATCGGCAAGCCGTGCTCAAGAGCCGCATCGGGCCAACACGCGCCTTGGCTCTGCTCGCGTCGCGATCGGAAGTACCCACATTTGTCAGCGCTTCGGCGATAGGAATCTATGGAGCCAGCACCGGTCCAGAGGCCGTCGAAGAGTCCGATGCCCAGCCAACCCAATCTCGCGACTTTCTTGTTGAAGTGGTCCAGGGCTGGGAAGAGGCGGCACGCGCAGCGGGGCCCGATCTTCGTAGCGTCCAAATCAGAACTGGCGTCGTGCTCACACCCAAAGGCGGCATGCTCGCGGTGCTGCGTCCTCTTTTTGCCGCCGGCGTCGGGGGAAGGTTGGGCAGTGGACAGCAGCGTTTGTCGTGGATCGGACTAGACGATCTGCTGGATATCTACCTTCGGGCTCTGTGGGATGTACAATTGTCTGGTCCAGTCAATGCCGTAGCACCGCATATGGCAAGCAACGCTGAATTCACCAACGCGCTGGCGCATGCGCTCAATCGCCCGGCCATTATTCCTGTTCCGGAGGCCGCGCCCAAAGTCCTGCTCGGGTCGGAGGGTGCCCGGTTGCTTGCCCTGGCAGACCAGTGGGTTATTCCTCGCAAGCTGCTCGACGCGGGCCATGTCTTCCGCAATGAGCGCATCGAAGCTGAATTGGCCCATAGCTTGGGCGCCAGCTAGGCGTTATCAGCGAAGAGCCGATGACAGTTTGAGCGGAAGGCCTGGAGCGCAGAGGGGTGGCTTTCAATGAAGGGGACATGTGCTGTGTCCTGCCGGCAACCATTTATCTAGTTTGGCTAAATACTTGCTAAGCTATATATGATGATGCTGTTGACGGCCGGTCCCTGCGAGGATACTGCCGGAGCAGCAGTGGCTAAAAAGGAAAGCAGCAGATGAAAACGACAGATAGTGATCCCCTCGCACCTTTCGACGCTGTAGTGCTGATGTCCTTCGGCGGCCCTGAGAAGCCCGAGGACGTTCTTCCATTTCTGCAAAATGTCACTCGGGGCAGGGGGATTCCGGACGAGCGCTTGGAAGAGGTCGGAGAGCATTACTACATGTTCGGAGGCAAGTCGCCGATCAACGAGCAAAACCAGGACTTGTGGCGAGAGCTTCAGCGTGAATTCGCTTCTCGCGGGATCACGGTTCCCCTGCTATGGGGAAACCGTAATTGGCACCCGTATCTGACCGACGTGGTCCGCGAGCAAGCGCGGGAGCATGGCGCTCGGAAGCTCTTGGCCATCGACACCTCCGCATATTCCTCATATTCCTCTTGCCGGCAATATCGTGAAGACTTCGCCGCTGCCGTGTTCACCTTGGAGGCCGAAGGGTTATCGGTGGAATTCGACAAGATCAGGCAGTACTACAACCATCCGGGGTTCGCGAAAGCCCAAATGGATGGCGTGCGCCGTGGACTTGCCGAACTTGCGACGAGGGTAGGAAGCCTTGATAGGAAGCGCCACAAAATCCTCTACGTCACCCACTCGATTCCGACTTCCATGCAGGAATCTTCACAGCGATTCACGCCAGGATACGCACAGCAGCACGAGGAGCTGATTGCGTGGATCAGTGGCCAGCTGAATGAATCGGAACAGCTGGACGCGGAGCTCGTGTACTGCTCCAGATCCGGGTCCCCGGCCACGCCATGGCTGGAACCCGATATCAACGACCGCCTGCGCGAGCTATCGCGCTCTGGGATCGAGGCGGTGCTAGCAGTTCCGCTCGGGTTCGTATCAGACCATATGGAGGTCAAATACGATCTGGATACCGAGGCGGCCCAAACGGCGCGCGAGGAGGGGCTCACGTTTCTGCGAGCTGAAAGCCTTGGCGTCTCGCCGATTTTTGCCAGCGGTTTGGTGGATCTCGCCATTGAACGGGCGGCGCAGGTCCGTGGAGAACAAGTGGAATCGCAGGTTATTTCCGGCAGCACGCCGCTGGGGCCGGGCAGCGGCGCCTGTTCGATGAACTGCTGCGAAGGGCCCAAGAGCAAACGGGCCCTTCCCGCGTGGGCTACCGGAAGCATCCCTGGGTAGCCCTGTCGCTGGGCGGGTGCTGCGCGCAATGGCGCATGACAAAGTCCGCCAGTCATCTGGTTAAACGCCGCACCCCGCCGGTCTCGAATCCGAGACCGGCGGGGTGCGGGTGACGACGGACCGTTAGGCCCTTTTGGGGGTTAGCCCATGTGGATTGCACCCAGCAGCACGCCCGAGACGAGCATGACTAGGGCTACCACCAACGCACGCCACAGAACCTTCTTGTGGTGATCGCCCAAATCCACACGAGAGAGCGAAACCAACAGCAAGATTGCTGGAACGAGCGGAGACTGCATGTGCACCGGCTGCCCGGTGATCGAGGCGCGAGCCATGTCCACCGCAGGGACTCCGAAGTGCGCGCCGGCTTCGGTGAGCACCGGAAGGATGCCGAAGTAGAAGGCGTCGTTGCTCATCAGGAAGGTGGCCGGGATGGAAATCAAGCCGGTGATCACTGCCATGAATGGGCCAAGCGAGTCAGGGATGATCGCTACCAGCCACTGGCTCATCGCATCAACCATGCCGGTGCCCGAAAGCACGCCGGTCAGAACCGCGGCACCAAGAACCATGGAGACCACGGCAATGATTTCGCTGGAGTGGCCCGCAATCATCTTCACCTGGTCGGAGACCTTCGGGAAGTTCACGACTAGGGCGATCGCGGTGCCGACCATGAACAGGTAGGACAGTGGCAGCACGTCAACAACCAGCAGCACCATGATGGCTACAGTGAGCACTAAGTTGAAGTAGAAGGTCTTTGGACGCAGGGTCTCGCGGTTCGGATCCAGTACGGTGCCGTCCATGGTGGCGGCCTCGGTGCCATCACCCTTGCGAGCCACAGCTTCCAGCACGGCCAGGTGACCGCCCTTTGGCGAAGCGCCAACTGGCGAGGTGCCGCCGGATGGGGAGGTCATGTTGCCGCCACCCAATTCGGTGCCCCACAGTTCCGGGCGTTCGCGCTGCAGACGACGGCGCTCGGAAACGCCCAGCTGCCATGCGAACAGGCCGATGACGACCAGTGCGATGCCCAGCGAAGGAAGCATTGGAACAAAGACGTCGGCTGCATCAACGTGCAGGGCCGCTGCGGCACGGGCGGTTGGACCGCCCCAAGGAACAATGTTCAGCGTGCCGTTGGTTAGACCGGCCACGCAGGTCAGCACCACTGGACTCATGCCCAGGCGCTGGTAAATTGGCAGCAAGGCGGCGGTGACCACGATGAAGGTGGTGGAGCCGTCGCCGTCCAGCGAGATGACTGCGGTGAGCAGGGAAGTGCCCATGACGACCTTGGCCGGGTCATTTCCCACAAGTTTCTGGATGCCGGCGACCAGGCGGTCGAAGAGCCCCACATCGATCATGATGCCGAAGTACATGATGGCGAACATCAGCAAGGCTGCGGTGCCGGACATGTCCTTGATGGCGTCCATGATCATGTCGCCCAGTCCGAAACCTGCGCCGGTGAACAGCCCGAAGATGGTTGGGACGAGAATCAATGCCAGAAGCGGCGTCATGCGTTTGGTCATGATCAGCGCCATAAAGGTGGCGACCATGAGGAATCCGAGTGCAACTAGCATTGCCCCGACCTCCATTTCGGTGAGTGTACGTCGTTGTGTCACCCAATTGCTTCAGGGCACCTATTCAAAGTACGTGGCGGGGCTCACGTTGCGCGCCTTGTGCTGATTATTGAAGGCTTAAGCTCTTTGGCATCTTTTTGCTCTTTAAAATCGCGCTGATTCATTAGTACGTCTATGCTGGGTGGCATGTTCCGTTCAGGCCCGCGCTCGAGGCATTTTGCATCGCGCATTATGCGTTTGCAGTTCCTCGTTGTTGGTGTACTCATCGTGCTGGTCACGGCAGGAACACTGTACGCCAGCTATGACCGGGTATTTTCTCGGGCCGAGGATACATCGCTGACCATCGCACGATCCGTCGCAGTGCTTCCGGAGGTCGTCGATGAGGTGACCCGCTATGCGGCCATCGAAGACCTCGACGAAAAAGAGCTCTCCAACGGAAAGCTCCAGCAGCTGGCCAACGCTATTGTTCAGCAGAAGCAGGCCTACTTCGTGGTGATTACTGAAGACCGCGGACTGCGTTTGAGCCATCCAAATCCGGCAGAAATCGGCCAGATGGTCTCCACCGACCCGGTAGCCCTGGATGGCGTCGAGGCGGTCTCCCGGGAACACGGCACCCTGGGCGAATCGGTGCGCGCCAAGGTGCCTGTCCGTGCCGAGACAGGGCAGATTATCGGCGAGGTGTCGGTGGGGGTGACCACCCAGTCGCTGACTGGTGCCCTGTTGGAATCTTTTAGCTGGATCGTGCTCTTTGCGCTCTTGGCCGCCGGGCTGGCCACGGTGGCTGGACGAGTGACGGTGCGCCGGCTCAAGCGCCAGACATTGGGGTTGGAGCCGAGCGAAATCGCTCAACTGGTGCGCGACCAGCAGGCGGTGCTGTACGGCGTGACCGAAGGCGTGATGGGCATCGGCGCCGACGCGCGGATCACCGTGCGCAACAAAGCTGCCCGACAACTTCTGGGCCTTCCGCACCGCACCGAACTGCAAGATGTGGTCGGTCGGCATTTTGAATCTGCGGGCCTGGACCGGCGCCTGGTCAAGGCCATTAAGGAACGGGATCCTGCCCCGGTGCGCTTGGAAGTCAACGGCAATTCGCTGATCGCCCGTGTGAATGAAGTGCACCGCGACGGACTGGACCTGGGGCAGGTGGTCTTGCTGCACGATGTCACCACCATTGAAGCCCTGGGCACCAAGCTGGATGCCGTCCAGGACATGGCCGATGCCTTGCGCGCCCAACGCCATGAGTTCGCCAACCGCATGCACGCGGTGCTCGGACTCATTGATTTAGGCAAAATTGAACAGGCTGAAGCCTACCTGCACGAGGTCATGGAAACCGGGCCGAAGATCGCCCAGGTGCCCGGGCTGGAAGCGATCCAGGACGCCTACCTCTCAGCTTTCATCTCAGCCAAAGCGGTGCGTGCCCACGAACAAGGCATCGAGCTTCGGGTGTCGAGCCAGTCGATGCTCTTCGGTCAGATCGCCTCGGCCCACGATGCCCAGGATGCCACCGCAGTGCTGGGCAACCTCCTGGACAATGCCTTTACCGCAGCCTTGCGGGGCCATGGCAAGCCCTGGGTGGAAATAGACTTGCTCTCCGAAGAAACCACGCTTCATCTGGCGGTGGCGGATTCTGGTCCGGGCATCACCACTACCGAAGATATTTTTGCGCGCGATGTCAGCACCGGGTCCCATTTGGGCAACGAGCATGGGCGCGGGGTCGGGTTGCCGCTGATCAAGCGGTTGGCGCAGGCCCGCAGTGGGGATGTGTGGATTGCTGATCCGGGCAGCGGCGGCGAAGGCGCCGTCTTCGCCGCCCGGCTGCCAGCGGTGCTGGTCGAACCCGCAACCCCCGAGAACAACAAGAACGAAGGAGCATAGCCGTGAGCGAGACCGCCAGCGGAAACTACCAGGTCATGATCGTCGACGATGACTTTCGTGTTGGTGCCCTCCACGCAGACATGGTCAATTCCATTCCGGGATTCCAGGCTTTGGAACCAGTTCAGGATCCGCGCATGGTGCCCAAGCTCGTGAGCACGCACAAGCCTGACTTGTTGCTTTTGGACCTGTATTTGCCGCATGTCAGTGGCATCGAGCTGCTGCGGGAAGTGGATGTGGACGCCATCATGATTTCGGCGGCCACCGAACCAAAAAATATCGCCAACGCCATCCGGAATGGGGCGCTGGCCTTCATCATTAAACCTTTTGACGCCAAAACGCTCAGCGCCAAACTCAAAGGGTGGGCGCGGTACCGGCGGCAGCTGACCGGGTCGACGGAATTTAATCAGCAGGGAGTCGACCGGCTCTTCCGGGCCCTGCAGGGCGGTGAAGAGGCTGCTCCGACTGTCGGTGCTGCTCCCACTGAGCAAGCGGTGCTGACCTGTGTAAAAGAGGCCTCGGAACCAATGAGCGTGGCCGAGGTGGCTGAAGCTGTCGGTGTCGCCCGAGCTACTGCCCAGCGCTACCTGGCAGCTCTGGTGGCCAACGAATCGTTGGAACTTCAGCTGGGATACGGTACACGTGGCCGCCCGGAACACCGGTACGTCGCACGCTAGAAAGCATGGTTCAGGTAAGGTCCCAGATACGCCGATAGAAGGCGATTTTTTCGTTGTCCGGATCTATTCCGTATCCGGCATATACTTGGTGTTCGTAGCCGAGCCCGTAATTCCACTCGGTACTCCAAGCGGCGATGGCAAGGTCCGCCCACCGATCGGCGACACCCAATGTGCCCATGTCAACATGCCCAAGAAAGTCACCATTCACATCCAACTGGGTGTTGGGTAGGCAGGCGTCGCCGTGGCAAACGACGGCGTCGAGTGGTGGCGCTTCGGCGAGCAATGCCGATTGCTGGCTCGGGGGCAGGGACGTGATCCGTGAGGATAAATCCCAGCTGAACGGGCACTGTTCTAATGGCAATTGATCGTGCAGGTGTCGCAGTCCTCGGCCTAAGGCGTGAGCTGAACGTGCGGGGTCGCTTTTGCCTGGTTCGCTGACTGCGCTGTGCCCGGGCATTGCCGCGGTGAGCAGGAGCTGACCTTCTGGAAATTGCTGAAATGATAGGACCGTCGGCACGTTAATGAACTGTCCGGCCCACTGCATACGATGAGCCTCGCCCTCTAGGTCAATGCCCGGTGTGACCGGTTGTCCGGGTGACCACTTCGCGTAGCGTCCGTCTGATCCGCGTCCCAGACGGAACGTGACACCGCCCAAGGCGTTGAGCCACACTCCTTCAATTGCTTTGGCACCCGCCGCTTCACGCACGGCATCCGGTATCGGGAAATCGGCCGGGGGAGCACCAGAGATGACACGTTCATCGCTCATTGAACCAGCATGACAGCAACTCGCCAGGAAGCCCCACATCTTAATCTCCAGGTTTTTCTTCGTGTTCATCTTGGTGCCATAAGTTGGCTAAGCTGACGTACCACAGTTAGTCCCATGACTAATATTTCACGTCGAAACTTGTTGACCGGCGCCTTGGGCGCAGGAGCTCTTGGCCTTGTTGGTCCTACCGGTGCCGCTTTGGCCTCTAGCACTCCACGTTTGGTCCGTTCCCGTTTGGGACTAACCAGTGGATTCTCCATGGGAGACGTTTCCACCAACAGTGCGGTGCTTTGGGCCCGCAGTTCTGGCGAAGGACGTCTGCGCGCCCAATTGCGTGCTGTGGATGAGGCCGGCCAGATCATTCGAGGCCGAGGATCCTTTGCTCGCACCCTAAAAGGAGCCCAGGCTACCGAGGCCAGTGACTTCACCGCAAAAATCAGCGCCGCCCACCTGCCAGCGGGAACACGCTTCTCGGTCAGCATCGGTTTTGAAGATGAGAACGGAACCGTTGGCGAAACCCAGCAGGGCTGGTTCAGCACCGCGCCTTCGGGAACCGGGCGCCGCAACCATGAGGCCGCCCGCGCCCAGAGCTTCGTGTGGTCCGGCGATACCGCTGGCCAGGGTTGGGGCATCAATGAAGAAATCGGCGGCATGCGCGCCTACGCCGCCATGCACGCCACCAAGCCCGACTTCTTCGTGCACAGCGGTGACACGATTTACGCTGATGGCCCGATCCTCGCCGAGGTTGAAGAAACGGACGGCCAGATCTGGCGAAACCTGGTGACCGAGGAAGTCTCCAAGGTGGCCGAAACCCTGAACGAGTATCGCGGACGCCACCGCTACAACATGATGGATGCCAATGTCCGCGCGATGTACGCTGAGGTGCCGGTCATTGCTCAGTGGGATGACCACGAAACCCACAACAACTGGTGGCCGGGCGAAACCATCACCGATGAGCGCTACACCGTGCGCGATATCAACACCCTTGCAGCCCGTGGACGTCAGGCTTGGCAGGAATATCAGCCCATCGCTGACCCACGTGCCATGAGTGGTGGCACTGGCTTTGAATCGGCCCGAATCTACCGCAAGATTTCTCGGGGGCCTGCCTTGGATCTCTTCGCCTTGGATATGCGTACCTTCAAGTCCGAAAACACGGATGGCATGGAGGCCAAAGAAACCTCAATCCTCGGCGAAGAGCAGTTGAACTGGTTGGTCGATGGGCTGAGCCAGTCCAAGGCCACGTGGAAAGTCATCCTTAATGATCTGCCATTGGGCATCATCGTGCCCGATGGCAAGGCGCAGGAATCTATTTCCAACGCCGATCATGGTGCTCCTCTGGGCCGCGAGCTGGAATTGGCGCGTCTGCTCAAGGCCATCAAGGACAAGGGAATCAAGAATGTTGTCTTCCTGACCGCCGATGTGCACTACTGCGCGGCTCACCACTACTCGCCCGAACGAGCAGCCTTCAGCGACTTCAACGAGTTCTGGGAGTTTGTTGCCGGCCCGGTTAATGCTGGATCTTTTGGCCCTAACCAAATGGATGGCACCTTCGGGCCACGGGTGGATTTCGCGTTGGCGGGCACCGTCGCCAACCAATCGCCGCGTGATGGCAAGAGCCAGTTCTTTGGACATGTGGATCTTGATGAGCAGGATCTATTCACCGTTAGCCTGCGCAATGGGCTGGGAGAAACGGTCTATTCCAAGACCTTGGAACCGGCGAAATAACTGGGGCCAGAGAGAACAAAAAGATCATGCCTGCGGCGTTGGAAAATCCAGCGCCGCAGGCATGATCTTTAGTGGAGCGCGGTTTTAGCGTCCGGTGCCGCCGTAAACGGTAGCTTCGACATCGGTATCCAGATCGAATGCTGTGTGGATAGCGCGAACCGCATCGTTGAGCTTGTCAGCATCGGTGACCACCGAGATGCGGATTTCGGAAGTGGAGATCATGTCTACGTTCACCCCGGCGTTGTGCAGGGCTTCGAAGAAGGTGAAGGAAACGCCTGGGTTCGAGCGCATGCCAGCACCAATCAGCGAAAGTTTGCCGACCTCATCGTTGTGCTCGATGTCTTCGAAACCGATCTCGCCCTGGGCGGTGGTCAGCGCGCCGAGCACGTTCTTGGTTTCGGTCATTGGCAGGGTGAAGGAGATATCGGTCTTGCCCGAGCCATGAGTCGAGATGTTCTGGACGATCATGTCGATATTGGCCTGTGCTGCGGCGATGACACCGAAGATCTGGGCTGCCTTGCCAGGGATATCCGGCACGCCAATGACGGTGACCTTGGCTTCGGAGTGGTCGTGGGCGACACCTGAGATGATTGGCTGTTCCAAGGGTTCTCCCTCTTGAATTTTGATTTTGTCGTCGGGGTTCGGGAGCACCCAAGTGCCCTCGTGAGTGCTGAATGAAGAGCGCACATGCAGTGGCACGCCGAACCGGCGGGCGTATTCCACGCAACGCAGGTGCAGGATCTTAGATCCGCTGGCGGCCATCTCCAGCATTTCTTCGCTGGTGATTTTCTCGATTTTCTTGGCAGACGGAACAACGCGGGGATCCGCGGTGTAGATGCCGTCCACATCGGTGTAGATTTCGCAGACATCGGCACCCAATGCAGCAGCCAGTGCCACCGCTGTGGTGTCCGAGCCGCCACGGCCCATCGTGGTGATGTTGTGGGAGTCCTTGCTCATGCCCTGGAAGCCAGCAACGATGGCGATGAAGCCTCGATCGATGGCACGACGAACGCGCTGTGGAGAAACCTCCATGATGCGCGCCTTGCCGTGCGTTGAATCGGTGATCAGGCCGGCCTGAGATCCAGTGAAGGAGGCAGCCTGCTCGCCGAACTGATTGATGGCCATGGCCAAAAGTGACATGGAAATGCGCTCACCAGCGGAGAGCAACATGTCCATTTCGCGCGCTGGAGCATCATCGGTAAGCTGGCCTGCCAGATCCAAGAGATCATCAGTGGTGTCACCCATAGCCGAGACAACTACAACTACGTCGTGACCCTGAGACTTGGTGTCAATAATTCGACGCGCCACACGCTTGATGCCTTCGGCATCTGAAACTGACGAACCGCCAAATTTTTGAACAATTAGGCCCATGGGCACTCACTCCACCTGTTGAAAGCTGTGACTCGTTATTGGCGCAAGGCACAACGCGAGGCATCTACCAAATAAATATTGTGACAGCTACTGGCCAAGTTCTCCTACTTGTGACGGTAAATATTGGTCATATTGCCTAGGAAGAGTAGTGGCTGTTGTTGAAAAGCGTGGGCTATTGCTTGAATTCATCCAAGATTTGTCGCCAAAAGCTCTTCCATTCAGACACCTGATCAGGCGTTTCAGCCTTAGTAATGTTAATGGCTACTGAGGATTTGTCGCCCTTAAGCCCAATATCCACTTGGGCCTTGGTGCCGTCGCTGAAGCTGGCCCGCCAATAACGCCAGCGTTCAGAGCCGCTGGTTCGTGCTCGTTCAACCAGGCGCTGGCCATTAAAAAGCTCCAGACCATTCACTTGCTGTTCCCAGCGTGCCAGTGCGCTATCCAAATCTGCGGCAAGGGTAGTGCTTACCGAACCTTGGAATGTGCCGTCTTGGGCCTGGCCTGGCAGTCGGCGGCCAATTTGTTGTTCATAGGCGACGGCGACCGATTGGGCCCACCATCCTGGGTTCTCGAGCGTTGAGGGCATCTGGGTGAAGGCGAGTTCTGCGATTTCTTTATGCGTCATTTCACCAGCCTTGGCGTTGGTGAGGTGGGCACTCCAGGTCTCCCACGGGATGCCAGTGGCATTAGCGATAGCCGAGGTGTTGCTGCTCTTGATTCCCATACGTGAAGTCTAAGCAATGCAGACTGCTTGATGGCAGAAGAATGACCGGGCATCACGGTTATCCCGTGATGCCCGGCCTATCGCACCGGTGTTCAAATGCAGGCTAGATCGCCTGAATTTCCAGATTCAACCTACCCAACAGTTCAACCAATGTGTCCAGATCGTCGTCAGCCCAGTTGCTCATGCGTGAGCGAAGCTCGCGTCGCCACTGTTCAAATCCGCTATGCCACCGATCCTTGGCGTGATCGGTGGGGAGCAAATCAAAGGCCCTTCGATCTTCGGCATTGACTTCACGAACCACCAAATCAAGCTGTTCGAGCTTGGAGACCATGCGCGAAAGTGTTGCCTTGTCGACCAGCAGCTTCTCGCAGATTTCTGACTGCGTAATCCGCCCAGTGCGCAAGATCAGCCCGAGCACCGGCAAATAGCCCGGCGTCAACTGACCATTGAGTCGATGGGCAAGTTCACGCTTGAACCGCGCGGTGACCGCAATCAGTGAGAACAATTCCTGCTCGGCTAATGAATAGCGGTCCGCGCGATCCTTGGCGCACAGTGAAGCGTCCGTGTTGGTGGTATCCACTGGAAGGCTCCTAGTTGTCGGTTGACTTCGTCGCTGTACCCGCAACGTGCTTGCTGGCGGCAGCTGGCTCCAGAGCTTCAGCCTCAGCATTCTCGTTGCCGGCGACCAAGCCATTGGCGGCAAATGCGGCCTCGGCATCAACTTCCTGCATACGCTCGGAAGCGGTCTGAGTCGTCAGCGACTGATTAGGGATCAGGCAGACGGCGATAACAACGATCAGCGAGAGCGGAGCGGCGAAGGTGAACAACGACGGCACTGCGTCACCGTAGATCGATTCGAAGATGACTCGCACTGGCTCTGGCAGGGTCGAGATGGTTGGCAGGCTGCCCGAGGACAATACCTCGGCGACGGCCTGTCCCTTTTCACCCAGCGAGCCAATGGCCTGCATCAAGTCTGCCTGGCGGTCAGCAATCATATTTGGAATGGTTGCCGCCAGGATGGCGCCCAGCCCGGCGGTGCCGGCGGTGCCGCCCAAGGTACGGAAGAAGTTGACCGAAGAGGATGCGACACCCAATTCCTTGATATCAACCGAGTTCTGTACGACCAGCACCATGTTCTGCATGACCAGGCCCATACCGGCGCCCAGGATAAACATGAACGAAGCGACCAGTGCGTAATTGGTGTTGTAGTGGATGGTTCCCAGCAGGAACAGGCCAACAACGATCAGCACCGAACCGACAACGACGAGGGACTTCCATTTGCCGGTACGCGAGATGATCGCGCCGCCGATGGTTGAGATAACCAGCAGGCCACCCATTAGCGGGAAGGTCATGAGGCCAGCCATGGTGGCTGAGGCGCCACGGGCCATAATCATGTACTGGCTGAGGAAGACCGAAGTACCAAACATCGAAACACCAACAGCCAGCGAAGCGATGACTGCGAAGGTGAAGGTGCGGTTCTTGAACAGTGACATGCTCAGCAGTGGCTCGGAGGACTTGATTTCAACCAGGATGAATGCGGCAAGTAGGACTACTGCGCCAACAACCATCATCAAGCTGGTCGTTGATGCCCATTCAAATTCGGAGCCGCCCAGCGACATCCAGATCAGCAGCAGCGAGACACCGCCGGAGAGCAACACGATGCCCCAGTAGTCAATCTTGACCTTGCGCTTAGCGATGGCCGGAAGGTGCAAGGTGCGCTGGATCAACAGGACGGCAGCAATTGCGAAGGGCAGTGCGATGAAGAAGTTCCAACGCCAGTTGATGGTGTCGGTGACGAACCCACCGATCAATGGTCCGCCCACGGTGCCGATGGCCATGACCGCACCGAAGAGGCCCATGTACTTGCCGCGTTCGCGTGGTGAGAGGAAGTCGGCCATAACGATCTGCGCCAGGGCGCCAACGCCACCGCCGGCTAGACCCTGGATGACGCGCATGGCGATCAGGAAGCTGGTGGTCTGCGAGAAACCGGCTGCGGCAGAGGCTAAAACGAAGATCGCCAGCGAGATCTGCAGCAGCAGCTTGCGGTTGCCGAGGTCGGCGAGTTTGCCCCAGATTGGGGTCGAAATGGTGGTTGCCAGTAGGGTTGCGGTAACTACCCAGGTGTAGGAAGTCTGGCTGCCGTTCAAATCGGAAACGATCACTGGCAACGAACTGGATACTACGGTGTTGGCCAAGATTGAGACGAACATGCCCATGAGGATGCCGGTGAGGGCGGTGAGGATTTCACGGTGCGTCATCTTGGGCTTGGCGACCGGTGCGGTTGCGGTCATGGAAGCTCCAAAAATTTTAGGGTCAGGTCATAAAGCCTGATTGGTTGATTGATGTCAACTATACGAGGATAGTTGACGATTATCAACTAAGGTGTTTCATCGCACACCGATGTATTAAAAAGCGAACCCCGCACCTGCCCAGATGAGGCAAATGCGAGGTTCGCTAGGAAAATTCTTTATCGGCTGCGGTGGTTGTCCATCTCAGGTACTACCGGGTGCGATGGGCGATCGGTGTCATCCTTAGGGGATTTTGATGGATCAATGGCCCTGAAGAGTTTGGGCTCAGCAGCTGGAACTTTATTCTCAGAGCTGTTCGCAGTCTCTGGCGACTGAGCCTCTTGCGGCGCGGGTGCTGGACGTCGCGCGTTCGAGGCGCTGGACCCGGCGGTGCGTCGGCCTTCAAAGGCGCGTGCCAGCGTGACTTCATCGGCGTATTCCAGATCGCCACCCACCGGTAGGCCCGAGGCCAAGCGGGTGATTCGAATGCCCAAGGGTGCCAGCGCACGTACCAGGTACACGGCGGTGGCTTCGCCCTCAAGGTTAGGGTCGGTCGCCAGGATTAATTCGGTGATGGATTCATCGGCAAGGCGCGTGACCAATTCGCGAATGTGCAGCTGCTCCGGGCCGATGCCGGCCAACGGATTGATGGAGCCACCGAGCACATGGTACTTGCCGCCGAAGGCGCGGGTGCGCTCAATGGCCATCACGTCCTTGGATTCCTCAACAATGCAGATCTTGGTTCCGTCACGACGTTCATCGCGGCAGATGGCGCAGATCTCCTGCTCCGAGATATTGAAGCAGATCTCGCAGAACTTGACCTTTTCCTTGACCAGCTGGATCGATGCGGCCAGCCGCGTCATATCCTCGGGGTCGGCATCAAGAATGTGAAAAGCAATGCGCTGAGCCGACTTTGGGCCGATGCCAGGCAAGCGACCGAGCTCGTCGATCAGTTCCTGTACAGCACCTTCGTACACGTGCGCCTTCTTTCTGCTTTGCTGGGAATCTGTGGAATTCTTCCGTGTTACACCCTAGTGTCTCACCCCGACAACATGCCGTGGTTTCCGCTACAGGCTGCGCTTGATCTCCACAACATTCCCGTTGACATCCCGTTGTTCGATGACCATGCCACCGAGCAGCCGTTCCACTGCGGGAACACCGATCAGTGCCGAATCTTCTACCTCGATATCATCGTCGCTGGGGACGAACTCCTCGGGTTCCTGATTCTGCGCAGTAGTGGACGCCGTGGATGGGCCACCCCACCCACCGGCGGACTGCGTTGGTGCCGGTGCACTAGGGGAGCTCTTGGCCTGGTTCATCAGTTGCTGATAGCGGCTCATGCGCTGACCTGCCACTGGTGCTGCCGGCTCGCTAGTAGTGGGCGGCTCCTGTTGCGGTGCACCCCAACCCGGTGCGGTTTCTGGAGCTGGCGCAGGCCTACTCGGAGCCTCAGCCGGAGCCTTAACCTCAGTGGAGGTCTGAGCCCGCGGTTCCGATGGTACAGCGGGTGCGGGCGCAACAGAAGGTCGTGGCGCGATCGGTTCCTGAACCTGCGGTACAGGTTCCTCGCTTTCGCGCACGGCCAAGTTCTGGAACGTGTCCGTAGTGCTCTGCGGGTGCAGCGGAGTGTTCGAGACCGGACGAGGGATATTCGGCGTGCCCACTTCAGCCTGACGGGCGCTGAGCCCAGCAGTCATTCGAGGCCTCGGAGCAACGGGTGGGCCACCAAAACTGCGTGGTGCGCTAGGTCGTTGTGGCTCCGGAACATCAGCTGACTGTGCTGGTTGTGGGGCTACCGCACGAGGCTGGGCAGACTCGGGCTGAGGCTCGGGACCACGCTGAGCCACCGGTTCCGGCGAATAGTACGGATCATCCGGGAAGGGAGGTTCGTCCATGAACGGATCGTCGTAGGGCGGTGGTACATCGTCATAGGAACTGACGTAGCCGTCGGTGGCTCCTGTCTTCGGCATGGCCGGTAACGGCGCCACGGGCGAAGCAGGCGAAGTCGATGCGTTGGCGGCAGGCGCTGGTGCGGCGGCCTGGGCGCGCGCGGCAGCACGCGCAGCTACCCCAGCAGAAGTCGCAGCCTTAGTGAACTTGGTTGGTGCTGGGGTTTGCGCCGGGAGTGGCCGGCGCTCACCTTTTGGGGAACCACCGCCAGCCTGGTTGGAACCGCCTTCGGTGAGTACTACTTCTATCGGGGATCCGGCGAATTGCGAAACGACCCCGGTCAGGGTGTTCATCAAATCCGGTCGGTTGCGCAGGTTCACGATTGGACCGGTGTTGCTAAATGCCAACGTGAGCGTGCGGCCATCAAAACCAGCGACAGTACCGTAGGTAGCCACCATGGAATGCAGCACCCTGGAGCTTCCCTGCAGCTGCTGCAGGATCATTGGCCAGGCCTGCTGGAACTTCTGTACAGGGGAACCGGCGCCAGGCTGCTGTGCTTGCTGTTGAGCCGGTTGAGCCGGTTGAGCCTGTTGTTGTTGCTGTGCTTGTTCGCGGGCAGCGCGTTCTTGCGCTTCGCGTTCAGCCTGTTCACGCTGAGCTTGCTCACGGGCGGCACGTTCCTGGGCTTCTCGTTGAGCCTGCTCTTGCTGAGCCTGTTGCTCAGCAAGACGCTGCGCATCGAGCTCCGCTTGGTTAGGCTGCTGAGCCGAAGCTGGAGCGGGGGATTCGGCAGGTGCCTGCTGCTGAGGCGCAGGTGTTACCGGGTGCTCGGCGCGCGAGGCTGCAGCCTTACGAGCGAATTCGGCCATGGCCGGATTCTGTTTCACATCATCGATGGAGACGCCGGTGCCGAAGGACAGATCTTCACCGCTGGAAGGGTCCGGAACCAAACTAAATGGCGCAACACCTTCGGGTCGGGCTGCAGGAACACTTGGGCCCGGTTGCACTTCGGTGGTCACCGAGAAACTATCGTCCTTCGGGCCCCACGTTGCACCCCAGTCGGCCGCTTCGCCAGTGTTCAGCGAAGACTGTGCAGTTGGATCTAGAGGGGCATTGGGGTCGTCGTTGGCAGGTAGCTCTTGCTCCTCAGCGTCTGCCTGCTGCGCTTCCTGAATAGGTTCAGGTCGCTGTGCCTGAACAGGTGCGGGCTGAGCCTGCTGGACTGGCTGAGCCTGCTGGACTGGCTGTGCAGGCGGGGCTGGCTGTTCAACTGGCGCTTGTACTTCCGGGGTCGGCTCCTGGCTCGGAGCAGGCATGGCTACACCTTCACGGCGGGCCTTGGCGGCGGCCAGTGCTTCACGCACGGCGGCGGCACCCTGACGGGCAGCGCCAGGATTCGGAGGAGCGCCCAGCGAATCTGGTGAACCGACAGCCTCGTTGTCAGCGAGCGCTGGTAGATCTCCGCCAGTCATCGCATGACGTTCCAAGCGATCCAAGCGGGCGGCAAAGGAGGACACCGAATTCTCTGAACCCGGCAACATCAATCGGGCAGCCAGCAACTCCAAATGCAAACGAGGCGAAGTAGCGCCGGTCATCTCGCTCAGCGCCTTGTTGGTGACATCGGCCCACCGCGAAAGCTCGCCGGCGCCAACTAGGCCAGCCTGCAGGCGCAGGGCCTCCAACTGGTCGTCGGGAACGCCGCGAAGGATTTTCTCCAAGCCTTCAGGCATGGCCTTGGCAATGATCAGATCGCGGAAGCGCTCAAGAATATCTTCAACAAAGCGTCGTGGATCCAAGCCGGTCTGGATGATGCGGTCAATGGCGCCAAAGAGCCCTGCGCCATCAGCCTCATGAAGCGACAAGGTCACTTCGTCCAAGAGGGTTGAATGGGTGTAGCCCAGCAACGCAATGGCAGTTTCGTAATCTAGCGTTCCCTCACGGGCGCCAGCCATCAGCTGGTCAAGCACCGAGAGAGTATCGCGGACCGAACCGCCACCCGCGCGAATAACCAACGGAAGAACGCCCTCGGCGACCGCAACATTTTCGCGTTCGCACAAAACCTGCAGGTACGCCAACAATGCCTCAGGCGGAACCAGACGGAAGGGGTAGTGGTGGGTACGGGAACGAATGGTCCCGATAACCTTCTCGGGTTCCGTCGTTGCGAAGATGAACTTGATGTGCGCCGGTGGCTCTTCAACGATTTTCAGCAGGGCGTTAAAGCCTGCTGCGGTGACCATGTGGGCCTCATCGATGATGAAGATCTTGTAGCGGTCACGGGTCGGAGCGAAGGTGGCCCGCTCACGCAGATCACGGGCGTCGTCCACGCCACCGTGGCTGGCGGCGTCAATTTCGATAACATCCAGCGAGCCGGGGCCACCATTGGCCAGCTCAACACAGCTTGGGCAAGTGCCGCACGGCACCGGTGTTGGACCCTGTTCGCAGTTCAGACAACGTGCCAAGATGCGGGCGGAGGTTGTTTTACCGCAACCGCGTGGGCCGGAGAAGAGATACGCGTGATTAACGCGGTTTTTCTCCAGAGCTGTCATCAGGGGAGCAGTAACGTGATCCTGTCCGATGACGTCGGCAAACGTATCGGGACGATACCTGCGATATAGCGCTGTACTCACACCGGTTCCCTATCGGTTGCGTGATGCCGGGGGCATCAGCTGTTGGACGATATTTTCAGGTTCTACGATCCACGGTTCACGCGGCAAGTTCACCGGATCGAAAGCTTCTAAAGCTGCCAGCAAATTCGTGCTTGGCAAGCCCAATGACTCTAGCAAAATCGCCACAACATCGTCTGGATGCACCCCATGTTCGGTGATCTCTTCGAGTGTTACCGCGCCATCGCGCTTGGCCAAGCGTTGGCCCTTGTCATTCAATGCCAGCGGCACGTGGGCGTAGTGTGGAACGTCGTAGCCTAGGAGCGTTGCAAGATATCCCTGCCGTGGCGCGGACGAGAGCAAATCATCTCCACGCACCACTTGATCAATTCCGGACAGTGCGTCATCGACCACGACAGCCAAATTATAGGCAGGAGCACCGTCATTGCGGACAAGAACAAAATCATCCACGGTACCGGTGTAGTCGCCAGCCAGCTGGTCGTGAATCGTAAATTCGGCCACCTCAGAGCGTAGACGCAGGGCGGCGGGCCGGTCTTGCGCCTTGGCTTCTCGTTCGGCGAGGCTCAAGTTTCGGCACGTACCTGGATAAGCTCCGGGGGCTGCGTGTGGCGCGCTGGCCGCTTCAGAAATGTCCTTGCGGGAACAGAAGCAAGGGAACACAAGATCCCGTTTTTTAAGTTGTTCGACGGCTTCAAAATAAATTGGCAGGCGTTCAGATTGACGCAAAAGTGGACCATCGAATTGCAGCCCTAAGGCTTCCAGTTCAGCGATCTGGGTGGCTTCGGCACCAGAGCGAACTCGGTCGAGATCTTCAACACGCAACAAGAAATCTCGTTGCGTGGAACGGGCGAAAAGCCAAGCAAGGATTGCTGTGCGCAAATTGCCAAGGTGGAGTGGCCCTGACGGGCTAGGGGCGAAACGGCCAGCGCCCACGTGGACTCCATTCGGCTTGCGTGAAAAAGTAAAGACCCCTCATGCACCTGCCAGAGCCCATCTACCCTTGCTACCTTCCGGTCCTGGGGGAGTTCAACAGGATGACACCACACGAGGGGTCACCCAAAATACTACCCGAGGGTGGTGCTTGGATAAAAATCGGGGAGCGTGCGATTGCTCTCAGCCCGTGTCCTCATCTGTCGGTTCAAACCATCCCAGGACCTTGCGTACCCTCTCGTTGAGCTGAACTGTCGGAAGCATCGGTGTTTGCTCTTTTTCAAAGTCGAAATTTTGCACGTTGGTGACACTGCCCGGAAGTTCGATGCACACCACACCATGCGGGGAACGCCAGTTCACTGACCCATCCGGTAGATAGGTGGCTTGCCAGCCCAGCGCGTGCTTGAACATTTGATGTCGCTTACACAGTAAGTGCGTGTTGGACCTAGTCGTGTGTCCGCCGGTTGCCCACGCCTCAATGTGGTCAATTTCAGAAGTTTCCGCAGGTCGATTGCATCCGGGGAAACGACAACAGACATCTCGATTGCGCAAGAGGTCGCGCAGCGCCTTGGAAGGGCGGTATTTTTCGCGGCCAACATCGATGACGGCACCGGACCATGGATCGGTGAGTACCTTCATGAAGGACGGAGCGTCCCTGGCAATGCGCAAGGCTGTGCCGATAGGAATCGGTCCGTAGCCTTCTAAATCGGCTACAGCACGCTGGGGATCGGCCAGCATGTCTAGAGCAGGTATGGTCACCGCAACGCGCGCCTTCAGGGGAGTGCCAGCTCCGGCCGGCCAGCCGTCAATGAGCGCATCGCAGATGATATCCAGGCGTCTTTGTTGTTCGGTTCGTTCATCGTCGGGATCGTCGTGTTGTGAGGCATGCCAATTGACGGTGTTGATAATACTGAGAGTGTTTTCGGCAGGCATGAACAGCTGGACCACCGACATCCCGTTCGGTTCGTTCCAGTAGGTGACCTTGCGGTCTTCAGCACTTTTCTTATGACGTTCTTCAATTGGGCGAGGATGAAGGCGCTCGTGAATCTTGCGAGCTCTGTGCGCAACAGAAGCATCCGAAGCGGTCCTAGCGATAGGCAACAGCGTGTGCTGCATATGCCGCACATCTTCCGGTTCAAGATCTTGGGACTGTTTGACGATTTCATGGGCCGTTTTGGTGGTGATCTCTCCGCGGCTCAGTTCTTCAAGGGTTTCGGGGCAAAGATGTCGTAGACCCTCTGCGATAAATAAGCGGTCCCGTGCATTCGCTTCAGAAGTTCGCAACGCAATAGTGGCTTCGGCGACAAATGAGGAACGAATGACTGTTTCTTCGGACGGGTTGATGGAATAGTACCGAGACGATTGTTCTTGAAGCCCATCTAATGGCGATTCAATCAGTGGTTCTTGAGATCCACGATCTGAGGCCTCTTTCACCGCATGCTCATATGAGTCAGCTAAGACCGCTACTTCCGCCGCGTCTAACATGCTCCGCATTCGCGACATGAGTTTGAGAGTTTCCAGTCCTTGGCTTGTTGTCAGTGCCGGCGGCAGGTCGTAGAGTTGGCGCGCTGTGGCAGCGATTTGCGCGAAAAGATTGTCTTGATCCAGATTTGCGGCCCAAAGCCCGAAATCTCCCGGCGTTGTACGTTGCCCAGGAGGGGCGATATGCAGACGCCGAGGATCATCGCTGCTGTGAAATACCTCTCTTTTGCTCATAATTAGCAGTATCTGCGCTTCTGTGCCGGGTTGAAGGGAAGAATGACGGAGTGGGTATAACCTCTAAAATCACCGAGATTTAGGGCAAAATGGAGTTGGTAAAGAGGTGGGAAACGGCAAGAGAAGTCTCGATTCGTTATTGAGCGAGAATTTAGATATGCTGGATCCTGCTCCACGGAGCAAAATGAGGAGGATTCGCCTAGCGGCCTATGGCGCACGCCTGGAACGCGTGTTGGGTTAACGCCCTCAGGGGTTCAAATCCCCTATCCTCCGCCAATTTTAATGTCCTGGTTCTTCATGAAAATGATGAACCAGGACATTATTTTTTTGCCTTCTGACATCGAGGGATTATTTGCCGGTATGATCCGAACCAACTGACGATTAAACTTTTGACGAGGCGAAATCATGGCAAGTGTACTGAGCGAGATTTCGGTGGACTGCACGAATCCAATGCTCCTTGCTCGTTTCTGGTGCGAAGTGCTGGACTACGAGATACGAGACGAAGAAGTCGGATTAGTGTCCATCGGCGCTCCCGGTGGGAATATCGGAGCCATCGTATTGACCTTTGCTCAGGTTCCCGAACCGAAATCGATCAAGAACCGGTTGCATCTCGATGTGCGACCGTTGGGCACGGATCAGCAACAAGAAGTCGACCGTTTGCTGTCCCTTGGTGCTTCATACGCGGATGTTGGCCAGGATGAGGACGTGAGCTGGGTAGTGCTCGCTGATCCGGAAGGCAACGAGTTCTGCGTCCTTTCCGGCAATGGCTAGAGCCACAAGTAGCAAAAAAGACCTGCCGGCTTCAATCCGAAATTAATCTCGGACTGAAGCCAGCAGGTCTTCCTGATTATTCTCCCCGACAGGCGGGGAAGATAAATGAGCTAGGCGCTCTTCTTGGCCTTGACTACCTCTGGGTAGTGGATGGCTGCGGTCTGCGGGTGAGCGCGCAACCAGCCCTTTAGTACGTTGGCGCCGTAGGAAGCCAACATTGGGTTCTCTGGATCATCGGAGACGCCACGTGCATCGGCGGCCAATGCCTCAGGCAGTTGGACCTTGTCGATGACCGCGTCCAGACGTGGCGAGTAGAAGAATGGTACCGAGTAGCGATCAACGCCAGCAGGTGGAGCGATCACACGGTGGATGGTGGCCATCAGGTAGCCATCGGTCGCGACCTCCAGCATTTCGCCGAGGTTGACCACCAGTGCGCCCGGAGTCGGTGGAACTTCGATCCACTCTTCCTGACCGTATGGCTGAACCTGCAGGCCGCCAACTTGATCCTGCAACAGCAGAGTGACGAAGCCGTAGTCGGCGTGTAGGCCAACGCCCTGGTTGCCGGATTCAGGAACGACATCACCCGAGACGTAGTGAACTAGCTTGCCCATCCAAGAAGGCGTCTTGGCAAATGGTTCATCGAAGTGGTCCTCGGACAATCCCAGACCTACGGCAATGGCTGAAAGCAGCTCATGCCCGGTCTTGTTCATCAGCTCGGCCCACGCCATGGCGCGCTCTTCAAGCTGTGGGAAATCTTCTGGGAACTGGTTAGGCCCCTGCAGGTTCAAATAAGGCTTATCGGCTGGCACCACGGCGAGGGTGTCACGCTCGGGTCCGTAATCGATCTGTTCGCGGGCATCGGCCCGGCCGCGGGTGATCTCGGTGCCCATGCGGGTGTAACCGCGGAATTGTGCGCTATTGCGGTTATCAAGCTTAATTTTCTGCTCGACTGGCTTGTTGAAGAACTCGGCGATGGTATCGAGCAGTTCTTGGTCTTGACCGTCTTGGGAGCTGTAGCCAACGATCTGGAAGAAACCAACACGATGGGCCGCGTCACGAAGCGCGCTGACGAAATCTTCGTTGAAGCTGCCGTCAGCGTTGCGCGAGGTAGAAATGTCGAGGACTGGGATCTCGGTGACTACGTTTTTCATATCCCCAGAGTGCACCTTATGACGGGATTGTTACCAGCTTAAGTTACGCCCGGTTCCTCTAAGTTTCTCGCAATGTAACAATCCTTGCGGAGAACTGGATTGAGGTTCATAATTCGGGTTTCCACCGGAGACCAGTGCTCTGAGTCATCAGCTGCAGGCAACCAATTCCACCGACGCAAGTGCGTCTATCTCGGCGCATGTACAGCATACGACGCAGTACGTTGGGTCGCGCAAGGATTACGCGTAGTGGGATCTTTTTGACTCGCCAGAATGCTGAGCGACATCCGGTAACGGCCCTGGCTCTAGCGATTGCTACTCGGGGGTTGCTGCGACTGCTGGCTTCGCGTACTAAAGAGGCCCCGCCGCTAGGGCATATACAAGCGTGTACTGGCCGTGCAACAGGCAATTCCAGCGATCTGACCACCCGGAGCTTATGCTTAAAAGGTGATATTTCGAGCAGTAGGTGACGGTCGTCCATACCCGGAACACGGGTTGGTCTCCTCCCGCGACTGGAGCGAGATACCACCACAGCAAGTGAAACTAGATCAACTGGTTACCACCAAATCCACGCTGGACCTTGAGGCGCTGCTCTCGGAAGATTCCACGTTTTACGGTGACCTTTTTCCGCACGTCGTTCGTTATGGCGGAGTTCTATATCTTGAAGATGGTGTGCACCGTGCGTTACGTTCCGCGCTTCATCATCGCTCCGTAATACACGCGAGGATATTGGATTTGAGCGACGATTCGATAAGCTAACTGCCACGAGGATGACGAGGTAGTTCTCCTCAGCTATTCGTAGTCGCAGGCGACCCTGAACTAGGTGGGATGATGCGTGAAAGCGAGGACCCGGCCGAATGGCACGGGGCGCATATTGTTGATGAGCAGGACCTGAGCTTCAGCTCGGACCTAAATGCTAAGAAGCACGCGCGTAGAAGGCAGAACGCGGTATTTCTTGTGATGGCAGTTCTTGTCACCGCCGTAACAGTGGGCGCATTGCTTATTGCTACCGGAAATTGGAAACCCGGGGCAGAAGCTACCACCGCGGAGAGCGCAGAGCCGTCTCCGACAAAAATTGAAAACGCCAAGTGCCCTGAAGTGAATTTCTCCTACCAAGATTCGCAGAGCTTCAGAATCCGCGTGCTTAACACTACGGATATTGCCGGGCTCGCCGGAGATACCGCAAAGTCCTTGGAAGAACGCGGTTTTAAGATCTCGTCGCTGACCTCCGGATGGAATTCACTGTCGGGAACTGTCGGCGCTGTCATTGCCGGACCTGACGGTTACGCACAGGCATTCACGGTCCAACGTCAGGTGCCCGGGGCAGTCTTTATCTTTGACCCAAAAAAATGGGGAACAACGGTGGACCTAGCCGTCGGTGAAAAATTTGAGGGCCTGCAAAAGGACCGCAAGTTGGATACCTCCGCCGGCAAGCTGGTGTGCGCGCCGGCGGAGTAGCCTGTCTGAATTTTAGGACCTATGGGGTCTTCACGTTTTCTGCGTAGACCTGGGTTAGCGCATTGGAGAAAACCTCGGCCGGCTGGGCCCCGGAAATCCCGTATTTTCCGTCAAGGACGAAGAACGGAACGCCGCTGATTCCGATCTGCTGAGCCTGCGAGATATCTGCGTTGACTTCCTCCGTGTAAGCTCCAGCTTCAAGCTGTGCGCCCAGCTCCTGAGCATCAAGGCCCAAGGATCCGGCCAGTTCCAGCAACGTCTGGACGTCGCCAGTATCCAGCCCCTGTTCAAAGTGAGCTGAGAGCAGCTGCTCCTTCATCTCATTGCCGGCTCCGTGCTGCTTTGCGTATTCCAAAACGCGCAGGGCGGTAAAGGAGTTGGCCACCTTGAGATTATCGAAGTCGTACTTCAATCCTTCCTCAGCTGCCTGCGCGGTGACGTGCTGCAACATCTGCTGGACCTGTGCCTGATCCAGACCCTTCATCTTCGACAGGTACTCAGCTTCGCTTCCGTCGTAGTTATCAGGCAACGACGGATCTAGCTGATAGGCATGCCAGTAGACATCGACGTTTTGCGAGTATTCAAAAGCTTCAACACCCTGCTCAAAACGACGCTTGCCGATGAAACACCAAGGGCAGGCGATATCGGAGAAGATGTCGACGCGAAGACGCTTGGATTCAGAAGGCTGTTCGCCAATAATTTCACTCATACTTGAGCTAACAACTTTATGCGGGAATGCATTCCGCGCAATGGATGAACCCGACGCACGCCAATGACTGGAATAATCGGGAATAGGACAGAAAGTCCGAGAACGCGGAAGTACATGGGAAGCGGTGCACGTGGCAAAGAATCTTCGCTGGCGCGGAATCCTCTTTGCCGGAACCATCACCGCCATGGCCGGGTTCGTGGACGGTGTCGGATTTGTACACTTTGGCGGTTATTTCCTGTCGTTTATGTCAGGCAACTCCACGCGTTCCTCGGCCGCATTGATGACCGGGGATTTCACGGGATGGATCAACGCCATGTCCTTGGTGGCCAGCTTTGTCGCCGGCGTGGTGATCGCGACTTTGATGACTTCGCCTTTGGCCGCGTTGCGCAGGCCGGTAGCCATGTATTTCAGCGCTGCCTTGCTCTTGGCAGCTGCTGCCACCGGAACCGTTCAGCCACGCGCCACAGCGCTCTTATTGGCCGCCGCCATGGGTGTGGTCAATGTGTCCTATACGCGTTCTGGCGAAGTTTCCTTGGGTCTGACCTATATGACCGGCACCTTGGTCAAACTTGGCCAAGCGCTCGGCGGAGCAATTCTCGCAGTGCTTACCGGTTCCAACCGGGGAACCGGCCGGTTGCTGTGGCTGCGCTACGCGGTGCTGTGGGCCATGATCACCGTAGGATCGCTCGGCGGCGTTTTCGCCTACCTGCACCTGGGATTGGGTAGCCTATGGATCGTGGGAGCAGCGATGCTCCTCTGGGCCACCCTGGCCTTGTTCCAGGAGCTGCGCGCGAAAGGCGAGCTGCCCGCAGACGCAACCAGCAGTACGCACCGGGAACGCATCGAGTAGCTATTTGCCTCCGGATGCAACAGCGGCGCCTGGCATCCCTTTCGGGAAGCCAAGCGCCGCTTGATCGTTGAGGGGATCAGCCCTGAACAGAGCCGCTGTCCTGCTTGATCGCAGCTGTTGGACGCACCAGCACCTTGTACAGCACACCCAGCAGTAGCAGCCAGACGATGCCGGTGTACAGGGCCACGCGGGTTTCAGCGCTCAGTGCCAAGAGCACCACAACAAAGGCCATGAAGATCAGAGCAGCCCATGCGGCGATGGTTCCGCCGGGCACCGCGTATTCGCGAGGCAGCGAGGCATCGCGGCCGGCTTTGGCTTCCTGTCGGCGCATGGCCAGGTAGGACGCCAGGATCATGATCCAGACCCACACCGTGGCGAAGGTCGCGATCGAGGCAATGATGGTGAAGAGCGCCTCTGGCAACAGGGCGTTGAGCACCACGCCGATCAGCAACACGATGGCCATGATGACCACGGTCATCCACGGCACGCCGTTGCGCGAGACTCGTCCGAAAGACTTCGGCGCGTGGCCAGCAACTGACATCGCATAGAGCATGCGTCCGGCGCCGAAGGTGTCAGCGTTAATCGCCGAAACCGCTGCGGTGATGACCACGGCGTTGAGCACATGGGCCGCCGCCGGCAGGCCGAGGCCATCAAAAATCTGCACAAATGGTGAAGCCGAGCCATCGATCTGACGCCAGTCAAAGAGCATCATGACCACAGCCAAGGACGCCACGTAGAACAATAGGATGCGCCATGGCACGGTGTTGATCGCCGCAGGAACGGAAGTTGATGGATCATCTGCTTCGCCCGCGGTAATGCCGATGGTTTCGATGCCGCCGAAGGCAAACATCACCACGGCGAAGGACAGCAGCAGGCCCATGAACCCGTTGGGGAACAGGGTTCCGGCGCTCATCAGCGTGGCAAGACCGGTGGCGGTCTCGGTGTCAGGGGCGTTGAAGCCGAAGATGATCAGGGCCACGCCGCCCACGATCATGGCAATAATCGCGGTGACCTTCACGATGGCCAGCCAGAATTCGGTTTCACCGAAAACCTTCACCTTCATCAGGTTGATCGAGGCGATCAGCAGCACCACGACCAGCACCCAGATCCACTGCGGCACTTGCGGGAACCAGAAGCCCATATAAATGCCGAAGGCCGTGACATCAGCGATGGCCACAATGGCCATTTCAAAGCTGAAGGTCCAGCCGGTGACAAAGCCGGCAAAGTTGCCCAGGTAGCGTGACGCGTAATGCGCAAAGGATCCGGAGACCGGATGTTTCACGGCCATCTCACCCATGGCGCGCATGACGATGAAGACGGCTGCGCCGCCGATCATGTACGCAAAGAGGACTGCTGGTCCGGCGGCCTGGATTGCGGAGGAAGAGCCATAGAACAGGCCCGTTCCGATCGCTGAACCCAGGGCCATGAAGCGGATGTGGCGGGCCGTGAGCCCGCGGGCGAGTGAGGCCTTGATATCGGTCACGATAGTATTGCTCGGATCCTTTTCGGGTGTATTCGTTTTTAGGCCTCAAACCGTCAAAAATCAGGGATCAGCCCAGAAAATCCTATGTTCTCTCGGGGCTTGGATGCACCGAACGTGGCACAGATCTACCGTGAGCTTAACCACCAGCGGTTGCTGGTGGGCACCTGCCAGGTGGGAGAATGGGCTCATGAAACTAGGATTCGTCCGCCACGGACAGACGCAATGGAACCTCGAAGGCCGACTGCAAGGCTCCAGCGATATTCCGTTGAATGACACCGGCCGGGCCCAGGCTCGCGACGCCGTCGAGGTACTCGGCGCCGGTGGGTGGGATGCCATCGTCTCCTCCCCGCTCTCCCGCGCCCGCGAGACCGCGCAGATCATCGCCGACGGCCTGGGCATGGAACTCGGCCCTAGCTATGACCTGCTCATCGAGCGCGACTACGCCCAAGGTGAGGGCATGGTTGAAGCCGAAGCGCTGGCGCAGTGGCCGGACAAGAACGGTGGCGGCATCGAACCACTGGACTCTGTGGTGGACCGCGGGCTGCGTGCCATCGAGCAGATTGCAGCGGACTATCCGGGCAAGAACGTCGCGATCATCTGCCACGGCACGATCATCCGCTACACCCTCTCGCACCTGGCAGGCTACAAGCTGGACACCATCCGCAACGGCTCAGTGGCCATTGTGGGCCGCGATCAGGCAGGGGCCTGGCAGTTGGAACTGGTCAACGACGAAGTTCCCGACAAGCTGGTCCACTAGTCTTCAAGGACACCGCTGCCCTCGGGCAGCACCGCGCGGATGCAGGTAGTCAGCTGCGAATCGCGCTGCCGGGTTTTTAGCGCCGCCAACCAGGAGCCCAGCGAACGATAGGCCTTGGCCCGCACCGTCGGGGCGGACAGGAAGATATCGTGCAGCGCTCCGGGTAAGCGCACCACATGCAATTCGCGTCCCAGATCCAGGCTGCGCTGTGCCACCACTTGTACGTTCAGGGCCACGTCAGCGCGGGTGGCGGTGTCATGCCAGCGCGGCAACAGGTAGTCCTCGGCCGAGAGCATCACCAGGGTGGGCATCTGCAGGTCCAGCCCCTTCTTCACCTTCGCCTGCGCGCCGAACACCGCGCCGATGAAGCCGGCGGTGAGCTTAAAACCATTCACCGGTCGCCAGCCCAGGTCGTAGTCCCATTCGCCAGCGAACTGGTTGGATACGGTGCGCGTGTAGAACCCCGGATCCACGGTGGGCAGGTAGCGATGCGGGTTGCGTGCGCTGGCTGCCTGAATGATGCGCGCCAGCGCGGTGCGTCCGATTTCGCTGGCCTGGAATTCGAGCCACGGGCTGTTTAGCGCCAGCGCATCGACCTTTTTGGGGTTGGCCGCCGCATACATGGATGCGCTGAGTCCGCCGGTGGAGTGGGCGAGCATGACGAACCGGGTCCCCGGGTGGGCGCTGGAAATAATCCGGTGCGCCGCATCAAATTCCTCGAAGTACTCCTGCAAATCGGTGGTGAACCCTGGGCTAGTGCCCGCAGCCTGGCCACTGGCTTTATCCAGTGGCAGATTGCGTCCGTAATGGCGCAGGTCCAGCGCGTAGAAGTCAGCGCCGGCCTCGCTGAGGAACTCGGCGAGCTCTTTCTGGAAGAAGTAGTCCGACCAGCCGTGCACATAGAGCACCGCAATGCCGCGCAGCGGTGGTGGCAGGCGCAGCTTTTTGCGCGGGCGATGGCGCACCAGGGTCGCGGTAGAACCATCGGCCATCGGCAGACGCCTCATAGAGAAGCCATCCCCGAGCAGGTCAGGCTCCCAGAGGTCTTCGGCGGGGCTCTTGAACTTCAATGCCATGGCTACAGCCTAGCCACCGCGCACAAAAAACGGCATCCACCCGCTGGACTGGTTACCAGCGGATGAATGCCGCTTCTCGTGGCCGATCTTTTGGACGACTGGTTTCAATCGGCCGGGTCTAGTTGGTGCCTAGCCTGCCATCTCAAGGGAGCGGGCTGGCGTATCCAGGTAGCGCAGGTAGGCGTTCTTGGTCAGGAAGGTCGGGAAGTCATCACGCAATGCGCAAGCTTCGAAGATCTCCAAAGCTTCCTCGAAGCGGTCTCCTTCGAAGCGCTCCATCCGATCCATGGTTTCCTCGGCCAAATCCTGCACCCAACGCCGGGTGATGATCTCACCCTCATCGGTGATGGCCGACTGGTGGATCCACTGCCACAGCTGGGACCGGGAGATCTCCGCGGTAGCAGCATCTTCCATCAGGTTGCGCAGGGCCACCGCGCCATTGCCGCGCAGCCAGGATTCAATGTAGCGGATACCGATCTCGATGTTGTCGCGGATACCGCGCTCGGTAATCTTGCCGGTGACGCTCTGAATATTGAGCAACGCCGTATCCGAAACCTCAACGTCTTCACGGGTGCGCTGCAATTGGTTCGGGTTTTCACCGAGTACCTCGTCGTAGACCTCGCGAGCCACCGATACCAGATCCGGGTGGGCTACCCAGGATCCGTCAAAGCCATCGGCAGCTTCGCGAGCCTTATCCTCGCGGACCTTGCCGAAAGCGATCTCGTTGATCGAAGCATCCTTGCGGTTGGGAACAAAAGCGCTCATACCGCCAATGGCCGAAGCGCCACGGCGGTGGCAAGCTCGAACCAGCTGCTCGGTGTAGGCCCGCATGAACGGTGCGGTCATGGTCACCGTGTCACGGTCCGGGAAGACAAAGCGCGGTCCGCGGGAACGAAAGTTCTTGATGATCGAGAAGATGTAGTCCCAGCGTCCTGCATTCAACCCCGAGGAGTGCTCACGCAGTTCGTAGAGGATCTCTTCCATCTCAAATGCGGCGGTGATAGTTTCGATCAGCACGGTGGCGCGAATGGTGCCGCGCTCGATCCCAAGCAAGTCCTGGGCCATGTTGAACACATCGTTCCACAACCGTGCTTCCAAGTGGTTCTCCAGCTTTGGCAGGTAGTAGTACGGGCCACGGCCGGCAGCCAGCAGACGCTTGGCGTTGTGGAAGAAGTGCAATCCGAAGTCCACCAGTGCGCCTGAGATCGGGGTGCCTGCCACCAGCAGGTGCTTTTCCGGCAGATGCCAGCCGCGGGGGCGAACCACGATGGTCGGCAGCTCGCTGAGCTCATAGCTGTTCAGCTTGTATTCACGGCCATCAGGTGCGGTGAAATCCAATTCCTGGTCCAGGATGCGGATCAGGTTCACCTGGTTCTTGATCACGTTCTGCCAGGTCGGCGACGAAGCGTCTTCCATGTCAGCCAGCCACACCTTGGCACCGGAGTTCAGTGCGTTGATGGCCATCTTGCGTTCGATCGGGCCGGTGATTTCCACACGGCGATCTTCCAGCCCCGGGGCGATGGGGGCAACCTGCCATGAATCATCTTCGCGAATGGAGCGAGTCTCTTCCAGGAACTTCGGGTCACGGCCGTTGGCAATACGCGCCCGATTGACCTGGCGACGCTGCATTAGTTCGGCACGGCGGGTTTCAAAAGCGCTGTGCAAGGTGGACAGGAAGTCCAGTGCGTCGCTGGTCAGGATCTGTTCCTGGTAGCGAACCGGGGTAGCGGTGATGGTGATGTTGTTCAAGGTGATCGGGGAGTTCATGGCAGTGTCCTTAAAAGATTAAAAATGGTGGTGGTGCTAGCCGGCGTCCTTGCCGGCTAGCACCATCGACCCATCAGGGTCTAATGGAATTGGCCTTCTTCGGTGGATCCCACCAGGGCCAGGGTGGAGGCGTTCGGGTTCAGCGCCGTGGAGATCGCGTCGAAGTAGCCGGTGCCGACTTCGCGCTGGTGCTTGGTGGCGGTGTATCCCGCGGCCTCGGAAGCGAATTCGCGTTCCTGCAGCTCGACGTAGGCGCTCATCCCGTCCTTGGCGTAGCCGGTGGCCAGATCGAACATCGAGTGGTTCAAGGCGTGGAAGCCAGCCAGGGTGATGAACTGGAAGCTGAAGCCCATGGCACCGAGTTCGCGCTGGAACTTGGCGATGGTGGCATCGTCCAGGTACTTCTTCCAGTTGAAGGATGGCGAGCAGTTGTAGGAGAGCATCTGATCCGGGAAGTCCTTCTTGACCGCTTCGGCGAACTTGCGGGCCAGCTCCAGGTCAGGAGTTCCGGTCTCCATCCAGATCAGATCAGAATACGGTGCGTAGGCCTTGGCTCGGGCGATGCATGGTTCGATGCCGTTGGTGACCTTGTAGAAGCCTTCCGCAGTGCGCTCGCCGGTGATGAACTGCTGATCACGTTCATCAACGTCCGAGGTGATCAGGGTTGCTGCTTCTGCGTCGGTGCGGGCGATGACCACCGAGGGTGTGCCAGCCACGTCGGCGGCCAGGCGGGCCGCGTTCAGGGTGCGGATATGTTGTTGAGTTGGAATCAGCACCTTGCCGCCGAGGTGGCCGCACTTCTTTTCGCTGGCCAGCTGGTCTTCCCAGTGAACGCCTGAGGCGCCGGCCGCAATCATGGATTTCATCAGCTCGTACGCGTTCAGCGGGCCACCGAAGCCGGCTTCTGCGTCAGCGACGATGGGGACCATCCAGTCTTCAACGCTCTGGATGCCTTCGGAGAATTCGATCTGGTCGGCACGCTGTAGTGCGTTGTTGATGCGGCGGACGACCTGGGGGACCGAGTTAGCTGGGTAGAGCGACTGGTCCGGGTAGGTCTGGCCCGAAAGGTTGGCATCTGCTGCCACCTGCCAGCCCGAGAGATAGATGGCTCGAAGGCCGGCCTTGACCTGCTGTACTGCCTGGTTACCAGTCAAGGCACCCAGTGCGTTGGTGTAGCCGCCGGTTGGGGTTTCTTCGGTCAGCTGCTTCCACAGCTTCTGCGAACCACGCTTGGCCAGGGTATGTTCTTCTTGAACTCGTCCCTGCAGCTTTACAACATCAGCGGCAGTGTAATCACGAGTGACCCCGCTCCAGCGAGGATTGTTTTCCCAGTCAGTCTCGATAGCTGCGATGCGGTTGCCGATCGAGGTTTCGTTGGTGTTCTCGGTAGTCATTGCCTTGGCTCCTTCGCGCAAGTTCCGGGTTCATGTTGATCGTTAGGTGATCTTGTGAACTTCTTCGTGAGAACTACTTTTCCTCAAGCGCAAGGGTTGAAATAGAGGTTTTCAAGATTAAGATCTTCACTTCTTCTCAAAAGTGAAAGATTTTTAGTTCTTGGCGTGATTGTGAGCCAAGACGCAGAAAATCGACCATGCTGAGTCGAATGGCCGAAAAGAATTGTGAAAATTAAGATTGTTTCACGTGGTTGCGCGTGAGCATCCGCGATCGAAGGCTCAGATAGGTCAGCGCGTAGCCCCTATTTGATATGGGAATGAGTCGACGAATAGCAAAAAGTGGCTACGGCAGGCTGCGACGTTAAGCGCCAAAAACATGAAGTGCTACTGGGCGTGATTTTTGAACGCCGCAAGCTGATGGATGCACGGAAAAGGGAGCTTCAGCTTCAGAGGTAGCGCGCGAAGTAGAAAATGGCGCGAAAATTCTTCGCTTCTTACTTTTGATCGACCAACAGGGGTCCGCGCCGCGGGGTAACTAAGCTAAGTCGAAGGAAACTACTGCCATGACACCACGGCCGGAAATGCGTGGCTCCTGGGCGTCTGAACCAGCGACGGTATCGCGCAGGTTCACAGACTGCTGTCCTTCGCCGAGGAGCAACGAGGCTGATCCTTGAAGCAGAATGCCGAGCTGACCATCAAAGAGGTACTGCTCGCGCTTCTTCGACAGCTCAACAATTCGCACCGTGGGGCGAACCTTCTGCGGATCCGCGGCCACATACACCGTGAGCAATTCTTCGGTGGGCTGGCTGGCCTCGACCGGGGCGTTGGTGGTGAACTTCAGTGGGCGCAATGGCTCCAGTCCGTGCTGCTCGCCGTCCACCGTGAGCTCGACAAAGTCGCCGGCAACCAGGGTGATGACCTGGGCTGGGAGTGCCGAGGAGAAGGAGGCTTCATGCTCTATTGAGCGAATGGAAACCTGCCAGGTGGACTCGGCTTCGGAGCTGCGCTGCAGGGTCCCGTTCTCGGACAAAGTGCCGGCCGCGATGAGTCTGACCTGCCCCAATTCCCATTGCTTCTTGGCGCTCTTGGACAGCTCAAGAATGGATTCCGGTGCAAAAGTAGCCTGTGCTTCGCTCATGATTCGAGTCTACTTGCCGACGATCATGCGTAGCTGATCCACCAGTTGTGTCGGGGGCACAGATGCGTCAAGCACCAACCAACCATGCAGCTTCGCTAGGCGAAGGTATTCGATTCGGGCTGCCTGCAGATACTCCAGGGATTCTTCATCTTCGGCTCTTGCCTTGATGCGTTGAAAAGCAAGGTCAGGGTCAATGTCTAGGAGTATGACAGTTGCGTTTTCGGTGCTTTGACGCGCAAGCCATGGCAGGAGCGCACCTGACTTGTGGCCACGGACATGGCGCAGAACTAATTGGCAGTACAGGTGGCGATCCATCACTGTGAGCCCCGGAGCCTGTGCAGCGGTGAAAGAGTTTCGGGTGACATTAACGAGCCGGAGGGTCGTCTCGATCTGTTCTTGAATAAGGCGCGGAATGTGGATTCCGGTGTTCTGCGAGAAGTTGTTGAGCCATTGACGACCCGCGGCATTGGCAAGGCGGCGTGCTGGGATCTGATCATTGTTCAATTCTTGTACCAAGGTGGCGATGGTGGTACTTTTTCCTGCTCCATCGATACCCATGACCACGAAGGTCCTCGGTGGGTCGTGGGCAGAGTTTTTCGCGGAGAGAACTTTTTCTGCAATGACTGTCATAACGCTCCTCGGCGTTGGCTTCTTGCCTACTTCAACGATCGGAAGCACTGCATGATTCCGCTGGTGTGCTGTGCATTCGGTGTGAGTAGCTCAGCCTTGGGGCATTAGGAAGAACTGAAAATATTTCTATAGCTAACTGCATCAATGCCACAGAAAAGCATCTTCTTCGGGCTGTATCTGGAAAAGTTGTGCGTTCTTCACTTAGTCTGGATGTGTGACTGCAACCACATGGAACCGTGCAATGAAGCCGGAGAATGGTAATGGCTCCGGAGAGACTCCGGAGATGGATGCCATTGCCCTGGGGCGAAGGATTCGTTTCCTGCGCAAAAGTAAGCAGATGACTTTGGATGATATTTCGGCCGTGGTGGACACCGCGCCGAGCCAGCTTTCGCTGATTGAAAACGGCAAGCGTGAGCCAAAACTTTCTCTGCTCAAGGCATTGGCAGGCGCCTTCGGAGTCGGCGTTGATGACCTGCTGGGCACCGAGCCACCCTCACGCAGAGCGGCTCTGGAGATCGAGCTGGAGCGTGCCCAACGTGGCCCGCTCTACGAATCGTTGGGGCTGCCGACCGTACGCGTGGGCACCCGGCTTCCGATGGATGTGCTCGAATCCTTGGTGGGGTTGCAGCACGAACTCGAACGCCGTTTGAATGAGCAGGCAGCGACGCCTGAAGAAGCTCGTCGGGCCAATACCGCTTTGCGCCATGAGATGCGTCGTCGCAATAACTATTACAAAGAGATCGAGCAGGAAGCTTCCAAGGTTCTTTCTGCCGTCGGCCACGATTCTGGGCCGCTGTCTCATCACCGTGCCGCGGATATCGCTGAGCATCTTGGCTTCAGCCTGCGTTTCGTCGGGAACCTGCCGCATTCCACGCGTTCAGTGACTGATCTGAAAAATATGCGTATTTACCTGACGCAGGCCAATCGGACCGAACATGACCCGCGGTCGGTGTTGTTGCAGGCTTTGGGGCATCATGTGCTGGGACACAAGCCGCCGACTGATTACTCCGATTTCCTCTCACAGCGCGTAGCCACTAATTATTTTGCTGCTGCACTGATGATGCCGGAGAAGTCCACCGTTGAGTATTTGCGCCGTGCCAAAAACAACCGCGAGCTGGCCATCGAGGACCTGCGCGACGCGTTTGCGGTGTCCTATGAATCGGCAGCTCACCGCTTTACCAATCTCGCCACCGAGCACTTAGGCATGACCTGCCACTTCCAGAAAGTGCACGAGTCGGGCATTTTGCATAAGGCCTATGAAAATGACCGCGTGAATTTCCCTGCGGATCATACTGGCGCCATCGAGGGGCAGACGATCTGTCGGTATTGGACCAGTCGCGTCGTGTTTGAACAGATGGACAAGTTCCGTTCATTTGAGCAATATACCGATACCGTCAATGGCACTTACTGGTGCACGGCCCGCACCGAGCGGCACTCATCGGGACTGTATTCGCTGTCCATCGGGGTTCCTTTCGAGCACGTGAAATGGTTCCGTGGCCGCGACACCAAAGAGCGCTGCCAGTCCACTTGCCCGGATGAAAACTGCTGCCGTCGCCCGCCTGCGGACCTATCTGATCAGTGGTTTGGCAATGCGTGGCCGGCCACGCGCGCCAATACGCACCTGCTGGCGGCCATGCCGACCGGTGCCTTCCCCGGCGTAGATGAGACCGAGGTTTATAGCTTCTTGCAGCGCCAAGAGGCCTGAACCGGTGGAATTTTCGCAGATGTTCATGCCGGTGAGACGGGTTGAAGCCATTGACTCGGACGTCTTGGCTGAAAATCAGCATTGGCCTTTTGTTCTTCCTCCTGTGCGCCAGTTAATTCACGAAGGACTGGACCTAGGGCAAGTCACGGTCATTGTCGGTGAAAACGGCACGGGAAAATCGACTCTCGTTGAAGCAGTGGCTATGGCCTACGGAATGAATGCTGAGGGTGGTTCGACGGGCGCGATGAATTCGACGCGAACGAGCGAGTCAGAGTTGTGGCAACAACTCAAACTGCAACGTGGTGCGGCTGCTTCGCGCAAGGGATTTTTCTTGCGCGCCGAAACCATGCATAACTTCTACACCTATCTCGAAGAATCAAGATTTGAAACCAGGTTGCACGAGCGTAGCCACGGTGAGTCGTTCCTAGATCTCGTAGAGGAGAGAATTCCTTTTATTCAGGGACTGTGGATCTTAGACGAGCCAGAATCTGCGTTGTCGTTGGCTGGTTGCGCAAAGCTGATGAAACTTCTTCACACCATCGTTGACGGAGGATCACAATTGCTCATTTCGACTCATTCACCCATGCTGGCTGCATTTTCTGAAGCGCGGATCCTGGAGGTTGGATCGTGGGGACTGCGCGAAAAAGAATTTGAGCATCTGGAGCTTGTGCGGGAATGGCAAGATTTCTTTGAAGATCCCAGCGGCTATTGGCACCACGCCGCTCGTTAAGAAACGTGCTTGGAAATGAAACTAGCGGTCGCTTGGGACAGCCAAGCGCCGTCCTGAGCTACAGTCCTTTGCGAACGAGCTACCTTGAATGAATGATTTCCGCCTTCAAACCAGACCAGCTCAGTCAAGTCGTTTAGTTTCGCAACGACAGCTTCCATCTTCTCGGGATTGGCGAAGGGATCCTTGGTTCCTTCCAAAAACAACATTGGAATCGTCAGTGGGTAGAGATGCTCATCGCGAAGCTTGTCTTCCTTTTTTGGCGCGTGCAGGGGATATCCCACAAAGATCAAGGTCTTGGCTGGCATACCTTCGGCAACAGCCAACGAGGCCATGCGCCCACCAAAGGATTTGCCCGCCACGACGATCGGTAGCCCCTTGGCCAAATGAACCTCGGCCCACGCGTGGACCTGATGCCAGACCGCAATGGCGGTTGGCGCCTTGTCTGGGAACTTCTTGCCTGCGTCCATGTATGGAAAATTGAAACTTAGAACGCTGATCCCATGGTCTGCGATGGCTTGAGCGTAGCCAGTCATGAACTCATGATCCTTGCCAGCGCCAGAGCCGTGGGCTAGGAGCATGACGGCGCTAGCATTTTTTGTGGGCGTCCACAGGGCGCTGAGCTCAGAATCATTAAACGGAATCGACAGTTCTTGCGTCATGGATTCAAGCCTAATCGGTGAGCCAGGCGAACACGGAGCAGGTTAATTGAACCGTGCGAAGACTCTCACAGGGCCATGCGTAAAATCTGAACCTTCAGTCAGACCCATCGATTCATAAAATGCCCGTTGCCCCGGTTCGTCATCGGTAATGAGCACAAACTGGCGTAGGTGTTTGTATCGTTTTCGAATTGCCGAGAACAGTTCTTTCCCAGTTCCAGTTCTCTGGACGTGCGGGTGAACCAGGATGTCTTGGAGGTAGCAAATGGTCGCATCATCAGATATCGCGCGGGCCAATCCAATGAGCTGATGCTCATCTCCGTATGCGTAGACAAGGAAATCAGAGTTTGCGTGCGCTTTGACCAACACGTCAGGTTGATCGGTATAGGCGCTCCATCCGACCGAATCATAGAGAGCGATGAGCTGTTCATGGGAGGGAACTTTTGTCGTGGATATTTCCATTGCTCAATTGCTCCCAAAATGTTCGAGAATTTGGTTCAGACTAGCACGACAAGGCTGTTCTTTAGGCTGCTGTGCCTCGGCGTCTCCGCCGTTGTAAGGACGTGCCCTAACTTAGTTGGACTTATTCATACCCGGGTAGGAATCTTTTCTCGCTTTACCCTGAAATACTGAGCGGATGAATTTCCTCCCAAAGCCAGCCGCTCAGACGCCGCCGTCACCTCTCGAAGGATCGCGTTGAGATGGAAGAGATGACTGTCGAAAGCGACGAGATCCTCGAATCACAGGGCCATGAGATGAGCCGAAGGCAGCTCGCATGGGGTATCTCGCTTCTTGTTGTCGCAGTGATTTTTGGGATGGGCGCTGGCTGGTTGTGGGTGTGGTTAGAGCAGCTATGGCCATCTAGAATGGTTGTCTTTTTCATCTTGTCCGGCTGGCCGCTGGTTTTTTGCGGTCTGTTGATCAGTGGCCTTTCAGCCGCTACCGGGTTGCTGTGTCTTATTCCCACGATGATCAGTCGGGTCAGGAAGAGAGGCCCTCGTGTGCTTGTTCGAATTCTCACGCATCTGTGCGTTACTGCCGCTTCGCTGGTCTGGCTCTGCTTTTGGTTGCTCTCGGGGCTCAATGCATTCATGTCCGATTATCACAAGGTAACCGCAGATACTGGGGAGAGCGTTGTGGTTTCTAAGCCAGGTTTCGACCCTGCGAGTTTTTTTGTTTACACCCCAAAGTCTGCCTTCGTGTATGAAGAGATCCCCGGGATCAACGGTCAGGCGGGATCCGGGTATTTCGACCCTGATCATTGCGCTCTTGAAAGGCAGGGCGCTGACTTGATGCTTACCTGTGGAGTTGACGTGACGAGGTTTCCAAATCCGGACAACTGACGATCGGCTGGCATCCTCACCGCGTGCAAAAGGGGGCTTGATGCACCGAAGCAAAAGCTTCGGTGCATCAAGCCCCCTTGCGGCTACTTCGACCTAGTTATCGAAGAAGCTGGGTACCTGCTCGTTCTGTGCTGGCGGGGTTGGCGCATCAATCTTCTTGCGCACTACCAGCTTGTCTTCGGCGAAGTCCACCAAGACCGTGTCACCGGCAGCCAGTGAATCGTCGATCAGCAAATCGGCAATGGCATCCTGCACCTTGCGCTGTACCAATCGGCGCAGCGGTCGGGCGCCGAACTCTGGATCGTAGCCCTCGGAGGCTAGCCAGTTCACAGCGGACTCGCTGACTTCCAGATCCAGTTCCTGGTCTGCCAAGTGTTTTTCGGTATCGGCGATGACCAGCTTGACGATTTGGCCAATCTCCGCCTGCGAAAGCTTGGAGAACAGCAAAACCTCATCCAGGCGGTTCAGGAACTCGGGGCGCATGAATTCGCGCACCTTGCTCATCACCTTGGCGCGGATCTCGCCGGCCTCGCTGGCAGCCTTGGCCGAGGTGAAGCCGAAGTTTCCGGCCTTGTTGGCCAAGTACTCGCCACCTAGGTTGCTGGTCATCAGGATCAGCGTGTTCGAGAAGTCCACGGTGCGTCCGGCCGAGTCGGTCAACCGGCCATCATCAAGAACCTGCAAAAGCACGTTGAACACGTCAGGGTGGGCCTTTTCGATCTCGTCGAGCAGGATCACCGAGTACGGGTTGCGGCGGACCTTCTCGGTCAGCTGGCCCGGCTCGTCATGGCCGATGTAGCCCGGAGGGGCACCGATTAGACGGGCAACGGTATGCTTCTCGCCGTATTCGCTCATGTCTACGCGCACCAGTGAATCCGCCGAACCGAACAGGTTGGTCGCCAGTGCCTTGGCCAGTTCGGTCTTGCCGACACCGGTAGGACCCAAGAAGAGGAACGAACCAATCGGGCGCCCGGCAGGGGAGAGGCCGGTGCGGTTGCGTCGAACCGCGCGGGCCACAGCGGACACTGCATCCTTCTGGCCGATCACCGAAGCGTGCAAGGACTCTTCCAGTGAAGCCAACCGCGACTTGTCATCGCCGGTGATCCGGGAAGTCGGGATGCCGGTGGAGCGGGAGATGACCTCAGAGATCTGAGCCTCATCCACCACGCGGGTGATTCCGGCGTCTCCGGCTTCCTCGGCAGCGGTGATCCGGGCGGTCAGCTCGGCGATGTGGTCGCGCCAGGCGCTGGCGTCCTCGAAGCGTTCCTCGCCAATGGCCCGGGACTTCTCGCGTTCGCCTTCCACCAGATCGGCGCGCAGCGACTGCACATCCTCGGTATCGCCGGCGGCGATGGAGCGTCGGGCCCCTGCGATATCGATCAGGTCGATGGCCTTATCGGGCAACTGACGGTCGGTGAGATAGCGGGCCGAAAGGGCTACCGCAGCCTTGAGCGCTGCCGGGGTGTACTGCACCTGGTGGTGGTCCTCGTAGGATTCACGCAGTCCTTCCAAGATGGCCAAACTGACTTCCTGCGATGGCTCATCAACCGTGACCTTGCCGAATCGGCGAGCCAAAGCACTGTCCTTCTCCACCTTGCGGAACTCATCCAGCGTGGTGGCACCGATCAGGTGCAACTCGCCGCGAGCCAGGCGCGGCTTGAGGATGTTAGCCGCATCCATATTTCCGGATTCACCGGATCCTGCGCCAACCAATAGGTGCATCTCGTCGATGAACACCAATACCTGGCCCTCGGCATCGGCGATTTCTTCGAGTAAGCCGGTCAGGCGCTGTTCGAAGTCGCCGCGGTAGCGGGTGCCGGCCAGCATGCCGGGCAGGTCGATGGAGATCAGTCGGGTGCCGCGGATCTGTTCGGGAACCTGGTCATCAACGATGGCCCGTGCCAGTCCTTCGGCGATCGCGGTTTTACCCACGCCGGCCTCGCCGATCAGCACCGGGTTGTTCTTGGTGCGTCGGGCCAGGATCTCAACTACCTGATCAAGTTCGTCGTCACGTCCGATGACCGGATCGATCTGTCCGTCAGCGGCCAGCGCCGTCAGGTCAGTTCCGTAGCGTTCGAGCATGGAGACGTCGGACTCGTCCTGCCCCTGGTCCTGGCCGCCATTTTGGGCGCGCTGAGCCTGTTCCATAGCTGCCTGCTGCAGCGACTGGCCGGTAATTCCGTGCTGTGCCAGCAGGTGGCTGACGGGGGATTCCGGGTTGAAAACGAAAGCGAGGAATAAGTGGTCCGGGTCGATGTAGGTCGAACCGTAGTTACGTGCCACCTGGTAGGCATCAAAGAGGCTGCGCTGGGCAGCGGAGGATAGCCGAGTTGGCTTTTCGCCCTTTTCCTGACTCTTGGGCAAGTGAGCGATGGCGTCTTTGCTCAGTGCCTCGACGTCGATACCCATGGCGGTGAGGTGCTCGCCGATGGGTTCCGTGCGAATCAGTGCCGCGAGCAGGTGCAAGGAGTCGATCTCGTCGTGTCCGTGCTCCTGTGAGATCGCTGCGGCTGTTGCTACTGCCTCGTGGGTACGCGTGGAAAGCAGGCGGGTGATGTCGATTGGACGTGCTGCCTGAGCCCGAGAAGAGAGGAACCGAGAGAGGAATTCCTCAAACGAGCCGTCTGATGGTGCACCGAAAAATGCTGGCAAGTGAGCCTCCTAGTAGAAACTTGAGCGGTCTATGCTCATGTTCAACGTATGAGGCTCCAAGATATTCCCGAGGCACCCAAAAAATCTTTTCCGAGCGCTCGAGCTCACAAAGTGGAAAAGGAGAAATTAGTCCTTGGGGATTTCGACGATTCCCATGCGCGCAGCTGCCACGAGAGCTTGTACGCGGTCGCGAACATCCAGCTTGACGAAGATCTTGGCCATGTGAGTTTTTACGGTGGTTTCGGTGATTCCCAGAGTTCTAGAGATTTCAGTGTTATTTAATCCCTGAGCAAGGAGTTTTAGAATCTGAATTTCTCTATTCGTAATCCCGAGATCATAAATGAGGTCTTCGATAGTCTGGGAATTGTCAGTATAGGCTTCGCGCACTGCCGAAATTAGGTCCGAGGAAACTGAGGGGGAAATGGCTGCGGTGCCCTGATGAACTGCGTGCACAGCATTAATGATTTCGCCTGGTTCAGAATCTTTAACAAGGTATCCGCTGGCGCCAGCGGTGAGGACCGGAACTAAATACTCGTCCGAGGAAAATGCCGTAATTGCAAGGACGGCCGGGCTGTCTTTGCGGGATTTAATGGCGCGTGTAGCGCTAACTCCATCCATGATCGGCATCTGCAAATCCATCAGAACAACGTCGATCTCATTCTCGGAACAATAGTCGACTGCCTGCTTGCCATTTTCTGCAGAAAATACGGTTACAATTCCTTGATCCGTTGCTAGGATTGTGCCCAACGCATGCCGAATTAGGGGTTCATCATCGACGATTAGGACCTTGATCTGTTCCATTTTTTCCTTTTGGGTCGATGTTGCAGACCACCAAACGGACTGCTCACTTGCAAGTATATAAGTTGACGAGATGTGGGGTTTGTTATGAAGGGTTTGAAAATGCTGGCTGTTGCCGCATTGGTATTAGCACCATTAACTGCTGTGGCGGCTCCCGCATCTGCGGCGCAGAGTCAACAGGTCAGCGGTGGCTCTGTTGCGACGCCAGCCGGAATAGGGGAAGACTTCGGCCTCTGGCTATGTAGAAACTATGGGCTGAGCTGCCCCTAGGCTGCTCTATTTGACTTGATTGTCATTGCCGTGAATTATTCGGCATATGAGTGAGCGACTAAAAGGCACCCTGACCAAGCACCTTGCTGGTCGGGGTGTCATTATTTGGACTGGTATCGCGGTGCTAGTGCTGGTATCCAGCAGTGAATTCGTGACCATCCTCCAAAGGGGAATCCGCGGTTCTTCCGACGTATCTATCAGGGGCGCGTTGGTTGGGATCGCGTTATGCCTGATCCTCGCCGTGGGATTTCGCTGGGTAGCAGCCTCACTGGGCCTCTTTATTGCGGTTGCGTATTTTTACCTGACCGAAGGCACAATGTTCTTCTGGGCAACTGTGTCATTCATGATTTTTGCATCCCTCGCGGCAACTGCAAGCGCGCGTAGTGTACGAGCCGTATTTCTGACGTTTTCGGTTGCATGGATGGTGCAATTTGGTATTCAAGCTCAGCAGGACGCCGTTCTGTTGGTGGCCCTAGTTCCATTGACGGCTCTGTCCTATTTTGTAACACGCAGCATCTACTCTCTGCGAGAGAAAAATGCTGACGCCGTCGAACAAATGCAGAGAGCGCAGGAGCAGACGCGGACAGCCATCGACAAAGAGCGCAAGAATATCGCACGCGACCTCCATGACATCGTCGCTCACGACATCACCATCGTCGCCATGCAGTCAAAGGCGGCCAAGTTTGCCAACGATGGACAGGTGGCATTGGAAGCCTTGGACGTTATCTCCAAGCTGAGTTCTGAAACCCTGCATGACCTGCGTCTGATGCTCAATGTTCTGCGTGCCGATGGAACGATGTCTGACGAAGCAACCCCGGGTATCGATAAGCCGGCGGCTACGACTGTTTATGCACTTCAGGGAGCAGAATTATTTGCCCAGCGTCTTAAAGATGCAAACTTTAAAGTGACCTCGACCACGGATGAAAAAATTTCTGAACTGCCGCGTTCCGCGCAGACCGCGATCTATCGCGTGATGCAAGAAGGTACAACGAATGTCATAAAGCACGGAGCGCCTGGTAGTTCATGCACCTTAGTGTTGGCGTCAAATGGAACTGAAGCCATACTAGAAATTACTAATCAGATGGACATTTCAGGCAAAAAAGTCAGTGGCCTACCTGAAGGTGGCAGTGGGTTGATTGGAATGTCTGATCGCATGCGTGCTTTTGGTGGAAAGTTCTCGACAAGCTCCGAAAACGGACTTTGGACGCTTCGCGCCAGCATCCCGTTCTAGGGCCTACCCTCCTACTAAAGTATGATTTCGATTTTCTGGCGAACGCGATAGGTTAAATATGTATCGGTGAAGACCGATCACCAAAAAGGTACTTGGTGGTGTTTTGCGAGTGGCATCATGGAGGACCTGAGGGTGATTAAAAGGTACGTTGCATTGTGTAAACGGATTGATCTTTCATCGGCGTTGCGCCCCCATCGCCCGCCGTTGTCTGTCAGCAGTGCAACGTACCTTTTATAACTTAAGCACTGGCTGGCAAGGTCCGAACCGATACGTGAAAAACATGCAAATGCGGCTGCCCCCGGAGCATCTCCGAGGGCAGCCGCATTTTGGATATTTGAAGGTTTTACGCGTCAGCGGTGTTGGAACCAGTGTCCTGCTTCAGCACGTAATCCGAAACCTTGCCCAGTGCACGTTCCAAGGAGGAACGAAGCACGATGGGAATGGTGATTTGGTCGTCGATGTCGACCAGACCTTCACGCTCGAAGATGCGAAGCAGGGACTCAACCTGCGGCACGACTTCTTCGAGGCTCGGGATTAGATGGTGTTGCTCTTCGGGTAGATCGTCGGTGGTGGGAATCTGCAGAGCAAATTCCGTGCGCGGAGGAGTCGATGAGGCGGCATTGCTCAAAACGCCGGCCACCATTTCGGCGATCTGTGCCTGACCTGGCTTCTCCAAGGTGTTGATCAGGATGTGCGAGTACAGCACCTCCGCGATTAGTTCCTTGACTACGCGTGCGCCGGCACCGCTGGAAGCCAGTAGTGCCTCGCTGAGCGATTCGGTTGGCTTGGCGTTTGGGGCTTGGTAGGTCAGCATCGCGGTGCCGATTAGGGCATCCCAGTATGCGGAGAGCCTCGGGATGTCTGCCAGCGATGGAACCGTGGTTCCATCTTCTGGTTCCCAGGCAGCATCTTCGGGAACGACAGCATTTTCATCGACCTTGATAAATAGGCCCAGTGCCTGGGCCGCATCCTGCAAGGTCTCCCCGGTCAACACACCGGCAGGAGTGGTGGGCTTGCCTTCACCAACCCACTGGATCAGCTCGCGTGCCGCAAAAACGAATCGCGTCGATTCGAAGGCGCCATTGGCTTCATCATCTTCGAGGTAAGGGGCGACGATCGGTGAATCGCCAGCCATGCGGGAGAGGAACTCGAAGGTCTGCTTGAAGTCCTCGACGCTTCCGCCGAAATTGGCGGAGGTTCCCAAGAAAGTCAGGTAGTGCTTGAGGATGGCTGCGCTTGCAGTGGCTACTTCTTTGCCCAACGTCGACAGGTGGCCGAGCTGCTCGCCGAGAATTGTTGGGTCCAGTGACTGGACATCAACGCTCTTGCGCAACTGGGCGTGAACGGTCAGTAGAGTGGTCAGGCCTTCAACCGCTGCCCGGGTTTCGCTGGCAGGTTGGCCCTCTTCTTGGAAGTGGCGGAAGAGTTGCGACTTGAACGGCTGTAGCGCCTGGCGCACTTCGGTTTCGAAAGGTACTGAGCTTGCACCTGACCGGCGAGCTGGATGTCCCTGAGCTGGTTTCTTCTTGGCTGGTTTGCGTGAGGCCATGTGTGTGGTGGTGTTCCTTTGAGATGGCGGTCGAGAAAGGGGATTATTCGCTTCCTTTCAGTGTACGCAGAGTGCGGTTCAGCTGAGATTGCCAGATTGGCTCACTTACGTCTCTGACGGTTGAAGTTTTCGTATCCCAACGAGGAGTTGTTAAAAATGCGGATCTAAGAAGAAATTTCCGCAGAAAACACAAATCACACCATAGTGTGGTGGCGCTCACCGTTGAATCCTCAGAATGCGTTGAATTTAGCTGTAGATCGCGCAACAGTAAACACATACGACCTTGTGTAATGAGGCCAACGGATTGCTAGGAGAGTGGGTCATGGCAGGGGTAACTGCGCCAGATCATGTTGTCATTGTCGGTGCGGGGTTCGTAGGTTTGTCCACGGCCTGGTACCTGCAAGAAGCCGGAGTTAAGGTCACGGTTGTTGACCGCGGTGGCGTGGCCTCGGGCTCATCGTGGGGCAACGCTGGATGGCTGACTCCTGCATTGACCTTGCCTATCGCCGAGCCGGCGATTTTTGCCAACGGCCTGAAGATGATGATGGACCCGGCTTCGCCGCTCTACATTCCTTTGCGGGCCGACGCCAAGCTGCTGCGCTTCCTGCTCGGGTTCGCGTGGCACTCGATGCCTAAACGCTGGGAAGCCGCCATGCGCATCTTCTCGGAAATCGGTGGCACTGGACTTGATGCTTTTGATGAGATTGCTCAGCGCACGGCCGCTGGCCCCGGTGTTGCCGAGCTGACCAAGCCTGCAAACCCGTTCCTGACCGGATTCACCTCGTTCAAAGACCGTGATTCGCTCCTGCATGAATTTGAGATGATCGAGAAAACTGGCGGCAGTGTTGATTACGAATTGCTGACCGGTGACCAGCTGCGAGGTATCGAACCAACACTCTCGGATAACGTAGCGGCGGGTGTCGCCATCAAGAACCAGCGTTACATCAACCCGCCAAAGTTCATGGCCTCACTCGCCGAATCAGTTATCGAGCGTGGCGGCGATATTATCGGCGCCTTCAATGTCACCGACATCCGTGACAATAAGAGCTCGGTGACCGTGATCGGTTCCGAGGGACGGGCCATCACGGCTGACCACGTGGTACTGGCAACCGGTGCCTGGATGACCGATATGGCCAAGAAATTCGGTGTCAACGTCGTGGTTCAGGCTGGACGCGGCTATTCGTTCACCGTCGAGCCCGAACACATGCCAACGCACCCGATCTATTTCCCTGCTCAGCGAGTGGCTTGCACGCCGCTGGGTGATCGTTTCCGGATTGCCGGCACCATGGAATTCCGGGATGTCAACCACAAGCTGGAGCCAAGGCGCATCGAAGCCATCGTTGCTGCAGCCACCCCTGTGTACAAGGGCATCAACTGGGAGCATCGCAAAGAGGAATGGGTCGGCGGACGACCTTGCACCGCCGATGGCCTGCCACTTATCGGACAAACTGATTTGGAGCGCGTATCGGTTGGCGGTGGCCACGGCATGTGGGGTGTGGCTCTTGGCCCGTTGACTGGAAAGATCTTGGCGGCCCAGATTACTGGCAAAGAGGTTCCAACCATCGCCCGCCACTTCAATCCTCTGCGCAAGGGATTCTAGTCCTGGAAGATTCAGCCGTTTCAGTATCAAAAGCACCGGGTGGCTACGCAATTAATGCGTAGCCACCCGGTGCTTTTGCGCGTCAGGAATCAGGACCAGAGTTGCCTGAAATGTGGAGGCATCCGCCGAGAAAATTCTGGCTCGTAAGAGTGCAGGAGGGCGACAAGCTCAGCGATGCGTTCTTCATGCATGTAGACGCTCGGCGCTGAAATGGAGACCGCAGCCAGCGGTTGTTCATTGCGGTCGCGGATGGCAGTGGCCACACAAATCAGTCCGAGCTCATTTTCTTGGTTGTCCAGTGCGTAGCCTTGGGCGGCGATCCGGTCCAGTTCCGCATCAAAATCCTGAACGGTTTTCACGGAAAATTCAGTCACGGTGCGTTCGGGGTCAAACTGTTCCAGCGCCTTGGGCCGGGGCAAATGCGCCAATAGCATCTTGCCCATGGCAGTGGTTTGGGTTTGGAATCGAGAACCCGGTCGCGAAGCCATCTCAAAACCGCGACTGCCGCGTGATTTGGCCAGATAGAGGATCTCGTGATCTTCTAATACGCCCAAGTGGCAGGTCTCTTTGGTGCGCGTGGAAATCTCTTGGAGCATCGCTTGAATCTCCTGCGGAAGATCCATGCTCGTTTCGGCTTGTGAACCCAACTCCATGAGTTTGAGTCCGAGTTTGTAGTGATGCTCGGCGGAGAGCGTCAAGTATTTTTTAGCCACCAGGGACGAAAGCATGCGGTGCGCGGCGGATCGACTGAGCTGCGCGGTTTTAGCGATGTCATCGAGGCGTTCGTGACCCGCAGCGACGAGTTCCAACAACTCAAGCCCGCGTTCCAAGGTTTTGGAGCCGGTGGTGTTTTCCATGGTGATAGTCAATCACGAGATTCCCTTGTTGTTGCATCTGGATGCGGGGCTGCAAAAATATTGTCCGCAGATTATTGCGTGGATCACAAAATGGGCTACAGTCTAAGTAGTTAAAAACGGGATGGCATCCCTATAAACGGGATGCACTGATGGAAACGGTAAAAATGAGCCAGAACAATGATGTTCAAGTAGGTGACCCCACCACTAACGCCGCACCAGTCGCCGACCAAGCCAATGTGCGTCGTGCTGCCTGGGCCGGCCTAGTCGGTACCGCGCTGGAACAATACGATTTCGTAATCTACGGAACCGCATCCGCGATTATCTTCAACACGATTTTCTTCCCCAACGTCTCACCGGCGATTGGCATCATCTCCTCCTTCGGCGCCTACGCCGTAGGCTTCGGAGCCCGTCCACTGGGTGGACTGTTCTTCTCGCGCTTCGGCGACCGTCTGGGGCGCAAATGGGTCCTCGTCTGCACGCTGTTCCTCATGGGAGCCGCCACCTTTGCCATCGGCCTGCTGCCTACCTACGCGCAGGCTGGTATCTGGGCGCCGGTCTTGCTGGTTGCCTGCCGATTCCTTCAGGGATTTGGCGCCGGCGCTGAACAAGCCGGCGGTGTGGTGCTTCTCGCCGAAACAGCTGTCAAGGGGCGCAGAGGACGCTTCGCCTCGCTGATCTTTGTTGGCGCTGCAGCCGGTACCGCCATTGGTGCAGTGGTCTGGATACTGGTTCAGATGCTTCCCGAGGAAGCACTGCATTCCTACGGCTGGCGCTTGGTGTTCTTCTCGTCGATCTTTGTGACCATCGCTGCCTACATCATCCGCCGGCGCCTGAAGGAATCGCCGATCATGGAAGAGCTCAAGGAGGATGCCGGCGTTGCCGAACGCCAGAAGTCCCCGGTGAGTGAAGTGTTCAAGCACGGACGCAAGGGCCTGGTTCGAGTCTTCTTCATGAACGTCGGAGCCAATGCGCACTCCTACATCTTCCAGACCTTCATGGGCGCTTACCTGATCAATTACCTTGATGTGGATTCCACCTTTATTCCCAAGGTGCTGTTCATTGGCGCGATCTTCGCCTGTGTTTCGGCGGTTGTCGCTGGCACGCTCTCAGATAAGTTCGGACGTCGCCCAACCTACCTGAGCATCACCCTGTTCCTCTTGGCTTTCCCCTTCCCTGCATTCATGCTGCTGAACACCGGAAACCTGTTCTGGATTTCAGTGGTGATCATCCTCGGCTTCATCTTCGCCGCTCAAGGCACTGTAGGTGTCCAAGCCGCGTACTTCCCAGAACTCTTCGGGTCCCGCTACCGCTACGCCGGGGTGGCGCTGGGCCGCGAATTCTCGGCAGTCTTCGGTGGTGGCATCGCCCCATTGATCTGCTCCGCTCTGGTGACCTGGGCCTCGGGCTCATGGTGGCCGGTAGCCATTTACATGATGGCGATGATGGCCATGTCCGTTATTGCCACCGCACTTTCCCCTGAAACCCGTGACCGTGACCTACGCCTGAAGGAAGACGCCTAAGCATGAGCATCAAGATTCTGATCACCGACTGCGACCACGACTCGATCGAGGTGGAATGTGCGGTAGCCGCCGAAGCTGGTGTGGAACTGGAACTAGCCCAGTGCCACACCGAAGATGAAGTCATCGCGGCGGCAGCAAATGCCGACGGCATCGTGGTCCAGTACGCGCCGATCACCGCCAAAGTGCTCGACGCGCTGCCGAACTTGAAGTCCATCGGCCGCTACGGAGTCGGCGTGGACACCCTGGACATCCAGGCTGCTACCGACCGCGGCGTGATCATCTCCAACGTTCCGGACTACGGCACCGAAGACGTATCGGACCATGCCATCGCCTTGGCGTTGACCTTGGGCCGCGGCACCGCACGCATGGATCGAGAGATCCGCGCCGGGCAGTTCTCGCTGGAATCCATCAAGCCATTGCACCGCTTCAACACCCGCGTATTTGGCGTTCTAGGTCTGGGGCTGATCGGGTCGGCCACTGCCCGCAAGGCCAAGGGGCTGGGCTACGAAGTGATTGGCTTCGACCCGACCCGCGAGATCGGCAGCGTCACCGATGAGGGCGTGGCCGTGGTGAGCCAGGCGGATCTGCTGGCTCGGGCCGACGTGATCTCGCTGCATATGCCGCTGAACAAACACACCCATCACCTGGTGGACGATGAGTTCCTGAACAACGTGAAAACCGGTGCGGTGCTGATCAATACCTGCCGCGGTGGCGTGGTGGATACCGATGCAGTGGTTCGTGCGCTGGAATCGGGCAAACTCTACGGGGCCGGCCTTGATGTCTTTGAACAAGAGCCGATGCCGGGCGACCACGCCATTTTGAACCAGCCCAACGCGGTGCTCACACCGCACGCGGCCTGGTACTCAGAAGAGTCCTACACGGAGCTGAAATCACGCACCATTGGCAACGTCATCGATTACTGTCTGGGCAAGACCCCACGCAATATTTACAACCCGGCGGCGCTGGAGAACACCCGCCAGCCGGCTAACTAAGAAGGATCATTCGTGAGTAAGCACCATCAGGGACAGAACACCCCTATCCCTAACCCGATGGATTTGAGCGGGTCCACCGCCGTGGTCACCGGAGCCTCGCGCGGCATCGGATTGAATATTGCCCTGGGACTGATGCGCCAAGGCGCCAACGTCATCACCCTGCAACGCGGAGCATTGGCAGCCGAGCTCAAGGAATTAGCGCAAAGTACCGGACGCACTGCCCTGGCCTACCCCGTGGACCTGGGCGACGAAGCATCGATCGCCGCCGCAGCCAAGTCCATCCTCGCGGAGCACCAAGTGGACATCCTGGTCAACAATGCTGGCACCCAGATCCGCCACGATTCGGTGCAGTTCCCGCTGGAAGATTTTGACGCAGTGATGAACGTGAATGCTCGCGCGGTGTTCCAGCTCTGCCAGCTTTTCGGCGGACCCATGCTGGAACGCGGGGCCGGAAAGATTATCAACCTGGCGTCGATGCTCACCTTCCAAGGAGGGCTTCGGGTCCCTGCCTATGCCGCGTCCAAGGCCGCGGTGGGGCAGCTGACCAAGGCGTTGTGCAATGAATGGGCCGGGCGCGGAGTGAACGTGAACGCGGTCGCCCCAGGCTACATCGCCACCGAAATGAACAGTGCGCTGATCGCCGATGAAACCCGCAATGAGCAGATCCTCGGACGCATCCCGGCCGGACGCTGGGGTCAAGGTGATGACCTGACCGGCGCGGTGCTATTCCTGGCCAGCGACGCAGCGCAATACATACATGGAACGATTCTTCCGGTAGATGGAGGGTGGCTCGCCCGATGAGCACCATAACTAACTCAACCCCAGCAATCACCCGCGTGCAGATACCGCAGACCCTACGCAATAGCCCGGTCGTGGCAGTGTTGCGTGCCGGGCATGCCAGCGAATATGCACCGGTGATCGAAGCACTGGTGGCCGGATCGGTCACCAATATCGAACTGACGCTGAGCACCCGTGGAGTTTTTGAGCTCTTGCCCGAAATCTGCGCCCAGTTCCAGGGCCGCGCTCAGGTCGGCGTGGGCACGGTGACCACCGCGAAGGAAGCGAGCATGGCCATTGCTGCCGGCGCACAGTTCATCGTCACCCCGGTCACCGAACCAGAGATCGTGGAAACCTGTGTGCAGGCCGGGATCCCGGTCTTCCCCGGCGGGCTGACACCCACCGAATTGCACCGAGGATGGCAGTCCGGCGCCAGCGCGGTGAAAGTCTTCCCCGCATCCCAGGTCGGCGCCGGATATGTGAAGGACTTGCGCGGGCCTTTCCCCGAGATTGAAGTGATCCCATCGGGCGGCGTAGGCGTAGAGGACGCGATCGCCTGGATCAAAGCTGGCGTCGTCGCCGTTTCGGTCGGTGGACCGCTGTTGGGAGATGCCTTTAAGGGCGGGGATCTTACTGCGCTGACCGATCGGGCCACGGCGCTGACCGCCGCGGTGGACAAGGCCCGGGTCGAAGTGGCCCAGGCAGGAAAGTAGCAGATGAGCCAGCAACCAGTATTTACCGACGTGGTGACCGTGGGCGAGACCATGGCGCTGATGCGCAGCACCGTGCCCGGCCCGCTCTCGCACAACTCCCAGCTGGGCCTTGGCATCGGTGGTTCCGAGTCGAACTTCGCCATCGCCCTGCGCCGCTTGGGCGCCTCGGTAAGTTGGGTCGGACGAGTCGGCGCCGACGCCTTGGGCGATTTGGTGCAGCGCGAAATCCGCGGGGAAGATATCAACACCCTCATCACCAGGGATCCCGAAGCGGCGACAGCGCTGATGATCAAGGAATCGCGCACCACCAAACACCAGAAGGTTTACTACTACCGCAAGGATCAGGCCGGGTCGCGCATCACCCCCGAGGACCTTCCGCGCGACGTGATTTCCCGAGCCAAAATCCTGCACCTGACCGGCATCAGCGCGGCCCTGTCCGAATCGTCGCTGCGCACCGTGCATGCGGCCATCGACATTGCCCACGCTGCCGGAGTCAGCGTCGTTTTTGACCTGAACTACCGCGCCGGACTGTGGGATGAAGACACCGCGCGTGAAACCTACCGGCAAATCCTGGCCAAGGTTGACGTGGTCTTCGCCGGAGATGACGAGGCTGCGATCGCTCTGGGCCACAGCGCCGAACCAGCACAGCTGGCCAAGGAACTGCTGGAACTGGGCCCCAAAGACGCCATCATCAAGCTCGGCGAGCGCGGCTGCGTGGCGCTGATCGACGGCGTGTACTACGAACGTGAAGCCATCGAGGTGAGAGCGGTGGATACCGTCGGCGCCGGTGACGCGTTTGTCGCCGGCTATGTTGCAGAACTTCTGGCCGGACTGCCACCGGCGGCACGACTGGAGACCGCGGTGCGCACCGGGGCTTTCGCCTGCCTGGTTCCGGGGGACTGGGAAGGCATGCCACGGCGCGAGGAACTGGGGCTGCTGGGACATAGCGAACCTGTGATCCGCTGACGCGCAACTGATAGGGGAGAAGTAGGAAGATGAAAGCAGTAGTAGTTCACGGGGCCATGGATCTGAGAATCGACCAGATTCAAGCCCGCACACCAGAATCCGGCGAAGTGCTCATTAATATTAGCTACGGTGGAATCTGCGGTTCCGACCTGCATTACTGGCAGCATGGGCGCAATGGGTCCTTCGAAGTCACCGAACCTTTGGTGCTCGGCCATGAGGTGGTCGGGACGGTGGCTGCACTCGGCTCGGAGGTCACCGGCTACTGCGTAGGACAGAGTGTGGCGATTCATCCTGCCACACCTTGCCCGCAGCCGGGAGCGGCACCTCAGGGGCTGCACCTGGTTCCGGGCGGCACCTATCTAGGCAGTGCGAGCACCACACCGCATACTCAAGGTGGTCTGGCCCAGCAGCTGGTGGTGCAAGCTGATCAGCTGCGCAAACTACCTGACGGCCTTGGCCTGCGCCGGGCGGCCCTGGCCGAACCGCTGGCCATAGCCCTGCACGGGGTGAGCCGTCTTGGCGAGCAGGTCTCCGGCGCGCGCTGCTTTGTCAGTGGTGCCGGACCTATTGGCCTGCTGGCCGCCGCGGTGCTCAAAATCCGCGGAGCCGCTTATGTGGCCATCGCCGACCTGCAACCTCGTGCGCTGGAAATCGCCAAGCAACTGGGCATAGATGCAACGCTGAACGTCGGGGCCGGGGAGAAACCCGAAACCATGGGATTCGACATTGGCGTCGAAGCTGCCGGGGTGATGCCTAGCCTGCAGACCGTGCTTGATGCCGTGCGTCGAGCCGGTTCGGTATTGCAATTAGGCATCTTGCCCCGCGATCCAGGATCGATTGCGCTTTCTGAAATCGGCCTGCGAGAGCTCACCGTTTATGGATCTCAGCGCTTTGAAACCGAATTGGATGAAGCCCTTGAACTGCTGGTGGCTCATCCTCAGCTGGAACAGGTCATCAGCCATGTATTTGATCTTGATCGTGCGCTGCAGGCTTTTGAAATGGCTGCTGATTCCGCGCAATCAAGCAAGGTGCTGATCCAGTTGGCCTAGAGGCTTCGTGTTATTAGGCGTGCCGGGTGGAGGTGCCGGACAAGATCTCGCGGTAGCCCTCGATAAAACTCGGGTATTGCAGTTGCAGTCCGCTGTCCAACAATAGGGAGTTGTTCAAACGCCGGTCGCCAGCACGTCGCGTGGCCGGCGCCGCGTCCTGCTCAGGTTGCTTCAGGCCCAGCTCGGCGGCAAGGAATTGGTACACCTCGCCCAGTTGGGCAGGCCTGCTGTCCGTAGCTAAATACAGGGGAGCCGCTTGGTCGCCCAAGCTAGCCACGTGGACTATGGCAGCTGCCAGATCGTCGCGGTGGATCCGGTTGGTCCAGCATGAGCCGGTGGGTATTTTGGCGGTGCCAGAAGCGACAAGATCAATTAGTCTGGTGCGTCCCGGACCGTAAATGCCCGAGGCGCGCAATATCGTGACCGGCAGGCCGCTGTCGGCGAGCGCGGCCTCGGTGCGCGCCAAGACCTTGGCGGTCTCGCGAGTGGCACAGATCGGTGCCTGCTCGTTGACCCATTCGCCGTCCTCGCCGCCCATCACCGCGGTGGAGGAGATGTAGATCAGCCGGCGCAGTTGGGGTGCTTGCTCGTGCAGTCGAGCGCAGAGTTCTTGGGCTACCTGCAGGTAGCTGCGCTCATATCCTTGGGTATCGCGGGTCACCGGCACCGGAGTCAGCACAACGACTTCCGTCGCGGGATCGATGTCTGGCCAGCTGACGGGATCAAGCAGGTCTACATCGTGCCCGATAAATGCTTGGGGAAGCTTACTGCTATTGCGGCGCCACCCGGTGACCTCGTGTCCCTGCGCATGGAAACGTAAACCGGCTTCGGTGGCGACGTCGCCACAACTAACGAGTAATACTTTCATTACGCTCCTTCGGGGATACTTCTTGTGCCTCTAGACTAGAGGTTTTAGGTGAGATGGATAAATGAGGAGGGGCGGGTACTGGTGAATCAGTCGGTACGTTGTCTGCTCTTTGTCGCGGTCTCATTTTTGTCGTTGTTGGGCGAGGGGATGGCAGTGTTCGCGCTGACCCTCGAAGCCGCCGACCAGTTTGGTTCTTGGGGAGTGACAGCCCTGTTCTTGGCCGGACTCTTGCCGCCAATTTTTGTTGCCACGTTGGTGGGCCGATGGGTTGATGGCTCGGCCCTGTGGCGAGTCTGGATCATCAATTTGTGTCTGCATGTGGTGATTTTCGCGGTGATGGCCATGGCCGCAAGTATGATGCTGTGCTTGATATTAATGCCAGTGGCGAGCATCTGTGCGGTGATCAATGGCTCGGTGATATTCAAAATCATGCCGAGCCTTCGTGGTGGATTCAGTGTGGCTCGGGCCAGCAGTTTTCTGGTGGTTGCCACGTCGCTATCTGGGATTATCGCACCGGCTGTCGCCTCTTGGATTTTCGCGCGCTCAGGGCTCGGCACGGTTTTGTGGTGCGGAGCAGTAGGTTTCGGGCTGCTGAGCCTAGTTGCCGTTGCTTTGCGCTGGCGGCTTCGGGAGACGGTGCAGGACAGCGACCAGGTCCGTCAGGATAGTTCTCATGTCCCGGCTGGCCGCAGACCGGTGCTAACCCGGAATCCTTGGATGCGCGTCTTGCTTGTCCCGGTGGCGGCGATTGTCTTGTTTACCTCAGCCGAAGGCGTTTCCGGAGTCTTTTATCTTCGAGACATCACCGCCGATGACACCGGTTATGCGTTGCTGCTCGGTGCGTGGTCATTAGGCGCAGTTCTGGGCTCGCTGCTGGGTGGCACCTCGTGGTTTGACGCCCACGGCTCAAAACCGGTTCTCCTCGGTGGTGGGCTGGTTGGAGCTGCGATCTTGGTGGAAGGCCTATGGCCCAACGCCACAGCATTGCTGTTGGTATTCCTCATTGGCGGTCTGGGTAATGGGCTGCACAACACCGGAGTACGCGCGGCAATCTATGAGTTCATACCTTCTGCTCGCCACGGTATTGCGTGGGCTCAACTGCGCATGCTCATCAATGCGATGGTGGCGTTGGGATACCTATTGGGAACCCCCGGACTGCTCGTGGAATCGGCGCAGGCGATCATTGTTGTCTCCGGTGCGGGAACCTTGTTGGCGGTTGTGGTCCCATTGGCCCGTGTCGAGAACTTTGGTAGGCGCACAAGGCAAAGCGCAACGGAACTAAACTAGAACGTTTTTGCTCTAGGGTTAATGGCAGGCACAAATGAAGAAATAGCGCAGTCCGGCATCGGTTATGAAGGTCGCTCGGCTTAAAAACTTATTGTTTGTGCTGACAGAATTCAATTACTGCCGCTAGGCGCTTGGGTCGCCGGGCTGCCAGATCCACCATTGCTAGGGTGATGATTTATCCGTTCTTCAATCATCAGACCAGTCCAGCGCTCGACAGCCATCCTAGAAATAGTGATGGTCGTGCTCCTGGTCTGGACGTTGATCACCATCGAACCTACGGGATGGGATTTGTCGGTGTACCGCGAGGGCGCATTGACCTTGCTACGCGAACCGCAAAATTTGTATGGGCCCTTTGTCGGTCCTATTAATGCTCCGGGATTGCCTTTTACCTACCCGACGTTCGCCGCCCTGATTTTCCTTCCCATGGTGTTCTTCCCGTACTGGGTTTCGGTGACGGTGACGATGGCGGCATCCATTGTTTTGACCTTCTTTGTTGGCAAGGACCTGGCTACCCGCATAGCCCGTCGCTGGCCACGGCTTGGCCGCTGGGTCACCCCATTGACCCTGACTTGTTTAATGTTGGTTTCTGGTCCCTTCCGGGACACCATTTGGTTTGGACAGATCAATATTTTGATTCTCGGTGCCTGTTATTTGGCGTTAGTGAATTCAAAGTCCATGACCCCGTTTGTTATTGCCGTGGGTATTTGCGCGGGGATCAAGCTCACTCCGATTGCCCTGCTGATTCTTCCGTTGGCTATGCGCAAATGGCGTGCGGTCATCGTTGGCACCCTGACATTCCTCGGGACCCAGATCATTGGTTTGATTTTCCAATGGCGCAATACCTTGGATTACTGGTTCGACGTGGTGCGCGACCCGTCACGCGTGGGCAATGTTGGCTACATCGACAATATTTCTCTTCAAGGGTTCCTGACTCGTTTGGGCGCTGGATCGCTAATCTGGTTTGTCTTGGCGCTCGCCGTAGGCCTGACATTTATTGCGTTGCTCTATAAGTTGAACGGAACTGTGGAGCCGGTGGTGCTGTTGGGCATTGCTGCGACCTGCCCGTTGCTGGTATCACCGGTGAGCTGGTCACATCACTGGGTGTGGGGTCCGGTGATGGCCTATGCGTGGGCGGTGCTGGCCCTTCGTCTGAACGCTTGGCCGCGGCGGATCATGCTGACGATTCTGGTGCTGTTCAGTATGGAACTGATGATTTCTGCGAAGTGGACCATTCGTTTCTTTGGTATCCATCCCGACCATGAGCTGTCGGCCTGGTGGTACATCTGGCCTGCCGTCCCAGTGGTGGGCATGGTGCTGTGCCTTGTGATTGCCTTGTCCGCCAAGCCACGAGAACTGCTAAAAACTCGCTAATGTGGCGCATCCTGCTGGTCGCTGTACAATTCTTGTATTCGAACATTTGTACTAGTTTTCGGTAAGGAGTGGTGGGCATGGCTGACGAACAAGAGCTGATGCCTCCGGGCGCCAGTCAGGGTCCAGTGCAAGCTGTGTCAGCGATGGGATTCCCCTCGCCGGCACGCGACTACTTCGATGGTGGGCTGGACCTGAACCGCCTGCTGATCCGGGATCGGGTGTCCACCTTCATCATGAGGGTGAGCGGACATGCCATGCAGTCCGCAGGAATTTATGACGGCGATGAAGTGATCGTGGACCGTTCCCTGCCCGTCCGGCATAACTCGGTAGCCATCGTGAATCTCAACGGCCACATGCTGGTGCGACGCTGGCATATTGACGGGTCCAAAGTCGGATTGCTCAGCGATGAATCGCCACTGCCGGTCTGGCTGACCGAAGGCGATGAAGTAGGAGTTTTTGGCGTGATTACCAGGTGCCTGCATCATGTCCGCTGATCATGTGTCGCTGGTGGACGTGAACAACTTCTATGTCTCCTGCGAGCGCGCCTTCGACTACTCGCTGCGCAACCGACCGGTCGTCGTGCTCTCCAATAACGATGGCTGTGTTGTCGCCCGTTCACAGGAGGCCAAAGACCTGGGCATTGCCACCGGAGAACCATTCTTCAAGGTCCAGCGATTTATGGACAGCCACAACCTTGCCGTGCGTTCGAGCAATTATGAACTCTACGGTGATATGTCTGCTCGCGTCATGGAATTGCTCGGTCGCTATGGAACGTGGCATGAGGTGTATTCCATCGACGAATCATTCATCGGGTTGGAGGGCAACTTAGAGCAGGTGCGTAGTACTGCGGCGCAGATCCGTAAGGCTATCGACAAGACCATCGGCGTGCCGGTCTGCGTGGGAGTGTCCACTACCAAGACGCTGGCTAAGCTGGCCAACCATATCGCCAAGCACAATCTTGGACTCGGCGGCGTCTGTGTTCAGCAGCTGATGGAGCAGCAGGTCCTCGACAATATCCTGACTCGTGTTCCTGTCACCGATGTATGGGGAGTCGGACGTAAAACGGGAGCCAAGCTGGCCGGTATGGGCATTGAAACCATCGCGGATTTGCGCGATTCCGACCCATTGCTCATCCGCAAGAAATTTTCTGTGGTGCTGCAACGTACGGTATTTGAGCTCAACGGGCAGCGCTGCATTGGTCCAGTAGAAGAACGTGCGGACCGTGGACAGGTCATGTTCACACGGTCTTTCTCGACTCCGGTGCGCACCCAAGAAGCTATGGAAGAAGTCATGTCCATCTACGCGCAAAAGGCTGCCCGTCGATTAGCGAGTGAAGGACGCTACGCCTCGCTGCTGACCGTCACCGCAGGAACCAGCAGATTTGCCCAGGGCGAGTCATCCTTCCCCAGTGCGCAGGTGCGCTTGCCACGGCCGACACGGGATCCCATCTTGCTGAGCAAGCTAGCCATCGCAGCCATGGGGGATCTGATGCAGCCAGGTATGGATTACGTGCGCGGGGGAGTGATCCTTTCCGGGCTGAGCGATTCGCCCGGGGAAAAGCAACTGGATCTCTTCGGGATTGGTGACGAGCCGGAGGAGGAGGAACAGAAAAACGTCTCCTCGGTAGTGCAAGATATTTCCGCCCGCTTTGGATCAAAGTCCATCGGCTTGGGACCAGCGGGCATGGCCCAAAGCCCGACCTGGACGATGAAGCGCGAGCACATCTCCCAGCGCTACACCACCGAATGGGATGAGCTATTGGAAGTTCGCGCCTAAAACTTTCGGCATCTTCGCAGATCCCGGTGGGAAGATGAATTCATGACTACTCACGTCAGAGCGCTCATGTCATTAGGGATGCTCTCGATGCTGCTGCTCAGCAGCTGCAGTGCGCCCGGTACACCGGTTAACGGCCCAAGCTCGCAAAGCCCTGCGCCGTTAACATCATCCTCGTCCACGGGCCAGAGGACCGGGCCCGCAGATAGCGGGAAACCCGTGCCTACGCCAAGCCAGGAACCGACGCCTCGCCAACAGGCCGAAGACCTTGTCGACCAGCTCTCGGTGGAGCAACAGGCCGCTAGCTTGGTGATGGCAGGCGTCTCGGCAACAGGTGCCAGCAACAGAGAGCTGAAAGCCATGAAGAAGCAAGGCATCAGCAACGTGTTCCTGCGCGGCAGGTCGCAGCTCTCGCTGAAGCAGACCAAAGCGGAAGTCGGGGCCATCACCAAAGCGCTGGGACCTAATGTTCCAGATGGCCTGCCGGTCGGGGTGGCCACTGATCAAGAAGGCGGATTCGTGCGGGTCCTGCAGGGTGCCGGATTCACGAAATTGCCGACTGCATCCAAGCAGGGCCAATGGCCAGAAGACAAGCTGTCCTCGGAAATCCAACAGGCCGGCGAAGAACTGGCCGAAGCCGGGATCAACGTGAACCTGGCTCCGGTGGCTGATGTTGTGCCCACCAAGATCGGTGCCGGCAATGCACCCATTGGCTACTTCGGGCGGCAGTACGGCTCCACGGCTCAAGAGGTTTCTTCTGCCATCTCCACCGTAAACGACGCGTTGAACAAGGCCGGAGTCCAACCGGTGGTTAAGCACTTCCCGGGCCTGGGCCGGGTGGCAAAAAATACCGATACTTCCAGTGGCGTCACCGACACCGTCATCGGCGCCGGGGCTACTGACCTTGAGCCTTTCAAAGAGGCAATCCGTCAAGGCAAGTCGTGGGTCATGATTTCCAACGCCCGCTACACACAGCTTGATGCGAAGAACGATGCGCCCTTCTCACAGAAGATCATCACCGGGCTGCTGCGCGAAGAACTTGGCTATAAGGGTGTGGTGATTTCCGATGACTTGTGCGAGGCGCAGCAGGTTGCTTCGGTGCCCGTGGGCCAAAGGGCTGTGAAATTCGTGGCGGCAGGTGGCACCGTGCCACTGTGTGTTAAGTCAGGTCAGGCAATCGCCATGGCCAAAGCGCTGGCGTCCGAGGCTAAGAATGATAAAAAGTTCGCAGCGCAGATCCGTGAGGCGGCGACCGTGATCCTGGAAGCGAAATTGGGCTAGAGATCAGGCATTAAAAAGGTCCGGGGCACCTCCTACTCGCTAGGAAGTGCCCCGAACCTGGTCTCGGGAAAGCTAAAGACTAGTTGCTTTTTGGCTTTCCGGTGTTACCGGAAACGATATCCAGTACCTGTGCACGGTCCTCGCTGGCGTTGTGCAGGTGCAGCAACAGCGCCTTGGAAGCCTTGGTGCTATCGGCAACGGTGACTGGAATCTTGTTGCCCTTCAGGTCGGTGAACAGCGAACCTTCTGCGCCAAAATCAACCTGCGGTGCGGCCGCGTTGAAGTTGATCCAGTCGGTCTGATCCACTGGAACCATCGAGCCAGCCTCATCGGTGTTGTACCAGGAGTAGCCAAGGACACGGTAGGAGATCTCCGCTGCGTCATCGCTCAAGCCAAGGGCCGAGAGTGAGACCGGCAGGATCGCCGTATTGGTGTCGAAGGTGTTGGTATCAACATCGCCCAGCACGCCGTTCACTGGCTGCAGGTCAACCTGCTTGCCGGTGTTCAGATCGAAGGTCGCTGCCAGATCCAGATCAACCTCGTCCATCGCGGTGGTGAAGGTGACAAAGTCAGCCTTGCCATCGTTATTGGTGTCGATCTCAACATCCAGCTCGGTGCCACCGGCCAGATGAGCCCAGTTATCCCAGGTCGAGATTCCGATATTCAGCTGGCCATCGGCCACACCGGTGCGTGGAGCGGTGCTCGAAGCGCCGACATGCTGCAGATCCATGGAACCTGCTGCCGGGATCGAATCCAGTGAGGCATCGCGGTCGCTGGAAGCGCCGAGTTCAAAGGCACCGAGCAGCGAAGTTACTTCGGTAGCGCCTTCTCCGGCGGTGATGTCCTTGCCCTTTAAGTCCAGGGTCGTGGTGTTCGAGCCCTTCTTCAGCTTCTTGACCGAACCGGACATGTCGGCGGTCAGCTTCGGAGCGGCCTGAACTGGGACGCGCAGGGTTGGAGCGTCGCTGCTGGTCAGCTCAACGCGACCGGTAGCATCGGCAAGCCATGCACGGGACAGACCCGACTGGGTGGTGGCCATTGTTGGATCGATGGTCTTGGCCCACTTCTGCGGATCTACTTTCAGGGTCACGGTCAGCTGAGCGCTCTTGCCAGCTGGAACGGTGACGCTGTTGCGGTCCAGGGTGTAGGTTGCCCCTGGGATCTGGGTGGAAGCAACGTAGTCAGCCTTGTAGGTCTGGGCCTTGTCGCTGGTGTTTTCCACGGTGATCTTGCGCTGAGCAGTGTACGCCTTCTTGCCATTGAGCTCGATAACGCCGAACACCACGCTGGTCAGATCCGGTGCTTCGGAATCGTAGGCAAAAGCTGGCGTCTGAATTGCGGCATCGGCCATCACTCGACCAGCGCCCACGCGGTTTGGCCCGTAAGCCTCGCCGTTGGCGGCCTTGATGTCGGTAGCAGCGGTGTTCATGATGACGCTCTTGGCCTCATATGGGGTGTAGTCGCTGCCTTCGAGAACCAGTGCTGCAATGCCTGCCACCAGTGGGGTTGCCATTGAGGTACCCGACATGACGGCGGTACCGGTGCCGGTGCCGACACCGACCGAGCCGATCTGCGTGCCCGGTGCGGCAACGTCAGGCTTGACCACGCCGTTGGTGCCATGAACGCCACGTGAAGACGAGGAGTTCAAGGTGTCTGCGGCGCCAGATTCGCTCGGCGAACCGCCAACGAAATCAGGAGACAGGGTCACCTTCAGGGTGCCGGCCTCTGCAGCTGGGCGCAGTCGCTGCGACTCATCCAAGGTGAACTGAGCGCCTGGGATGGTGGCGTTGCCTGCAATACCGGCGTCGAACAGGTTAGCTTCGGAATCCAGGAGTACACCGGTGGCACCGGCGGCTTCAGCGTTGTTGAAACGAGCGCCGGATCCACAAGGGAATTCGCCGTTCTCGCTCCACTTGAGCCAAACCCACTTGCCTTCCAGTGAACCTGCTTCGAATGCGTCGCAACCATATTCGTTGCCGGCTGGGGCCATAACAACTTCACCGGAGAGCTTTGCTGGGTCAGCGTTGGTGTAGTTGAAGTTTGCGGAGTACTGGCCCGACGCCGTACCTGCAACATCGCTGGGCCCGTCAACTTGAATCTTGTCCAGGGTGACATGGGAGCCCACCGAGTTGGCCACGGTCAACGACGAACGGGAGTTGCCGGGGGAGCCACCAACATCGGTGACATCGCCTGCGTTACCCGAGGCGACTACCGAGAGGATGCCGGCCTTGGTCAGGGAATCGACGATGTCGTTTTCGGGGTCTTCAGTCGGCGAGTGGTCCGAACCCAACGACATGTTCACTACCTGAGCGCGGTCGGAGAAGTCCCCGTCGCCGTTGGGGTCCAGAACGTAATCCAGTGCCTGGCCCACCACGGAGGAGGATCCTTCACAGCCGAAAACGCGGATGCCGATCAGCTGCGAGCCCGGAGCCGAGCCTGGGCCAACCTTCATTTCTGAAAGGGTCTTGGCATCCAAGTCAGCGTAGTTTCCGGTGAAGGTGGAGCCATCGGCGTTTACGCCGTAGCCGGCGGTGGTGCCTGCGACGTGGGAACCGTGACCGGCAGCCTCACAGTCCAGCGGGTTGGGGTCCGGGTGCGGAATGGGCTGGTAGCTTTCATCTTCATCGTTGGCGTTGTAGTCATCGCCAACCAGGTCCCAGCCGCCAATGAACTTGTTGCCATCGCGCAGCCCGGAATCTGTGGAGGGCAGCTGATCGGAGGCTTGAGCTTCCTTGTAGGCTTCCAAGGTGCCTGGGCCACCGAAGCTGGCATGGGTGTAGTCCACGCCGGTGTCCAAGACAGCGACCTTGATGCCTTTGCCGGTCTTGTCCAGTGACTTCCATGATTCCAGTGCACCGGTGTCAACGACAGAGCTGCGGTTTGATGGCTTCTTCGGGACGATGGAGCTGATTTTTGCAACGTCGCTGCGTTCAGCGAGCTTGCGAAGATCTTGAGCATCACCGGTCAGCGCCACGCCCTGCAAGGCATTATGGGTGGTGTAGATGATCGTGGAGTTGGCCTCGGCGGCGAGCTGCTTGCCCTTAGCTTCGACGTCCTTGCCCATCTTCTTGACCTTGGCCGTGTCTTTTTTCTTGCCAGACTTCTTGACAGTTTCGAAAGCGCCGTCGCCCTCAAGTTGCACGAACACTGATACCTTGCCGGAGGCCTTGGACAGTGGTCCTGAAACTTTGAGTTTTGACAGCGCCTGGGAGCTGCTAATCGGCAGCGAGAAAGCTTGTTCGCCATCTGCTGGTTGAGGAATGCCTGCTGCACTTGCCGGACCTGAAAGGGTGACTGCCATTGCGAGTGCAGTGGCTGACCCCAAAATCAGGCGCGGCACTCGTTGCGTGCGCCGAGTGACCATGGTTCTCCTAGCTGGGCTGGGTAGCGGTACTGCTCCCGTCACGGGGCGGGCGAAAATGGCAAAGCGGTGCGAGCTTTGATGATCGTCCGAGGCTTTCGTCCGCTGGTACGAAAGCCTATAGCTAGGAATCCTAGGTGACGCACAGCATATATCAAGGGGTTGTTGAATAATTTTCTGTAAACGGTCCGCGGAACGAATCAGCCATTTCACAATAAAAACCGCGGACCACCGCGACAAACCCGCCCAGTGTTCAGCATTGAGTACGCGGATTTTTTAGAAAAATTCGACGCTTTGTTACTCAGGAGTTGGCTGACTCTGGGCGGGTTAGGCGGTAGAGGGTTCGGTTTGTTCCGCGGCTCTTCTAGAGGCGGTTCAAGAAGCTATGTACGCGCTCGTCGAGCAGCTCGATGCGTTCGGCGACTACGACCATTGGATCCGGGTAAATCGGATTCTTGGGTGGTGGAATTCGCACGTTTCGAGAGCACTCGAAGTTGAGGCAAATCAAGGTGCCCAAGGTGTCTCCGTCGCGTCCGGCTTGTCCTGCCCGACGTGTGGTCCACATGCCCACGGCTACGGGAATGTTCACGTCTCGGCACATTTCGCACATGGTGGCGTTATTGGGTTTGCGTCCACCATCGGTGGGTCGCAGCAAGATGCCTCGTGTATGGCCCGCTTCATCGGTGTGGAACAGGTAGCCGCGCTGCTGCATCTTGGGATCTCGCCAACCGAGGTACTCGAGGGAATCCCAGTCAAGGGTGTGGAAGTCTTCCGGCAACGTCAGTTTTTTGGCTTCCTGCCGGCTGGCGTTCACGAAGGAAGAGCGAATGGTTTTTTCGGTTAAGGGCTGCATGATCATCCTCAAAGAATCCGTGCGCGAAAAAGGGCGCACGAAAATATTGGTTAAATAATGGACGTTGAGGTCTGCAACGAAACGAAAGAAATGGGTAGCTAAGGAACACCAAAAGGCCAAGGCCTGCGGCGGAATTTACTTGCTAACCCCGTTCGACGCGCAGACGAACGGGTGGAGCGTCAAAGTGGCTTGCATAGCCGACCGCCCTTTCCCGTGGCTGCTTCACGCGTCGATGATTGATGTTCTACAACTACCGTAGCAAGAGTCATTGGATGATGCCAATGAGCGTGCTCACGCTGATGCGTGGTGGCGGTCGCATCCATCTAGGACACGACCGGCACCACGATTCTTGCTGTTGAGGAACCGCGATCTAGCGGCGTCCACCCTGCCACAGGGCATCAAATGGGGTGTTGCCCGAGACCCGGTTTCGAATGCCCTCGGTGACGAAGGCCTTGGCAGTGCGGGCTGCGTCCAGAGCGGTTGCTCCCTTTGCCAGCTCTGCGGTGACTGCGGCGGCAAGTGAGCAACCTGCACCAGAAACAGCAACTTCGCCGATCTTCTTCTCGCGCAGAACCTCCAAGGTCTTGCCGTCGTAGAACACGTCAACAGCGTCTTCGCCGGCGATGCGTACGCCACCCTTGGCCAGGACGGCTGCACCGGAGATTTCGTGGATCTTCTTGGCAGCTTCGATCAGATCCTCTTCGGTGCTGATCTTCAGACCGGAGAGCTGCTCCGCTTCGAAGTGGTTTGGGGTTACGAAGGTAGCCAATGGCAGCAGTTCTGCCTTCAACGCTTCGTCGGTATCCAGTGCGTGACCAGGCTCCTGGCCCTTGCAGATCAGTACTGGATCCAGCAGTACGTTGTCCCACTTCTGGGACTTCAATGCGGTGGCCACGGTGTTGATGGTTGCAGGGGAACCCATCATGCCCAGTTTGACGGTACCCAGCTTGTCTTCGTAGCAAGTCTGGATCGCTTCGAGCTGATCCGCAATGACCTGCTGATCGACTGGGACAAAGCGGTGGTTCCAGGAATCCTTGGGATCAAACGAGACGATGCAGGTCAGCGCAACGATGCCGTAGGTTCCCAGTTCCTGGAAAGTCTTCAAATCTGCCTGAGCGCCCGCGCCACCGGTGGCTTCGGAACCCGCGATGGTCAAGGTCATGGCTGGGGCAACAGTGTTTGTATTAGTCATAGTCTCAATTGGAAGTAGTGCGGATTGGATACGAATTAGTTGTGCTGCCAGAAGGTCAGCTCGGTCGCCTTGGACCAACCCTCTGGTAGCTGCGAAGCATGTTCTTCTGTGGCTACCAAGAGTAGCCAAGGAAGGCCGTGGCTGAAAGCTGCGCCGGCGAAGTTGGCCAGCACCGCGCGTCGGGCCACATCGGGATCGCTGGGGGAGAACAGGTCAGGATCGTTCAGCAGCCCATAGGTGGATCCAAAGTGCATTCGTCCACGGGCTACGGGGCGATCAAAGTCGGTGATCTCGACAACATCATAGTTTTCCATGGGAGCTTCAAAAAGCCCCGAGGTGTCAGCGAGCTTGACGACTTGCTCAACATCTTCAGGTTTTCCTGCCAGTAGGTGCATGGTTGCACTTTGCTGCCACCCCTGGCTTTGCAGCTTGGCTTGGGCGCTCTCATTCGAGGGACCTAAGAAGACTAGTCGCTGCGCATCTGCCGGTGCAGTCCATGAATCGTCAGGCCAGTAACGCAGAATTTCCACGTCACCACCGTCCTGATTAACCGAACGAATTTGCTGCGGATCGGGGAAGGATGCAATGCGATCGCGAAGTAGTGCGTAGTCGCTTGTCCAACTTGGCAGTGCTCGCGCGGTTGAGCTCATAGTGCTGCGTTCTCCTTTTGATTCGCTAGGGATCACCTATCGGCACCACAGACTTTACGCCTAAAAACGGGGCAATACTCAACTGTGTTTCTGCCTTGTCATCTCTGCGCTGCATGAGGCGAAAACTAGGAGGCTTTGGGCTGGCGCAAGGTCGAGCGAGCTGGCGGATCCACCTTAGTTTCTTCGTTCACTTGGGGGTCCATCAAAGCCAGAATGTCTTCAAAGAGAGAGCGGACCACTGGCAGGCGGCAAAGTACCGCAAACTTGGCAACTACCGGTGCCATATTTTTCATCAGTGCACGTGAGCGGCGCTGCTGTGCTGACTGGTCGTAGGCCCACGCGGAAAAAACATGGCGGGACACAAGCAAAAGGAACTTTGGCAGGTCGTGGCGAATTCCCAGTGGCGGCAGCGGGCGTGCGCCAGCAACGGCCTGTTCCCACAGCGCCAGCTCAATTCTCGATACTTCTTCATTGGAGCGCTCGTCGGAAAGCAGCACTTTCAAAAAGACCGGGCCGAACTCGTGATAGGGAGACAGGGCGCGGACCCCGGCATCAAGTACCGCACGGATATTAGATTCCAGGGTATTGCCTTCATCGAAGGTGCCTTGGCAGAGCTCATACTGCTCGTTGCGCAAATTCAGTAGTAGCTGGGCAACGATGTCTTCTTTGGATTGGAAGTAGTAGTACGCGTGCGAAAGCGATACCCCGGCCCGGGCGGCAATAACTCGCATGCTCGATGCCCGGTAGCCATCTTCAGCGAAGCAGCTCAAAGCGGTCGCTAGGAGCTTAGCTTGCGTCTGGCGACCCTTATCGGTGCGAGGTTGGATGCTCATTGACCCTTCAAAAGAAATCCGGAGAAGTTCAGTCTAGCATTTTTTGAACGCGTTCAAAAAAAGAAATTATTCATGCGGATGCACGGGAGAGTGGTCACGGTGATATTAGATTCTTCGATTTCCTGTTTCGAAGAATCGCTAGTGAGATACTCATTTTCCAGATTATTCATTTCGAAAACTTGGTTGCACGCTAGAGCAATTGGAAACCGGTAGAGATCAACGTGGGATACTTGCTAGGTAAGTGCTAATACAGCGGAACTGCACGCAGGCAAAACCCCCTTTCTTAGCGGGGTAGGGGCATGCCTTCGTCGCAATGTTCTGGCGAACCACTTTGACAAGGACAACTAGCATGGGCGAAATCAACGCCACAAATAAACTGGCCAAATCCAAAAAAGCGGTCTTCGCTTCGGCCGGTTCACCCTACTTCTCAACGGTCCTCACCCTGATGGGTGCGATCGTGATCCTCTCGAATATTGGTGCGTCCAAGGGCGTGAGCTTCGGGCCTATCATTACCGACGGTGGCTTCTTCCTCTTCCCAATGGCCTACATCCTCGGCGATGTCATTTCGGAAGTGTACGGGCTGAAGGCAGCTCGCCGATCGATTCTCCTCACCTTTGCCTTGGCGTTCTTCTCGGTGTTCTCCTTCTGGATCATGATCCAGCTACCTTCTGCGGAGTTTTACGACGGCCAAGAAGCACTGGAGCGGACCCTGGGGCCAATCTGGCAGATTGTTCTCGCGTCTGCGTGTGGATTCCTCGTCGGCCAGTTCGCTAATTCGTGGGTTCTGGTTAAGCTCAAAGAACGCACCGGTGAACGAGGGCTGATTGGAAGGCTCATTGGTTCCAGCGGTGTGGGCGAATTCTTGGACACGCTGATCTTCTGCGCCATCGCAGCCCCAGTCATCGGGATTAGCGATGCTCCTAACTTCATCAACTACGTCGTCGTTGGATTCCTTTACAAGACGGCAGTTGAAATCATTCTGGTGCCAGTGACCTCACTGGTCATTCGATGGTTCAAAAAACGAGAGCCAGGCTATATCCAAGCCGCTAACGCTAGCTAATTAATCCGTGGGCATCATCCGCAAGGTCGATGCCCACAGCTGTATCCGGCAACTAACGTTGTCTTTATGCAGACAGGTCAGAGAGCTAAACATCAGTTGGAAGCAAAACAGCTGACCATCGGGTATCCGCAGCGAACCATCTGCGGGCCACTGAATCTGCAGGTGTCCGCAGGACAGGGCGTGGGAATTATTGGTGCTAACGGCAGTGGAAAATCCACGTTAGTTCGCACCATCCTTGGCCACCTGCCACCGGTGCATGGTGAGGTCGAGTTTCTGGGGCTACCGGTGGACGAGGATTCGATAGCCTTCCGCCGGGAAGTAGCCGTTCAAATCACCGACGGGACCTTCTTCGAAGAACTCACCGTTGCCGAGCATCTTGAACTGGTGGCCCGTGGCCATGGGCTGCCTTTGTGGGAGCAGAATATTGAGAAGGAACTCGACTTTTTCGAATTGCATGCCGTCGCAGAACTGCTTCCCAACGAATTGTCCTCTGGCCAGCGGCGCAAGGTGCTGTTGGCCGCAACCCTGATCAGGCCTGCACAGCTAGTGCTGCTAGATGAACCCGAACAACGCTTGGACCTTCGAATCAGACAGAAACTCTATGCGCGGTTAGCGCAGTTGAGAAGGTCTGGGACCACGCTGCTAGTCGTTACCCATGATCCGCAACTGCTCCGAGAGAGCATGGAGAGCGCGTTGCTTCTTGACGAGGATCAAGGCGCCGTCCTCGACGCCGAGGCTGGAGCGCAGTGGCTTGAGCGATAGCGATATATCGGCCCAGGCGTCCGAATTTGATCCGCGACAGCTCATCCTCCGAGCGAAGCGTCGGCGGAATTTTTCGGAACGTTTTGACAGTTTCTCAGACGCCTACGTATGGGTGTTGGCCGCGGTTGTGGCCCTGGCCTATTTATTCAGTGCGATCTTCGGCCTGATCTTTGCGCTGCTTGGGCAAGGCGTAGCCCACCGGCAGATGCCAGCAGCAGTATGGAATCTTCAAGAGCTATCGCCTGTCCTGTTGGCGCTGGGCGCTATCTACTTATTGCGCCTGCTCTTAAACCTAGGCCCCGTGGCGGTGAGCGCAGCCAAAGCCGACTGGTGGTTGCCACTGCCACTTAGTTCCGCTGCACTTCGGGGCAGCGCCCTGCACAATGCGCTGCTGATCGGGATGATCGCAAGCTCCTTCATCGGGGTGCTCTGGCTGATTGTCCTGTACGGTCTTGCCGGTGCCTTCGACCCGTTGCTGGCAGGTTGCGCGCTGGTATGTTTTGCCCTTGCCGGCATCCTCTTAGCCAGCGCGGGAGCCGTGATTCAAAGCTTTGGACAACAGCGCCTTGTCCAACGCTGGATCGGGCGATGCATGGTGGTCATTGCTGTGGTGCTTGTGGTCTTCTGGGGTTTGCTGACCGCGAAGAACCAATGTGCCCAGAGCGTGGTAGAAAGCATGGCTGGTTCAGTTCTGAACTTGTCCACGTGGATTTGTAGTGCCGCCATATTGCTGTCCCTGGTCATTGCGAGCGTCTGGTGGGCAGCGCAACGCAACCGACATATTAGTTCAAAGTCCCTGCGATCATCAGGCGAATACCAACAACGGGCATTAGGCGCCTTGATGCAGGCGGACGTCCTGGGCGGCAACGCTCCGTCAGCTGCGGCCATAGGGCGGCGACGACGTTGGGGCAGACGGATCGCCGCGAGTCTGCCAGTCGTCTGGCGGATCTTGGTGCTGCGTTGGATTCGCGGAGGATATTGGCAGGCTACCGGCGGCTACCTGCTGCTGGTAATGGCCTTGGTAACCACCGTCGAGCAAGTCGCGAACCCGCTGAGCGCGATGGTCTTCTATTTGAGCCTCGGAGTGCTGTTGACCATCAACGTCTCGGGGGTCATCGCACCGTTGCTGACACAGCGGCAACTGACACAACATCTGGGACAACCAGCCGCGAAATTAAAGCAAAGCGCAGCCCTTTTCGCCGTAATCTACAGCGCCATGGCATTGGGCCTATTGACTGGGGGACTAGGGCTGTTGGGAGTTGCGGAGCTGGACAACGTCTGGTGGTGGTGCGCTGCAGTCGTCGTTGGGTCCCTCGGCGTTGCGGCTGCCAGCCTCGGTCATGCCCAGCGAAATGAACGAGATTGGGAGAGCTTGCTAGGTGCAGCCACCAACGACACGACAGTGGCCCTAGTCTTGTTTAGCGAACTCGCCACAGTGGTTCGCGCAGTGGCGAGCCTGGCGCCATTGTTCTTGTTGGCGCTGAGCCCACAAGCGGACATCGCCTGGCCGCTGTGGGCGATCTCCTTGCTATTTACCCTTCCTGCTCTACGATTACTAGTCGGAGCGTTTCCGGGAAGAATGCGTAGATAGGACGAGATGATGAGCGTGGAAATAGCAATTCAAACCCCTGAAGATCTCGACACCGAGCGGCTGTATGCCTTGCTGAAACTGCGCACCCATATTTTCATCGTTGAGCAACGTTCGTCCTACCCGGATCTGGATGGTTTGGATCTTGCCGAAGGCACAGTGCATCTGAGCGCATGGGAAGATGGCGACATCTTGTGCACGGTCCGCATTCTTGATGTTCACGGAGCACAACCACATATTGGACGCGTGGCCACCAAGATCGAAGCCCGCGGCCGCGGGCTTGCCGGGCAGTTGATGGAACGGGCGGTGGCCCTGTGCCGAAGCGACGCACAGATTCATCTCGGTGCGCAGACCCAACTGGAAGGCTGGTACGGAAAGTTTGGATTTGAACGGTGCGGCGATGATTTTGACGATGATGGAATCATGCACCTGCCAATGATCAGAAAAGCCGTCGCAGCGTCGGCCTAATTACGAACAAGAGGCATCGATCTCCCGCCCAACGGCGAGGAATCGATGCCTCTTTTAGTTTGCTTGACCGGTTACTTCGCCGCTGGCTGCCCCTGAGGATCTGGCTTGCCCGCGTAGTAGCTGGCTAGGACCTGAATCTTGAGCTCGAAGAAGGTGCCATTTTCCAGCGCCTGACGTGCAGACTCAACCAAGCCCACGGTGAAGTGCTCGTTGTGGATGGAAATCAGCGTATGGCTGAGCAGTTCCTTGCCCTTGTACAAGTGGTGAATGTATGCGCGGGTGAAGTGCTGGCAGGTGTAGCACTCACATCCGTCCACCAGCGGGGTGAAGTCGCGCTTGTAGCGAGCACCCGAAAGATTAAAACGACCCCACGGGGTGTAGAAGGCGGAATTGCGAGCCACACGAGTGGGGGAGACACAGTCAAAGGTATCGGCGCCGTTTTCGATGGCAGTGAAGATGTCATCTGGCTCGGAAATTCCCAGCAGGTGGCGAGGCTTGTTCTCCGGAAGCTCTTCCGCGCACCAGCCAACGATGGTTCCTAGGTTTTCCTTTTCCAAAGCACCACCGATACCGAAGCCGTCAAAGGCCATGGCGCCAAGATCCTGGCAGGCCTTGCGACGAAGGTCTTCGTACTGTGCGCCCTGGATGACGCCAAACAGTGCTTGGTAGTCCTTGCCTGCCCGGGAATCGGTCAGCGAGAAATGCTCGGCAATGCAGCGCTCGGCCCAACGACGTGTGCGCTCCAGGGATTCAACCTGGTAGCCACGCGAATTTTGCAGGGTAGTGAGCTCGTCAAAGGCGAACATGATGTCAGCACCGATCTGGTGCTGGACTCCCATGGAAATTTCCGGTGAGAAGCGATGCTTGGTGCCATCAAGATGGGACTTGAACCAAACGCCGTCCTCATCCACATTAGCCAGGCGCTCCTTGCCCGGGGCCACCGCGTCATCCGGACCTGACTGGTCAACAGACTTCATGTCGATGACCTTCTTGAAGCCGGAGCCCAAGGACATCACCTGGAATCCACCGGAGTCGGTGAAAGTAGGACCGTGCCAGCCCATGAACTTGCCCAGTCCGCCGGCTTCATCGAGGATGTCGGCACCCGGCTGGAGGTACAGATGGTAGGCGTTGGACAGGACCGCCTGAGCCCCAAGCTCTTCAACTTGGGCTGGGGTCACTGCCTTAACGGTTGCCTTGGTGCCCACCGCAATGAACGCTGGAGTTTTGATTTCGCCGTGTGGCGTACGGATTACACCGGTGCGGCCCAACATTGGGGAACCGTCGGGCGCGGTCAGTCGGGTTCCGACTTCAAATCCGAATTCTTCCTGGCGGGCATGCGGGGCGCTGGGGTCAAAGTTCTTTTCGGGCACGTACCAAGTGTGCCGTATTAACGCGCCGGTGAGGAAAACGACAATGCCAATGTGCCCACAAACCTAGCCCCTCACAAGGCAATGAGCGAATAATGGGTGGTACGTGTTGTGTCCAACGCGACGGAAGGAAAACGTGGGCCTGGAGAAACTGAAGGAATCAACAAAAGCGCTGATCACGCTCGGACCGGCCCGCAAGGATCACTGGATTGGATTGCGCACCGGCATCGGTGTCTTCGCTCCGCTGATCATCCTTTTTGCTATGGACCGCTTAGACCTCGTGGTGTTCGCCGTCTTCGGCGCCTTCACCGGAGTCTACGGCCGGGTTGATGGCTACTGGAACCGTCTGAGGATGCAGGTCCGTTCGGGGCTCTTATTCTTTGTCGTCATTGTGGTGGCTCTTTGCGCCTCGCATTGGTGGGTTGACCACGGCAACCCAGAAGTGAAGCAGTGGCAAATTGTTGGTGCAACTACTCTGGTCGCTGGCATCTGCTCGGTGCTGGTAGGTTTTCTGCGATTGCGCCCCGGTGGATCCTTGTTCCACATCTTCGCATTTGCCGCCATTGCCTCCATCCCGCACCCGGCGCCGATGGGCGAATCCCTGCTGGTGGCAGGGTTGACCATTTTGCTGGCTCTGGTGATCGGTTCCGCTGGAGCACTGGGACAGTGGGCCAACCTCTGGGAACGCACCGCGCTGCCGCCGCTCTCCGATAACGTGCGCAAAGCGATCTGGTGGGAAGGGCTGTTTTATATACTTTCCGCGGGCGTTGCAGGAATTCTTGCCAATACCGTGGGCAGCCAATTATCAGCCGGCCACAATTATTGGGCGATGGTGGCTGCTGTCGTGCCACTGGTCGGCCACACCACCAGGCTGCGCATCCGCCGCGGCGTGCACCGTGTACTGGGAACCTTGGTAGGTATGGTCTTGATGGCGCTGCTGATCTGGCTGAACCCACAGGTGTGGGTACTGCTGGCGTTTATCGCGTTCTGCCAGTTCCTGGCCGAAATGTTTGTGATGCGCAATTACTTCTTGGCGCAGATCTTCATCACGCCGATGGCGCTGGTGGGCGTCTCCCTGGTGACCGGCCTCAGCGGCGCAGTGATGTACGACAGGGTGGTTGAAACCCTGATCGGTTGCGCGGTGGGCATGCTTGGCGTGCTCTTGGGAAGCTGGTTCGGCGGGATTCTTAAACGCAAGCAGGGCCTGATTCCCAAGAGCGAAGACCCAGCTTAGATATTTACTCCGACATGGGCTAATGCCTGACGGAGAATATTTTCGCGGCCACCTGCAAACTCGCCTTGAATGTCCGAGCTCAGCGCTTCGGCCGGTGACAGCCAGGTCAATTCCAGTGCATCTTGGCGTGGGGTGGACTCGCCGCGCACCGGAACGATGTAGCACATGGACACCGCATGCTGGCGGTCATCGGTTAGCCCGGTTTCACTCGGGGCAGGGAAGTACTCGGCCACGGTGAAGGGGACCGGGGAAGCTGGAAGCTGCGGCAGCACCATGGTGCCTAGGTCTTTCTCGATGTGCCGGATCAAGGCCGCGCGAATCGTTTCCCGGTACATGACGCGTCCGGAGACGAAGGTGCGCAGCATGCGCCCGTCGTCGTCGCCGGTCAGCAGCAGGCCGACCTCATTCACGTAGCCCAGCGGGTCAAGCCGCACCGGGATCGCTTCGACGTAGAGCATCGGCAGGCGCTGACGAGCCTCGTAGAGATCTTCTTCAGAGAGCCATCCGGGATAGGGATCTGGCGTGCGCACGTTCATGGTTCTATCTTCGTACACAAACCCCGTTTGATCCATGAAGCTGTATCTGTGTTGCGGAACTCACCAACTAGCTTCCCGTGCGCTCTAGTGCAGTAGAAGTTCTGCGGATAAAATTGATTGAGCTATCCCAATCCCTCGTCTGTGCGCTCGTTGCAGGCTTTGGAAAGCGCATCCCTTTTCAATTACTCGTGGAAGCAGAATCCTGCCGTGACGAACGCTCCAGAACGACTGAGCAAAAAGAACTTCACCACGATTGCGGTGCTGATCGTATCTAGCTTCGTGGTCATCTTGAACGAGACCATCATGAACGTGGCGTTGCCCGTTCTGATGCATGAATTCAACGTTACTCCAGACGCCATTCAGTGGCTGTCGACCATTTTCATGCTCACCATGGCTGTGGTCATTCCAATGACCGGATTCCTGTTGCAACGTTTGAGCGTGCGCAATGTCTTCGTGCTGGCCATCGGCCTATTCACGCTAGGCACTATTCTGGCCGCCGCAGCTCCTGGACTGAGCATCCTGTTGGTTGCCCGTGTGATTCAGGCCTGCGGTACGGCGATTATGATGCCACTGCTGATGACCACCATCTTGCACCTGGTTCCGGCCGAACGACGTGGCGTGCTGATGGGCAACGTCTCCATCGTGATCTCCGTGGCTCCGGCCATCGGCCCAACGCTGTCTGGCTTGATCCTGCAGTACCTGTCCTGGCGCTTCATGTTCATCGTGATCATCCCCATCGCGATCGCCGCCCTGGTGATCGGCACCCCGCGCTTGTCCAATGACGTGGATGGAGCATCCACTCCGCTGTCGGCCACCTCGGTCATCCTGGCCATCCCTGCCTTCGGCGGATTGGTCTTCGGCCTGAGTCGATTGTCGGTTGGGGTGTCCCCGCTGAACATCGCCATCCTCGTGGTGGCACTGCTGTGCTTGGCTGCGTTCGTCTTCTTGCAGTTGCGTTTGCAGAAGGAAGACAAGGCGCTGCTCGATTTGCGTCCGCTGAACTTCAAGGACTTCACGCTCTCGCTATTGCTGATGATGTTCGCGATGATCTCCTTGTTCGGCGTCATCATCCTGCTGCCGATGTTCTTCACCAATGTGCTGGGCATTGAAACCTTGACCACCGGTTTGATCATGCTTCCAGGTGGACTGCTTATGGGTATCCTCGCACCGATGGTCGGTAAGTTGTATGACCGCTTGGGCGCCCGCCCGCTGATCGTTCCCGGCGCCATCATCCTGCTCGCTTCCTTGTTGGGCTACGCGTTGATCCTGAACGAAAGCACCCCGATCTGGTTGCTGGTCGTGCTGCACCTGGTGATGAGCCTGGGCCTAGCGCTGATCTTCACCCCGGCATTCACCACTGCGCTCAACCCACTGCCGCACCACCTGCACTCGCATGGTTCGGCATTGCTTTCCACCCTGCAACAGCTGGCTGGGGCCATGGGCACCGCACTGCTGGTGGGCGTGGTGGCAGCGACCACCACGGCAAAGATGGCTTCGGGCAGCGATCAGCTGACTGCGACCGTGGAGGGCTTCCAGCCTGGCTTCCTGATCGGCGCCGCCTGCAGCGTCGGCATTATCATCATCGGGTTCCTGCTCGGAGGCAAAAAGGATCTGGTGAGCCTCGGCACCGAGCCGGCCGCGGCTGAAAAGCACTAATCGATCCCGAATTCAAAGATTGCTGGATGTTCTTGAAACGAACATCCAGCAATTTTTGTCTGTGGACCCGGTTGGCTTCTGTTGCGGTGGGTAACTCGGCAGTAGGCTGGCTGATAAGTGTACTGACTACAAAGGGGTAAGCATGCAGTTGCAGGATTCGGTCGCGCTGGTCACCGGCGGACTTTCGGGCTTGGGGCGGGCCACCGCCCAGAAGCTTTCCGCCACGGCCAAACATGTTCTCGTAGTGGATCTTCCCCGCGAAGACGGAGATGAAATCGCCGCACAGATCGGCTCGAATGTCCGTTATGCCCCGGCTGACGTCACCGACCCTCAGCAGGTCGCCACCGCGATCGAGCGCTGCAAGGAACTCGGCGTGCTGCGCGTAGTAGTGAACTGCGCCGGGGTGGCAACCCCAGGCAAGGTGCTGGGCCGTGATGGTGTTTTGCCGCTGGAACGCTTCTCCAAGGTGCTGGAGATCAACGTGAATGGCACGTTCAACGTGCTGCGTCTCGCCGCCGAATCGATGGTGCACAGCGAAGCACTTACCGATATCAATGGGACCACCGAACGTGGCGTCATCGTGAATACCGCCTCGGTGGCTGCCTTCGATGGCCAGATCGGACAGCCGGCCTACGCCGCGTCCAAGGGGGCCGTGGCAGCAATGACCCTGCCACTGGCTCGTGAGCTGGCCAGCCACCAGATCAGGGTCATGACCATTGCGCCGGGTATTTTCCACACGCCCATGATGGATTCCCTGCCACAGGCAGCCCAGGATTCCTTGGGCGCACAGGTGCCGCACCCATCACGTTTGGGGCGCCCGGAGGAGTATGCGGCGCTGGTGGAACATATTGTCGCTAACCCGATGCTCAACGGAGAAACCATCCGTCTTGACGGGGCAATCCGCATGGCGCCACGCTAATAACGATGTGCCGGCGGCAAGCCCTAAAAGATCACGGGCTTGCCGCGCTGGGCGCGGTGTTCAGCATGGCTGATGCGGAAGCGACGGTTTTCGGCCATGAGGAACACCAGCAAGGACAAGAGGATACAAATCGCGGCCACCCATAGTCCGGTCGCGTCCCTCAGCCACCCATTGATGGCCGCGGCAATCATAGCGATGCCAAAACCACTGGCCAGCGCGTGGCGCCCGCGTTCTGTATGCGCGTACCCGGCGGCCACCAAGGACACGGCAACAGCAACCAGCACGACCTGCAAGTTATGGCTGGTATCGTTCCAGCCCGCCACGGCGAACCACAAGTGCAGCGTGTAGGCCATAGAAAAACCGGTCAGGAAACTCAACGGCGCATCGGTGAGCCAATGCTCCAACTTGTTGCGGGCGGTCAGTCGATTCAATTGATGGACGCCGAACAGTGCCACCAGCGTAGCCAAGGTAGCGAGCACTGCAGCAGCGGTCAGAAGGAAACCAGCAGCGAAAGTAATCGCGCAAGAAATCAGGGCAGCGGCGCTGATCGTAAAGAGGCTGATCACTCGCTGCCGCCGAGCGGAGAGCTGATCCTTGCCCAGCGCAAAAGCGGCACTGGCTAAGAGGAAGACCGCGGCAGCTGGCCAGAGCACCGAAGGCACTGCGCTGCTATCAAGTAAGCTCAGGCGGTCGCGTCCGTCCATTGAGGATGAGAACACCAACGACGTGATGAGCAGGAGCAGGGCAGCTGCAGCCAACAGGTAGCCACGAATCTTGTCGAAGGGCTCAACTTCAGGGTTGGGGCGGTGATCCGGAGCTGGGTAGGGCAGGACAAAATCATCTTCGGCCCAGGTATCAGGCGTGGCCAGATGGCCGGACTCCACCAGTGAATTAAGCGGCTGGGTCGGATGCTGCTCGGCCATCATGCTTCGGTCCCTAACGATTGCTCAGTTATCAGCAACAGCCTAGGGCACTTCGGTGGCGTTGAGAAGCGCCGCTATGCGACCGGTGCTTCGGCCAACTTCTCGGATGAGCTGAAGCTACGGTCGATCCCGGTCAGCGGATCCGTAAAGGAAATAGTGTGTGCCAGCAGCTGCAGCGGACGCCGGTAATCGTCCGGAGCCAGATCCCAAAGGCGCGGGTAAAACGCGTCGTTGACGATTCCCAGACCCAGCGAAGCCAGATGGACACGCAGCTGGTGGGTCTTGCCTGAATGCGGTTTCAGATCCATTAAAGCGACCTCTAACCCTGCATGGTGGCCGGCGCTGTGACCCACTGCTTCAACGTCGATGAAGGTCTTCGCATTCGGTGCGCCTTCCTCGACAACGGAACGCAGCTGGCCCTTGACCTTGGACATGCGGTTCTCAAAAATCATCGGCATCTGATCAAGAAGCTCTCGCAATTGAGCTGTGTCTTTGACCAGTGAGTGTTCGCCGTTGGGTTGGAGCACTCGACCGGTTTCCAGACCGTCTCCCGGGCGCAGCGCAACGACAGCTTTATATCGTTTGCTGATTTCGCGGCGCTCGAAAAGCGTCTGGTAGGCACCACGCGTTTCGGGGTTGACGGCAAAAAGAATGACGCCCGCGGTGGCCCGGTCCAGCCGGTGCATCGGTACCAAATCATCGATGCCTGTCTGGTTGCGCAGGCGCACCAGGGCCGATTCTTGGATGAATCGTCCGCCGGGGGTGGTTGGCAGGAAATGCGGCTTATCCACGACCAGCAGATGCTCATCTTGGTGCAGGATTTTCGCTTCAAAGGGAATTGGCGTTTCCACCGGCAAGGAGCGGTAGTACCAGATGAACTCGTGTTCCCCCATGGGCGTTTGCCGGTCTAACGGGACCCCGCCGAGTCCGACAATTTCTTGCTTATCAAAGCGTCGAAGGATGCCTTCCGGATCAACATGGCCGAAACGCTCCAGCAGATAATCGGCCACGGTGGCCCATCCTCCGTCGTGTGGAAGGCGCAAGCGGGTTGCATTAACACCGTTACGAACGGGGAGTGGGGATTCCATAGCCATAAGGGCTATTCTTTCATCTCTGCGCTAGGAGTTCAGACCGCCGGTTGGCAATGCGGGCACCAGTAGCAATCCCGCTCGGCACCTTCGACAGCGGAAGGAATTTTGAGTAGCGTGATGGGAGTGCCGCAACGAAGGCATGGTTTCCCGGCACGGCCATAAACCCAGAGCGGTTCCCTGGTGCGTTCATGGCCGGTGGTAACTCGACGTGCTCGGTCCTTATTAACGTTCAGCAGGCGATGGGCGATCTGTACGACCGCTGGCAGATCAGCAATCTGCCCAACTTCAGTCAGCGGATGCAAGCGCCTCAGGAAAAGGATCTCGCAACGGTATACATTTCCCACACCCGCCATAATCCGTTGATCCAATAGCGCCTGGCCGATGCCTTGACGTGGATCGCGACGCAGGTTCTCTATGGCTAATTCCGGATCCCAATCCGCACCCAAGAGGTCAGGCCCCAAATGGCCAACGAGCTCAGATTCATGCTCGGTCGGCACCAAGCGCACCTGAGCAATATCAAAGCCCACGACGGTCACGGCAGAAGTTTTGAGCACCACTCGCGCGGTATGCGCCGGTTTCTTCCAGCGTTCGTTCGGTGCATAAAGATCCCAGCGGCCTTCCATCAATAAATGCGAATGCAAGGTCAATGCCTGGGAGGCGAACTCGGTGGATTCAGTGACCGGTGGAAGCAGGCGCATCAGTAGATGTTTGCCAGCGGGAACGACCTCGTGCACCACATATCCCGTGAGATCTGTTGTTGCCAAGGCGGGAACCCGAAAGTCCGAGGACAGCAGGCTCTGACCGGAAAGGGCCTGATGTAGCCGTGCCGTGGCACGATAAACGGAATCACCTTCGGGCATGAGCGATCTTCTTTCTCCTGGTCAATCAGCGGCGGAATCGAATGCCTTGCGGCGTTGAATAGAAACCGGCCGCCAACAGCGCGGTTCCCACCGGATGATCGAGAACGGGTTGTCCGTCCACGGTGGCGATGGCGATTTTCTCCACTTTCGCGGTACGCAAAGCTGCCACCAATTGCGTGGCAATAATGTTCCACGACTCGTCGGGCAGCTGGGCAAAGGTCAACACCGTGCGGCCTCCACGTTCAAGATAGAAGCACAACTGGCCATCCAGTAATCCGACGATGGCTCCTGCTTTGCGCCCGGGGCGATGCCCGGTTTGCGTTGCTGGCCAGCCAAGCGCTGCGCCGTATGGATTGGCCGGGTCGGTGGACGCGAGCACCACTGCGACAGGCTGGCGCCGTGGATCCTCGGACAACTGGTATCCGCGCAACCGATCAATGGTGGTGGACGTGGAGAATTGGGCGGCACCCAGTTTTTCCACGAAGTATCCGCGCCGAGCATGCCCGGCCTCTTCCAACTTGGACAGCACCCGGTAGAGCTGACCGAAACCACCTGACACCGCTTCGGCGGCAACCGAACCGCGGGTGAGCACGCCATAACGCTCCAACATGATTTCGGCGGTCGCGTGCGCAGATATAGTGGGGTCGGCCACCGGCTGGGGAAGCAAGGACCAGCGTGCCGAACCTCGTGGACCGCGCATCGCAGATCCTCCCTGATCCTGGGCCAGTCGGTTCAGGCCAGAGAGCCGGTTAAGCCGGGCTGCTCTGGCCCTTGGCGCCGGTTTAGCGATTTTGTGCGCAGTGCTTCCGCCCGCCAAATAACCGCGAATCGGGGCCAGAGTGTCCGGCGAAATATAGCCAGCCCAGAACAGCCGCCAGCAAGACTCGGCAATATCGGTGGTACCTACCGGCGGCTTATCTGGATGGTGGATGCGAGCAGCGAGCTCTTCAGCAAAGTAGGCGCCGGTCGATTCAAAGGCTTCAAGCACCCGCAGATCCAGCGCCTGCAGGTCGCTGGCATCGGGGGTTGGAAGGGAGAGCGCTGCGTGTTCGGCGGTATGCAAGGACAACCAGCCGTCTTTGCCGCCGGATGCCCCGGCTCCACACACCAGAACATCCCCGGCACTGCACAGCTCATCCAGCCAAGAGCTCTGGTATCCCTTGAGTCTGGCAGGCAGGACGAAGGACTCCAACGCCGACGCAGGAACTTCGGCTCCAGCTAATTGAGCGATGATTTCATAGACTCCATCAGCTCCACTGAGCGTTGACCCGACCTGCTGCCACGCCGGAAGGAACCGGGCATAGGTGCTTTGATCAACTGGCTCGACCTCGGCGCGCAGAGCCGCCAGGGACCTGGTGCGGATGGTGCGCAATACCGCTACATCGCAGTATTCATCCCCGCTGATGCCCTCGGGAACAATCTCCACTGGACGGAACGCACCGACCGATAACCGGCCCGCGGCCACCAACTGGTCGAGTATTGGACGCAGCACCGCAACACCCAGCGACAGCTCGGTGGCAATTTCGGTGAGCGTAAACGGAACATGAGTCCGCGCGAAACGCGAGATGAGATCTTGGATGGGATCGGCTGCCGGCTCCAAAAATGCGGCCGGAATTCCTGTGGGCAGGGGAGTGCCTAGCGCATCGCGCAGCTTGCCAGCATCTTCGATCGCAGCATAGGCCAAGGACCCTCTGAGGCGCAGGGAGAAGGCACGCCGGGTGGCAACCAGCGACTCGGCATGTTCCCGGGCAATGGTCGGATCCAGCGGAGCGCTGTCATCATTCGGATCACGCAGCCGGGCGGCCAGCTGCTCAATAGTCAACGGGCCCAAGAGGCGCAACAGATCTGCTGCACCTTCCATGCCGGCCAAGCGACGATTTTCCGCCCGGTACTGCAACTGTTCCTGCAGTCCAGTGATGACTTGAGGATCAAGGATTTCACGGACGTCATTGCGACCCAGTAATTCGCCCAGCAGCACCGGATCCAGGCTTAGCGCTGCAGCGCGTCGCTCGGCCAGCGGCGCATCAGATTCATAGAGGAACTGGGCAACGTAGCCAAAGAGCAGGGACTGGGCGAAAGGTGAAGGTAACTCGGTGGTGACTTCCACCAGCCGGATCGCGCGCGATGAGACCTTGGACAGAATCGCAGACAGGGCCGGCAGATCATATACGTCGTTCAGGCATTCACGGACGGTTTCCAGAATGATCGGGAAGTCAGGGTAATTCCGGGCGACATCCAACAGCTGGCTGGCACGTTGGCGCTGTTGCCACAACGGGGTGCGCTTGGTTGGGTTGATCCGTGGAAGCAGCAAGGCGCGGGCGGCGCATTCACGGAAGCGAGAGGCGAACAACGCGGAATTTGCTACCTGCGAGGTGACCACGTCAATGATTTCATCAGCTTCAAAGGCGAAAAGATCCGCTCCCGGCGCCTGGTCATCCATGGCAGGAATACGCAGCACAATGCCGTCGTCGGCAGCCATCGCCGAGGCATCCAGACCCCAGCGTTCGCGCACCCGCGCGCCCACGGCTAGCGCCCATGGGGCATGGACTGCCAGGCCAAAGGGCGAGTGCAGGATGACCCGCCAGTCGCCGAGCTCATCGTGGAAGCGCTCGATCACGAAGTTCTGGTGGTTGGGCACCTGGCCGGTGGCCCTGCGTTGCTCGCCCAGATAGTTCAGGAGGTTGTTGGCTGCGAAGTCATCTAGCCCGCCGGCTCGCAACACTTCCGAGGCTTCGGTACGCTCGCTAGCCAGCAGGCTGGTGGTGAATTCGCCTAGCGCCGCCCCGAGTTCCACCGGGCGGCCCAGTCCATCACCATGCCAGAACGGCAGCTTTCCGGGTTGGCCGAAGGCAGGGGTGACTAGCACGCGGTCATGGGTGATGTCTTCGATGCGCCAGCTGGTCGCGCCCAGAGCAAAGACATCACCCACCCGCGACTCGTAGACCATTTCCTCGTCCAGTTCACCCACGCGCTTGGGTGCCTTGTCATCTTCGGCCCCGGCCAGGAAGACGCCAAAAAGTCCGCGGTCCGGGATGGTGCCGCCGGAGATGACCGCGAGGCGCTGAGCTCCGGGGCGGGCGCTAAGTGTGCCGGCATCGCGGTCCCAGATCAGCCGTGGTTTGAGGGTCGCGAATTCATCGGAGGGGTATTTGCCCGAGAGCATGTCCAAGGTGGCCAGGTAGGCGCTGCGCGGAAGCTGTTGGTAGGGCGCGCACCGGCGTACCGTCTCGAACCACTTCTCGACTTCCAGATCGTCCATGGCCACCGCGGCCAGGGTCTGCTGGGCCAAAACGTCTAGTGGGTTGGCCGGGATGACCATCTTCTCGATGGACCCCTGGCGCATGCGCGTGACCACCAGTGCGGTGGAGAGCAGATCCGCGCGGTGCTTGGGAAAGAAGATGCCCTGGGAGACCGAACCCACCTGGTGCCCGGCACGGCCTACACGCTGCAGTCCGGAGGAGACGGAATTGGGGGATTCGACTTGGATGACCAGATCCACCAGGCCCATGTCGATACCCAGTTCCAGCGAGCTGGTGGCCACCACCGCGCGCAGTTTGCCCAGCTTCAGATCCTCTTCAATCTGGGCGCGGGCATCCTTGGAGACCGATCCATGGTGGGCTCGGGCCAGCAACGGGGCTTCCGGGTTGGATGCAGCGGTGGAGCCGGCTTGGGCCATCATCGCCGCTGGAGTTGAAGTAGAAGTATCCTCGGCGTTGAACCCCTCGCGCTCGGCGTAGATTTCGTTGAGCCGTCCGGTGAGACGTTCGGCCAGCCGGCGGGAGTTGGCGAAGATAATCGTGGAGTGATTTTCCAGCACCAGATCCACTAGCTGGTTTTCCACGTGTGGCCAGATGCTGGCCGATGCTGCGGGGGAGGATCCTGGTCCAAGGTCATGAGCACCGGCGGCCGAAGGCAAATCGGTCATGTCCTCCACTGGGACGCGCACCGCCAACTCCCACTTCTTGGTGGACGGCGGGCGAACGATGTTCACCGGTGCGGATCCGGCTAAGAATCGGGCGACTTCCTCGGGTGGTTCAACCGTGGCTGACAGGCCGATGCGCTGGGCAGGGGTGGGCAGCAGCGCGTCGAGTCGTTCCAAGGACAGAGCCAAGTGGGTGCCGCGCTTTGTGTTGGCAATCGCGTGGACCTCATCGATGATCACCGTATGGACTTGGGAAAGAGTCTTACGTGCCTGGCTGGTGAGCATCAGGTAGAGCGACTCTGGGGTAGTGATCAGGATTTCCGGTGGATCTTTGAGCAGTTTGCGCCGGTCGTTAGCCGGAGTATCGCCGGAGCGTACACCAACCGAAACCGAAGGCTGCGACAAACCCATCTCGTGCGCGGTGGCTCGAATACCAGCGAGCGGGGAACGCAGGTTGCGCTCAACGTCTACGCCCAAGGCTTTCAGCGGAGAAATGTAAAGGACCTTCGTGCCATTGCCTGTCGGATGATCCGCATCGGATTCCAAGCCCGGCAAAGCTGGGGTATCCAGCTCCGCGTGATGCAGCCGGTCTAAAGCCCAAAGGAACGCAGCTAGGGTCTTGCCGGAACCGGTTGGAGCGATGACCAGGGTGTGCTTCCCATCCGAGATGGATTTCCAGGCGCCGGTCTGCGCGACTGTAGGCGCAGAGAAGACATCGGTGAACCACTTGCGGGTGGCCGCACCAAACCGGGAAAGCACATCACTCATGGAATCGATACTACGTTCTCAATAGGACAGTTCGGGAACTGCAATCATTCAAACGAAGCGGTGCAAGTTTTCCGCTTCACGTATGGAAACTCCGGGAAGCAAAAATCTAGCGATTGCTGTCGAAGGTGGCCCGAGTCCAATGGAAACAATTATTCGCAGTGGACCTTAGGGTGGCTTCTTTACCGACGTCTTTTAGCTCTGGCCGCGAATTCGTCCAGTACGCTCACTACATCCTTGGCTACCCACATGCGATTACGATTCCCCTTCGTGATTCGAGTGAGGATCCCGGCATCAATGAGGCGGTTAATGGCGACCTGCGCGTTGACTGTTGTGATCCCAAGTTCGCCGTCAACATATATGTCTAGACCGGCAATGAACGCAGGTACCGCCGCCTGATAAGCTCCTGCTGCTCGGCGTCGTTGCGCGCGCGAGGCATACTCGCCTTGATGGTTGTGCCATGGCCGATCTTCGTATGAGAGCGATGGCCACGTAGAACCCTGCTCAAACATTGACATGTTTCCGCCATACCAAAGCTTATTGAAATAAGCATTGGTATGGAAATGCCTTGCTATCACTTATTCAGGTCAGCGCCATAATGAAGTCGAGAATGGTGCCCTGGTTCAGGGAAGCTGGTGTGCGGAATCCAGACGAGGAGTTACTCGTCGTACCTGACGCAAAAATACTAGTGCAGACTGATTCGGGTCGGCGCGGATGCTGCGACACCGATATCCATTCACTGCACGGGAAGTTTATTATCCTGCAGTAATTTCACGAAGCGCAGCGACGTGGCCGACATACGCTCGACGGCCTGCAGTGGTCAGTGACACCCGCACGTGGCTGCGGCCCAGCTTCGTGAACCGTTCAATATCAACGTAACCGGCATCGCCTAACTGTTTCAGGTGCTTGCTGAGCACTGAGTCTGCAACGCCTAGATTCTGCTTGAGATGCGAGAATTGAGCCCATTCAACAGGAGTCAAGTTTGCGCAAATCCGTAACCGCAATGGCGCATGGATCAGTTCATCAAACTGAGCTTTGCTAGTTGACTTGATCATTGCCGTCCTCGACGCGTGCCTTGTTGTAGGCGGCCTGCATCTTTGTCACCAAAAACATGCCACTAATGAACGTGACGACAATTTTCGCGAGAACTTCTTCGATATTGGTAGCGTCCCAGAACCTGAGGCAATTGATCAGCAGGATGCAGAGAATGAAATATCCTGCGTAAGCACCCGTCTGGAGACTTGGGGTATTGATCAGTGGGCGTGGTTTTGCACGGCTGCTTTGAGCCAAGACGTACCAAGCGATCAATGGAAGATAGAGCAATGCCATCCAATAGGCCTGCGGTGGATAAGCCTGGAACAGGGTAAAGACCACAGCGGAAACTGCGACGACGCTGGTGAGTAATCCACGCGGGTTTCCCGAGGCCTTGACCATCTGTTCTGTTTCATGTTCGACGGATTGCAGCAGTTTGGCCGCGTGATCTTTATGCTGGGGATCCTTCGGCGAAGTCATGGCACATACTTTCCTTTATGGAAAGTCTTGTCTTTCCAATCTGGAAAGTCAATGGTTTGGTTTACACGTGGTGATATTTTCCGCCAGCCAAAATGTCCTGTGCGCGGTAGAGCTGTTCAGTGAGAATTAAGCGCACCAGCTGATGCGGGAAAACCAGTTTGGATAGAGACCAAGTGAAATCAGCGCGGGCGTGCACTGTGGGATCTACCCCGTAGGCTCCGCCAATGATAATCACTACATTGCGCGAAGCATCGATAGGGGCGCGCAACTTGTTTGCCAAGGCAGGGGAGTCAACGTTCTTTCCACGTTCGTCGAGCAAAACCACAAAATCGTGGTCATCAATCTTGGCCAAGATGCGTGCGGACTCCTCGGTGCGAGCGGCCTCGTTCTCGCGGGAAGAATGGTTCAGCAATTGCCAGGTGAGGTTAAACGGCTTCTTCAGCCGCTTCTCATAGCGGGAGATTCCCTCGTCTACCCACGACTCGTGTTTCTTGCCAACTGCCAGCACCTTGATTGTCATGCTTCTATTGTTCCGCATTCCTTGGTTGGATGCTTTGATCCGCACACCGATACGATGAAGGACATGAGAAACCCCAGGCCACTTTCGCGAGGCCAACAACCCAGCGCTGTGCAGGTGCTCTGGATGATCTTCGGCATCGTCGTTGCCATCTTTTATTTCACCCGACGGGTGCTGGTCTCACTGCACGCAGGTGGTTGGGCCAAGGACCTCGACGAGCCCACCTACCAATGGGTTTTGAACAACCAGTCGCCGGTCCTTTTCGCAATCTCTGATTTCTTGTACTTCTGGGGATCAACACCCGGCATGAGCATCGTCATGGTGCTGATTACCGGACTGCTGAGCTGGAAAACACGAAGTATCTGGCCCTTCATTGCGGTGGCGCTGACCGCTGTAGTTTCTGTCGGGCTGACCATCTTGCTCAAGGCGAGCCTGCAGGTGCACCGGCCAGAAGGTATTCCCGGCGGGCCAACACCCCCACTGTCTTACTCATTTCCCAGCGGGCACACGCTTAATTCCGCGGCGCTGATTGGCATCTCCAGCTACCTGGCAATCATGTACGGGCTACGCCGTTATGCCTATCTCATCTCCATCGTGGCGACACTGTTTGTCCTTGCCATGGGTGCTTCGCGGATTTACATTGGGCACCATTGGGTCTCGGACGTACTGGTGGGTTTGCTGATTGGTGCTGCGTGGGCCGCGGTGGTGGCGATCCTGCATTACTTCTTTGTGCCTTGGCGCAAATTGCCTAGCTCAGCACACGGATCGGTGAATCGGTAGCCCAAGCACGAATATCTTCAGCAGCGTCCCGATAGAACATCGAGAACTGTTCAATGGTTACGTATCCAATATGCGGGGTCGCAATCACGCCGCGTGTGTTCAGCAATCGATCATTGGCGGGCAACGGTTCGGTGTCGAAGACATCGAGCGCTGCCAGATAGAGCAGTTCATTTTCAAGCGCTGCGATGAGTGCGTCCGTCTGCACAATTCGGCTTCGTGACGTATTGACCAAAATGGATTCTGGACGCATCCATGCCAACTGCTTTGCGCCAATGACGCCGGTGCTGCGCTCCGAGAGTTTCAGGTGGACGGTCACGATGTCGCTGGTGGCAAAAAGCTCTGCTTCGGATACTAATTCCACTCCGACTTCGGTGGCCCGTGCCTTGGTGAGATTCTGGCTGTAGGCGATGACTCGCATGCCAAAGGCCAGGCCGACTTTCGCCACCTTGGAACCTAAATTGCCCAAGCCGTAGACGCCGAGTGTTTTTCCCGATAGGCCCATACCGAAACTTGTTTGCCATGGCTCGGCCTCAGAGCGTGGGTTCTGAGACGAGAAGAGTTCAACGTCCAACCTGCGAGCAGCAGCCAAGATTAACGCCCACGTATGTTCCACCGCATCGGTGGGGACATAACCAGTGTGTGAGACGACGACGCCGTGCGCGGCAGCGGCTTCCAGATCGATGGCTCCATTGCGGCGCCCGGTGGTGACCAGCAGTTTCAACTGCGGTAGCAGTTCGAACCGCGATGCTGGAAAGGGTGTGCGCTCGCGCATGGCCACGATGACATCAAAGCCTTTCAGCACCGCGCAGACAGTTGCGTCGTCATGTCCGAGGTGTTCGGTAAATACTGTCAACTCGGCGTTGAGCTCGGTCGCCAGGCCTTCAAAATCTGCGAGGTCGGTAGCGACGTTCTGGTAGTCATCCAAAATGGCAATGCGCATGAGTTCATCCTAGGTGTTCCCAGGTCGTACAGACTCGTTTTTTACTTCGTTGATCGCCGTCGAGCCGTCGGAATACAAAATGGTGGTTGGCACCAAGGTACCAACCACCATTCACAGACTGAATACTAGTCGGTGACTTCGAATTCAAGCTTGTCAGTGAAGGAGCGACCATGAACATCGGTGGCCGTCACTTCAGCGGTGTGAGATCCAGTTTTCAGATCATTGGGTAGTTCAAGACGCCACAGGTGGCTGGTTTTCTCAGGCAGTCCGCCGCCGTGGACAAACTGCTCGGCGATAGCCACCGGGTCGGAGTACTTGGAGCCAGTTCGTGCGGTTTCGCCGGTTAGTGATTGCGTACGAGTTGACTTGACCGGAGCCTGGCCATCAATGGAAACCTTGACCGTGGAACCGGTGCTGCCCATCCAGAAATTGGTAGTCAACCATGTGTCCTCGGCCAGACCATCGCGACTTACCGACAATGGGTTCTCCATGGCTTCAACGGTTCCGTATTCCTTGTCCACATTTTCCTCGTACCAATCACGGTAGGCAGGTGTGTTCAGGCCGACGGCCATCTGATCGCTGTCATCGCCGCCGGTTGGCGTGAAGCGCTCGGTGATCTTGGTGTTCTTGATGTCCAAGGTCAGTACGCCCGGCGGAGTGCCATCTTGCTGGAGGGAAGTTGGGTAACCGGTATCGGTGACTCGTCCGCCGTACCACTGGCCAGCAACAGCCGGAACGGTCAAGTGGGTGAAGGGCAGGCCAGCTTCGCCGACTTCGTCCAGCCAGCCCTTCATCAGGTCGCCCTTGCGAAGGTTTTCAGACATGTGGGTGTGGCCGCCCAAGGAAACCACTTCACGGCCCTTGAGGATCTTGTAGATGTCTTTGACCTCTTTGGTGGTGTGCTCATCGTTGAAGAAGAATTCCAGCAAGGGGCTGTGCCCGGCGAGGACGATGGCCTTGTTCTTTGGCACCTTGGCAATGTCTGCACGCAACCATTCAAGTTGCTGCTTGCCCAGCTGGTAGGTGTAGTCGCTTCGCTTCGCGGGAACCTTAGTGGGGTACTCGATGGTGTTCAGGGCAACCACGTGAGTTTTGCCGGTGTCGTAGGAGTAGTACTCGGGACCGAATTGGGCACGGTAGGTATCAAACTCGTGTACGCCGTCCAGGGAATCGAAGTCGATGTCGTGGTTTCCGGGAAGGAAGCGAGCCGGGCCGTTGAGCATCGAAGTTAGTTCGCGGGTCTGGGCGAACAGGGATAGGTCATTGCCCACGAGGTCACCGATGAACAGCACGCCGCAACCGGTGTAGTCGGTGCGGGCAGCGAGGTCAGCGAAGGCGCCCTTGCGAGCGTATTCAACTTCCTTCTGGTTATAGGTCTGTACATCCGCGCCGATGGCGCAGCTCTGGTCTGGAGATTGGGTAGCTGCGCTGCGGGTCAGCGGGAAGTTCACGGCCTCAGGCAGTTCGCCGGTAGGGGCAATGCCACCGTATTTCAGCTTGGGGGATCCATCTGGCAGGTGGATGTAGGAGAACTGCGCGACGTTGTTTTCATCCACTGGCACCTGGAAGCCGCGAGGCTGGGTGACAAAGGCGGTCATATTCTCAAAGGCGGGAAGTTCGTAGCGCCCCTGGCCGTCGGTGGTGACTACGTCGCGGCCGTTGGAAACGGTGACCTTGGGCAGGCCTGGCTCAGCGGCATCCTGCTTGGAGTTCTTGTTGCTGTCCTCGAAGACAACACCTTCGAGGGTCTTGTCTTTTGCTGCTGCTTTTTCATCTTGGGCACGGACGACCTGGACTGATCCTCGGTAAGCGGAGGAGTTCCAGTCTGCAGTCTTCTTTGCTGCTGGTTCTGGATCGGGTGCGGAATTGGCGGCGGTGAGACCGGCAGAAGCTGCTAGGACAACGAGTGCGCCTGCGGTAGCTCGTAGTGGGGTGATGTGATTGGTTTTGCCGGGTCGAGCGAAGAATTTCACGTACGTTCCTCCGGGGTGGTGACAATCTGCCGGCCCCTTGGCCGGCCTTTGCCAACGCTGTCAATCTAAGGTGAATAACAGCCCCCGCTCAGGTAATGTCGGATAATCGATTCCGTTAATACTTGCAAGGTGTCTTGGGCGTATTTAGCTATCCATTAACAGAGAAAGCGGTAGTGACCCCGGAAATCGGCGGTGTTTGTAGCGACTGAAAATGCGCAAGATCGAGAATGTCTGGATGGCATCGGTGATGAAGCACTCTGGGTCTTGCATGAAGACTCTGCGAGTTAACGCTCCGTCATGCCGGGGGATGGTGTACCCGACTTCTGATCCAATAAGTTCATGAGCAATGAAGCAACAAACGAATTAGCCGCCGCAACGGAAATGATATTGCAGCTGCGTTGGTCGGATCAGGACGCCTTGGGACATGTGAATAATGCCCGCATCGTGACGCTGATGGAAGAAGCGCGTATCCGCTGGACCCGAGAAGACGGGAACACCGGCCGCTTTGAATTCGGAACTGTTGTGGCCTCCATCCGCGTCGACTACAAGAAGCCCCTTTATTACCAACCGGAAATGATGATCCGCATGGGGATTAGCCGGGTCGGTAACAAATCATTCACCGTGCGGGGCATCGGTTATCAGGACGGGCAGCCGGTGTTTGATTCAACTACCGTGATGGTTCCGTTGGCTGCTGACGGGGTTTCCTCGCGGGCGCTCACCGAGCTGGAGCGGCGCTGGCTGGAATCTTCGCAGATTCCTTCTGGAGACTAGTTTTGCAGCGGCCGGGGATTTATAGAAAGCGTGGCGGCTAATTGGCGCAGCTTTTCTTCGGACTCGGATCCTGGATTTGTGGTGTAGATGAACAGTGTTTGGTCCTTGGTCCCCGTCACGTCTAGCGCCTCGTAGTTGACCTCCAGATAGCCCAACGTGGGGTGGTTCAGGCGCTTGAGGCCGTCTCGGCGTTCCACTACCCGGTGATCGGCCCACCACATACGGAATTCTTCGCTGTTCATGGAAAGCTCGCCGACCAGCTGCGCGAGTAGAGGATCATGCGGATAGCGCCCGGCATCAAGACGCAATGTTCCCACCATTGAAGCGGCAACCTGTTCCCAGTCCACATATCGTTCTTTGGCCGCGGGATCCAAGAATGCCCAACGGATCAGGCTGCGCTGGCGCACGGGCTTAGCCAAGAAATCGGTGAGCAGTGAAGCCGCCAGCCGATTCATGCCCAGTACCTCGGTGCGCCGTCCACGGATGAACGCCGGATGCTCGGTCAAAGAGTCGAGCAGTTTGTGCAATGAAGGTCGTACCCGCTGAATGGTATTTGCTGGCGCGGAGCTAGGGGATGCGGCCGAGGAACGGGCCAAATCGAAGAGATGCCCCGTGGCCGTCTCGCCCAATTGCAAAGCGCGTGCCAGGGCCGAGAGTACGGACTCTGAGGGGCGCTTATGGCGTCCTTGTTCCAGCCGGGTGTAATAGTCGGTGCTGACACCAGCGGCTGCCGCGACTTCTTCTCGGCGCAGCCCGGGAACACGACGCCGAGGGGTCGCTTCACCGACCGGAGCGGCCAAAGCACGCCGGGCTTTGAGAAACTCGCCGAGCTCGGTGTTGGAATTCAATCCCGCGTTCCTTTCCTAGGCTGGCATCCTTGCCATGGAATCATCCTAGCCTTGCTCAGGGGTGCGTAGAGCGTCTAATTCATCCTAGGAATGGCATACCCCGGATCAATAGGCCACGTTGGGCCACCCCATGAAGCCGATGGGAATGATGGACTTGGAGGAATAAGAAGCCCAACGCGCCAGGAGTACCCATGCCAGAACCGGCAGAAGAATTGTCTACGCAAGCACCTGGATCGTCATCGGTGCCTGAGCTTCGCGAGCCGTTGATTGAGCGGCCTGAACGCCACCCTGCCAGGGCTCGGGAATTGCTGCGCGATCTGAGCACGCACTACCTGGGCAACGGATTGATCGGGCTGGTTTTTTCTGCTTCTGGACCCATTGCGGTCACCTTGGCCGTGGGGGCCGCCGGCGGGCTAAGCGAAGCCCAGATGGCCTCCTGGGTTTGCGGTATTTTCCTCTCTGCCGGGCTGGCGACCATAGTGATGTCTTTGCTGTATCGCCAGCCGCTCGGATTTGCTTGGTCCATTCCGGGCACTGTGCTTCTGGGGCCCTCGCTACAGCATCTGTCGTTTCCGGAGGTTGTTGGCGCGTTCTTCGTCTCCGGGTTATTGGTGCTGGGACTGGGAGCCACCGGGGTGGTGCGTCGAATTATGGCGGCCATACCGATGCCCATAGTCATGGCCATGGTCGCTGCGGTGTTCTTACGATTTGGCACAGACATCATTGCTTCAACCAAGCAGAACCCTGTCGTGGCCGGTCCGATGGTGCTGGTCTTTGTCCTACTCGCAGCAGTGCCGGCACTCGGACGACGGCTTCCCCCAGTGCTGGGTACCATGATCGCTGGAATCATCGCGGTGGCGGCCAGTGGGCAGTTTGCGATGGACGACACCAGGGGCCCGTTGATTGCCCAGCCGGTATTCACCGCCCCCGAATTCACGTGGGCGGCACAACTGGAATTGGTAGTTCCGCTGGCGATTACCGTGCTGATTGTGCAAAACGGCCAGGGAGTAGCGGTGCTACGCGCTGCCGGGCATCGCCCACCGGTGAACTCTTTCGCCCTGGCCTCGGGTGGATTTTCATTGCTCAATGCTTGTTTCGGCGCGGTCAGTGCCTGCGTGACCGGACCGACTAATGCCTTGCTTACCGCTTCCGGAGAGAAGTCTCGGCAGTACGCTGCCGCCGTGGCTTATGGAGTCTTATCCCTGCTCTGCGCCCTCTTCGCGCCGGCCTTGACCCGGTACATGCTCGCTACCCCCGAGGCTTTTGTACTGGCTCTGGGAGGCATCGCGATGCTTAAGGCGCTTCAGCAAGCTTTTGTCACTGCCTTCTCCACGAAGTACACGCTCGGTGCGCTGGTGACTTTTGTGGTGACTATTTCTGGGCTGAATCTGTTTAGCATTCATGCAGCGTTCTGGGGCATCGTCATCGGCTATGCGGTCTCACGGCTGGTTGAACACGCCGACTACGGCCCATCGATCTAGCGACGGAACCGCGCAAGGCAGTCCCGCGCGGGACTGCCTTGCGGCGCTATTTGCCAGCGGCGTATTCGTCCAGAACCTTCTTGCCGATCTTGAAGGCAACATTCGCTGCTGGCACAGAACAGTAGATGGCGCACTGCAGGAAGACTTCCTTGATTTCCTCAGGTGTCATTCCGTTGCGCAGGGCCGCATGCACATGCATTTCCAGTTCTTCCCAGTAGCCGCCGGCAATCATGGCGGTCAGGGTAATCGCGCTGCGGGTGGTGCGTGGCAATCCGTCACGGGTCCAGATGGTGCCCCACGCATAGCGGGTGATCATCTCCTGGAACTCGTCGGTGAACTCGTTCGAATTATTGGTGGACTTGTCTACATGCTCGTTGCCAAGCACTTCGCGACGCACGGCCATGCCTGCATCGTAGGTGTCGCCCGGGAGGCGCTGGGATTCAGCCAATTGGATGCTGCCCTTTCCTAATTGTTGAGGAAGAAATCGGCCAGCAAAGCCGCGGTCTCTTCTGGCGCTTCGGCAGGAGCCAAATGGCCCGCGGAGTCAACAACGGCAGCGCGACCCTTGGGTGCATTCTGTTCGATGAACTGCGCGTCGGACGGCGGGCACACCTGGTCCTGGGCACCATTGATGGCCAGGATCGGATCAGTGGTGGCTTGCAGCTGTTCACGCACGTCGAATTCGGCCAAGGCGCCGCAGACGTGGGCATAGGCGAAACGGTCAGCATCTTGCAGGCTGTGCAGCAAGCTGGCGGAAATCTCCGGTTCTTTCTCGATGAATCCGGGAGCGAACCAGCGCTGCGCAGAACCGGCGACCATGGTGGGGGTTCCGGCCTTCGCTACGAGTTCCGCCCGCTCGGTCCAACCCTCGGGCGTGCCGATCTTGGCTGCCGAGCAGATCGAGGAGAGGGCGTTGAAGAAGCCGGGATGATCTACTGCCAACTGCAGAGCGGTAGCGCCGCCCACGGAGACTCCTGCGTAGAACAGCTTGGCGTCATCGGCGATCACCCCGTCGGCCCGCAAGGCCTGAACCATGGTGGTGACGCCGGTGGCCAGTTCGGACAGCGTGAACTCTTGCGTTGATGGCTTGCTGACTCCGTGTCCGGGCAGATCCCACGCGATGACCTGGAAATGCTCCTTGAGATAGGGCACAGCAGGACCCCACAAAGGCAGGGCCGCGGTGCCCAATGATGGGCCGGCGATGAGAGTGGGGAGTTCGCTATTGGTATGCAGTAGCGACGGAGTTAGTTCTGGGACTGCCATAGTTCCTTCCGTGCCGAGTACTCGGCCAATACGGTTGCGGTGAAACGATCCGCGGCACCGAGGTATCCTGCGGGATCAAAAAATTCGGTCAGTTCGCCGTCGCTGAGGTCTTCTGCGGGAATCTCGGCACGCAGTAGTTCGTGGAGGGAGAGCTCTTCGTTCAAGCTACGGCGCACCAGGGCCTGAATGGCAGGTTTGCCTCCGGCCACCAACGGGGCCAGCACGGTAGCCAAACGTTCGGAGAGCACCGTGTCCCCGCCAAGTGCGAGGTTGCGCCCGATGGCAGGAAGATTCACGTTCACGCCATTGGCTAAGAACGATCCATGGAATGCGGCGCCGGCCGCGAGGCGGGCCAATTCGCGCAGTGCGCTCCACTCGGCGTGCCAGCCACCATCGGGGCGTTCATCCACCGCGGTGCCGGCGGCGGTGAAGAGCGTGGAGAGCAAGCCGGGGGAGCTGAAGGCGGCGTTGCGCAGCAACACTGAGCGCACCGGGTTCTGCTTCTGTGGCATGGCCGAGGATCCTCCCTTGCCTGCTTCGCGCGGTTCGGACAGTTCGCCGATTTCCGGGCGCGAGGCGGTGAGCACATCGGCGCCGAAGGTGCCCAGTGCGGCAATGACTGCTCCCAGGGCGGAGCCGAGCTGGAGGATCGGCATGCGGTTGGTGTGCCACGGTGCCCCCGGATCCTGCAGGCCCAAATGCTCGGCCAGCTGGGAGCTGAGCTTCTGGCTGGTTGTTTCGGTAGTGCCGTTGCCGGTCAGGAATTGTTCCAGGGAGGCCAGGGTTCCTACCGCGCCACCCCATTGCAATCGCAGTTGCTGTGATGCTGTTTCCAGCTGCTTTTCGGCATCCAATATCGCCGAGAGCCAGCTGGCAGCTTTCCAGCCGAAGGTGGTTGGCAACGCGTGCTGGGTCAGTGAGCGGGCGATGCACACCGTCTTGCGGTGAGCCTGGGCGAGAGCGGCAAGCCCGTCGGCGGTGCTGCGCAGATCGGCCTGCGTCTGGGCCAGAGTTTTGGAGAGGATACGCATCAGTGCGGTATCGATAATGTCCTGGCTGGTCGCCCCGCGGTGCAAGGCAGTGCTCGCGGATGTAGGGGCGCCATCGTGGGCGAGCAGTTCGCGCATCATGCCCAACAACGGGATCAGCGCATTGGCTCCATCGGGAGTTTTCGAGGCCAACAGTGCCAGGTCGTAACGCTGGGCACTGGCCACCGCATGAACGGCCTGCGCATCCTTGGCGCTGCATAGACCGGCATCTGCCTGAACCTGCACCCAGACGGCCTCGACATCCAGCAGGGCCTGAACAACTGCGGTGTCGTTGGACAAGGAAGCCGCTGCGGTACCGGCCCACGCCGGGGCCAGTACGCCGTAATCTGCGCCGTCCATCAAGTCCCTCGATTCTTCACTGAATTAGTTGGTGCCCTCGCTCTAGAACTTTAGCGCCCGACACCCTGTTATCACCCGGAGAGGGCCCGCGGGCTCGTAATACTCCGGCCTCACAAGCCCTGCGCCCAGCTCTAGCTTTCGCGCGGGTAGGAGAGGAATACCGTTTCGTTCTCGCCCTGAAGCCGGATATCAAAGCGCAAGGAGCCATCTGCCTCGCGGGTGGCGATCAGAGTTGTGCGCTCCGCCTCGTCCAGCGAGGCTAGCAGCGGATCATTGGCCAGCGCCGCGGTGTCCTCAGGCAAATAGATGCGGGTGAATAGCCGGTTGAGCAGGCCACGGGCGAAGACCGTGAGCATGATGAACGGGGCCTTACCGGCTTGCGTCGGGCCGGGGTTCACGGTGGTGAAGGTGTAGTGGCCGGCATTGTCCACCGCGGTGCGCCCCCAACCGGTGAAGGTGTAGCCATCACGGACCAGCGAGCCATCTCGGGAAACGACAGTGCCGTTCTCGTCGGCCTGCCAGATTTCCAGCAGCGCGTCGGGAATGACCTCGCCGTTGCCGTCATAGACCACCCCGTGCAGGCGCACCGAGTGGGGATGCGCCTGGTTGACCAGCTCGTTGTCTTTCTCGAAGGGCAGCGCATAGCCATAGAACGGGCCAATGGTCTGCCCCGGGGTGGGGGCCAGCTTCAATTCGGGTGCTTGCGGCATTAGTGTTCTCCCTCTTCCTCTTCCAGCCAGGTGCGGTTGGACCCGGTAAGCACGATGTCCCAGTTATAGCCCGTAGCCCATTCATGGCTGGTGATCGAGTGGTCATAGGTGGCGACCAACCGGTCGCGGGCATCGGAATCGGTGATCGACTGGTAGATCGGATCCAGGGCAAAGAGCGGATCGCCGGGGAAGTACATCTGGGTGATCATCCGCTGGGTGAAATCGGTGCCGAACAGCGAGAAGTGGATATGCGCTGGGCGCCACGCATTGTGGTGATTCTTCCAGGGGTACGGGGCCGGCTTGATGGTGGTGAAGGAGTACTCGCCGTTAGCGCCGGTGATTGTTCGTCCCACCCCGGTGAAGTTCGGGTCGATCGGCGCCGGATGCTGGTCACGCTTGTGCACATAGCGGCCGGCGGCGTTGGCCTGCCAGATTTCCACCAGCTGCCCGGATACCGGGCGTCCGTCGCCATCGAGCACGCGACCGGAGACCACGATGCGCTCGCCGATCGGCTCGCCGTTGTGCTGGATGGTCAGGTCCGATTCCAGGGCGTGCACGTCGCGCTGGCCGAAGGCTGGCGAGTACAGTTCGATGGTTTCCGGGTCCACATGGTGCAGGTTCTTGGTCGGGTGGCGCAGCAGCGATGAACGGTAGGGGGCAAAGTCCACGCGCGGCTGGGTCTCAGCCTTTTTGCCGGACAGTAGCTGCTGGCGGTAGTCCTCGTGGATATTGGAGATTTCGACGCTGATCTCTTCCTGCATGGCCGTGGTGGCTGCTGGATCCAGTGCTTTGGCATTGGCGCTCATCTCGGCTCCTTTCTGAAAATTTTGGGGTGGGTTTTAGGCGTGGGGCCATCCGGTGTACGACTCGGCCAGGTACTGCTGACCGAAGCGCGAGTTGGTGACCGTTTCCAACTCGCCCAGGGCGCGCTTGGCCATGAACGGATCACCGCCCACCGGGGTGTGCAGCATGGAGGTCATCCAGTAGGAGAAGTTCTGCGCCTTCCAGACCCGTTTCAGCGCCAGGTCCGAGTAGCCTTCCAGCAGGTTGTCGCTGCCGGTGGAGAAGTAGGAATCCAGGGCTTCGAAGAGCACCTTCACGTCGGCGAAGGCCAGGTTCAGGCCCTTGGCCCCGGTGGGCGGTACGGTGTGCCCGGCATCGCCGATCAGGAACATGCGTCCGTGGGAGAGCGGTTCGCGCACAAAGGAGCGGAAGCCCAGCACGGTCTTGTCGAAGATTTCTCCGGTTTTCAGCTGGAAGTTATCCGGGCCGTCCACGCGCTTTTGCAGCTCAGCCCAGATACGGTCATCGCTCCAGGCATTCACGTCCTCGTTCGGGTCGCACTGGAAGTACATGCGCTGCACGGTTTCGCTGCGCTGGGAGATCAGCGCGAAGCCGTGTGGCGAGTTCGCGTAGATCAGTTCCGGCGCGGACTTCGGTGCCTCGGTGAGGATGCCGAACCAGGCGAAGGGGTAGGTGACCTTGAAGTCCTTGCGCAGCGTTTCGGGCATCTGGCGGCGGGCGAAAGAACGTGAGCCGTCGGCCCCCACGATCACGTCGGCGTGCACCTCGAAGAGGTTGCCCTGCGCATCGGTGAAGCGGAACTTCGGGGCGGACGTTTCCATATCCAGGATCTCGGTGACCTCGCAGCCGTAGCGCACATCGCCTTGATCGCGCTGGCGGGCGGCTGCCAGGTCCACGAAGACCTCGTTCTGCGCGTAGAGGGTGACGGTGGCGTCCACCAGGTCGCGGAAGTCTAGTGGGTGTGACTCGCCGTTGAAGCGCAGGTCGATGCCGGCGTGTTCGTCGCCGTGGGTGAGCACCCGTCCATCCACGCCCGACTCGGTGAGCATCTTGACCGCTTGGGCCTCGAGGATGCCGGCGCGGTGGGTGTTGCGGATGGCCTCATGGTCGCGCATTTCCACCACGATGTTTTCGATGCCGGATTTGGCTAGCAGGTGGGAGAGCATGAGTCCTGCTGGACCGCCACCGATGATGCCGACCTTGGTCTTGAGGATGCGTGGCGCCTGTGCCATGGTTCCTACCTGTCTGTGCCGGGACCAGCAAGTGTGCCATGGGCTTGGCGTCCATGCTCCGGCGCGTGGTCGAGTTACTGAAATTTCTTCAAGAATGCTGTGGGTCCCGGCCATCCAACAGCATCTTTCTCATTGAATGAGAAAGATCGGCGCTTGTTACTCTGTGCCGCTCAACGCCACTCGTGTCAGCAGATCACGCAGTACGAGGCGTTCTTCTGGGGATAAGGCAGCCAAGGTTTCATCTTCATTCTGCTGGGTAATTTTTCGAGCCTTGGCATACATTTTTCGACCAGCGTCCGTCGCTACAACGACCTTGGAGCGGCGATCTCGTGGGTCAGGTACACGTGATACCAGCCCGCTGGTTTCTAGCCCGTCCACCAAAGGGACGATCTGGCTGGGGTCCAAAGCTAAGAATTCGGCAAGGTCACGTTGCGTTGGGGTCACGTCACTGCAGGCCAGTGAGAGAACCGAATACGATCGCACCTTGAGGCCGAACGGTTGCAAGGCTAGGTTGGCTCGACTCGAACCCAGGGAACGCATGCGCGCTACAAGGAAGTTCAGCTCCTGCACGAGGTCGCATTTCATGAACTGCTCCTCCTTCGCTGATTTAGCGCTGATGTTACTGTTCACTCAATCATCCCCACTTTTCATGAAAAAATAAACCATTGACTTTCTCAAGGATTAAAGATCTTATGTATGTAGTCAAGGTTCCCACTTTTCTTCCAAGTGGAGCAATCGAAACACCCACTGAATCGGAGTTCCCATGTCGTTAGCAGGAAAAGTTGCCATCGTTACCGGAAGCGGACGCGGTCTAGGACTGAGCTACGCCCAGGAATTAGCTCGACAGGGTGCCTCTGTGATCATCAATGACGTTGATCCAGCAGCAGTGGAATCAGCCGTTGCCACCATCGTCGAAGCCGGTGGTAAGGCCGCAGGCGTTGTAGCAGCAGTAGGTTCCACCGAAGCTGCCAAGGCCTTGGTGGCCGGTGCAATAGATAACTTCGGTCGCCTGGACATTCTGGTGACCAACGCAGGGGTGCTCCGCGACAAGTCGCTGCTGAAGATGACCGATGAGGATTTTGATCTCGTTATCAATGTCCATTTGCGGGGTACCTTCACCTGCGTTCGCGAAGCCTATGGATACTTTAAGGAAAATGGCGTTGCTGGGCGCATTGTCGCTATCGGGTCCCCAACTGGACAGCGTGGAAACTTCGGCCAGACCAACTACGCAGCAGCCAAAGCTGGAATCGTAGGCATGGTTCGTACCTGGGCCCTTGAAATGAAGCGTGCCGGAGTTACTGCGAACGTCGTTATTCCGGTAGCTGCAACCGAAATGACGAAGACGGTGCCGTTCTTCCGTCCAGCAGTGGAAGCCGACGAACGTGGCGATGCCATGCCAGATTTCTACCGCAAGGATCTTGGGTTTGGCACGGCTGACGACGTAGCTGGGTTGATTGCGTTCCTGGCCTCGGATGAGGCGCAGAACATTAATGGGCAGGCCATTGGCGCTGGTGGTGATCGTCTACAGATCTGGACCCACCCAGAAGCCGCGGTGACCGAATTCCATGAAGGCGGTTGGGACTACACAACCTTGCAGGAAGAATTTAATGCACGGTTTGCTGACGCGCAGCAGAGCGTCGGAGAGAAGTTCCCGGAAATGCCGGCAGAACTCGCAGTGCAGATCGCCAAGTAGAGGCCACCCGACCATGACCACACGCTATGAACTCGGTGTCGATTTCGAAGCGATCGAAGCACTAGATATGCATGTGCATCTGGAAATCGATGAGTGCGGCCATAAGGCCATGCCGGAAGATTTCTTCGAGGCGTCGGCTGCTTATTTCAAATCCTCCGAGCGCACGCCCTCAATCGACCGCATTGCAGAAATCTACCGCAAGAAGAAAATGGCTGCCGTAGTTTTAACGGTTGATGCCCGTACGGCCTTGGGACACGACCCAAACTCGATTGTGGATCTAGTCGCCGGGTGCGCGCGCAACAACGACGTCCTGATTCCGTTCGGCTCGGTCGATCCGCGCCGTGGAGCCGATGCCCTCGCGGACGCCCACTATCAGGCCGAGGAATTGGGTGTGCGAGGCTTCAAGTTCCATCCTTCGGTTCAAGGATTCGATCCCAGCGACGAGACCTATTACCCGCTATGGAAGGTTCTGGAAGAACTGAGGTTGCCTTGCATTTTCCATACCGGCCAGAACGGCATGGGGGCCGGGCTACCTGGAGGACGAGGCATCAAGCTGCGCTACTCCAACCCGTTGCTCTTGGACGATATTGCTGCCGATTTCCCTCAGCTGACCATCATTATGGCCCACCCCTCGGTGCCATGGCAGGATGAAGCGAATTCAATCGCAACGCACAAGTCCAACGTATTTATTGACCTGTCTGGGTGGAGTCCGAAGTACTTCCCAACCTCACTGGTAAAGCTCGGCAATAATGTGCTTTCGGACAAACTGCTATTCGGCACAGATTTCCCGCTGATCACCCCCGAAAAGTGGCTTGGCGCCTTTGCCGAGCTGCCATTGAAGGACGAGGTCCGCCCAAAGATCCTCAAGGCGAACGCACTGCGCGTACTCGGGGTGGATAGCTAATGGAACCGACCGCTATCAGCGACTTCTACGGCTTCCGTGGCCTGCTCAGCGACGCCGAAAGCGCAGCGTTGGCGCGGTTGCGCTCGATCCTCGAAAAGCACGTTGCGCCGGTTGTTGATGACTACTGGGAACGCGGAGAATTCCCAGAGCAGATTGTTGCTCCGCTGATCGAAGCGGATTTGATGAACCCGGCCGAAGTGCGCGATGCAGGGCAAAGACCTTCAGGGCTCTACGCCGGCTTTCGAAACTTTGAACTGGGCCGAATAGATGCGTCAGTTGCCACCTACTACAACGCACAGTCAGGGCTGTTCCGCACTACCGTCGCACTCGGTGGCAGTGACGAGCAAGTAGCCGAACTGGATCCGAAGATCACGTCCTTTGGGTATAAGGGCGTGTTTGCTCTGACCGAACCGGAACATGGCTCGGATATCGCCGGGGGACTATCGACGTCGGCTCAGCATCAACGCAGGGATGGCCAGGACGGTTGGGTCATCACTGGTGCCAAGCGTTGGATCGGAGGAGCCGGCCAAGCCGATGCGCTGGCCGTGTTCGCTCGGGACCACAGCGACAAGCAGGTCAAATGTTTCTTGGTGCCAGCAGATGCGCCCGGCGTGAAGATCAGCAAGATTCTTGGCAAGACGAGCTTGCGCATTATGCAGAATGCAGACATTGAACTCACCGATGTATGGGTTCCAGCAACGGCTCGCTTAGCGAAGATCAACTCCTTCACAGATGTCGCAGCCTGTCTGCGCAATATGCGTTCGGATGTTGCCTGGATTGCCACCGGCGTCTGTTTTGGAGCCTATGAATCAGCCCGCGACTATGTGGCCGGACGCAGCCAGTTTGGCAAGCCGCTGGGTTCATTCCAACTGATCCAAGAGAAGCTGGCGCATATGCTGTCCAACGCCACTGCCTGCCTGGCGATGGTGGTTCGCTTGACCCAGCAACAGGATGCTGGTGTTTACCGTGACGAGAACTCGGCCATGGCCAAGATGTTCACCGCACGGATATTGCGGGAAACTACGGCCCTTGCCAGGGAAGTCTGTGGTGGCAACGGCATCTTGTTGGAAAACAAGGTGGCTCGCCATCACGCTGATGCCGAAGCCATTTACTCCTACGAGGGTACCCACGAAATTAATTCGCTGATCATTGGACGAGTTATCACCGGCACCAGCGCATTCCGCTAGTACCTTGTGGGCCTAACTTTCAAGAACAAATCAACGCAAGAGGAAAATAACATGACACAAACGATTTTGGACTACGCAGATCTTGCCAGCGCTCAGGGCAAGGACCTGGGATACAGCAACTACCGCGTCGTCACTCAGGAGCAAGTCAACACGTTTGCCGATGCCACAGACGACCACCAATGGATCCATACTGATCCGGAGAAAGCCAAAGACGGGCCTTTCGGTGGCCCAATTGCCCATGGGTATCTGTCCTTGAGCTTGCAAATCGCGTTCTGGACGGAACTATTTGATGTCACCGGAGTGAAAACGAAGGTGAATTATGGGTTGGAAAAGGTCCGTTTCCCTTCGCCGGTCCCCGTGGGGGCAAACATTCGCATGAAGGCGGTTATTGCCGAGGTCGAAGAAGTTAAGGGCGGTTTTCAGATAGCGGTGGACCAAGTCGTTGAGGTGGAAGGTGCAACGAAGCCTGCAGTCGTATCCCGAGGTCTGTATCGGTTCTACGCCTAAGTAATGGGCCTTTAGTGCTGGCACGGCCGGAGTACGAATCGACTGAAAGGAATGAGTGGCAGATGTTAAATGAGGGATTTGGCAACTGGATTCACCGGCGCAGGATGAAATCTGCGCAGCAGATTGCGCTGATTCAGGCAGGGGTCAGTGTGAGCTATGCCGAGCTGGCCAGGCGCATTGACAAGCTGAGTAGCGCCTTGGCTGAGCACGGAGTCGTCCGCGGCAGCCGTGTGGCTTTTCTTGGAGCAAATCACACGGCGTATCTAGAGACCTTGTTTGCTACCACTCAGCTTGGGGCGCTGTTCGTTCCACTCAATGTTCGTCTGGCCCCGCGGGAACTGAACTTCGCTTTACGCGACTCAGGGAGTCAGGTGTTGATCTACGTTGAGAATTTCGCCGATGAAGCCAAAGACGCGATTGAGGACAGCCCGGTTGAAACGGCTTGGGAAGTAGCCTTAGTTCCGGGCACGGGGTCGGTATACGAACGGGCGTTGCAGGCGGGAGTTGAGGGGCATAACGATGTGCCGGTAACTCTTGATGATCCTGCCATCATTCTTTACACATCCGGAACCACCGGCACGCCCAAAGGTGCGGTGCTGACACACGGAAACATGACATGGAATTCCTACAACGTCATCGTGGATTACGACATCGCCAGTACTTCGGTCGTATTGCTCATCGCCCCGTTGTTCCACGTTGCAGCTTTGGGGATGGGCGCGCTTCCGATGCTTCTCAAAGGCGGCACCGTCGTATTACAGGAGAGGTTCGAGCCGGCAGCGGTTCTGGATGCAGTGGAGCGTTACCAAGTTACTCAACTCTCTGGGGTACCGACGACCTTCCAGCTGCTAGCCGAGCATGAAAAATGGGCGAGTACTGATCTGTCATCGTTGCAGATGCTTACCTGCGGTGGATCTGCAGTTCCATTGCGAGTCCTTGAAGCCTATGAAGCTCGTGGTCTAGGGTTCAGCGGTGGATATGGGCTCACTGAAACTGCGCCGGGAGCATCCTTGCTGCAGGCGGCGCATTCCCGATCCAAAATGGGATCAGCGGGCCTGCCGCATTTCTTCACTGACCTCCGTATCGCCGATTCTCTAGGCAATGAATTGCCTGCCGGTGAGGTGGGAGAAATTCTGATCAGTGGGCCCAACGTGATTCATGAATATTGGAATCGTCCAGAGGCTACTCATGGCACGTTTTACGATTCCAAATGGTTCCGTTCGGGCGATATCGGATATGTGGATGAGGAAGGGTTCTTGTTTATTTCTGATCGTCTGAAGGACATGATCATCTCCGGTGGTGAGAATATCTACCCTGCTGAAGTTGAACAGGCAATTATGCAATTGCCTGAAATTGAATCGGTAGCAGTCATTGGAATTCCTGATGAAAAATGGGGTGAAGTCCCGCGTGCAATTGTCGTGCAGAAAACCGGTAGCAGCCTGGATCAAGAAGACATCGTGTCATACCTAAGTGGTCGGCTGGCGCGATACAAGATTCCGCGGACCTCAGTTTTTGTCGATGAATTGCCGCGGACCGCCAGCGGCAAAATTCGCAAGGCTGACTTGCGCAAACAATACAGCTAGATCAGCTCGTGCGTTGCTTCCAGTGTCTGATAGTTGTGGTTGAACTTGGCGCGGAACCAGGTATTTTAAAACATCAAAAAATCAACCATTGACTTTCTTAATAGTTTGCATAGTCTTGGATTGTGGCTCAAGTCACATTAGTTGCCAACTCGCCACTCGGAGTTGTGGCAATGGCTTTCAAGGGGGAAATATGAATAAGCGCTGGACGACAATGCTTGCAGGTGCCGCGATCCTGTCACTGGGTCTCGTCGGATGCGGAGGCGGAACGCTTTCCGGGTCGGGCAAAACCGAAGGTACTCAAACGGATGCCAGCGGCGATGGCTCACTCACGAAAATTACCGTCGGTATTCTGCCCATTGCTCCCTCCGTTGCCGTCCAGCAGGGCGTTGATAACGGAATCTTTGAAAAGCATGGATTGGATGTTGAGCTGAGCACCTCCAACGCCGGTGCCGCCATGCTTCCCGCAGTCTCCACTGGGGAACTAGCTATAGCCGTGGGTAACCCACTGTCGGTTATGACCGCCGCGGACAAAGGGTTGGACATGAAAATTGCCACCGGATATTCCGCTTCCAAGAGCTCAGGAGAAGACGTCAATGGTGTAGTCGTTCGCAAGGATTCAGGCATCAAAAGCTGGAAAGATCTCGCGGGCAAAACCACCTCAGTCAATGCGCTACGAACCCAGGGCGATCTGACCATCATGGAGTCGGCGGAGATGGACGGAGCGGATCCTCAGGAACTGAAGTTCAGTGAGATGCCATTCCCAGATATGGAAGCCCAACTGGATCGTGGCAACGTCGACGCGGTCTGGCTACCAGAACCATTTCTCTCTCGGGCGTTGGCCGACAAGGACAATCAGCTGATCGGATACCCGAACCAGAAGGCCATTACGGGTTTGCCAACGATGGTTACTTTCACCAGCGGAAAATTTGCTGAAGAAAATCCAGAAGTCGTGGCTGACTGGAAAGCGGCGATGGCCGAAGTGCTGACTGCGGCGGAAAAAGATCCTGATGCTGCTCGGGCTTTGCTGCCAAGTTTCATGAAAATGGACGCCAAAGTGGCGGACGGGCTGCTGATGGAAACGTGGAATGCAGAAACACCATTGCCTCAGCTAACCGAGCTTGGCACCCTGGCAGCCAAGTTCGGCTTCCTTGAAAAAGCACCAGACATGAACAAGCTGATAATCAAATAACACCACGACCTTGTGGCCAGGCTGTTGCATCGGATGCATCTGCAAGCCGTCAAGGAAAGGTACTAATTGGGGGAAAGCTCCATGAAACGCTCGCTACAGTTCGCATTTGCTTCCTTATCAGTTCTCGCCCTGGCAGCCTGCAGCTCTGGCTCACCAAGCGGTGGCGGATCGGCTCAAGACCAAGGAAGTGACCAGCAATCACAAGAACAGATCACCGTCGGAGTGATTCCTATTGTGGACACCGCGCCGATTTGGCTCGGAAAGGAAAAAGGATTCTTTGCCGACGAAGGACTGGACCTGAATATCGAAACCGCCACCGGTGGCTCGGCCATCGTTCCTGGCATTCAGTCCGGGACCTATGACTTTGCTTTTTCGAATCTGATTTCAGTCATGGTTGCCAATGACAAGGGCCTGGATATGAAGTTTGTTGCCAATGGCATCTCCACGACCGGCGATAAAAAATCCGATGTCGGATCAGTGCTGGTGAAGTCAGATTCTAAGATCTCTTCGCCCAAGGACTTGTCTGGCAAAAAAGTTTCGGTCAACAACCTTTCGAACATTGGGGATACGACGATTAAGTGGATCGTTGAAGAAGATGGGGGAGACCCATCGAGTATTGAATTTGTGGAGGTTCCTTTCCCTGATGCGCCCGCCGCCTTGGAGAACGGCATCGTTGACGCTGCCTGGATCCTAGAGCCTTTCCAAAGCTCAGCGATGGAAGCAGGAGCCAGAAGGCTTTCCTCGAATTTTTCCGAATTTGATCCCGAGCTGGATGTTGCCGGTTATTTCACGTCCGCAAAGTACGTTCAGGAAAATCCTGAAGCCACCGAAAAGTTCACCAATGCTATGAACAAGTCCTTGGAGTACGCCCAAGAACATCCTGAAGAGGTGCGCGAAATTGTAGGGACCTACACCAAGATCAGTGAAGAGGTGCGAGCCGATATGGTTTTGCCACGCTTCCGTTCTGAATTCAACCGCGAGGCTGTACAGAAACTTGGAAACGCCGCGCAGGAACAGGGCACGTTATCCAAGCCGGTCGATGTGGAGAATCTGCTTCCATGAGTTCTTCTAGCGTAGTGCGAGCCAAGGTAGGCAAGGCCAAGCGCAATCCATCTAGTTCAAGAGTTCCGTACGGCCTGTGGGGCGTCGTTGGCATTGTGGTTTTCTTGGGGATTTGGGAATTACTCCCAATTACCGGAATCGTCAAAGCCGCCTATCTCCCACCAGCCTCGGAAGTTTTAGGGACATTGTTCATGGACTTCACCCTGACAGCGTTTTGGGTGGCGGTGGGGGAAACCTTGTTAGCCTGGTTCCTCGGTTTGGCGATGGCGGTACTGCTTGCCTTGGTCGTTGGTCTGATTATCGGCATGTCGAGTTTCTTGCGACGAGCGACGAACTCCACAATTGAGTTCCTGCGACCTATCCCTTCGGTGGCACTGATTCCTTTGGCAGTTCTGCTTTTTGGCACCAAGATTGAATCCTCGTTGATGCTCATTGTTTATGCCTGCTTCTGGCAAGTGCTGATTCAGGTGCTCTATGGTGTTGCCGATGTCGATAATGTCGCGATGCAAACTGCTAGGTCCTATGGATTTTCGCGGGTTCAGCAAATTCGGGATGTCATTTTTCCGACTATGCTTCCGTACCTCATGACCGGTATTCGTTTGGGAGCGGCAGTGGCGCTGATTTTGGCGATTACCGCGGAGCTAATCATCGGCTCGCCTGGACTAGGCAAGGAAATACAGCTGGCCCAGTCAGGCGGAGCTATCGCCGGCATGTACGCATTAATCGTTGCAACTGGTCTGCTGGGCGTAGCCATTAACGCGTGCATGCGAGTCGTCGAAAAGCGTGCCTTGTCGTGGCATGCTTCGGTCCGTGGGGAGAACGTGGCATGAAAACCCTAAAGTCTTTGGCCTTCGTACTGGTACTTCCAGTGCTGCTCGTGTTGTGGTGGGCAGTGGCCACATTGGGCGGGGCAAGCTTCTTCGTTCCCACACCCGTAGATCTGGTCTCAACCTTTGTGCAAACCTGGGTCGGTGAGCGAATGTTCACTGATGTGCTGCCAAGCATTCAACGATTGGTGTTCGGAGTGCTTGGGGCGATCGTGCTTGGTGTTATGTTGGGGCTCATTGTTGGCATGAATCGAACCGCAAGAGCCATTACTGAACCGGTATTCGAGTTTTTCCGAGCGCTGCCACCGCCGGTACTGATTCCAGTCTTGATGTTGCTAGTGGGTATCAACGACGGAATGAAAATCGCGGTGATCATATCCGGGGCAATCTGGCCGGTATTGCTGAACACCATTGAAGGCGTACGAGCCATCGACCCGGTACAAAATGAAACCAGCCGCTCTTATGGCATCAGCGGGTTCTCCCGGATTCGTTATCAGGTGTTGCCAAGCGCTACGCCGACCATCATGGCCGGCGTACGTCAGTGCCTTTCCATTGGCCTGATCTTGATGGTGATTTCCGAAATGTTTGCCTCATCTTCCGGGCTAGGTTTTGCCATCGTCCAGTTCCAGCGATCCTTCGCTGTTCCCGAAATGTGGTCAGGCATCGTGGTGCTTGGATTGATCGGGGTCATCATGTCGTTTATTTTCCAGTGGATCGAACGCCGCGTGCTGCGCTGGTACAACGGTCTGAAAGAGGTAGAAAATGCTGTCTAGCCAGAATGGAACCACCGGCGGGCGCACCCTGCCAGAAGGCGAAGCGCTGCTCTCGGTCCGGGGGCTGAAGAAGGTTTACCGCACCGACGGTGGCGATATCGAAGCGGTCCGAGACCTCACCTTTGACCTGGGGCATGGTGAACTGGTGTGCTTGGTCGGCCCTTCCGGCTCGGGGAAAACGACGCTGCTTAAATGCATCGCTGGCTTGCTTGGCGCTACCAGCGGCGAAGTGCTGCTGGATGGGCAGAAAGTTACCGGCCCGCCGAAGAAAATGGCCGTGGTGTTCCAGGAATACGGCCGATCGCTGTTCCCCTGGCTGCGCGTGGCGGACAACGTTGAGCTACCCCTGAAGAACGCCGGTGTCCCGAAGGCTGAACGCAAGAAACTCGTTGACGAGGCTCTGGAAGCCGTGGGGCTGAGCCATGTGCCGAAGTCCTACCCGTGGCAGCTCTCTGGAGGTATGCAGCAGCGCGTGGCGATTGCTCGCGCGGTGGCCTACCAACCAGAAGTGTTGCTGATGGACGAGCCTTTCGCAGCCGTTGATGCGCAGACCCGGGCAGATCTTGAGGACCTGATCCGCAATGTCTGGAAGAAGCTCGGTGTGACGGTCCTGTTCGTCACCCACGACATTGATGAGTCCATTTACTTGGGACAGCGCGTGATCATCTTGTCTTCTTCGCCGACCGTCGTCCAGGAAGACATCATCATTGACCTGCCAGCAGAACGTGACCAACTGGAAACTCGCTCACTGCCACGATTCACTGAGTTGCGACACCACGTCTACGCGGAAATCCAGAAGGCTAAACAGGGGCACCGTCCGGAAGAGGCCAAGACGAAGTTTTTGACGAACCCCAAATAGCGCTGAGAGTCGCCGATTCGTACGGGGTTGGCGGCTTTCTTGTGCTGGCCAGTCGTGCTTAAGAATTTAGTCGGTCGATCAGTTCCAGTCCGCGGGTGGCCCACCGGATTTCTGCTTCGGCTCGGGCGATCAGGCCCTCATACGTGAAGTGCTTGTAAGCGATGGTGGCTTCGTGTTTTTCGGGCGGAGTGATTTTTAGGCGCTTGGTAAGCATCGGGTTGGTGTCATGCTCAAGCTCATATATCCGTTCCTGCCATTGCCTCAGGAGCGCCTGGTGGTGAGCGATGTGCCCGCGCATTTGCTCACGAGCTGCTTCCGGGTCCGCCCATTCGAGATAGGCCGCCTTCAGGTGCGCAGGATCGCGGGTGCGCGCATACTCCAGAGGCGTGCTGATCCATCCCCGGAAGTGGGCAACGCCTTCCTCAGTAATGGTGTATTGCCGTTTTTTCCCGCGTTGCCCCCAAGGGATGTCCTCGCCGGTAACGAGTCCTTCGGACTCCATGCGTTTGAGCTCGGGATAAATTTGCGAGTCCGGGGCGTGCCACACGTGTCCAACGGAGGATTCGAAGACTTTATACAGGTCATACCCGGTCATCGGCTCCACTGTCAGCAACGATAACAACGCGTGGCGAAGACTCATTTAGGCCCCTTTTGAAAAATGTGTTGCGAATCACTATCTAGATAGTTAGTCTAATGGCATGCCAACTATCTATGTGCATAGATAGTTTCTTGTTTTCCACTTTTGAGCAAATTCCACACTGGATCCGCCCTAGCCAAGCACTGTAGCTGAGCACCGTCGGGTCCGTCACCGAGAGGACCACTATGACTGAGGTTGCCGCTAAGAGCACCACGACCGCCAAGATCTTGGGGCACCCGCTGAACGCATGGTACGTCGCAGCCTGGGACCATGAAGTGACTCGCAAGCCCATGTCTCGCACCATCGCCAAACGCCCTGTGGCGCTGTTCCGCACCGAAGAGGGGAAAGCGGTAGCTCTCGCCGATTCTTGCTGGCATCGATTGGCTCCGCTGTCCATGGGCAAAACCGTCGGCAAAGATGGTTTGCAATGTCCGTACCACGGGATCGTGTACAACTCTGCCGGGCGCTGCATCTCAATGCCAGCGCAGGAAACTATCAACCCCTCGGCCACAGTTCCGTCTTTCCCAATTGTCGAGCGCTACCGATACGTATGGATCTGGATGGGAGATCCATCCTTGGCTGATCCGGATCTCGTCCCAGACATGCACCAGATGTCCTCCGAAGAATGGGCCGGTGATGGAATGACCATCGCCGCCGCGTGCAACTACCAGCTGATCCTGGACAACTTGATGGATCTGACTCATGAAGAGTTTGTGCACTCATCATCCATCGGACAGGACGAGCTGAGCGACTCGGAATTCATCACCTCCCACGAAGGCAACAGGGTCACAGTCAGCCGTTGGATGCGCAATATCGACGCACCACCGTTCTGGTTGAAGAATATGCGTGATAAGTTCCCCGGCTTTGAAGGCAAAGTGGACCGTTGGCAGATCATCCATTTCGAGGCACCTGGCACCATCAACATCGATGTGGGCGTGGCCAAGGCAGGTACCGGCGCACCGGAGGGGGACCGCAGCCAGGGAGTTAATGGCTTTGTCATGAACACCATCACTCCGGAAACTGACCGCACTTCGCACTACTTCTGGGCCTTTATGCGCAACTACTGCTTGGACAGCCAACTGATCACCACCCAGCTACGTGACGGTGTGCACGGGGTCTTCGGTGAAGACGAAGCCATGCTCAAAGCGCAGCAAGAAGCCATCGACGCCAACCCGGACTACGAGTTCTACAATCTGAACATCGACGCTGGAGGCATGTGGGTCCGCCGCATTCTTGAAGGAATGCTCGCCGCCGAAGCCAACCAGTCCGCACGCGCCTAATCAGGAGCTTCCCTTACATTGAAAGGTTGGCGTCCTGATCATGGCAGCCACAAATATTGAACTCTGGCAGGATGCGGAAGTCACCCGCATTGCCGAAATTGCCGATGGCATTATGCGCATCGAATTGGCTCCTGCATTGCCAAAGCGCGCAGAACCAGGGGCCCATATTGATCTGATGGTTCGGATCAATGGCGAAGAAGCCAAGCGATCCTACTCGATTGTTGAGTCCAGTGCCGATGGGACGAAGCTGGTCATTAGCGTGCTCAAGGCACCGCTGTCCCGTGGGGGATCGACCTTCATGCATCAGCTGGTTCCCGGCGATCGATTGCAGATCACTCAGCCATTGCAGAACTTCCCGCTGCGAGTCGGTGCTGCGCACTACATCCTGCTGGCCGGTGGTGTGGGCATCACCGCCATGGCAAATATGGCATCGGTGCTCAAACGGCTCAAAGCCGACTACACCTTGGTCTTCGTGGGCCGTAAGCGTTCGGCCATGGCCTACCTCGCTCAACTGCAGGACGAACACGGCTCCAGGCTGGAAGTCCATGTGGATGCTGAAGGCTCTTCGCTGAATGTTAACGAGCTGCTCGCACGTGCCGGAGCGGACACCGAACTGTATATGTGCGGCCCCATTCGACTGATGGATGCGGTCCGCCGTGGCTGGGTAGAACGAGAGCTTGACCCCTCGGCACTGCGTTATGAGACCTTCGGAAATTCGGGCTGGTACGACCCTGAAGAGTTCGTCGTCAAAGTTCCAAAGCTGAACCTCGAGGTCACCGTTCCGCAAGGGCGCTCAATGCTTGAAGCGCTGGAAGAAGCCGGTGCGGACATGATGTCCGATTGCCGCAAAGGCGAATGCGGACTGTGTGAAGTTCGCATAACCGAGATCACCGGACGGATTGATCACCGCGACGTGTTCTACTCCGAACGCCAAAAACGCCAGTCCAGCAAGATGAACTGCTGCGTATCGCGCGTGATCACCACAGAAACCGGTGCCCAGACCGATGCCAGCAGCAACGCTGGACCCGCCATGGTCACCATCGAGCCGAACTAACGGCCCTAACCCGGAGAATCTCCCATGGACATCAAGCAGAGAATTGAAAACTCCCCGATGTCGGCCTTCCAATGGCTGATTGTCGGCGTCTGCACCTTCCTCAACGCCTTGGATGGCTTCGATGTGTTGGCGATGGCCTTCACCTCGAATCAGGTCTCGGCCGAGTTTTCGCTGGACGGTTCCGAGCTAGGCTTGTTGCTCAGCTCCGGGCTTTTAGGCATGGCAGCCGGTTCCTTATTCCTGGCACCCTTCGCGGACCTGGTGGGACGCCGGCCAATGCTGCTGGGAACCACGGCGATGGCGTCGTTGGGCATGTTCCTTGCCGCAACTTCGCACAGCGTGACTGAACTGGCCATCTGGCGCATCGTGACCGGTTTGGGTGTGGGTGGCATCTTGGCCTGCACCAACGTGATCACCAGTGAATATTCCAACGGCCGTTGGCGTGGCATGGCGGTGAGTATCTATACCGCCGGCTACGGCGTCGGCGCCACCCTCGGCGGAATGGCTGCGGTCTCGCTTCAGGCGCACTATGGTTGGCGATCGGTCTTCATCTTCGGTGGCATTATGACCTTGGTAGCCTTCTTGGCGCTGTTGAGCGTGGTCCCGGAATCGGTGGATTTCCTGCTCGCCCGTCGCCCACGGAACACCACCATGAAGTTGGAGAAGCTTGCTGCCAAGATGCGTCTTGGCAGTGAAAAAGTATTGCTGCCTGAACGGAATATCAATGCAGGATCCGCTGGCCGTAAGGGAGTCTTGGCGCTCTTCTCCACGGAGAACCGACGTGCCACGACAGTAATATGGGTGGCCTTCTTCGCGGTGATGTTTGGCTTCTACTTCGTCAATAGCTGGACTCCGAAGCTCTTGGTGACTGCTGGTATGACCGAAAGCCAGGGTGTTGTTGGCGGGTTGATGCTTACCTTGGGCGGAACTTTCGGATCGTTGCTCTTTGGCGCGCTGACCACCAAATGGGATGCCCGCAAGGTGCTGATCGGCTTCAGTGTGTTGTCTGCCGTGCTGATGGTGGTCTTCATTTCCGCCGCTGGCATTCTGGCCTTGGCCTTCATTTTGGGCATCATGGTCGGCATGCTCATCAACGGTTGCGTGGCTGGTCTGTACACGCTGGCTCCAGCATCCTATGCTCCTCAGTCGCGTGGAACTGGAGTGGGCTGGGCCATTGGCGTGGGACGCTTCGGCGCGATTCTTGCCCCGCTGGCCGCGGGCACGCTGTTGGATGCCTCGTGGAGCGCTGGTCAGTTGTACCTTGGGGTTGGGTTGGTGGTGTTGTGCGCGGCATTGGCCCTAGGCTTGCTTCGTCCGGTGCCTCAAACTACGGCTCAAGACTCAACGTCCGCCCAGGACCCGGCGCAGACGCGGTAGCAACGGCCACCTGAGGTCTTGAAAGGATCAATGAAGATGCAGAACCCCGCCCCGCCAGTCCTGGAGTTTGTGGCGACGATCGATGTTGATGTCAGCGAAACCATCAATATCGGCACCACCGCGCAGGGGATGCGCAAAGTCGCTCCAATTCGTGGCGGTACGGTGTCGGGGCCCGGAATATCCGGCCGCGTGCTGGATGCCGGGGCCGACGTCCAACGTTACCCAAGCCCAGATTTGGCTCTGCTGGAGGCGAAGTACGTGCTGGAGCTGGAGGATGGTCACCGCATCTTGGTGGAAAATCAGGCGGTGCGCGTGGCCGATCCGGATGAGCTGGCCAGGATGATGGCCGGGCAGCAAGTGGACCCTGCGCGGGTGTATTTCCGCTGCGTTCCAGCGCTCTCGGTTGACGACTCCGGACCCTATGCCTGGATGAGTCGAACGCTCTTCGTGGGTACTGGCGAACGCCGGCCTGAGGGCGTACGTATCGACGTATTCCGCGTGCTGTAGCTCGAAAAGGCTAGTGAGATGACCTCGCGCCTAGGGCTCGGGAAATGCCTCGCGCTGCGGTGCGCAGGGCGAGTGCCACCGACGGTAACGTCTCGGATCCGCGGGGGACAACGACCGAGAGAACAGCGATCTGGTATCCGGACTCATCGAGGATCGGGACTGCGGCACCGGTGGTGTCGGGGTCGATGAAACCGTCGAAGGACGCGAAGCCGTTGCGCCGGATCTCAACCATTTCGGCACGAAAATTCGGATGCGTTGCAGCCATCAACTCTTGATGCCGCGCTAGGAATCCGTGGATGACTTCCGGGCGTGAGAATGCCAGAAGGGCCATTCCCATGGAGGTGCGGTGCACCGGCATCCTTCCGGCGACATTTGCCGGGTTAACGACTGAGCCAGGGCGTGAAAGCCGTTCGATGATCAGGACTTCGTCTTGATGCAGGACCGATAGCTGCGTGTTTTGTCCGAGCAGCTGGTTGATGTCTTCCATGAAGGGGAGCGCGGCTGTACGCAGATCTCCCGTCGCTGCACTTCGATTGGCGAGCTCCCAAAGACGCAGGCCCAGCCGCACGTTCCCCGACTCGTCACGCGCCAGCAGGTCATGGGCGACAAGTTCATCGATTAGGCGGTACATCGTTGCCTTAGGAATGTCTGCTCGACGGGACAAGTTGCTGACGCTCAATGTTGGATTATTCGCGTCAAAGGAATCCAAGATCCGCACCAAGCGGTCCATCATTGAATCCCCGCTGGGCGAATTGGCCATGGAATAACTCTAGTGCACGGGCGCTAGGGCGAATTGGAGTAATTTTCTGAAACGTGCCTAACATCAGGGGTAGATAGGCATCCGAAATTCGCCTGAATTCCTTCCCAGCTCGACAACCCCAGAGGTGATTCACTCCGCTCAGGTCGTTGGGTGCCTGCTTTGAACACACAAGCATTTGAACCCGAGGAGCCAACTTTGAGCGAGCCAGAAGATCGTCATTCACCAGATGAAAAAGGTATTAAGCCTTTCATTGAACGAAGCCGATTCGGCGTCAGCGAAAAGCCGAAGAATCCGACCGCGGAACAATTCAAGGCCCCGATCTCCAGTGCGGAACTGAGCAGGGGGCCGGTGGAATTCGCTGAGGATACCGACCCCAAGGTGAACTGGCGGGTTTTCCTGATCTCCGCGGCCATTATCTTGGCTTTCTCCCTGTGGGCAATGCTCATGCCGGATCACGCCAAATCCACCATGCAGACAATTGTTGGATGGATAGCGGAAAACTTGGGATGGTTCTACGTTCTTACCGTCACGATTGTGATCGTGTTCGTGCTGTGGGTGGCTTTCTCCAAGGAAGGCAGTGTGCGGCTTGGGCCCGACCATTCCAGGCCGCAGTACAAGTTGGTTACCTGGGTGGCGATGCTGTTCGCTGCTGGAGTTGGCATCGATATGCTGTTCTATTCGGTGACTGGGCCGATCTCGCAATACATCGCGCCTCCAAGTGCGGATCCCGAGTCCGCCGCCGCGGCACAGGATGCGGTGGTATGGACGATGTTCCACTATGGCATCGCTGGGTGGGCTATGTATTCGCTCCTGGGGATGGCTATGGGCTACTTTGCCTATCGTTGGGGCATGCCACTGTCCATTAGGGCAGTGCTCTATCCGCTGCTAGGCAAGCGGGTGCGTGGTGTCACCGGCGACGTCATCGATATCTTTGCGCTGGTCGGAACCGTGTTCGGCGTGGCCACATCGATGGGTATCGGCGTGGTGCTGCTCAACGTGGGATTCTCGCTGATTTTCGGCTTCCCTCAAGGGTTGGGACTTCAGATCGCACTGGTGCTCGTGGCGGTCCTGATGACCATAGCCGCCTGCACTTCGGGCGTTGACAAGGGGATTCGGTTGATCTCGGAGCTGAACATGTGGGCGGCCGGGGCCATGATCATCTATATTCTCGTCACCGGGCAAACCGCCTTCTTGCTTAATTCCTTCGTCGAGAACATCGGCCGATTCATCGTCTCGTTCCCCGAGCGCACCCTGCAAACCTTCGCTTACCAAGAAGGCGGAGCCCAGTGGATGAGTGGATGGACGCTGTTCTTCTGGGCCTTCTGGTTGGCCTGGGGGCCTTTCGTGGGGCTGTTCCTGGCACGCATCTCTCGCGGCCGGACATTGCGCGAGTTCGTTATCGCCGCGATCACCGCGCCGGTACTCTGTGACTTCTTCATCGTCTGCATCTTCGGAAACTCGGCGTTGTGGCAAGTGTTTAACGGCAACACTGAGTTCGCGGACCTGGCCATCGAAAGCCCGGAGCGCGGGTGGTACGCCCTGCTAGAAATGTTCCCCGGGGCACCGTTCCTCATCGGCTTGGCTACCTTGTCCGGCCTGTTGTTCTACCTGACCAGTGCCAATTCCGGTGCCATGGTGATGTCCAACTTCTCCTCGAAGATCAAGGATCCGAGCGTCGACGGAGCCAAATGGATGCGCATCTTCTGGGCGGTAGTCACGGCTCTGCTGACCGTTGCGATGCTGGTCGCTGGCGGCGTCACCACCATGGAATATGCGACGCTGATCTTCGCCCTCCCGGTGACCATCATCGCTTACCTGGTCATGGCTTCCTTCTCCAAAGCACTGCGCATGGAGCGAGCCGAACGTGAGGGCCGGGTGCTGCGCCGCAAATCCTCGGCTGCCGATGGAGGCACGGCTCCGGAGAAAACCTGGAAGCAGCGCTTGGCAGGATTGCGCGCCTATCCGTCGGATCGGTCGGTAACGCAATTCATGCAGAAAAATGTCCATCCGGCTTTGAAGGACGTCGTCGACGAGTTCAATGAATTAGGGTATGCGGCGGCTCTGACATCGCTGGCCAATTCGGATACCGGGATCACCGAGCATGCGGTGCACGTCGATATTCCGGGGCATCGAAGCTTCCAATACCGGGTCGCGGCGGTGCAAGCTCCGGTGCCGGCCTTTGGTGGGCGTGCGATGTCGCGGCAGATTGACGTCTACTATCGGCTGGAGGTCTTCACCCACACCGGCACCGAAGGCTATGACCTGATGGGACTGAGCCAGCAGCAGATCATCCATGACGTCCTTGACCGGTTTGAAGCTCACCTCGGCTTCCTGCAGTACTCCAATGAGCGCGACTATGCCTCCGTGCTGACTCCTCCTGCACCTCCCACCGGCATGATTCCGGTAGCCGACGACAAGGAAGCCAGAGGCCTATCGGCTCCAGCGGATCCCTCGGACCCTGAGAAGCCGATGGCGCCGTAACCGCACCGCGAAGGATAAGTCTCCTAACCTTGGCTAGCTCTTGCGAAGCGGGCAGTTGGATGCCGGCATCGATGTAACTACCTGACTCGTGCATCAGAATCACCCTTGAAGGTCAGTGTCCCTGATGATAAAGTTCATTGAACGAACACAAGTTCACGATGTGAACATTCTCTAGCAATGGAGCAGCGAGACGATGCAGCAGGCTTACCTATACGACGCAATCCGAACCCCCTTCGGCAAGATCGGCGGCGCGCTATCCAGCCACCGCCCCGATGACCTGGCCGCACACGTGGTGCGCGAACTGGTGGCCCGTGCGCCGAAGCTCGAGACCAGCTCCATCGACGAGTCGATCTTCGGCAACGCCAACGGCGCCGGTGAAGAAAACCGCAATGTTGCCCGCATGGCCACTTTGCTCGCCGGCTTGCCAACCAGCATCCCGGGCACCACGATGAACCGCCTGTGCGGTTCCTCGCTGGATGCCTCCATCGCCGCCTCCCGCCAGATCGCCACCGGCGATGCTGACCTGGTGCTCTTGGGCGGCGTCGAGTCGATGAGCCGTGCCCCATGGGTGCTGCCCAAGACCGAGCGCCCATTCCCGATGAGCAATCTGGAGCTGGCCAACACCACCCTGGGCTGGCGTCTGGTTAACCCGGCCATGCCGGGGGAGTGGACCGTCTCGCTGGGCGAGGCCACCGAGCAGCTGCGCGAAAAGCACAATATTTCCCGTGAAGACCAGGATGAATTCTCGGCCGCCTCCCACCAGCTGGCCGCAGCCGCCTGGGGCGCCGGCAAGTACGAGAACCTGGTGGTCCCGGTTCCGCCGGCCAACAAGCGCGGTACCGAATTCACCCGCGATGAGACCATCCGCGCCGATTCCACCGCGCAAACCCTGTCCAAGCTGCGCACCGTGTTCCGCACCGGCGAAAACGCCACGGTCACCGCGGGTAACGCCTCGCCGATGAGCGATGGCGCCTCGGCCGCTTTCCTCGGCTCTGAAAAGGGCGGAGAATTGCTGGGCTTGGACCCGATCGCCCGCATCGTCTCCAACGGCGCCTCCGCGCTGGATCCGCAGTTCTTCGGCTTCGCACCGGTGGAGGCCGCCAACAAGGCCGTAGCCAAGGCCGGCCTGAAGTGGTCGGATATCGCCGCCGTCGAGCTGAACGAAGCCTTCGCCGCTCAGTCCCTGGCCTGCATCCGCGCCTGGGATATCGACCCCACCATCGTCAACGCCTGGGGCGGTGCCATCTCCATCGGCCACCCGCTGGGCGCCTCGGGCCTGCGCATCCTGGGCACTGTCGCCCGCCGCCTGGCCGAATCCGGCGAACGATACGGTGTCGCCGCGATCTGCATCGGCGTCGGCCAGGGCCTGGCCGTTGTCGTCGAGAACGTGAACGCAACCAAGTAGCTTGTAGAAAGGCAGAATCATGGCACCACGCATTGCCACCTCGGCCGCTGACGCCGTCGCCGAAATCACCGACGGCTCCACCGTCCTGATCGGCGGCTTCGGCAACGCCGGCCAGCCGATGGAACTGATCGACGCACTGATGGACTGCGGCGCGACGGACCTGACGGTTGTGAACAACAACGCCGGGCAGGCCGACGCAGGCCTGGCCCTGCTGATCAAGGAACGCCGCGTCAAGAAGATCATCTGCTCCTTCCCGCGCCAGTCCGACTCCTGGCACTTCGACGAGGCCTACCGCGCCGGGGAGATCGAGCTGGAGCTGGTTCCGCAGGGCAACCTGGCCGAGCGCATTCGCGCCGCGGGCGCCGGCATCGGCGGCTTCTTTACCCCGACCGGCTACGGCACGCTGCTGGCCGAAGGCAAGGAAACCCGCGTCATCGATGGCAAGGGCTACGTCCTGGAAACCCCGATCAACGCCGACTTCGCGCTGATCAAGGCGTTGCGCGCCGACAAGCTGGGCAACCTGGTCTACCGCAAGACCGCCCGCAACTTCGGCCCAATCATGGCCACCGCCGCGAAGAAGGCCATCGTCCAGGTGGACGAGGTCGTCGAGGCCGGAGCCATCGATCCGGAGAACGTCATCACCCCGGGCATCTTCGTGGATACCGTGGTGGCACTGGGAGGGAACAAGTAATGAGCGCATTTCGCACCACCGAAGCAAATCTGACCCGCGATGAGATGGCGCAGATTGTTGCCGCCGACATCCCGGCCGGAGCCTTCGTGAACCTGGGCATCGGCCAGCCGACCAACGTCTCGAACTACCTCACCGCGCAGCAGGGTGTCACCCTGCATACCGAGAACGGCATGCTGGGCATGGGCCCGGTGGCCACCGGCGAGGACATCGATCCGGATCTGATCAACGCCGGAAAGATTCCGGTGACGCAACTGCCTGGCGCCTCCTTCTTCCACCACGCTGATTCCTTCGCGATGATGCGCGGCGGACACCTGGACGTCTGCGTGCTCGGAGCCTTCCAGATTTCCAAGGATGGCGATTTGGCCAACTGGCACACCGGGGCAGAGGGCGCGATCCCTGCCGTGGGCGGTGCCATGGACCTGGCCATCGGTGCCAAGGCGACCTGGGTGATGATGAGCCTGTTCACCAAGAACGGCGACTCCAAGCTGGTTGAAACCCTGAGCTACCCGGTCACCGGCCTGGGCTGCGTCTCGCGGATCTACACCGAAGTGGCGATCTTCGAGCTGCGCGATGCCAAGGTCTTCGTGCGTTCCACCCACGGCATCAGCTTCGAGGAACTGGCCGCCAAGGTGCCAGTGGAACTGACCCGGATCTAGTAGCAGGTCCAGAAGCAAGTAGATTAGTGGGGTGCCTTCCGTTTCGCGGAAAGGCGCCCCGCAATCATTTTCAGTGCGTGCAAGGAGTACGGTGAGCGAGCAAGCAGCAACAACCACATCGGTCCAGTCCCTGGCCCGGGGCCTGGCGGTCATCAGCAGCTTCGATGCTGATCACGCGTCGATGACCCTCTCCGAGGTCGCCGCGCGCACCGGGTTGTCGCGGGCCACTGCCCGGCGTTTTTTGCTGACCCTGGTGGAGTTGGGCTATGTGCGCACCGACGGCAAGTATTTTGAATTGACCTCCAAGGTTTTGCAGCTGGGCTACTCCTATCTGTCCAGCGCCACCCTGCCGCAGCTGATCGAACCGGTGCTCGAGGAGCTGTCGGTGCAGGTGCATGAATCTGCCTCGGCATCCATCTTGGACGGCAGCGAGATCGTCTATATCGCGCGTGTGCATACCCGTTCGATTATGCGCGTGGGCATTTCGGTGGGCACCCGCTTCCCGGCGGCCACGACGTCCATGGGTCGGGTATTGCTGGCCTACCAGTCAGAGGACATCCGTGACGAGGTTGTGGCCCAGGGTGTGCAATCGCGGACCGGATTTGGCATTAATACGGCGCAAGAGTTGCGCGCTGAACTCGATAAGATCCGCGCCCAGGGTTATGCCGTGGTGGATCAGGAATTGGAAGTCGGTTTGCGCTCGGTGGCGGTGCCAGTCTTCAGCCCCGAGGGGTCAGTGGCCGCCGCCATGAACGTCTCTATGAGTGTGCATCCGCGCTCGACGATCTCCGCCGAGGAAGCAGCCCAAGCGGTCCTGCCGCAGTTGCTCGCTTCGGCCAAGCAGGTCAGCGAAGCGCTGGCAGCCAGCCGCTAGTCCCGGCCCGGTTCCCCAACCGTTGCAGCCGCTGAAGCTTCCTGCACCTTGGCCAATTGGCCCTCGGCATACAGATTCTCCTCGTTCTCTGGGCTGATGCCGCGGCGAAGCTGCCACCGGTTTACATAAGCTACGAGGAAAGGCGCAACGAAGGCAGTGGTCACCACGGCCGCAGCTACCTGGGAGGTAGCCACGTCCTGGACAGCAAGGAAGCTCGGATCCACTGCCGCCACGGCAGCCGGCGTCGCAATAGCGTTGCCTGCGGTGGTAGGCTCGGCCGCCCCTGAAATGAGGTTGCGCGCCGGACGAGGATGCCTGCGGATGACATGCCAGAGGTAGACGAAGGCGATGGCCAGCCCACCGGAAACCAGCACCGTTGCCAGCCCCAGAACGACGCCGATGGCTCCGGACGAGAAGAGCACGCCAAAGTTGATTCCGGCTCCGAGAGCAAAGGCAGCGAAGGGGATGATCAGCTTTTCGCCGGGGGCCATGAAGTCCCTGAAGATTCTGCTTGTATTCCCCAATGCGAATCCCAACAACATCGGCAGTACCGCGGCCAGCAGCGCCATCAGTGGCATGTCAGCCAAGCCGGCCGCGCCCAGTGCGATCAAGGTGAGAAAGGGACCGTCATTGATTGAAAGTACCGAGATGGCACCTTTGTCCGTCTTATTGCCGAACTGGCTGGTCAGTGCCACGTAGAGCGAGCCATTGGAATTGGACATTGCGGCGATGATAGCCAGCGGCACCAGGCCCCACAGTGTGCCCTCGGGTGCCAGGAACGCGACGCCGAGTCCAACAGAGATGGCGGCCAGGAACTTGCCGAGCATCAGGGCCAACCCTTTTTCGAGTGAGGGGACAGCGGCCTTGATATCTATCTGTGCCCCGATAGACATGAAGAACAGGCCGATGAGCACCGGTGCACCGGATTTGAACAACGCGGTGGTGAAGCTGCCGATCTCCAACAGGCCGGGGATGAAGGTGTTGACGATGGCTCCGAGGAAGAGCGGGACGATCATCAGTGCTCCGGGGAGCTTGCCGATGTGTCGGAAAAGGGAATCCATGGGGTAGTCCTTGTTCTAGGCCGTTGGGCGCGGCAGGAAAATGCCGGAAATATTGCGGCGTGCCACATAATGCAATTGGTCTAGAACTTATCTTCGGACCGGATTGAATAGAAATACTTATTGTTCCTGGTTTGGGACCCTGTGGATATCAATGCTGAAATGTTGTTCGGCGCGTCGACAGCACACGTCCCGGCATCATGACGATGCCGGGACGTGCGGTCAGGGGTCTAGCTGTAGCAGGACGGGCGGTAGCTCGGATCTGCTGGTCCATCTGTGGCTAAGGCATTGAGCACCCAGCGGTGGACCACAGGATCAATTGCCACGCTGGCGTGAGCCGAGATGTCCAGCGGGCACTTGTCCTGGAGCACCACGTTGGTCACATGCGCGCTATCGCCCTGGAGGGCTTGGGACTTGTACGGCATGACGACCTCGTCGTACTTGGTGGAAATGACCGTGTAATCCACGCCCGGGACGGTGTCACCGATCGAGTTCAGTTCGGTGAGGAACTTGCTGCCCGCCACCTGATCGGCACAGGCATCACAAACATAGCCGACATAGTTACCGGCAAGCGTCACTCCGGTGGGGCTTTGAACCAAGATGCCCTGGGTGCCGTGGCTCGACGGTGCGATCGCCACCAACTCGTTGACGTACTTCGCCCCGCCCATGTGGCCCATGTACCAGCGAGGCATCATTCCACCCTGGCTGTGCCCGACGAGGTCCACTTTCTTGGCGCCGGTGGCCTGGCGGACACGGTCAACGAAGTCGCTGAGTTGGGCTGCCGAATCAGGAACGTGTGCTGAACCCGAGATGCCGTTTTGGAAACCGTAATTAAAGGCGAAAACGCAATAACCGTTGCGCTGGAGCTTGGGGGAGAGGGTAATCCAGTTGACGTCCATGGTGACAAAGGTGCCGTGGACGAGCACTACGGGGTAAGGATGTTCGGCATCGGGTGTGCAACCCCAATCATTGGCTCCGGATGGGCTGATGTTCAAGGGGGCTGTCGTTTCAGCTTGTGCTGTATTGCCCGGGCTGGGCGCGATGGCCGGAGCGGTCAATGCAGCTGCCGCCAAGCATAGTGCTGCGAGACCTGAGAATATGCGTCGTTGCATGGTGGTCCTTCGGATCAACAATGGGGGACTACTTGCTACTAACCAGTAGCAAGTTGAAATGATCACAGTATTGTTGATCGCTGTCTAGAGTTTGCTGCCGACAAAATCTTGCGTGAAGTTGCTGCTTTTCTGCCCAGAGTGTGCGTGGGGCGGCAGAAATACGGTGATGCTTCGTAATGCATAAAAGTGCATGAATTGAGAGCTGGGTCACATCTGACCAGTGGAATTGAATAGCAGTGAATGGCAATTGGAGTGCTGCTAGATGGCCGCCATGAGTGGTTTGCTTCAGTTATTTGCCAGGTGAGGAAAAATTGCAATATGACGGCGATAGTGAAGAAAATTACTTGTATCTTCAACTAAAACCGATATGATGGGACGTAGCTACCTTGCGTGGAAGCCGATGAAAGAGGTCGTGGTTCCGCCGTAAAAACTTTAAGGAGTTGACCTGACATGAGTAACTTATTGGGCGATGTACGTTCTGCCGACTGGAAGAGTGTCCCCCAGTCCGGTGCCGTGCTGGTCTTCCTGCATGGCTTCGGATCCAATGAAAACGACCTGGGCTCCCTGGCTCAGCCCCTAGGGTTGGACCTGCCGTGGGCCTCGCTGCGCGCTCCGCTGGAGCTGGGCAACGGCGGCGCCGCTTGGTTCCAGATCACTACTCCTGGCGTGCCTGACGCGGTGCCTGTCGAGGCTGCGACCGAAGCCATCTGGGCGTGGATCGATGCCAACGTTGATGCCTCCACCAAGATTATTCCGGTCGGTTTCTCCCAAGGCGGGTTGATGGCCAGCCAGCTGTTGCGCACCCGCCCCGAACGCGTGCTGGCCACCACGATCCTCGGCGGATTCGTGCTCGGCGGCGCGCAGCCAGCCGATGCCCATCTGGCCCAGCAGCGCCCAGCAGTCTTCTGGGGCCGCGGCACCGAAGACCGGGTGATCGCCCCGGTAGCCATCGAGCGCACCGCCGGTTTCCTGCCCGAGCACTCCACCCTGACCGCCCGCACCTACACGGGCTTGGCGCACAGCATTAACTTGGACGAACTGAATGACGTGCGCGTTCATATCGCCGCGCAACTGGAGGCCCTGAAAGCTAGCAACGCATGAGCGACGGTGTGCCGTTTGAAATCGGCATCTTCACCTTCGGGGAGCTGACCCGCGACACCCAAGGCCGACCTATGGATGCCGCCACCCGGGTGCGCGATGTCCTTGAATGGGCGCGGGTCGCCGATGAAGCCGGGCTAGATGTCTTTGGTGTGGGGGAACATCACCGTGAGGATTTCGCGGTGTCCGCGCCTCCCGTTGTGCTCGCGGCCGCCGCCGCGCAGACCAAAAATATCAAGCTGACCAGCACTGTCACGGTGCTTTCCTCCGCGGATCCGGTGCGGGTTTTTGAAGACTTCGCTTCCTTGGACCTGGTCAGCGGAGGTCGCGCGGAAATCACCGCCGGACGTGGAGCCTACCTAGAATCCTTTCCGCTTTTCGGCCAATCGCTGGAGCGTTACGACGAGTATTTCGAAGAGAAGCTGGATCTGCTGCTGAAGATCCGCGAAGAAAATCCGGTGTCTTGGAGCGGGAACACCCGCGCGGCACTGGATCACTCCGGGGTGTGGCCGCGTCCGGTCCAGGATGAGCTGCCCATCTGGGCCGCCGTTGGCGGCACGCCAGCCTCGGCGGTGCGCGCCGGAAAACTGGGCTTGCCACTGTACCTGGCGATCCTCGGGGCGCCGGAGCGCTTTGGGCCGCTGGCGAAGCTCTATCGCGGTGCGGCCCAACAAGCAGGCCGGAAGCCTGAACGCATCGGAATTACCTCGCATTTTTATGTCGAGGAAACTTCGCAGGGCGCCCGTAACAGCTTCTACCCGCATTACAGCTCGTACATCGGGCAGAATATGCCACGCGCCGGTCACCTGGACCGCGAATCTTTCGAAGCGTGGGCATCCCCGCGCGGCGCGCTCTTTGCGGGCAGTCCGGCAGAAATCGTGGACAAGATCCTTTGGGAGCACGAGATTCTCGGGCATACGCGGTTCCTTGCGCAGGTTGGCTTGGGCGGTTTGTCTCAGGCGCAAACTTTGCGTTCCATCGAGATGCTGGCTACTGAGGTCCTTCCATCGGTGCGTGCTGCCTTGAAGTAAATGCTTGCGAGCACATGCAAAAGATGCGGTCACTGCCCACTAGGGCAGTGACCGCTTTTCGGCATATTCCAGCTACGCCGCGACAGTTTCCTCAACTTCGCTGAGCTTGGCGTTCTCATTGGCCAAGCGGGTTTTGCGTACGCTCCATGCGTGCGTCGCGCACATCAGTACTGCGCCTGGGATGAGCCAGAGAATCAATCGAACGATGTCCATGCCGATTCCCTGATCTGGGAAGTAAACCAGAGTCTGAACTGCATGGAGCCAGCCGGCCCCATTCCAGAAAGTATTTAGCGCGCCGAAGAATCCAGGTTGCATAGCTGGCTGGAAGATTCCACCGGAGCTGGTGAAATTCAAAGCAACAAAGCACATGGTCAATACTGGCGTAGTCCAGTGGCGAAGCATTGGGTGCAGTCCCATACCCAACATGATGATCGAGACCGCGTAGACCCAAGAGAGCAACCAAATGCTGGCATGGTGGTTTTGAATAATCTGATAAATGGGGCCAGAAACGACAACGGCAATCGTGGCGACTACTGCGGCAGCGACTGCAGCCATAGCGAAGCGAACGGGCAGCTTAACTTTGCCCATAAATCCGGCCAGTGGCACGGCGCTGGCGTAACCGCCAATACTCAGGGCCACAAGCAAGAAGAATAGTCCTTGTCCGGTGCTGTCGTGCTCTCCAGCCGGAACCACATCTTCTACGTGGAATGGTTGCCCCTGCTTGTAGGCCACGTTCATGAAGACCTTTTGCGCGATGTTCACTGAGGTTTCTGATGCGGCACTGGAAGCATAGAGTGTTGCTGCGTCGTTGGTTGATTCGTAGGCAGCGACGATTTCGCGGTCTTCTACCAACTGCCGAGCGGCTTTTTTATCATCGACAGTGCGCACGTTCAGTGCCCCCTCCGATTCATCTTGCAAAGTCTGGGCGAAGACCTTAGTTGCAGCTGAATCTCCAACCACTGCCACCTGCACGTTATGCGGTGTGGGCTGATGGAAAGCTCCGAGATAGAACAACCCCATAATCGCGCAAAGGAAGAATGGGATCAGCATGGTTCGTGCCAGTTTTCCCCATCCCTTCGGTGCGGGTTTTGGAGTAGATGGCTTTCCAGCTGCGGCGTTGGAATGCTTGGCCGCTGGGGTGCTGGGTGTGAGGGTGTCGGTGGCAGTCATATGTTTTAAGGATACAGCTAATGTTGCACTATGCAACAGAAAATCTTGAGTTCTCCACCACGTACTAGACTCGGAACTATGAGCAGGGAACAACGGGAAACGGACATCGAGTCCGTCTACCACCACATGCAGATGATCACTCGGCGAGCCAATTCGCGTTCGCGGCAACTAGCTGAGCCACTGAGCATGGTGGAGCATTCGCTGTTGCGATTCATCGCTGATACGCCCGGGGCACGGGCTACCGATATCGCCGAGGCCTTCTCACTGAACCGTTCAACGGTCTCGCGGCAAGTGGGCACGCTGCTTGATCTGGGGTACGCAGCCTACGACGATTCCGAAGCTGGGCGAGGCCGCGTTCTGGAACTGACCAAACTGGGACAAGAACGACTGAATGCTTCAGCTGCGGTGCACCGGACCGCCGTGATAGAACGGCTGGAAGGCTGGAGTGGAGAGCAGATCAGCGACTTCGCTGCAGCTCTTGAGCGCTACAACGAGGCTGACTCGCAGTAGTCACGTATTGCCGGACCAGCTGCACATGCCCCTAGATAGTTGTATGGACCTCGCCTGCAAAGACGCTGTCCTAATGAGGAACCAAGCTTGACGCCGGGAGCGGTTCGGCAAGGGCCAACGATTTCCTGTCCAAAAGATTAGGTACGAAAGTTTGTAGCTTGGGCCTCAGCGGCTCATCGCTTATATTTTCTTTCTTGCGGTGCTCGCGACACTTTGTGGAAGCTCCCTAGCCGAGATCCACTCCATGCTGTGCCTCGCATTCCTATAGCAATACCGGCCATCCGACGCGTGTGAACATCAATTCGGAAATCTCTGGGTTTGGCAGAATGTGACCATTCGCCTCGGTTGAGCCCACTAGATCCAGATAAGTGCCAGATTCTTGCCGTTGATTACCTTTGGAATAAAGAACTCCGATCTCGCTAGTTTGACCAGAGTGCGGGTGGCCGTTCGCGGGCCATAAGCTACGCAGTGCGGATCAAGTCCGCTGTGTGATGATAGTGGAATGAGCAAGATAGAGATCGCAGTGCGACCCTCGGCTGACGAAGAAATGGGTTTTAAACGCGGTGAGTGGGACACGTGCACAGTACGTTCTCGGCTTGAATTCATTCTGGACGGAACAGACCTTACGGAGCTCATTGGCGCGGATCCCTTTTCTGGAGATGTCAGCATATTTGATGCAAGCGATCCTAAACTTGCCCAAGACGTACTGGGTGGAAAATCCCGATTGACGGATTATTTTCCAGCGGAAGGCCGAATTCCGCTGATTTTCTGCGCCTGTGGTGATCCCGGTGAAGGAGCGATCACAGCACGCCTGACTACTTCCGAAGACGCCGTGACCTGGGATGCGTGGGCCAAAGAAGACGACTGTGATTGCACCGAATGGCTTCCTCAGATCCCTGCCTATATCTTCCCAATAGATCACTACGAGGCTGCCATGAAGCAAGCAGTCCAGACTAGTCTCTCGATCATGGGTGCAATTAGTAGCATTATTAGGGTTGCCAGCCCGGGGAATGGGATACGATCTTGGATCGATAGGCGTCTGAGAGGGGAACTGGCTTGCAAGCTCGATCTATTAGATGTCGAGGTTGTTTATCCCAAGCTAGAAGAATACGGGGCTGAAATGCGACCGCTACTCGATGAGCTCGAATCAATCCGCGCCTTGCTAAAGGAAGCAAGAGGCGATCGTGGCTTTGCACCAAACCAAGGTCAAGGTCGGCAAGTCTTCAATTCAGCTACAAATGTCTTGAAATCAGCTGAGGTCTACTGCCTGCCGTGGCAGACAACGCAAGCACTGAAGTGGCTTCGATTTAAATATCGGCCTTCCATTTAGATCTGATTCATAAAAGCTTCCAATAGACACAGGGAGAAGCGAATAGCGGAACTGGACGAATATTAGAGAGCTGATGGAAATCTGGATTGTCCGGTGCAAGGAAGCCCGGATCCAAAGTGGGACTGGGATTCCGAATTCAGGGACGAAATCGAATGCTCCCGTAGGAGTTTGCCGCCGTTTTGAGCTCGTGCACTTTGGTTGCTATTTTCGTGAACTGCCGCCTCTGGCAGGTGCCCTCTAACGGCGTCCAAGCCTCGTTGAGTAAAGGTTAGAAAAAGTGCCTGACGAGGTGCAGTCTCAATTGTTTCCATGACATGCAGGGAGAAGAAGGCCAACGGGGTTTCGAAAGCATTCAATGTTGGCCAGAGTTCTTCGCCACCAGATTGCGTTGCGTGTTTCAATACTTCCCTGAATAAGTAGTCAAATGCATATGGCTCTTGGGAGTTCGAATAAGGCAAAAATACGTGTAACAGCCTTCCATGGAAGGAACTATTGAGACTTCTTCAAACCCCAACCGGTGGCACTTGAATTGTTCCAGTTTGCCTGAACAGCTGCCCATAATGACCCTAATGATGCACTTCGAGGGAAGCATCGAAAATTTGGCGAGCTGAATTGCGGCCCGGACCCAGACGGAACGCGTTGGAGATTAGAGTCCTCATCGCAAAAGCGCCGGTGGCAATCGACTCGGGTAGATTGTCCACCAATCAGGTTCGCACTTGCTCGCATCTCTTGTCAGACTATGCGACCTTCACAAATCGCGGCCCGCTATATTCATCGCGGTCAACGGTTTCTTCGAACATGGCCCACGGACGTGCCCAGAAACTGTAGTCATCGTAGAGCTTGCGGTAGAAGACCAGTGGTTCCTCGGTTTCGCTGTGCTTGCCCACGGCCAGTACCTCGTAGCGCTGACCTTTAAAGTGTTGGTAGATTCCAGCTTCGACGCTCATGCTTCGGCCTTCCTGATCAAGTAATTAGTGTGTTTCTAGCGGGGCCCGTGGCCGGTGCCGCCGCTGCGCTGAGCTAGCAAATGCTCCAGCACGGTGTCCAATACGGCCAGACCGTCTTTGACACCACCGGTGGAACCGGGCAGGGTGATCACAAAAGTCTCGCCGGCAAAGCCAGCCACACCGCGAGTGATGATCGACAGTGCAGTCGTCGCTTCGCCACGACGCCGGATGGCCTCGATGATTCCCGGAAGCTGTACATCCAACAGCGGTTCCACCATTTCGGGAGACTGGTCGTCGGGGGAGACGCCGGTGCCACCGGTAACGATCACCACCGAGGTGCCTGAAGCGAGCTGTTGTTGAACGGCATCACGGACCGGTGGCCCATCGGCCACTACCTCAGGATCAGCTACCTGGAACTCGCGCTCGGCCAGCCATTGACTGATGAGCGGGCCAGTCTTATCCTCAGCAGTTCCCGCAGCCGCGCTGGTCGAAGCGACCACCACGGCTGCGCTGCGCCTAGTCTTCACGGACCCAGTCGCCACTCTTACCGCCGGACTTCGCCAAGACTTTTACCGAGCGAACCTCGGCGTGCTTATCCACGGCCTTGACCATGTCATAGAGGGTCAAGGCGGCCACGCTTGCAGCGGTCAGTGCTTCCATCTCCACCCCAGTGACACCCTTGGTGGTCACCTGCGCGATGACCCGCACGGAAGAATCCTGGGCCTCGAAGTCGATGGACACCTTGGAAATCGGCAGGGGATGGCACAGTGGAATGAGTTCCCAGGTGCGCTTGGCCGCCATGATTCCGGCGACGCGGGCAGTGCCCAGCGCCTCGCCCTTGGGCAGGTTGCCGGTCATCAACATCGGGACAACATCTTCACGGGTGACAAAGATGGCTTCGGCGGTCGCAACGCGTTTGGTGACAGCCTTGTCGCTGACATCAACCATGTGGGCGCTACCGTCTTCGCGCAGGTGGGTAAGTTTCTCAGACATTCATGCTCCAAGTTTCAATTTGCTGTCCGGCGCTCAGGTGGCTGATGCCTACCGGAATATGTACCAAAGCGTCGGCGCGGGCTAAGTCGTGGACTAGATGTGATCCCGGATCTAAGATTTCTACCAGGCCATCACGGATCACAGCCCTGCGGACCTGGTGCTTATGTTCGGGTGAGGTGACATCTGTAGCCAAAGGGAACTGCTGTGGCATCGGCTCCGGCAGGGCGTTGTGCTGTCGCAGCAACGGGGCCAGGAACAGTTCTGCCGATAACAGTGCGCTGACCGGGTTGCCGGGGAAACACAGCACCACTGCCTTGGGCAGCGCGGCGAAACCTTGCGGGCCACCGGGCTGGATAGCTACATGGTGGAAGGCACCGCCCACTGGAGACAGGGCTTGGCGGACCACCTCATAAGCACCGGCGCTAATGCCGCCCACCGTCAGAATCAGATCAACTTGTTCCTGCAGCGCATCTATAGCCAGCGCGAAGCGCTGTGGATCATCGGGCAGTTGCAAGGTGCGCACCTGCACCTGATGGCGGCGCAGCCAAGCGGTGAGCATGGGGGAGTTTGAGTCCGGGATCTGGCCCTGGGAGAGCTGGTCATCGCTGAGCTCATCGCCGGTGGTGCAAACGGCGACCTTCAGTGCGCGGCGCACCGGAACTTCGCGCAGTCCGCTGGAAACCAACGCGGCGATCATGGTCGGGGTCAGTCGCGTTCCAGTCTTGGCAACGAGAGCGCCGGCTTGAAGATCAACACCAATAGGGCGAATGAAACGGCCCGGTTCACTCGGGGCGGTGAATTGAGCATGACCGGTAGGTTCCCCCTGATTCGCCCGAACCAATTCTGGGAAGCTACCCGCGACGGACTCTTCGACCGGGATGACAGTATCGGCGCCCAAAGGAATCATTGCACCGGTCATCACCGGGCTGACGGTACCCTCAGCTAACGTAATTTGCCGGTCGCCCGCGGCAGCGGTGAACCCAAGCGGCAAGGTGACAGGGGACTCTGGCGTCGCTTGAGCCAGGTCCGCGCTGCGCGCAGCGTAGCCATCCATCTGCGAATTGGTGAACGCAGGGATCGGCAACAGGGCATGCACGTCTTCGCTGAGGACGCGATCGTTGGCCTCGGGACTGTTAGTCGATAGTACTTCGCTGTCCAAAGACTCGAAGACCGGAGCCAGTAGCGCTTCAAGTTCGGCGCGATGATTTTCCAGGGAGCAGGTCATCGGCTATCCGCCAGCAAAGGGTGGCAGAACATCCACCGTAAGATCTTCGGCTGTGCCCAGTTCGCCGGCATCACGACGCACCACGCCATTGATCAGGAAACTTCCGGCACGCAATACCTGAGCCATTTCAGGCCCGTAGGAATCGATCAGTTCGCTACGTAACGCCGCGAGCGTTTCGGGGCGTTCCCAGCTCTCCTGCTCGCAGCCCGCTGCTGCCGCCGCGGCAGCGAAGTAGCGTATCGTAATCTTCGACATGACTTCATGCTATCGCGCCACAGCGATAAGGAGCACGATGAAAAGCGAACGCGACTTTCCCGCGCTGGTAGCCCCCGGTCCAGCACTGAGCGAGGAACAGGCTGCACGCGCCGCACGCCAACTCTCACTGCCCGGATTTGATGACACCGCGCAGCGCAGACTAGCTGCCGCCCGGGTGCTGGTTATTGGTGCGGGCGGACTAGGCAGCGCCAGCGTCCCCTATCTAGTCGGAGCCGGAGTAGGCACCATCGGCATCATCGACGATGACCTGGTGGAGCTATCCAACCTGCACCGCCAGGTCACTCACACCACCGCAAATATCGGCCTGCCCAAGACCGCTTCCCTGGCCCAGGCCGGTACCGCGCTGGACCCCAATGTGAAGATCGTCGAGCACAACCTGCGCCTAGATTCGTCGAACGCGCTTCAGATCTTTGCGAATTATGACCTCGTCATCGACGGAAGCGACAACTTCCCGACCCGCTACCTATCCAATGACGCAGCGCAGCTTTCGGGCATCCCGCTGATCTGGGGCTCCATCCTGCAGCACCACGGACAAGTTTCCGTGGCCTGGCATGAGCACGGTCCGGGCTACCGCGACCTGTTCCCGGTTCCTCCGGCCCCGGGCACCGTGCCAGACTGCGCGGCCGGGGGAGTACTGCCCGGACTATGCGGAACCGTCGGCTCGCTGCTGGCCACCGAAGCGATGAAGCTGATCGCCGGAATCGGCCAGCCACTAGTTGGCAAGGTGCTGATCTACGATGCACTGGCCGCCAGCACCCGCACCTTGGAATATTCGCGCGACCCGCAAGCACCGGAAATCAGTGGACTGATCGACTACGTGCTCTTCTGTTCGGGAACACTACCAGAGGCCGAAGGCATCGATGCTGGTGCGCTCGCCGAATTGCTGGCCGGAACTGACGCACCAGTCTTGTTGGATGTGCGCAATGATGACGAACGCGTACAACAGCACATCACCGGTTCCTTGTACCTTCCACTGCCTGAATTGGAGGCCGCCATCGAATCCGGCGCAGAGCTGGAGCAGATTCCGGCACGGGTGACGGTCTACTGCGCCCGTGGCCCGCGCTCTCAACGCGCAGCATCCTTGCTTGCAGGTCGCGGCATCACAACCAACTATCTTGAAGGCGGGCTTCCCGCACTGGCCGCGGTGGCACCGCAACTACTGGCCGAACCCGCAACGACCGAAGGAAACCGCTCATGAGCTACGCGTTGATCACCGAAGAACCTATCGATGAGGCCGCGGTCCGTGATGCTGTGCAGTCTGATACCGCCGGTGCTGTGGTGCTTTTCCACGGAATCATTCGCAACCACGACGGTGGCCAGTCGGTGAACTCCTTGGACTACTCGCATCACCCGCAGGCGCAGGACTTCCTGGAGAAGATCATCGCCGAGGAAGAAGAGCGCACCGGCCTAAAACTCTCGGCGGTGCACCGTGTGGGTCCGCTGAAGATTGGTGATGCCGCCCTGGTGGCTGCCTCGGCGGCCGCACACCGCAAAGAAGCATTCGATGCCATTGAGAACCTGGTGGAACGTATCAAGGCCGAAGTTCCGATCTGGAAGAAACAGCACTTCACCTCCGGCAGCTCCGAGTGGGTTGGGCTGTAGACCACACCTATCTCACGCGTGAGTCTAGTGAAGAACGTGGCCTAAATCGTGACTAAGTTTCGTCCCGGCTCAGGGAGCAGGACTGATGACAAGGAAGTGATGCCGGGAGAGGTCCCTCGCGGTGAATTCCTATTGTCCAGGCTTCAACAACAATGTTTGCCGCTACCGGACGAGGATACGTCCAGCTTGGCAACGCAGACGAATCTTCCCCCATTAAGATCTAGGCAAATAGACGCGCGATTATCTACTGTCTCTACTCGGTGGTGAGCTCGACAGAGCCGGTCCTCGCTCTTCGTGGCGCACCGCGAAGAGTGTAGACGATTGACGATGTCCTGCTGGAGATCCAGGCGTACTTTTGGATTGAAAATATATCTACCGAAGCACTGTCGAAAGGTTTTGAATGCTAGTTCCGATTCGAAAAGTTTTGGGGAGCGTCGTCGCTTTGGTTCTGATTGCACTGAATATTTGCTTCTTTATGTTCTATGCGCTTTGGCAGAACGCGGACAGTCAAGCGATTAGCCGAATGGAATCCGGCTCGGCGGTTCAACCAGAGCAACTGCTTGAGAACGCAAATTGGTTGTGGGGAGCGGCTCAAGGCTCGTTGCTGGCCATCATTGCACTGGACGTCCTTGCGATCTTTTTTGCTACCACGGCATTGTCGGCCTTCCGGCGAAAAGCTGTCACCGATGCGAAGTCCGCTAGTCTTTCGGTATGACGCTTCAACCCGACACCATCGCGACCATCCGACAATCCTGGGCATCGATCCTCGGTGTTTCGGTAGAAGCATTGGCACGAGGAGAAGATCGCGTTTATCACGAGAAGAACGATAGCGCCGTGCTTATGTTCGTATCACTCTTTGGCACCGGGATTTTGGTCGGCCCCTCATGGGCAATAGAAGCTGGTCGAGAGCTACCCGATTCGGAACTAGCCAGCCACGCGAAACTTTTAGAACTCAGCGCTCCCTATGGTGGGCGGGCTCTCGGGGAAGCGAAGCTGTACTTCAGTGATTCAGAGCCAATGGTGTCTGGCTCCAACACCAAGGTGAGTCATGAGCGAGTGCACGCTGTTGATCTTGAAACAGCCTGCCCAGCCGAAGACGCAGCAGAAGTCGGCTTGAGCGAGATGGAGAATACCTTTATCTTGCTCAGCGAATCAGAGCACCAGCCGCGACCTTTGGCAGGTGCTGGTTATGACGTGTGGGAAGAAAAACTGGCCCATCTTGGCGCGCTCGTATCACCTGCCAGTCGGCGCAGTGGACTCGGTTCTCAAGCTGTCGGCATGGCTCAAAAGCATGCAATGGATGCCGGGCTGATTCCTCAGTGGCGCGCGCACGTTGATAATGCCGCGTCAATCAGAACGGCGCTGCGCGCTGGGTTTGAGTATGTGGGGACCCAAACCACCGTCATTCTCGAGAATTAGCGCGCAGCTCCGAAGCTCAGCTGGCCGTTCGCTTAAAAGCGATCGCTGCCAGGGCTGCAGCTTGATCTGCGAGCACCGAGTCATCAAAGACCACCCGTGGTGAGTGATTCCACTCGGCCTCCTCGGCGGTCATTTCCGGTGGAGTGGTCAGCAATGCGATGAACGTGCCGGGTACTTCGTCGAGCACAAACGCGAAATCCTCCGAGCCCATCATTGGCGAAGGCATTACAGCCACGCGCTGTTCACCGTAGATTTCGCGCATCGTTGTCAGCGCCGCATCGGTCTCGGCGGGATCGTTCACGGTCACCGGGTAGAGCGTTTCAAAGCTCACGTCAGCAGTGAGTTCATGGGCTGCCGCCACACCGTTGATGACTCGTGGCAGTCCTTCTTCCAGTACAGCCAGCGATTCGTGAGACATGGTGCGGATAGTGGCCGCCAGCTCGACGCTCTCCGGGATGACGTTGATTGCACCGTCTCCGGTAGACAGCCGGGTGATCGAGAGTACCACCGGGTCGAAGGCATTGAACCGTCGAGTCACGAAGCTCTGCAAAGCCAGTACGAGTTCGGCCGCTGCAGGAACTGGATCCAGGGTCTGGTGAGGCTGCGAACCGTGTCCACCGCGCCCTTTCAGCTTCACTGTCAGCTGGTTCGAGCCAGCAGCTACTGGACCACCTCGTGTTGCGAAGACTCCTCGTGGGCCGGGACCCACATGGATCGCGTAGGCAGCAACTGGAGGGTCTCCGGCTGCGGCGAGTAGTCCCTCTTCAAGCATGATCTTGGCTCCACCGTGGCCTTCTTCGCCTGGCTGGAACATGAAGATGACCGAGCCATGTAGTTCACTTTGATGAGCCGACAGCACCTTGGCTGCGCCCACCAGTCCCGCGGTATGCAGGTCGTGGCCGCAGGCGTGCATATTGCCGTTGGCAGAGGCGAAGTCCAGATTGGTCGCTTCGAGAATCGGCAAAGCGTCCATATCGCCGCGGAGCAGGACGGTCGGGCCGGGCAATTCTCCGCGGAGCACTGCGGTGACCGAGCTGGTGCGTGTGCCGGTGGTGATTTCCAGCGGCAACCCTTCGAGTGCATCGAGTACCTTCTGCTGGGTGCGGGGTAAATCAAGCCCGAGCTCGGGGTCAGCATGCAGCGCGCGGCGCAGTTTAATCAGTTCGGGAAGTATGGTTTGTGCATCGGCGGTAAAGTCGGCAATGGGCATGAATCAGCCTTTCGTAGGCGTCGTCGAAGGACGGGCGTAGAGCCTCAAGGTACGTAGAGATGACTATGCCGATGATTCAATCTTTAAGTAATCGCTAATCAAAGCATTTACTCCGAACGATTTGAATGTTATTAGCACGCGAGTGACTATACGCCTCACGGTCGTATCACCGTCAAGCTATCAAGACGCTTTTTGTTGCATCTCACAACTTTCCCATTGGGGAGCCTAAATTCTTCATCCATGAATCCAATAGCTCGCGTAGCTCCTTGGGCTGAATATCGCTGACCCTCGCCTCGCTCATCGCCAGCCCGAACGCCGCCCAGCGCAGATCCATATTCTCGGTGCGCACTAGGCAACAGTCTTCCTCGATCTGCTGGATCTCGAACCAGCGGTCAATGAGCGGCTTAAGCTTTTTGGCGCCGGCATGAACTCGTGCGCTCACTTCTTGTTGTCCGCTCCCACGTAATCCGGCACGCACAAGAGCCGCGGCGTCACCGCCTGGCACTGGACGGGGTGTGAATCGCAATGCCCGTGGTGAGGGGTTCTGTGCGCGGTCCACGCGGAAGCTGCGCCAATCATCGCGGTCCAGATCAAAAGCCACGAGATAGTAGCGGTTGCCAACATTCACCAACTGGACCGGTTCTACCCGGCGTGAAGTTGCTGCTCCCTTGGCATCTTTGTAGTCAAAAGCGATTCGTTCATGATCGCGGCAGGCTTGGGCGAAGGCCACTAATACTGCCGGATCCACGGGATCCGAGGCGGAAGACTGGGAATTTAGCGGGATGGTGCTCGCGGTCAAGGCCTGTGCCCGTTTTCGCAGCCTGGCCGGCAGCACGGGTACCACTTTCCCCAATGCCCGCAGCGCTGCCTCAGCCAGAGCGGAGGACCCGCCATGCACGGTGGATTGCAGCGACGCCACCAGTGCCACGGCTTCCTCATCGTCGAGCACCAGGGGAGGCAACGCGGTGCCGGAGGCTAACTGATAACCACCACCCACACCCCGATCGGCCTGCACCGGGTAGCCCAAGTCACGCAGCCGGTCGATGTCCCGGCGAACGGTGCGCAGGCTGACGTCAAGGCGTTCCGCGAGCTCGTCTCCGGACCAATAGCGATGGGTCTGCAGTAGCGATAGCAAGCGTAGAAATCTGGTGCTGGTACTCATACGATAAGTCTGCCTTGATTTAGGACAAAAGCTGACACTTTTCACTTCTACTCTGGTTATTACCAGCTGGAAATACCGGCTGCAGCTTATGCCAGGAGGCAATCATGAGCACCATGGCCATCACCAACACCAAGCTCACCGGCGAACGCGCCGACCTGTTCCAGACTCTGGCCAACGCGCGGCATTTTTTGCGTTTCACTGTCCAGTCCGTGAGTGATGAGCAGGCGGAGCAGCGAACTACCGTGAGCGAGTTGACCCTCGGAGGTTTGATCAAGCATGTCAGCGCCGTGGAAAAGCAGTGGCAGGAATTCATGGTCAAAGGCCGGGCAGCCATGGCGTGGGACGGTGCGGATTTCAGCCAGATGCCACCCGAAGCGATCGAAGCCTTCCATAACGAATTCCATATGCAGCCAGGAGATACTCTCGACGCGGTGCTGGAAAACTACGCTTTGATTGCCGACCGTACCGATGCGCTGCTGGCTGAGCTGGATCTGGACACCGTGCACGAGTTGCCTTCGGCCCCATGGTTTGTCGATACCCATTGGTCGGTGCGCCGCACCCTGTTGCACATCATTGCCGAGACCACCCAGCATTCAGGGCATGCGGACATCATCCGCGAATCCCTGGATGGACAGAAGACCATGGGATAACAACAGGTGGCAATCAAACTTCTAGATGATGTCACCGTACGGTGACATCATTTGAATATGAAAACCCTATCGTTCACTGTCGGAAGCCTGGCGGATAAGATCCGGACCCAACGTGGTTTCCTAGGGCTGACCCAAGCTGCCTTCGCAAATTCGGTAGGGGTTTCGCGTAAGTTCATCGTTGACTTGGAAGCAGGGCAAGAAACGGTGGCTCTGGGATTAGTGCTTAGGGTTCTGAAGAGACTTGGGTTTGAGGAGCCTGGGCTACGCATTATTAATGACAGGGGCGCTGAAATAGCTGAGGACTTCCGACAGACCCTGGAAGCCAAAAATTTCGAGTTCGCACTGCGTCTCATCAGTGAATATTCGACTGAATCTCTTGAAGCCGGGCGTCCTCTCTTGGCGCAGTCGCCTGAATTGGAGGACTCGCAATACCAAGTGGCTCTGGCGGCCATAACTAAGTGGATTGCGGACCAGACCAATACGCCAGTCCCACAGTGGACCTCGGATATTGTGCGACCAACGGAACCCGTGTTCCTCTCGGAAAAGTTGTATCCGGTAGGGGCGAAGATGAAGGAGCTAATTCGCGCTGAGACGCCTCCAGCACTTCAAGAACTGAATGTGTGGATTCGACAACGGAGCTTGGGAACAGCATGAGTAGAACGGGCTACCGACGATATCGATGCTTACTACTCGCATCGGACAGAAGTCGAAAAAATCATAGAGGCAATGGCGATCGAGCACGGTTTGCCAAAAAAGTGGTTGAACTCTAGTGCTGCCGCTTTCATCCCCGACAACGCCTGTTGGGCTCCCGCGCCGGACTCTGTTCTTTCCGCAGTCGAAGTTGCTGATTTGCCGACTTTGACCGCCATGAAGCTGGCGGTGGAGCGCGACAAAGACATTCTTGATTTAGGGCACCTGGTCAACGCTTTAAGACTCAGCGACACCAGCGAATTACTTGAACTCGCCTATGACAAGTATGGAGAAGGCTCAATTCCGTTGTCCGGGAGTCGGCAAAATTATGAGATTGTCGCAGAAGAGGCCATAACCGTCGCACGGCGTCTAAGAAGCAACAAGAACCTCTAGCCCCCGATGTAGGACATCTCGATGCGCTTGCGATTACCAGGGGTCAGCGCCGCACGCAGCTCAGAATAATTGTCATCGCGCTTGCGCCAATGCCCGGTCAGTGCCTTGGCCAAATCCTCATCGCTGATCCCGTCGCGCATCAGCTGGCGAAGGTCATAACCGGACCCAGCAAACAAGCAAGTGTAGAGCTGGCCCTCGGCGGAGACGCGGGCGCGCGAGCAATTGCCACAGAAGGCATTGGTGACACTGGAGATCACGCCGATCTCCCCGGCGCCATCGGTGTAGCGCCAACGATTGGCGGTTTCACCGGGCTCGGTTTTGGTCACCGGTTCCAGCGCCCAGCGCTCGTTGATCATGGAAACTACCTCGGCCGAGGGCAAGACCTCATCAAGCTTCCAGCCGTTGGTGGTGCCCACATCCATGTACTCGATAAAGCGCAGGATCGCCCCGGTGCCACGGAAGTGCTCGGCCAGTTTCAGGATTTCGTCGTCGTTGGCCCCGCGTTTGACCACGGTATTAATTTTCACCGGACCCAATCCGACCTCGCGGGCTACCTCGATGGCTTCCAGGACCTTGGAGACCGGGAAGTTCACGTCGTTGATGGCCTTGAACTTGGCATCATCGAGCGAATCCAGCGAAATGGTCACACGATTCAGCCCAGCATCTTTCAACGACTGCGCCATCTTGGGCAGGGCCGAACCATTGGTGGTCATCGCTATATCAACTGGCGCGCCTTCTGGGGTGCGCAAAGTGGCGAGCATCGAGACCAGTTCGGTGATGCCTCGGCGTAAGAGGGGTTCGCCACCGGTCAGCCGCAGCTTGGTCACGCCCAGAGACACGCTGATGCGGGCGAGCCGTTCAATTTCTTCGAAGCTGAGCAGTTCTGAACGCTCGCGGAAGGCGAAGTCGCGACCGAAAATTTCCTTGGGCATGCAGTAGACGCAGCGGAAATTGCAGCGGTCGGTCACCGAGATCCGCAAATCATGCAAGGGCCGCCCGCGGGCGTCGGTGATATCCCCTGCCGGTAAAACTGTCATAACTACCAGCGTAACTGCCACGGACTAGCGGTGGAAGATCGAAAGGTAAAACAGCAAATCAAGGCGTAAGATAACGCACTAGTTCGGCGCCCGGTTGTAGCATGGGCACAAAGCTTAAGTACTGGAGAATTCATGCGCGTTACCTGGCCGCTGGCTGCCCGAATCTTGCTGGCAGGCACCGCTGCCTCCCTTCTACTCTCCGGCTGCACTAGTAATAAACCAGCTGATCAGCAGACGATTACGGTCTCCGCTGCGGCCTCGTTGCATGACGCCTTCGAGCAAATCTCCGAGGAATTCCAGAACGAGCATCCCGAGATCAAAATCGCCGGCATCAACTATGACGGTTCCTCGACCCTGGCCACCCAGATCGTGGAAGGTGCCGACGTGGACGTTTTTGCCTCAGCAGATGAGCGCACCATGGCCGAGGTGACCGAGGCGGGGTTCGGCCACGAACCGGTGATTTTTGCCAGCAATACCCTGGTGATCGCGGTGCCGAAAGACAACCCTGCCAACATCGGCTCGCTCTCGGACCTGTCCGGAGCCAGCACGGTGCTGTGCGCCTCGCAGGTGCCCTGCGGCCATGCGTCGCAGCAGTTACTGGACAACGCCGGTCTCAAGATTAAGCCGGTGAGCGAAGAGCAAAATGTCACCGCGGTGGTGCAGAAAATCGCCGCCGGGGAAGCAGATGCCGGGCTGGTCTACGCCAGCGACGTGCAGGATGAACCCGAGTTGGCCGCGATCGTGCCCGAAGGTGCCGAGGACGTGGTCAACAGCTACCCGATCGCCACCCTGGACGATGATCCCGCCGCCCAAGAGTTCCTGGACTTCGTGGTCGGCGAGCGCGGTCAACAGATCCTCACCGAGAACGGTTTCGGGGCTGCGCAGGGCAATGGCTAGCGACACCGGGCTGCGCGTCCCCGCCTTCACCCTCGCCCCGGCGGTGCTGGGCGTGGCCCTATTGATTTTGCCGCTGCTGGCCTTGCTGGGCCGCGCCAGCTGGTCCACGCTGTGGGCCGATGCCACCAGCGAGCAGGCCCTCGCCGCCCTATGGCTTTCGCTGCGAACCGGGGTGGCGGCGACCGCGCTGTGCGTGGTGCTCGGGGTGCCGCTGGCGCTGGTGATCGCACGCAGTGGCCCGAAGATCGCACAGCTGTTGCGCGCGCTGATTGCCGTGCCACTGGTGCTGCCGCCGATGGTCGGCGGGGTGGCGCTGCTCTTCCTCTTCGGGCGCACCAGCCCGATCGGCCAGTTGATCGATGAGCTATGGGGGATCACACTGCCCTTTTCCACCGCCGCCGTGGTGATCGCCCAAAGTTTTGTGGCCCTGCCCTTCCTGGTGCTCTCGGTGGAGGGCTCGTTGCGGGCGGCCGGCACCGGGTACGAACAGGCCGCCGCGACCCTGGGTGCCGGGCGGTGGATGGTGCTCAGCCGTATCACCCTGCCGCTGGCCGCCCCCGGGCTGGTAGCCGGAGTGATCCTGTGCTTCGCGCGGGCCATCGGCGAATTCGGGGCCACCGCGCTCTTTGCCGGCAACGCTCCCGGCGTCACCCAGACCATGCCGCTGGCGATCTACACCGCGTTCAACGGGGCCGGCGCCGGCCGGGATACCGCCGTGGCGCTGTCCCTGCTGTTGCTGGGCACCGCGGTGCTGGTGTTGCTGTGCGTTCGCGCGTGGCGTCCGGGGGCCATCAAATGAGACTGCTCGCCAACCTGCAGGTGCAGCGTACCGGCTTTGAGGTCACCGCGGAATTTGAGGTGCGCTCGGGCAGTACGCTGGCGATCATGGGCCCCAGTGGGGCCGGCAAATCCACCATCGTCAACGCCATCGCCGGAACCCAGAAGATCGCTGGCGGGCGGATCGAACTTGATGGGACGATCCTGGCCGACTCCCAACGCCACCTGGCCCCGCACCTGCGCGGGGTGGGGCTGCTGGGTCAGGAACCGCACCTGTTCCCGCATCTGGATGCGGCCAGGAATATTGCCTTCGGGGCGCACGCTTCGGGGCTGGCCAAGGCCCAAGCGCTGGCCACGGCCCACGAATGGCTTGCCCGGCTGGGCCTGGAGGAGCTGGCTGCCCAGCGCCCGGCGGCGCTCTCCGGTGGGCAGCGCCAGCGCATTGCCCTGGCCCGGGCGCTGGCCGCCCGGCCCAAGCTGTTGCTGATCGACGAACCCTTCGCCTCGCTGGATGTTGAGGCCGCCATGGATATGCGCGCCTTGGTGCGCGAAGAACTGACCCGCACGTCCACCAGCGCCATCGTGATCTCGCATTCGGCCGCCGACACCCTGGCCCTGGCCGACCAGCTGCTGGTGTTAGAGCGCGGGAAGATCGTCGACTCGGGCAGTGTGCACGAGGTATTTGCCACCCCGGTCAACCGGTTTATGCGCGCGGTCGTGGCCACCCTTCCCGCCAACCCACCAGGAGAACAACCCTAATGCGCCAGCCCCACGAAGCTATCAGCGTGGCCGAACACAGTGCCCGGCTGCTGGACCTGGTCCGGCCACTGGCACCTCGCACCCTGCCGGTGGGCCCGACCCTGCACGGCGCGGTACTCGCCAGCGACGTGTATGCCAGCCACCCGCTGCCACTGTGGGATAACTCGGCGATGGACGGCTTCGCGGTGCGCAGCACCGATACCGCTGCCGCCGGGGCCCAACTGGCGGTGATCGGCGAAGTGCCCGCCGGCAGCAGCTGGGACCCGGAACTTTTACCTGGTCAGTGCGTGAAAATCATGACCGGCGCCCCGTTGCCCACGCACGCCGACGCGGTGGTGCGCATCGAGGACACCAATGCAGCGAGCACCGGCTGGGATGTATCGACCGTGCAGGTCAATGTGCCGGTTCCCGCGGGCAAGGACGTGCGCACCCGCGGCGAGGACCGCAGCGCCGGCGAGCTGATCGCCCGCGCCGGAGATCAGCTCAGTGCCGCTCGGCTTTCGGCTCTGGCGGCCGCCGGTTCCAGCGAGTTACTGGTGCGCACCGCGCCCAAGGTGGCCGTGTTGGTCACCGGCGCCGAACTGCTCCCGCCGGGCCATAAACTTTCCCGCGGGCAGATCCCGGAAACCAATTCGCTGCTGATCTCTGGCCTGCTGGCCGAATCGGGCATCACCGCCGCCACGATTGTGCACTGCGTAGATGACCTGGCTGCGGTGCGCGAGAAATTGGAAGAACTGGCACCCACCCACGATGCGATCCTGAGCACCGGAGGGGTAGGCCCGGGGGACTTCGATGTGATGCGCAAAGTCTTGGCCGAACAGCCCGGCGTGTACGCCACCCGGGTGCGTGTGCGCCCCGGCCAGCCGCAGTGCGCCGGACGCCTGGCCGGTGGCGCGATGATCTTCGCCCTGCCCGGCAACCCGGTCAGCGCCGCGGTCAGCTTCGAACTCTTCGTCCGCCCCGCCCTGCGCGCCATGCAAGGTCACGCTCAGGTGCAGCGCCCACGCCTGCAGGCCATCGCCGCGGTGGGCTGGAAGGCCGCCGGCAACCGCTTACAGGTGTTGCCCATCGTCTTCGATCACGGCGAGCAACTGCGTTGCGCTCCAGCGGTCGCGGCCTCGCGCATCTCCCATTCGGTCGGTGGCTTTGGTTCTGCCCAGGGGTACGCGCTGATCCCCGCCGGCATCGAGCAGATCCACCCCGGCGATTGGGTCGAAGTCCTGCGGACCGCGCCATGAGCCCGGACTTCGACGCGCTGATCCTCGCCGGCGGGCGCGGCACCCGGCTGGGCGGGGCAAATAAGCCCGAGCTGTTGCTGCACGGCCAGCGCCTGGTCGACCGCGTCATCCAGGCCTCCCGCCAGGCAGGCGCCACCCGGGTGATCGTCATCGGCGAGCAGTCCACCGGGTCCCTGGCCGATGAAGTGCTGCGTGAAGACCCGCCTTTTGCTGGCCCGTTGGCGGCCATTGCCGCCGGGATCGGGGAAGTGCGCAGCTCCTGGTGCCTGATCTTGGCCTGCGATCTGCAGCATCCCGATGCCGTCATCCGCACCCTGCTCGATCACCTCGATCGCCTCGGCCCAGACGGACTGGTGCTGCGCGATGCGCACGGCTACAGACAATGGCTCGCCGGCTTCTATCGCACGGCCGCGCTCGCCGAAGCCTGCGCCGAGCTCGGCGACCGGCTCATCAACGCCCCGGTGCGCGTCGCGCTGGGCCAGCTGGATTTGGCTGAGCTGCCGGTGGATGATGAAACCACGAACGACATCGATACCCCGCAGGCGCTGGAACGCGCCCGCCACGACGAAAGGCCCTGACATGGCTGTGCATTTGCCTCCCGAAGCCCTGAACGAATGGCTCGAAGCCGCGACCACGGAATTGGGCCTTGATGCCACCGAGGTCGACATCGCCACGGTCTTGGACGTCGCCAAGCACGTCGCCCACGAAGTCGCCCGCCCTGCCGCTCCCTTGAGCACCTTCCTGCTCGGCGTCGCTCTGGGCAGTGCCAAGGGCGATCTTTCCGGTCTCGCGCAGCAGCTGGTTGCCCGCGCCCATCAGTGGTCCGATGACCACCCGGACAGCGAAGCATAATACGCACGAGTTTTCGAACTTCTCACGCCCCGTTTAGATGTTGCCGCTGTGGATAATCCCTATTATTCCGGGGCTATTCGGCGTATACTGGATATATGTTCGAAGATAATAGAGTATTCGGTAGTGATTTCGAAGATGTGCTTCCGGTGGGAACCAGCTTCGCTGATACTCCATGTCTGTCCGAGAACGATCAGTCTTTTATCAGCGCCGCACTCGCGGATGATGATCCGACGTCAAGCATCATCGCGCTTCAGAAACTAGAATCCCAGAGCGCGTTCCTTGCTTCGCTTCAGGCCCTTCTGACTTCGCACGTGGATGTTACGCAGGGCGGAACCGTAGGTGGACCGGTGACGGCAAAGCAGCGCGGGACGGCCCACCAGGTGGCCATGGCCCGCAGGCGTTCGCAGAATGCTTCCCTCGCCTATGTGCGCCGCATGCGGTTCTTGATAGCTGACATGCCCTATCTTTTTTGTCGCTTCCAGCAGGGCGATTTCAGCGAGAAAGTAATCATGGCCATCCTGGCACCGCTAGAAGATATGAGCCGGTCGGAGCGACAGGAATTTGACGACTTGTTTGCCAGCGCTCCGGCCATGTTTGACATGGCATCCTGCAAGGAAGCTCGCGACATTGCGCAAAAGGCCGTTGATGAAGTGCGCGGTGAAAACCGCGATCAAGACATCGAAAGCAAAGCGGAGCAGCGTGGCGCATCCTTCTTCAAAGGCAAAGACTGCGTCCGATTGAGCGCCAGCCTTCCCATCGAAGTGGGCATCGCCGTAGAAGCGTCGCTTGAGCACGAAGCACAGCAGCTGAAGAAGGCTGGCGACCAGCGCTCCATCTCCCAGATCAAAGCCGATCTTGTGGTTTCTCGGCTGACAAGGCATCCGGCAGACAAGCCTCTGCCAATTAAGTTGCATGTGAACCTCGTAATGACGGATATGGCCCTGCTATTGGACGGAAAAGAACCGGCCTCCATTCCGGGCTACGGATCCGTGCCAGCGGAATATGCCCGCCGCCTGTTTGAAGCTTACGCAGAAGTTGATGATTGCTCCCCGGTTGAGGAGCTTGATCAATTGCGCCGGAGGATCAGAACTTACCCGATGATCCGAAGGCTCTATACACTGCCCGGCGGCCAGGACTTGGTGGCCATGGATTCCAAGGAACGGCTTTTCAAGGGCTCATTGCGCAAGCTTTTGCAGCTGAGGGACCCTTACTGCCGCACGCCGTACTGCAATAACAAACCCCGCCACGCAGATCATGTGCATCAGCACAGAAAAGGCGGGAAAACCTGCAGCATCAACGGATGCATGAAATGTGCCTTCTGTAATTTAGCTAAAGAAGCACCTGGGTGGACTGAGGAAGTTATTCAGGAAAATCCACATAAGATCAGGATTCATCCTCCCGGCGACGTCACCTATGATTCTTCGCCTCCACCAATAATAGGTCTAGCCAGAATGGATGAAATGCTGACCAGGCAGATTCACAAGAGAACGAAGTTCCCGGAAATGCCGGTCAATGTTCGTATCATCCGACGTTTCCCGGAAGCATCTTGAACCCTCAAAGCGGGGGATGGCACATGGCTCTGTCTCTTGCGCTGTAAACTCGAGAACTATGGCTATCGGCGCGACTATGCACACTTTTGACATTCAACTTGCTGATGTAGATCGCGGGGTATACGAGGATCTGTCACTGCGCGTGGCACAGCATCCGTCGGAAACCGATGCCTACATGATGACGCGTGTTCTTGCTTTTTGCTTGGAATACGAAGAAGGAATCAGCTTCTCGTCAGGCGGCGTCTCAACGGGAGAAGAGCCAGCGATCCTCGTTAAGGACCTGACCGGCTTGATCACTGCATGGATTGAAGTTGGTGCTCCCGACGCACAGCGACTTCACCTTGGCAGCAAGCGAGCAGACCGCGCCGCCGTCTACACCCACAAAGACCCCGCCAAGCTGCTCTTCGCCTGGCGAGGCAAAACAATCCACCAAGCTGAAAACATTCGCGTCCGCTCCTTTGAATCCACTTTCATCGACGATGCCGTGCGCAGCCTTACCCGCAGGAACACAATGTCCGTTTCGGTGACAGAAGGACAGATTTATCTTGAGCTGAACGGAAGCAATCTACAGACGCAGTTCAGTGAACACGTCATTGAGTAGTAAACATTAATCTCTGCTTCAACTGACCGAGAGGTAGTGGTCATACGCGCGCGGAAACATGGCTGGTGTTCATCAACAACACCAAAGGACATCCACCATGAAACTGCGCAACATTACCCTCGGGGCAGCGAGTCTTTGCCTGGTTGCCGGCGTTAGCGCACCGGCAGTAGCAACAGGAGTCGAGCCTTCGGATTCTGCCCCTCTGGTCATCGGACACCGCGGTGCTGCGGGTGTAGCTCCGGAGAACACCCTGGAAGCCGTCAAAGCCGGCAGCCAGTCGGGGGCTGAATTCATCGAGATTGACGTGCAGCTTTCCAAAGACGGCGTGCCATTCATCTTCCACGATGGAACCCCAGCCCGCACCACCAACGTTGAAGACGTTTTCCCGGAACGTGCCAACGATCCGATCACATCATTCACCTGGGATGAACTGCAACAGCTGGATGCCGGCTCGTACTTCTCCGGCAAATTTGTCGGCGCCAAGATTCCACACTTCGACGACGTTCCCGGCGCTCTGACCGGTGATACCGGTGTGTTCATCGAGATCAAGGACCCGGTGAAGTCGCCGGGCGTTGAAAAGGTCGTGGCCGATGCGCTGGCTAATGACGAACAGTGGAAGGCGCTGCTGGAAGGCGGCAAGATCGAAGTTCTTGGTTTCGATGCGGCCTCCAACGAGCGTTTCGCGCAGCTGGCCCCTGAGGTTCCACTGCAGCAGCTGACCGGAACCGTGCCATCGGCGCAGGAACTCGAACACTATGCAACCTACGCCGATGCTTTCGGTACCAGCTACCGCGGCCTCGACGCTGCTGGCGCTCAGCGCGTGAAGGATGCCGGCTTGGGCTTGGGCGTTTACACGGTCAATGCCCCAGAAGCGGCCGACGAAGCCTTGGCTCTGGGAGTCGAGCGCATTACCGGCGACTTCCCACAGCAGATCGATCGCCACCTGGACGGGCAGAAGGTCTTTCCAGCTAACAACGGTGTGCTGATTTCGGATGCAGTCAATGATGTTCCGGGCAGCGACACCACCCCGGAAAACGGCGAACATGTGATCTTGGAGAACACCAGCCAGCGCACCATTGACGTGAGCGGCTACCTCATCCGTGATGCCGCTAACAACAAGCTGCAGATCGGTGAAGGCTACGAGCTGGCACCGGGCGCGAAGCTGCGCGTGTACTCGGGTCCAGGAACCAACAGCGATGAAGCGTTCTACGTCGACGGCGCAGGCGTACTGAACAACGACGGTGATTCGCTGGCGCTGTGGGATGCCAAGGGCAAACTCACCGACCTGTTCGCGAACTAGCCAGGACGGCGTCTAGGCAAAGCAAAACCCCGGGAATCCAAAGGATTCCCGGGGTTTTCTTGGCGGTGACGGTGGGATTTGAACCCACGGTACGGGGTTACCGTACACAACATTTCGAGTGTTGCACCTTCGGCCGCTCGGACACGTCACCAGACCTGATAACTCTATACCGAACCAAAGGTGATTACAAAAACGAGAGCCCGATATTCAGTGCGAAGTGGCTCGAAACACATATTTGGATGCGTTCAGCCGCGTTTGGACCGGAAAAATTCGCGCAAGAGCTGCGCGCATTCCTGCTCTTTGACCCTCGAATAGACCTCGACCCAGTGGTTCAAACGTGGTTCGCGGACGATGTCGAACACCGATCCGCAGGCTCCGGCCTTTTCATCCCAAGCACCAAAAACCAGTTTGGGGATTCGAGAGAGCACGATCGCGCCGGCACACATAGCGCAGGGCTCGAGGGTGACGACCAAAGTGCAGTCAGCCAAGCGCCATCCATCGTCTTCACCGCGTTCTTCTAAAGCCCGCACCGCATTGCGAATGGCGACCACTTCCGCGTGGGCGGTGGGGTCCTTTAGAGCTTCGCGCTCATTACGTCCAGTGGCCAGGACCTGGCCTTCGGGGGAGATAATCACCGCGCCGATCGGTACATCGTCCGTGGCTAGCGCAGCGCGTGCCTCGTCCAAAGCGAGGTCCATCCAGGCATCGTATTCGTGCACCATAGTACTTTTACTCTACGTGCTGGCGCGCAATTCCTGTTTCTTTGGGCACACCAAACTCGTTTAACAGCGGAATTTCGGGCAATTTCCTCGATCCGCCTGCCGGTGTGCTGATAGATTTCTACTTATGCGCGTACAGGTAGTCGACCACCCGCTGGTGGCACACAAGGTTTCGGTTCTTCGAGATAAGAACACCCCGTCTTCGATCTTCCGTCAGCTCACTGACGAACTGGTCACCCTGCTGGCCTACGAGGCAACCCGAGAGGTGACGACCGAAAGCGTTCAGGTTGAAACTCCGGTTGCTACCACTATCGGCACCGCCATTGCCAAGCCAACCCCGCTGGTTGTTCCCATCCTGCGTGCTGGCTTGGGCATGCTCGAAGGCATGACCCGTCTGGTGCCTACCGCAGAGGTTGGCTTCCTGGGCATGGCTCGCAATGAGGAAACCCTCGACATCATCACCTACGCTGACCGCGTGCCTAACGACCTGACCGGTCGCCAAGTCTTCGTGCTGGATCCAATGCTGGCCACCGGTGGCACCCTGGCTGAAGCGATCAAGTTCATCTTCGATCGTGGTGCCGAGTCCGTCACTTGCATCTGCCTGATCGCAGCTCCAGAGGGTGTTGCCCGCCTGGAAGAAATCCATGGCAACGACGACCGCGTGCACATCGTGCTTGCCTCGCTGGACGAGAAGCTGAACGAGAAGTCCTACATCATTCCAGGCCTGGGCGATGCCGGTGACCGCCTGTACGGTGTCACCCCACCAATTGCCTAATTAGCATCAAGCTATAGACCAGGGGCCGCGGTTATTTGACCGCGGCCTTTGGCGTATCTGCCTCAGGGTCTTCGTCGGCCAATGGCAGGCGAACTTCGAAGATCGTGTTGCCTGGTTCGGAGCTAACCGAGATGCTGCCACCGTGGGCTTCGACGATGCTCTTGGCAATCGGCAGACCCAGTCCGGTAGTTCCATCAGACCCGGAGCGTGCCTTATCGGCGCGGGTGAATCGTTCGAAAACCCTGGGCAGGAACTCTGGCGCAATGCCCTCGCCGGTGTCGTGTACTTCCAGCACTGCCTCATCGGTTTCGTCATCCTGATCCACCGTCACGGTGACCGTATTGCCAGCCGAAGTGTGCTTGCGCGCATTGGCCAGCAGGTTGGTGATCACCCGACGCAGCGAGGAAGAGTCGCCCAAGACCATAGTCTGCTCGGCGAGGCACTCGAAATCCCAGTGATGGTCGCTGGCGGTCAGCTTAAAGTCTTCGGTGATGTCGGCGGTGAGCATGCCCAGATCAAGGTTGCTGCGTTTGAACGAATTTTCTTCGTCCAATCGAGCCAACAGCAAGAGATTCTCCACCAGTGAGCCCATCCGGCTGCTTTGCTGCAACACCCGGTCCACGGAGCGCTGGCCATCGGGGGAGAAGTGCTCGGTGGCCGAGAGCAATTCCGTATAGCCGCGAATTGAGGACAGCGGAGTACGCAATTCGTGGGAGGCATCAGCGACAAACTGGCGCATTTGGGCCTGCGATTTTTCGCGGGCGGTCAATGCGGTGGAGACATTGCTAATCATGGCATTGAGCGCGTTGCCCACATTGCCGACCTCAGTTCCCGGGATCGCATCCCCGGAAGGAACCCGTTGGGTCAGCGCGACCTTGCCCGAATCCAGATCCTCGGCGGCGACGGACGCGGCCACGGAGGCCACACGCTTGAGCGAGGCCAATGAGCGCGAAATCAGCCACGAGCCGGCCAAACCGGCGCCAGCGATCAAGATCAAAGCGATGAACAGGGTCAGCCAGGCCATGCCGCGCAGCGCCAGATCGGTGCTGTGCAATGGCAATCCGACAATCAGGATGCCGTTGGAACCAGAGTCCTTGACCGCGACCAGGTAATAGTCGCCAACCGTCAGGTGGGCACGTACCGGGTGGAAATTGTCCTTGTCACTGAGATCGCTCAAATCAAGGTCCACCATCGGAATGGCATCTTCTTGGCTCAGTTGCTGCAGGGCTCCGGTGCGCTCATCGAGCACTCCACCATTGAAGACATATTTGTCGACAAAGCGCGCGGTGAGCGTGCCGGCGGCCTGACCAGGAGCGTCCAAGCGGGAATTGACCGCTGGCGCACCCTGCGAATAATTCAATGCACGCTCGGTGGTCAACCTCAACTGGCTATTGAGCTGGTCCATCAGGGTCTGGCGCATGCCGGCGTTATAGAGCACACCGAGCAGGACTGAGACCGCGGTGAGCGAGGTCAGCAGGATCAGCAGGAGCTTGCGCTGCAAGGAATGCGGCGAGCTGACCTTGGTACTGGGGGAGAAAAAACTCATGCCGCCGGCTTCAGCACGTAGCCAACGCCACGTACGGTGTGGATCATTGGTTCTGCATCTACGTCGATCTTCTTGCGCAGGTAGGAAATGTAGAGTTCGACGATATTTGCCTGGCCATCGAAGTCGTAGTGCCAGACGTTATCGAGAATCTGCGATTTGGACACCACGCGGCGGGCATTACTCATGAGGTAGCTGAGCAGATCAAATTCGGTAGCGGTCAGCGAGATATCGCGGCCAGCGCGGGAGACGTCGTGCGAGTCCATGTTCAGCACCAGATCGCCCACAACCAGCTCGGCGGTATCGGCGGCGGCAGCTCCCGAGCGTTCGACCAGACGGTGCAGTCGGATCAGGACTTCTTCGAGGCTAAAAGGCTTGGCGACGTAGTCGTCGGCTCCGGCGCCCAATCCTTCGATGCGATCCTCGACCGCGTCCTTGGCAGTGAGGAAGAGGACGGGAATCTCAGGGAAATGGGTGCGGACCTTGCGCAGCACTTCTGGACCGTCAAAACCTGGCAGCATCCAGTCCAAGACGAGGACATCCGGCGCCAGTGAGCGCGCGGTGGCCACTGCTTCAGGACCGTCATGGGCCATGGTGGCTTCCCAGCCGAGCATGCGCGTTCCCATGGCTACCAGTTCGGCCAGCGACGGTTCGTCGTCGACGACAAGAACTTTGATGGGGGTGCCATCGGGATGGGTCAGACGAGGCAACTGTGAGGGCGAAAACCGGGAGTCATTCATGTTTAACAGCGTCTCCTATTGCCATGGGGTAAGAATATGATTTTGCTGTGTGCGAGCTATGACTGCATGTCGAGTTTATGCAGGAAATTTGCTGACCGGAAGTGCTTAATTTGGTCAAGCCCTGTGATCAGCGAATGATTGAAGTGTGGACAGCCTATTGGAGTGAATGAATATTCAGGGCCATGAATGGACTGGTCGCTGTGCATGGTTTGTCCAAAAAGATTGAACATATTGAGTAGTTAAGCGCTTAGATTGCTGAGATATGCCTAAAGTGTCGTGTATCACCTTTGAGCACTTTCATCTCACTATGTGGACAAGCCCTCTGTTTGTTACTTGCAAGTTGACAATGTTACGAGGAAACTAGAGGTGTGAGTACGGCGCAAGACAGCAAAAAGCATCCCGGCGGACAGCCATGGCTTGCCAATGCATGTTGCAATCGAATGCTCGGCGTCAGCGACGCAAAAACGAAATTATGAGCTTTTCGTAATAGAGATTTTGTCGATCGTTGACGGGAAACCCAACTGTTGGACGCGGATGAAGGTCGCGAACAGCGCAAGCAAAACCCGAAGCACGAGCGCCAAGCCACTTGGCCTTCGCACTAAAAGAGGAAAACATCATGTCGGCTGGATCCGGATACGTTCACGTTTCAATTCGCAACGCGCAGAATCGCGCGGCTGCTGCACAGCGCCAGGCTGCTGGCAATTATGCACCAGCGGGCTATCGTCCACTGCGCGCAGTTTCCAACGTTCAGGAAACTCGTGAAGCAACGCATCAGTCGACCAATACCCCAGTGCAGCCAGTCGGCCAGGGCGGTGCCGATACCTCGGCACGCGGCTTCGTACTGTATGTAGGCCTGGATGAAGCTGCAGCTCAGGCGCAGGGCACCTCGCTGGGCAAGCTGGCAACCCAGGTTCGCGCTTTCCTTGCGACCCTCTCGCCGCAGGCGCAGACCCATGCAGCCGTAGCCTTGGCACCAACCAGCGCTCAGGGTGAACCTATTGATGTTGTCCGCCAGGCTCTGGGTGACCCTACCGTTTCGCGCCGTCCACGCGCTGAAGCCCGTCCAAGCACCCCACGCCCATCGGGTGTGTTGATCGACCTGTCGCGTCGCGAAGTGTACCTGGATGGCGAGACCCTGAATCTGACCTTCAAAGAGTTCGAGCTGCTGAACTTCCTCGTGGAAAACGGAACCCGTACCGTCGGCCGCGAAGAACTGCTGGAAAACCTGTGGCGCAATGCTGAGGAAGTGCCTAACGAGCGCACCATCGACGTGCACATCCGCCGCCTGCGCTCCAAGCTCGGTCGCCTGGCTAACACCGTGCGCACCGTACGCGGCCAGGGCTACCGCTTCTACGAGCACCCAGAAGTGGTCGTTTGGGCAGCACCTGAATACTCGATCTAATCTTCACCACGCAACGGCGGGCAAACCACATTCGGTTTGCCCGCCGTTGCTGTCTTAAGCTGGGAAGATGAACCCCATGCATTCGCGCAAGCTCATCTTGATGCGCCACGCCAAAGCCGACTATCCACTGGGCGTCGCGGATCACGATCGACCGCTGGCCGCCCGCGGGCACCGCGAAGCCCCATCGGCCGGTGCATGGATGGTGGAGAACGACCTGATCCCCGACTACATCCTGTGCTCGGATGCTTTGCGAGCCCGCTCCACCTGCGCGTGGGTGCTCTCAGAGTTGGGCGAAAAAGGCCCCACGCCCTATGTAGATTCCAGGATTTATGGCGCTGGGGTCGCGCAATTGTGCTCCATCATCAACGAGGTGCCCGATACGGTGAGCAACTTGCTGGTGATCGGACATCAGCCGGTGCTCCAAGAATTAGCCCTGCGGCTGGCCTCGGTCGAGTCCGACGAAGAAGCCGTGTACGAGCTGGCGATGAACTATCCAACGCTGGGCACCAGCGTGCTGGAAACCAGCCTCCCGTACTCGCATCTGGACTCCCGTGATGCCCGCGTGACGCATTTTGTAGCGCCTCGGCCCAGATGAGGAAACTCTCACCAAGTATTTTCTTATGCACTAGTCAGATCGAGTTATCTGGATGATCTGCAGTTATGAGAGCTAGATGAAAACCCTCTCATCGATTGCACCGGAAGGCATCAGGGTTAGTTCATCTTCGATTAACCATCGCTCGCTTCACTGGGGACTGTTGGCGCCACAGCCAATGCCGGAACACCGCTAGGGTGCACCGGGTCTTGTGTGAAAGAGGAATGTAACCATGGCTGTCATCGCAGAAGCACTTCCAGTTCAGGGGATCGACGCAGCTCGCGTTCGAGCCATCCGAGCGGCGTACACCACCCGCTTTGTCGCCGCAGAATTGCAGCGCAACCCGCAAGACTTCCAGATCGTGCGCCGAGCACAGATGGTACCGGCTCCCGGGGACGTAGTGATCGCAACGGTCACCGAGCTGGGCAAGCACACCCGGCTGCAGTCTGCTGTATCGCGCCGACAACTGATGTTTGTTGGCCAGGAAATCATGGTCGTCTACGGCCACCGCTACGCACCGGACCAGTTCCTGGCCCACGTACCCAATGATCTGGGACCCTGCCAGCTGGTTGCCGGAGGTGGCGTGGCCAGCAAGGTGATCGAACAGCATGCCTCCATCGACAAGGCAACGGCGCTGGACCCGGTGGGCCTGTTGATGCGCCACGGCAAGGTGGTCAACCTTACTGACTTCGCGCCACTGGACATCAACAACGATTCGCCGCAGGCCGCGCAGCTCGGGCAGGTACGTCCACCGGTGATTGCGGTGCTGGGAACTTCGATGAACTCGGGAAAGTCCACCACCCTGGGCTGCCTGGTCAATGGGCTGGTCAACGCCGGGCTGAACGTGGCTGCCGGCAAGGCCACCGGCACCGGAGCCGGCAATGACCCGAACCTGTTCACCGATGCCGGGGCCTTCAGCGTCTGCGACTTCACCGACTTCGGCTACCCGACCACCTACCGCCTGGATTATGAGACGGTGCGCTCGCTGCTGGTGGCGATGATCCGCGAGCAGAGCGCCACCGGCGCCGACGCGGTGATCATCGAGATCGCCGACGGGCTATTCCAGGGTGAAACCTCCAGACTGCTGGCAGACCCGATCTTTGCCGAGCATGTGGACCGCGTGCTATTCAGCGCCCAAGATGCGCTCGGAGCGCAGGCAGGTGAGCGGATCCTACTGGAAGCCGGACTGGATCTGGCCGCCGTCAGCGGCGTGCTGACCGCGTCGCCGCTGGCCGCGCAGGAAGCCCAGAGCCAACTGTCCACCCCGGTGATCGGCACCTTCGATCTCTGCCAGGGTGAGGTGGCCGCCAGCCTGCTGCCGGCGAAGTAGTGATGCCCTTGGCACACGAACATCAATTGCCACGGCTCTTTGCGCCCGGACGGAGGATGCTGCTGGCGGGCCTGCTGGGGCTGGGGATTCTGGCAGGCCTGTTGTCGATCGCCATCGGCTGGTTGATCGGGCAGCTCTCCGCCGGATTCACCCTGGCGGCCCTGTGCACGGTGGTGGGCCTGGTTCTCGGGTTCTTCGTGGCCAGATACCTGGAGCGGGTGCTGGCCGAGAAGCTCGGGCAGCACTATGTGGCGCAGCTGCGGCGCGGTTTGATCGCCCATGCGCTGCGCAGTGCGCGCGGCCCGTCGGCCGGGATCACCATCGCCCGCTCCACCAATGACCTGTCCTCGATCCGCAACTGGATTGTCCAGGGACTGGTGCCGCTGGTAGCCGGACTGCCCTTGCTGGTGGTCAGCGGGGTCGGCTTGTGGCTGGTTCATCCCCTGCTGGCCGCGAGCCTGGGGCTGACGCTGGTGCTCGAAGCGGCGATCTTGCTGGGCCTGTCCGGTGGAACCTTCACCAGCGCCAAGAGCCTGCGCCGGCATCGTGGAAATTTGGCGGCCCGGATTGCTGACACGGTGGCGGCGCGGACCGCGATCACCTCCGGGGGAGGCATCAGCCGCGAGGTGGCGCGGGTGCAGGATTCCGCGCAGAAGGTCATCGGCGCTTCGGTGCAGCGCGCTCGTTATGCCGCCGCCCTGCGCGCCTCTGCGCTGGCCGTACCGTTGCTGGGCACCGCACTGGTGGTCGGCATTTGCTCGGCGGCAACTTTGCCAGGCTCGGCGGTGGCGACGGCGCTGACGCTGATGGGGATTTGCGCCGGGAGCCTGGGCGAATGGGGCAAGTGTGTGGAGTACCGGCAAAATTACAAGGCCGGACGCCGGATCATCGCCCCGTTGCTCGCCCAAGAAGAGCAGTGGGCTGGCGCAGGAGAGCACCCGGTCAGCACCCGGGATGCCAAGGAGCTGATGTTTCCCTCGGCCGTTCGGATCCACCCGCCGGCACAGCAGGCGGGGTCATGGCCCGTGTTGCGCGCCCAGCCCGGGGAACGTATTCACGTGGTGGGCAGCCAGACGCAGTGCGATAGCTTGCTGGCGGGCATTGCCACCGGAAGCTTGAGCCAGTGTGGGGACAGTGAGGCAGGGGTGTGGATCGCTGAGGGGCGCAGCGAAGATCTGCCCGCAACTTCTCGGCGCAAGCTGGTGGGGGCGGCCCTGGAATCCATGGTGCCCGAGCGGGGCAGCCTGGGCCGGGCGCTGCGCTACCGTCATCCCGGGGCGTCGATGGACAAGGCGCTGGAATTGGCGCAGCGGTGCGGACTGGATCTGGCGGCGCTGCCAGCGCGGGAGGAGACCAGGCTGCGCCGCGGCGGACAACCTCTGAGCCGGGGCCAGCAGGCGGCGTTGCTCGTGGCTCGCGCCATACTGCGCCAACCCCCGGTGCTGGTCCTCGATGAGCTGGCCACCCGGCTGCCGCCGGCCGGGTACGCACAGCTGGTGCAGTGGGTGAACAGCTATCCGGGGGTGGTGATCTACTGCGGGCAGCTGCCCGGGATCGAACCGACTAGTTCGTGGCGTACGGCCGAGTTGCCAGCAGCCCATCGACAGTGAACATCACGGCAGCGACCACTTGATCGCGCGCTAGATCCTCGCGCCGGGTGGCCCGCATCCGGGCGGTAAACAGGGCGGCACCAAAAATGGTGGTCGCTACCGGAAGTTTTTCGGCGTCGTCGAGCCGGACCAGGCGGTCAAGGACTTCGATGAGCAATGTGGTGACCTGGCTGTGCAGCGTGGTGGGCGTGAAGTCGCTGCTGGCGTCGGCACGCAATTGCTCTTGCATCCACAACTGGACAAAGGCGGGATAGCTGGCCACGAAGTCCATGGCGAACTCCACCATGTGCTTGAGTGCCAGATAGGGCTGCGGCCCGGAGGCCAGGCGGGAAAGCTCGTGGATCAGCTTGTGTGCGCCAAAGTCGAGGATCTGGCTGATCAGTTCGTCCTTGGAGCCGAAGTTGTAGTAGACGGTGCCCTTGGAGACCCCAGCTGTCGCGGCGATCTGGTCCACCGATACGGCCTCGGGCGCCCGGGTGCCCAGCAACGTCATGGCCGCCTCGAAAAGCCGTTCCTTGGAATCGGTGGCGCGCACCCGTTGGCGTTGGCCAGCTGGGCTGGTCATTCTTTCAACTCCGGTTGCAGGGTCTTTAAGGTCCAGGTCTTATTCTTCCGTACCGCGAGCATACTCAAGAGCAGGCCCAGGGCGGTATAGGCCAGCAGCGAGCCGATCACGGTGGAAAGCACGGACAGGTCGGCGCCGTAGACCAGGTGGCGCAGGCCGAGCACCACATTGCCCATGGGCAGGATCTGGTGCAGGAACTGCAATGGCTCGGGCAGGGTCTGCCATGGGAAGGTGCCGCCGGCGGTGATCAGCTGCAGCACCATGAGCACCAGCACCAAGAACTTGCCGGCGGTGCCCAGCAGGGCGAAGAACCCTTGGATCAAGGCGCTGAAGCACAGGGCGGCCAAGACCAACAGCAGCCAGGCCATCCATGGGTGGGCGGTGGTCAGTCCGAGCCCGAAGTGCACGGCCGCGTAAAGCATTGAGGTTTGCACCACGGCGATGGCGGCGAAGGGCAGCCAGCCGCCGATCGAGATCTTCCAGTTGCTGCCGTTGGAGAGCAGTGCGCGCTTGGTGATCGGGCGCATCACCTGGGTGAGCACCAAGACGCCCATGTAGGTGGCTAGGGTCATGAAGAACGGGGCCAGGCCCGCGCCGTAGGACTGGGCTTCGGCCTGCTTGACGTTGTTCAGCGCCACCGGGGAACCGATGACATCGGCCAGCTGGTCGCTGGTCTTCTCATCCGGATTCGGAACCTGCTTGACGCCATCGTGTAGGCCCTGGGACAGGTCGCCGGAGCCGTCTTCGAGCTTGTTGGCGCCCTTGGACAAATCATTCACTCCGTCGGAGAGCTGAAGAAGTCCGCCATGGAGCTGGTCGGTGCCATCGACCAGGGACCCGGCGCCGGTATCAAGACTGTGGGCGCCGTCGTCGGCCTTCTTGGTTCCGGCCAGTGCCGATTTTTGCCCGTCCGCCAGTTTCTGGGCGCCGTCGTTGGCGCTGTGGGCGCCGGTGGCGAGTTTGGCCGAGCCGTCGGCGGCGGTGGAAATGCCGTCGACCAGGGTTGGCACCGCGGCATCCAGCTTTTTGGTGCCCTGCGCCAGGGTGCCCAGGCCGGTGGCCAGTTGCTGATTGCCGTCGGCGACCTTTTCGGAGCCGTCGGCGAGCGTATGCAGCTTGGTCTGCATTCCACCCAGGCCTGAATTGACCTGGTCCACCTTGGAATCCAGGGCGTCGGGCAGCGAGGAATTCTCTACACTCTGGCTGATGGTGGCCTTGATGCTCGAGGCTTGTTCTTTAGTTAAGGTGCCATTGGCGACCAGCTGATCCAGCTGCGCCTGGGCGTCGGTTTTGACCTTTTCCAGTTGCTTGTCGGTGTCGGCCTGCAGCTGGTTGATCACCGAGATCGCGTCATCGGCGGTGGCGGCCAGCTGCTGGTTGCCGTCGGCGACCTGGCGTGATCCGGTGGCGAGCTTCTCGGCGGCTTTTTGGGCGCTCTGGGCACCGTCGTTCAGTTGGCTGACCGAGCTAGGCAGGGAAGCGGTCTGGTCCGCCATGCTGTGCAGCCCCTTGCTCAACTGGTCTGCGCCGGTGGCCAAGTCACCGGTGCCCTCAGCTAAATCGCTGGTGCCGGTGCTCAATTTTTTCTGCCCCGCCACGAGCTGATCCAGACCTCCGGAGAGCTGAGAGGTGCCGCCCTTGAGCTTCACGCTGCCCTCGGAGAGTTCACTGCTGCCGTCCACCAATTTGGTGGTGCCATCGGCCAGCGTGACCACGCCGTCGCCGAGGCTCAAGGTACCGTCATAGAGCTTCTTGGCGCCATCGGCAGCTTCGCCCATGGAACCATGGATGTCTACAAAGCCGGCGATCATGGCGGAGGCAGTTTCGGTGCCGACCTCTTCAGAGACCGAGGTGCGCACCTCGCCTGCCAGGGTGCGGGCAAAATTGGAGACCATGAAGTTGTTCGCATCGTTGGTCAACAGTTCAAGATCGGCCTGGTCGGCTTTTTTGAAGTCGCCGGGGGAGACCAGGGCCGCGGAGAAGTCATCGGGCAGCACCAGCGCAAAGGCGTATTTGCCGCTGGCTACCGCGTCTTGTGCTTCTTGGCGTGTGTCCAGGTGGGCCCAGCTGAAGGTGCCGTCCTCTTCGAGGTTGTCCACCACTTTCTCGCCCACGCGCGTGGTTTTGCCGTCCTGGGTGGCACCGTCATCGAGGTTCACCACGGCCGCGGTGACTTTGTCGAGGTTTCCCTGCGGGTTCCAGTTGGCGTAGAGGTAGAGCGCTCCGTAGAGCAGCGGCACGCAGGTCAGGGCGATCAGTGCCAGTTTTGGCAGGGTGCCGCGGGTCATGCGCTTGAGTTCGGAGAGCGCGAGCTGCAACGTCGTCATTAGTTGTCCTTCGCTTCGCTGGCTGGTTCGGAAAGACCCAAATCCAGTTCTTCCTGCACAAATTCTTCGGCCTCTGGCTCCGCAATCGCGGGCAGGTCTGGCTCCGGTGCTGGTACCTCGGCTTCTTCCTGCACGGTGGAACCCAGATAGCTCACCGGTCCGTCCCACTCGTAGGGCACATTGCGCACGATCGCGATGACTGCAAATTCGCGGTGCGATCCGGCAAATTCCAGCAGCAGGTCCAGCCACATTTCATCGAGCATGTCGTGGCGGTCGGGGGAGTCGAGAACCAGCGATTGAATTTTTGGATTCTCCGCGGCGAGCAAGAGCTGCAGGTCCAGCCGTCGGACTGGGTCGATGGCGTCGGCCCAGTCCGATGCAATATCGCTGAATCCGTGCTGCTGTATCCACTTCTTTGCTCGTGGCTTGCGCCAGATCGGGCCGGGGATCAAGGCCAGGTCCTCGCCGACCACATCGCGGACTTTCATATGCAATTCGGGCTCGTTGACCTCGGGGGAGTCGAGCAGGGCGGTGCGTTGGCGCAGAGTTTTTACCGAGTCGGCGTGGCCCCAGGACACCGTGCCGGTGGTGGGTTTCATCCGTCCGCTCAGTGCCAGGGCCAGCGCGGTGCGTGATAGTTGCGGGTCGGCCACCACGAGGTGGACCTCGCCGGGCATAACCTGCAGCGAGGTAGCTGGCACCAACTGATCGTGGCGTCCTTTGACGGTAACTGAATCTGCGATAAGCACCCTTCCAGACTAATTGAACTGACCGGTCAGTTCAATTAGTGTAAATATTCCTTTAATCACCTCTAGACGTAAACCGCTTGATGCTTTTGGATGGTTCTTGGATAGGCCTTGCAAATTCAGGGTGAAGTTCATGCCTCGTTCATCGAACTTTGATTACCTACAGGCCTAGCCATCACCGATCATCAACTGAGGGACATTATGAGTAAGAGACGAACTACCTGCATTGCAGCAGTTCTGCTATCCGGGGCTGTGGCCGCATCCAGCTTCAGCGCCGCCCAGGCCGACACCGTCGAAATCACCCCGATCGAACAGGTGCAGGGCACCGGCGATAGTTCGCCGATGGCCGGAGAACTAGCCACCGTGCAAGGTGTGGTCACCGCAGCTTACGCCGAGGGCGGGATCCGCGGTTTCTACCTGCAAAGCGCCGGCACCGGCGCACAGCTGCCCACCGAGGGCAGCCCGGCGGTATTTGTTTACGCCCCCGACGAGGTCTCCTCGGTGCAGGTCGGTGATCACCTGCAGGTCTCTGGAACTGTCAGCGAGTACTTCGGGCTCACTCAGATCAAAGCCAACACCGTACAGACGCTGAGCGAACCGGCCGAGAGCATCAAGCCGCTGGCTATCTCTTTGCCGGCCGATGACGCTGGGCGCGAACAGATTGAGTCCATGCTCATTGAACCGCAGGGCGATTTCACCGTCTCGGATAACTACTCGCTGAACCAGTATGGCGAGCTGAGCCTGGCCATGGGCACCAGCTCGATCCTGCCTGGTGAAAAATTGCTCCGCCAGCCCACCGATGTTTTTGCCCCCGGGAGTGCACAGGCAGCTGCGCTCGCCGAAGAAAATGAGCACCGCTCCATCGTGGTGGATGACGGTGCCACGCTGAACTTCAGCACCGCCAAGAACTCCTCGGTGGCCCTGCCCTACATCGATGCCGACCAGCGGGTCAGCGTGGGCGCCACTGCCACCTTCACCGGCCCCATGGTTCTGGACTACCGCTACGACCTGTGGCGTCTGCAGCCACAGGGCCAGGTGATCGGCTCCGACGATGCCGACATCGCGTTGCACTTTGAGCAGATCAACAACGAGGACCCGCAGGAAGTAGGTGGCAATGTGAGCGTCGGCAGCTTCAACGTGCTCAACTACTTCACCACCACCGGCGACCAGCTCGAAGGATGCAAGTACTACACTGACCGCGAGGGCAATCCGCTGACCGTGCGCCAGGGCTGTGACGCCCGCGGCGCCGCCAACGCTGAAAACTTCGACCGCCAGCAGTCCAAAATTGTTGCGGCGTTGAGCAAATTCACCGCCGATGTTGTAGTGCTTGAAGAAATTGAAAACTCGGCGCGCTTTGGGCAGGATCGCGACGCCTCCCTGGTCCACCTTGTTGAGCAACTGAACTCGGCAGCTGGTCAGAAGGTGTGGAGCTATGTTCCAAGTCCGTCAGTAATTCCGGCTGATGAGGACGTGATCCGCACCGCGATCATCTACCGTGCCAAGGCGGTCAAGCCTATTGACGAATCGGTGATCCTTGAAGATGAGGCCTTCTCAAATGCCCGTGACCCATTGGGCCAGGCATTCCAGCGAGTCGGCGGTAACCAGAACACCCGTTTTGTGGTGGTGGCCAACCACTTCAAATCCAAGGGATCCAATCCTGATGATGGTTCGGGCAACGCTGACTCAGGAGATGGGCAGGGAGCCTGGAACGCCGATCGAGTTGAGCAGGCCCAGGCCCTCGTTGGCTTTGCCGAGCAGCTGAAAAAATCGCGCAATACCCAAAAAGTGTTGCTCGCTGGTGACTTCAACTCCTACGCCGCCGAGGATCCAATCCGGGTACTGGCCGACGCAGGCTACGTTGACCTTGGTGCCAAAGCTGACTCGCAGAGCTACGTATATGACGGCTTGAGCGGCTCCTTGGATCACATTCTGGCCACACCGGAAATGGCATCCAAAGTAACCGGGCAGGATATCTGGAATATCAACGCCATTGAATCCGTGGGCTATGAATACAGTCGGCACAACTACAACATCACCGACCTGTTTACCGCGAACCAGTACCGCTCGTCGGATCACGATCCGGTGCTCGTTGGACTGGAACTGAATAAAAAGGGCTAGCTACTGCCCCTTTGATCGGCCGGGCCTCCTTCCTCGTGAAGGGTGCCCGGCCGATTTTTCTTGAGGGGCTTGACAAGAAAGTTCCATCGTGGAGAATTGATGAAGAAGTTTTGTGAGAGCGCTCACAAAATCACTAAGCGGAGCTGCTTTCATTGCCATGGCAAGCAGGGTTCAGGGATGGGCCCTATTATTTTTGCCATATTTTGAGAGCGCTCTCAAAATTAGTTGGTCCCACCCACTCGCACGAACCGAACTTGAATGGAGTCACCGTGAACCCCTCACGAACAACTCGGCTTGCCAAGGTACTAGCACTGACCTCAAGCATCGCACTGCTCGCCACGGGCTGCTCATCGGGCGAAAGTAAAGACGCCGCCCAGCCAGCCTCGGCCGACAATCCAGTGACCCTGACGGTCACCACCTTCGGCACCCAGGGACTGGATCCCCTCTACAAAAAGTACGAACAAGAGAACCCTGGCGTCACCATCGAAGCCACCAATATCGACACCGGTGGCAATGCACTGACCGACTGGAAGACCAAGCAGGCCGCCGGCGCCGGCCTGCCGGATGTTCAAGCGGTGGAAGAAGGCTGGCTCGGCCAGGTCATGACCGTCTCCGATAGCTTCACCGACCTCAAGGAATATGGTGCGGACGAAGTCTCCGGCGACTGGGTGGATTGGAAGGTTAAGCAAGCCACCGACGCCAACGGGCGAATCATTGGCTACGGCACCGACATTGGCCCGATGGGCCTGTGCTTCAACAGCAAGCTCTTCAAAGAAGCCGGCCTACCCTCCGAGCGTGACAAGGTCGCCGAACTGTTCGGCGGCGACGACGCCACCTGGGAAGACTTCTTCTCCGTCGGCGAAGACTACGTGAAGAAAACCGACAAGGCCTTCTACGACCAGTCCGGTTTCGTTTGGAACGCCATGGTCAACCAGCTCGATGAAGGCTACTACAAGGCCGATGGCTCCCTGAACATCGATTCAAATACGCAACTGCGCACGCGCTGGGACCAGCTCTCCGCCGCGGCCTCCAAGGGTTTGTCCTCCGGGCAGACCCAGTGGGACTGGGGTAAGGGCCAAGCCTTTGTTGATGGTTCCTTCGCCGTGATGCCATGCCCAGGCTGGATGCTGGGCAACGTCAAAGGCCAGGTTGAGGGCGCCGGTGGCGATGCCGCCGACGGCTGGGACTTTGCCAACGTGTTCCCCGGCGGCCCAGCCAACTGGGGCGGCGCATTCTTGACCGTGCCAAGCACCTCCAAGCACCCTGCTGAAGCAGCAAAGCTTGCCCAGTACCTGACCAACGCGAACTCCCAGGCCACCTCCTTCGAAGAAGCCGGAGCCTTCCCGAGCAACTTGGAAGCTCAGAAGTCCAAGACCGTCACCGGCGAGAACGACCTGACCAAATTCTTCAACGGTGCACCCGTCGGCGAAATCCTCGGCCACCGAGCCGAAGGAGTGAAGGCCCAGTTCAAGGGCGCCGACGATTCGGTCATCCAGGAGCAGGTCTTCGGACCGGCAACCATCGCCATCGACCAGGGCACCGACGGCGAAGCCGCCTGGAACAGCGCACTGTCAACGCTGCAGGAACTGGAAATCAAGTAATCGGGTAGCCACCACCGCATGGTGCGGGGTCGAGAAGCAACCATGGGCCTGGCCCCGCACAACGCAACTGCAGCAGAAAAGATGACACTGATGAGCACCACGACACCTATGTCACGGCCGAAACTCACGGCCGAAAAACCCAGCGCACCTACCGCCTCGAAGCCGGAGGAATCCAAAGCCGAACGCAAAATGCGCCGACGGCATCTGCGCGGCCGGCTGGATTTCAAATACTCTCCCTACCTCTATATCTCTCCATTTTTCATCCTCTTTGCGCTGGTCGGGCTCTTCCCACTGATCTACACCTTCGTGGTCTCGATCAACGACTGGGACCTGCTGGGCGGAGCCGGCGACTGGGTGGGTCTGGATAATTACAAGGCCGAGCTAGCCTCGCCGCTGTTCTGGAACTCGCTGTTCAACACCTTTAGCATCTTCCTACTTTCCGCCATTCCGCAGCTGGTTATTGCGACCTTCATCGCCGCGATGCTGGACCAAAACATCCGTGCGAAGACTTTCTGGCGAATGAGCGTGCTGGTGCCCTACGTGGTCACCCCGGTAGCGGTGACGCTGATCTTCTCCACCGCTTTCGACGAAAAGTATGGCCTGATCAACAACCTGCTTGGTGCTCTCAATCTGGATGCGATCGCGTGGAAGACCGAGGTCTTTCCCTCGCATATGGCCATCGCGACCATGGTGAACTGGCGCTGGACTGGCTACAACGCGCTGATCTTGCTCGCCGCTATGCAGGCGGTGCCGCGCGAACTGCATGAATCGGCAGCCATCGACGGGGCAGGAGTGATCCGTCGCTTCTTCTCCATCACCCTGCCAAGCATTCGACCCACCATGATCTTCGTGATCATCACCGCGACCATCGGTGGCCTGCAGATCTTCACCGAGCCAAAACTCTTCAACCCCAGCAGCTCGGTCCCCGGCGGGCCAGATCGGCAATACCAAACCACGGTGCTCTACTTGTGGGACCTGGCCTTCAACCGCGGAGACTTCGGACGAGCCTCGGCGGTGGCGTGGATTCTGTTCCTGATCATCATCGTGATTGGCGTGATCAACTTCTTGATCTCCGGAACCATCGCCTCGTCATCAGAGCAGAAGAAACCCCGCCGGCTACGGAACCGAGCCGCCCAACGTGCCAAGAACCGCTCCACCGGTTTGCTGACAGGAAGTGCCAACGATGAGTAACGCCACCTTGCAACGGACCTCGACTCCCAAAGTCGTGCGCGCAGGCCGAGGCAAAAACTTTTCCGCCGACCGTCGCCCCGGATTCCTCACCTACGGCATCCTGCTGGCGTTCCTTATCGGCAGCACCTACCCGCTGTGGTACTCCTTCGTGATCGGTTCCTCCACCGGTGCGGTCTTCTCTTCGGCTTGGCCGCCCTTGCTGCCGGGCGGACAATTTTGGATCAACGTGGCCGAGGTTTTTGATTCAGTCGACTTCTGGGCGGCGCTGGGCAACAGCCTGATCGTCTCCTCGGTCATCACCTTCTCGGTTGTCAGCTTCTCCACCTTGGCAGGTTACGCCTTCGCCAAATTGCGCTTCCGCGGCCGCCAGGGATTGCTAATTTTTGTGATCGCTACGCTGGCGGTGCCCACCCAGCTGGGCATCATCCCGATGTTCATGATGATGAAGCAACTGGGCTGGACCGGTTCTTTGGGAGCGATCATGATCCCGACCTTGGTCACCGCCTTTGGTGTCTTTTTCATGCGCCAGTATCTGGTGGACAACATCCCTGACGAGCTGATTGAAGCTGCCCGCGTTGACGGAGCATCAATGATCGGCACTTTCTGGCATGTTGGTGTGCCGGCGGCCCGCCCAGCGATGGCGATCCTGTCGCTGTTCACCTTCATGACCGCGTGGACCGACTACCTGTGGCCGATGCTCGTGGCCCCACAAACACCCACCTTGCAGGTGGCCTTGAGCCAGCTGCAATCTGCCCGATACGTTGACTACACTATTGTGATGACTGGCGCGCTGATGGCCACGATCCCTTTGTTGTTGCTCTTCGTTGTGGCAGGCAAACAACTTGTATCCGGAATTATGGCAGGAGCTGTAAAGGGCTAATGACTCATCACCTATCTCAAGAATTCGCGTGGCCTCAGCACTTCCTCTTCGGCTCGGCCACCGCGGCAGCCCAAATTGAAGGCGCCGGGCATTCCTACGGGAAGGAAGATTCCGTCTGGGACGCCTTTGCCCGCAAGCAAGGAGCCATTGCCGGGGGAGAAAACCTTGAGGTCGCAGTAGACCATTACCATCGCTACCGCGAAGATGTTCAATTGATGCGGGAACTGGGACTGGATTCCTACCGGTTCTCCACCAGCTGGGCCCGCGTGGTTCCCGGCGGGCGAAAGGTCAACGAGCAGGGGCTGGACTTCTATTCTCGCCTCGTTGACGAGCTACTGGAGAACGGCATCCTGCCATGGCTGACCCTGTACCACTGGGATCTGCCGCAGGCGCTGGAAGAACGCGGAGGCTGGGCCAACCGTGAAACCGCCTACCAATTTGTTGAGTACGCCGAGGCTGTCTACAACAAACTTGGTGATCGGGTGCGGCATTGGACCACCTTCAATGAGCCGCTGTGCTCGTCGTTGATCGGTTACGCGGCTGGTGAGCATGCGCCAGGACGGCAGGAACCCGAGGCCGCGCTGGCCGCCATGCACCATCAGCACCTGGCCCATGGCCTAGCCACCGAGAGGCTGCGCGAACTGGGCGCACAAGAGCTTGGCATCACCTTGAACCTGACCAACGCCGTGCCCAATGATCCCACCGATCCGGTGGACCTTGAAGCCGCTCGACGCATCGATGCTTTGTGGAATCGCATGTATCTGGATCCGATCCTGAAGGGCTCGTACCCGGAAGATCTTTTGGCTGATGTCAGCCACTTGGGACTGGCTAACGTTATTCAGCCAGGCGATCTGGAGATCATTCACCAGCCCATCGATTTCCTTGGCGTCAACCACTACCACGATGACAATGTATCCGGGCATCCGCTTTCGGGGGACCAGCCGGCCGCCGTGGTTCCGACAGATTCTGCCAAATCATCCCCGTTCGTGGGTAGCGAGTACGTAACCTTCCCAGCACGCGATTTGCCTCGCACCGCGATGGGCTGGGAAGTGAACCCACAGGGATTGAGGGTGCTGCTCAACCGTTTGCAACGCGATTACGAAAACCTTCCGGCGCTCTACATCACCGAAAACGGTGCCTCGTACACCGACGAGGTCAGCAACGAGGGGACCGTTGAAGATCACGAGCGCAGAGAATACATCTTGAACCATCTTGATGAGGTTGCCAGATCTATCGAAGACGGCGTTGATGTTCGTGGTTATTTCGTTTGGTCGCTATTGGATAACTTCGAATGGGCCTGGGGTTACGACAAGCGCTTTGGCATTATTTACGTTGATTATCAGAGCCAAGAACGAATCATCAAGAATAGCGGTCGGGCCTACGCAGGCCTGATTGCCGCTAATCGTACAATGGCATAACACCTGAGCATCATGGTCCGCAGGCCCACCAAGGGTTCTGCGGACCATCTTGCTTGATTGGCTGATCAACAAACGACCCCGACCAAGGCGCATAAGAATGAGCATGCACGAACCACGCAAGCCGCAAGCAACACTGGAAATGGTCGCAGAGCGTGCCGGAGTTTCGCGCGCCACGGTTTCGCGTGTAGTTAATGGTTCGGACCGGGTGAAAGCTGATGCGAGAAAAGCTGTTGAGCAGGCGATTAGTGAATTGAATTATGTGCCCAATCGGGCGGCTCGTTCGTTGGCCCAGGGCCGAACCAACTCGATAGCGCTTGTGGTTCCCGAGAATACGGCGAAGTTCTTCGCCGATCCCTATTTTGCCAAGGTAGTTCAGGGTGCCGCGCAGTATGTTGCCGGAACAGAGTTCATGCTGACCTTATTGCTCTCCACCGAGTCGGATCCCGCAAAAACCACCCGCTATCTTCAAGGCGGAAATGTTGATGGGGCCTTGGTGCTTTCGCACCACGCAGCGGACCGCTCCTATGCGGATCTGGGAGCATTGTTGCCGTTGGTTTACGGCGGACGCACCATGAGCACCGACCAAAACGAAATCTACGTTGTTGATATCGACAATATTGCCGCCGCCCGCCAAGCAACAGAGGTCATCATTGCCCAGGGCCGAACCAAGCTGGCAATGATTGCCGGGCCGCAAGACATGGGCGCCGGGTTGGACCGTCTGACCGGATTCAATCAGGCCGTTCAAAACGCGGGGTTGGAACCGGTGGCCATCAAGATGGGTGATTTCACGCCTGCCAGCGGGCATCGGACCATGCAGCAGCTGATTGACGACAATGTGGAATTTGATGGCTTGTTTGCCGCAAGCGCACAAATGGGGTTCGGAGCGTTGCAGGCACTGGCCGAAGCTGGGATTAATGTGCCTTCGGATGTATCGGTGACTGCGGTGGACGACGACTCGTTTGCGCGCAGTTCCACTCCGCCACTGACCACCATTGCGCAGTTCCCCGAACGCCAGGGGGAAATTATGGCTGAATTGTTGATCAAGAGGATCCAGGGTGAAAAGGTGCCCGAGTGGAGCATTATGGACACCCAGCTTGTGCTCCGTGATTCACACTAAGTACCGGGTCAAAAATTAGTGTTAAACATAAAAAAATTCCCACTCAGTTGAGTGGGAATTTTCAATTTGTGCGCCCAAAGGGATTCGAACCCCTGACCTTCTGTTCCGTAGACAGACGCTCTATCCAGCTGAGCTATGGGCGCATATTTAGTTGTTGTCGTCTTGACGACTTGAATAACTTTACACGAGATCCGGGCGGAGAAAAAACCGAAACCGGCAAAAGTGCCGTGATTCACAAAATATCTAGTGGTGACCGCTTTGAGGGCGTGATCGCCATGGAAACGGGATCCATCGCGCGGGGGATCGGCCTCAGTCGTGGAGTATTGCCTGGTAGAGGTTATGGTCTTGCCAGCGGCCAGCGATCTTTAGATAATTTGGTGCCATGCCGATTTTGCTAAAGCCATTTTTGATGAGCACCTGTTGTGACGCGTGGTTGTGCAGAAGGGTACTGGCTTCCAGGCGGTGCAATCCCAGGGTATCGGTGGCTTCGGCTCGCAGCGCGGCTACGGCACGTGAGGCTAGACCTTGGCCGGTGAAATGGTGGTCCATCCAGTAGCCGAGGCTAGCGCTTTGGAACGCCCCGCGGACGACAGAAACGATATTGAATCGGCCAATCAATGCAGCACCTTGGAAAAGGCCATAGGGGTAGGCCAGCCCATGTTGGTGTGCGGTGAGTACTTGCGAAATATTTTCGTACTGCCAGGCTTCCGTGAAAAATTCTTCAGCACGCTCTGGCTCCCATTCGCGTAGGTGCTCGCGGTTGCGAAGATAAGCTTGGGCTACCTGAGCCGAGTCGCTGAGCGTGAGCAATCGAAGGATGGTTTGCGAGCTAATGGGTAGCTGGCGCATCAACTTCTCCTTGGGAATAAAAAAATTCCCACTCAGTTGAGTGGGAATTTTCAATTTGTGCGCCCAAAGGGATTCGAACCCCTGACCTTCTGTTCCGTAGACAGACGCTCTATCCAGCTGAGCTATGGGCGCATATTCTGTTGTTGATTCGTTCTCACGAACCTCGAATTACTATACAGGTCGTTTTCGGCATGTACAAATCGGCGGGCAAAGCTACCGTTGCGAGGTGAACAAAAGGTTATGTGAAGCGAGTGAAAGGGTACCGGTATACGTGACCTTCGTCACATATTTACATATCCCGCACTTTCTGATTCCCCGAAATTTCGGGAATTTTCAACTGCTGATCTTGCGCGCTCAAGAATTCTGAGGTCTCAATCACACTGATGCCGCACCGTGCTCCCCATAGCCTTGATTCATTGCTAGTTGAGCCCAATGGAGGGAACACATAATGAGCACGAGCTCGGATCAGACCGTTATCGACGCAGTCGCAGCAACTTCGCACAAGGAGTTGGCAAGCTGGGTTGAAGAAGTGGCCGCCCTGACGAAGCCGGATCGTGTTTATTGGGTGGACGGCTCAGCTGAAGAAGCCGATCGACTGACTGCCGAGTTGGTTGAGGCCGGAACCCTGGTTAAGCTGACCGATCCAAACTTCCCTAACTCCTACGCTGGTTTCTCAGACCCTAAGGACGTCGCGCGAGTCGAAGAGCGCACCTTCATCTGCTCCAAGAAGAAGGAAGACGCCGGTTTCACCAACAACTGGGAAGACCCAGACAAGATGAAGTCCATGCTCAACGGCCTGTTTGACGGGTCGATGCGCGGACGCACCATGTACGTTATTCCTTTCGTCATGGGGCCATTGAACGCAGAAACTCCTGCCTACGGCGTAGAAATCACCGACTCGGCTTACGTAGTGGCTTCCATGCGCATTATGGCAAAGATTGGCACCGAAGTTCTGCGCAAGATGGAAGCGGAGAATGCTTTCTTCGTACCGGCACTGCACTCGGTCGGTGCACCGTTGAAGCCAGGCCAAGAAGATGTTGCTTGGCCATGCAACGAGAACAAGTGGATTGTGCACTTCCCAGAAGAGCGCTCCATCATGTCCTTTGGTTCGGGCTACGGTGGCAACGCGCTGCTGGGCAAGAAGTGCTACTCGCTGCGCATTGCCTCGGCCATGGCCCGCGACGAGGGTTGGCTTGCAGAACACATGCTGATTCTGAAGCTGACCAGCCCGCAGAACAAGGCGTACCACATTGCTGCAGCGTTCCCATCGGCCTGCGGCAAGACCAACCTCGCGCTGCTGGATCCAACCATTGAGGGCTGGAAGGCAGAGACCCTAGGCGATGACATCAACTGGATGCGCATCGGCAAGGAAGGCGAACTGCGTGGCGTGAACCCAGAATACGGATTGTTCGGCGTCGCACCAGGTACCGGCTGGTCCACCAACCCGAACGCCATGCGCGCCATCGCCAAGGGCAACAACATTTTCACCAACGTTGCCCTCACCGACGAAGGCGGTGTGTGGTGGGAAGGTATGACCGACGAGACTCCAGCACACCTGACCGACTGGTTGGGCAATGACTGGACCCCGGAGTCCGGACGTCCAGCAGCGCACCCTAACTCGCGCTTCTGCACCCCTATCGACCAGGTCGACATGCTCTCGGAAGACTACTACTCGCCAAATGGCGTGAAGATCGATGCAATCTTGTTCGGCGGACGCCGCAAGACCACCATCCCATTGGTGACCGAAGCACGAAGCTGGACCAACGGAATCTTCATGGGTTCCACCCTGTCCTCGGAAACCACCGCGGCAGCCGCAGGCGCCACCGGCGTGATCCGTCGTGATCCAATGGCCATGTTGCCATTCATCGGCTACAACGCAGGTGACTACCTGAACCACTGGGATAACATCTCGGCCAAGCTCAACCCTGAGCAGATGCCAACGATCTTCCTGGTCAACTGGTTCCGACGCACCGCTGATGGCGGCTTCGCATGGCCAGGCTTCGGCGACAACTCGCGTGTGCTCAAGTGGGCCATCGAGCGCATCGAAGGCACCGCTGATGCCGTGGAAACCATCATCGGCAACGTGCCAACCGGCGAATCCATCGACCTGACCGGATTGGAAGGTTTCACCCCGGCCGACGTTGAGGCTGCTGTAGCCGTCAACAAGGATGAATGGGCCGCCGAAGTTGAGGGCATCGAAGAATGGTACGCGAACTTCGGTGACGCGCTGCCCGCGTCGCTGCGAGCTGAGCTTGATGGCTTGAAGTCGCGCCTGAACGCCTAGTCTAAAAACGCTGATCGACAAGCGATGAAAGGCCCCTTGCCTCTGGGAACCCAGAGGCAAGGGGCCTTTCGCCTGCCCAGAAAATAGCAAGCAACGCGCAATGGTCACAATCCGGGCACAGTTTTCCCACACCGCGCCAGAGTGGGTGCAAAATCAACTAACTGTGAAAAGATAACCCTATGGTTTTGGCACGTTTGATTCTTGGGCTGCTGTGCTTGTCGCCGATGACCGGCTACGAGCTCAAAAAGCACTTTGACTCCTCTATTAACCACTTCTGGAACGCGGACAAGGCGCAGATATATCGCACCTTGGCGCAGCTGGTTGATAAGGGCTATGCCACCGTGCGCACGGTAGCGCAAAGCAATTACCCTGACCGCCAAGAACACCACATCACCGACGCGGGACGCGAAATCCTCACCGGGTGGCTGTCGGCAGGGGCGGTGCAATCGCCAGAACGCGATCCCTTCATGGGACAGGTGTTCTTTGCCGCCGAATTGGAGCGCGAAGACATCGAAACATTGCTGGTGCAGCGACGCGAAGCCACCCAGTTCATCCTCGATGACTACCTCTCCCAACGCGAAGGCATCGACATGCGCGCGGCCGCCGACCGGCGAAGTTTCTTGATGGCCGCCACCCTTGACCATGCGATCCGACAACAAGCCGCCGAGCTGGAATGGCTCGACGCGGTATTGGAGTACCTGCCATGACTTCCGCCAAAGATTCCGGGCCCAAGCCAACCCAAGGCACTGTGCGCGACGCCACCGACTACCCCGAGGTTCATCCGGGGCGGGCGGCAGAAGGCCAACGCCAGGTGCAAACCCTGGTCTTCTTGCACGGAGGCAACGTCGGTAACTGGAGCTGGGACCCGCAGGTTCTAGCCTTCGGCGATTTCAACATCCTGACCCTGCACTTGCCGGCATTCGGCGCCCGCTTCGATGAGACCTGGGACGGACTGGAATCGGCCGCCGATGACGTCGCGGCGCTGATCGCCGATGAAGTCGCCGAAGGCGGCGTGCATCTGGTGGGCATTTCGCTAGGCGGAGTGATCGCACTGCACGTGGCGGCACGGCATCCCGAACTTGTGGACTCGGTGCTGATCACCGGGACTCCGGTCACCGGGGCCAGCACGACCGCGCGCGCTTTCCACCGCATGCAACTGAAGCTGATCGGCAGCGAATGGTACTGGCGCTTCCAAGCCGGGGCCTACGGCATGGTCGACGACGAGCGTGAGCTGTTCACCGAACACGGGGTCAAACTGAAGCCCGAAAATATGCGGGCCATCATGGACGATCTGGATCCTGGCGGGCTGCCCGCCAAGCTTGAAGCCTACCAAGGTCCGGTGCTCGCGCTGGTGGGCGCCAAAGAGCCGAAAATCGTGCAGAAATCCTTTGCTGCCTTGCGCGAGAAGCTGCCGCAGGCGATCACCCGCGTGGTTCCAGGAATGCACCACCAGTGGAATATCGAGAACCCGATCTTGTTCAACTCGGTGCTGCGCCGCTGGATCGCCGACGGGGGACTACACCAGATCCTGGTGGATCCGCAGGCCGCTAAGGCCGCACACCCCAATGAGGCGCAGGAGCCGAACGGGACAGGGCCAAAACAGCCAGGGAAATTGGCTAGCAAATTCGACGACTTCAAGAAGGCTCGTGGCGGAAAGAAGCCGGTCGATCCCCAGACCGAGGAGCACCAAGGTCAATAGACGCTTGAGCGGGTAGCGCAAAGGCCAGCAACCATGAGGTTGCTGGCCTTTATCATGCAGCGATGCTTACTGCGCGTTGGCCCAGACTGCCTCCGCAGATTCTGCTGCTGGCTCGTCAAAGATCCACTCGCCACCTGGTTCGGCTGGCGTGGTGTACGGCTGGACGATCGCCAAGGCCGCACCCACACGGTGTTCGGCGACCACATGGATGGCGTCGCGGTCGTTTTCCTGAAGCAATACGTCCGAAGCGATCGCGATGGCCTCGAAGTGGGTGCCCTGCTGGTTCAACACCTGGACCAGATCGGCGGCCATGGCTTCGGTGTCGATGTCAGCGTCCGGATCCTCAGAATCATCCGTTGGCGGAACAGCGATCAGACGCAGCTCCGGCTGGTCTTCGCCCTCCTTGGGTTCCAGAGCGATAGCGAAGGGGAGGAACACACCCTGCTCTTCAAGCTGTTCGCGAGCCACGCCCAGGGCGGTGCCCAGAACCTTGTTCAGCGCGTCCTTGACGCCCTCATCCAATGATTCGAGATTCATGTCTTCCCTTTGCTAGTTGGTGGCGTTCTCTGCGCGCACGATCGCCAAGACGGCATCGCGCACAGGCTCGATGATTTCTGCAGTGCGACCCTCGCCGTTAAAACGAAGGTAGGGCTCGGTGTTGGATGGACGCAGGTTGATCCACCAGCTACCGTCGGTAGCCGAAATGGTCGTGCCATCCATGGTCATCACATCTACTGGCTGTGAGTCAAAGTGCGCGAGCACCCGGGCGGTGGCAGCTTCCTTGTCTTCAACCTGCGAATTGATCTCGCCGGTGGCAACATAGGGCTCGTATTCGGCGCCCAGTTCCGAGAGTGGGAGGTCCTGTTCGCCCAGCGCGGCCAACACGTGCATGGCAGCAAGCATGCCAGTGTCAGCATTGTAGAAGTCGCGGAAGTAGTAGTGAGCGGAGTGTTCGCCGCCAAAGACCGCACCCTGGGTTGCCATCTCTGCCTTGATGAAGGAGTGACCCACGCGAGTCATGACCGGGGTTCCGCCAAACTTGGTAACAAATTCCGGAACAGCCTTGGAAGTGATCAGGTTGTGGATAATCACTGGGTTCGCTTCGCCGGCGGCCTGCACACGCGCGATTTCACGCACCGCGACCAAGGCAGTGATTGCCGAAGGGGAGAGCGGCAAGCCGCGCTCGTCGATCACGAAGCAGCGGTCGGCATCCCCGTCGAAGGCCAAGCCAAGATCTGCGGAGTGCTCCAGCACGGCGGCCTGCAGATCCTTGAGGTTTTCCGGTTCCAGCGGGTTAGCAGGGTGGTTGGGGAAGGTGCCATCCAGCTCGAAGTACAGCGGGACGATGTCCAGCGGCAGTGCCGAAAGAACGGTGTCGCCCAGAACTGCGGGGGTAGTCATGCCGCCCATGCCGTTGCCGGCATCCACCACAATCTTCAACGGGCGGATGGCCGAGAGGTCAACGAGCTCGCGCAGGTAGGCTGCGTAGTCTGCCAGGACATCGCGCTCGCTGATAGCTCCCTGCAGCGCATCGCCGGAGACCGGCAGGCCTTCATTGAGGTACTGCTGCGCCAAATCGCGGATGTCGAAGAGTCCGGTGGCTGAGGAGATCGGACGGGCACCAGCCTTGGACATTTTGATGCCGTTGTACTGGGCAGGGTTGTGGCTGGCGGTGAATACGACACCAGCTGCATCGAGCTTGCCGGAAGCGAAGTACAGCTCGTCGGTGGAGATCAATCCGAGCATGATGACGTTAGCGCCGCGGTAGGTCGCACCGCGGGCAAAGGCCTGGGCAAATTCTGCAGAGGAGGGGCGCATGTCGCCACCGACCAATACGTCCTTGCCAGACAGGGACAAGACATCAACAAAGGCTGCGCCGATAGCTTCGATCGCTTCGGCATTCAGGCTTTCGCCCACTACGCCACGTACGTCGTAGGCCTTAAAGCTCTGATTAAGATCAATTTCTTCACTCACACCTTTCAGCCTACCGGTTTGACTGATTCAAATCATCGAGAATGGCGCTATTGTGCATGGGAAATGCCTAACACTTCCGCTAAATATGTGATTCAAACAACCTCAATTTCCCGGTTATTGCACAAATCGTCCTGCCCCGAGACTAAAACAGGGGAGGAAACTGAAATACTTGAGCCATGGATGGCTCAATGCAGGTGGATCTGAAAACACTGGCGCTGCAAAAACTGCGCGCCCTGGTGCAAAACCCGGAAGCCCAGTTCCACGACGGACAGTATGAAGCGATCGAAGCGTTGGTCGCCGAACGCCGCCGCGCGCTGGTGGTCCAACGTACCGGCTGGGGAAAGTCCGCGGTGTACTTCATCGCCTCGCTCTTGCTCCGCGAACAAGGCTACGGACCCACGCTGATCGTCTCCCCACTGTTGGCACTGATGCGCGACCAGGTGGCCGCAGCAGAACGCGCCGGCGTCCGGGCCGCGGCCATCAACTCGGCTAACGTGCTCGAATGGCGTGAAATTCTTGAGAAGCTGCAGCGCAACGAACTTGATGTGTTGCTGGTGTCGCCCGAGCGATTGAACAATCCATCCTTCCGCGAACAGCAACTGCCGATGCTGATGCAGCGTTTGGGTCTATTGGTGATCGATGAAGCGCACTGCATCTCCGACTGGGGCCATGATTTCCGTCCGGACTATCGCCGCATTCGTGACCTGATTGCACGCTTGCCCCACGGTTTGCCGGTGCTGGCCACCACCGCAACAGCCAACAGCCGTGTGGTTGAAGATGTCGCCGAGCAACTGGCCGGTGGCACCGAACAGGTCTTCACCCTGCGCGGAACCCTCGCCCGTGATTCCTTGCGCCTTGGCGTGCTGCGCCTACCATCTCCACGCATGCAACTGGCGTGGTTGCTCAGCCATATTAACGACTTCAAGGGCTCCGGCATTATCTATACCCTCACGGTCTCGGCGGCCGAAGATATTGCCAGATTATTGCGTGAAGCCGGGCACGAGGTGGCCGCCTACACCGGTCGCACCGATCTTGAAGAACGCGAACGACTCGAACAAGCGCTTAAGAACAATGAGGTTAAAGCACTCATCGCCACAAGCGCGCTGGGTATGGGCTTCGATAAGCCAGACCTGGGATTTGTGCTTCATGTTGGTGCGCCCAGCTCCCCGGTCGCGTACTACCAGCAAGTGGGCCGTGCTGGTCGTGGCAGCGTGAACGCTGATGTGTTGTTGCTTCCTGGCCCGGATGACTCAGAAATCTGGGAGTATTTCGCAACCAGCTCCATGCCGGATCAAGTCCGAGCCACTCAGGTGCTTGAGGCCCTGGCTGGCACTGATGGGGCGATGAGCGTTCCTGCGCTGGAGAGCGCAGTGAATTTGCGCCGTTCTCCCTTGGAGCTGCTTTTGAAGGTGCTGGCCGTGGACGGGGCCGTGGAACGTGTTGCCGGCGGATGGATGCGTACCGATATGCCGTGGATCTATGACGCTGATCGGTATAAGCGCGTGGCCCAGAGCCGCATTCATGAGCAAAACTTGATGGTCAACTACGAAAATTCCCGTGGATGTCGCATGCAATTTTTGACCGAGGCACTGGACGACCCGCGCTCGGTGCCCTGTGGTCGTTGCGACAATTGTGCCGGCGTCTGGTTCGACGACCATATTCCAGAAAATTCCAAGGATAGCGCCCAGGCGGCGTTGGGGCGGGTCGGCATTCCGATCGAACCACGCAAGCTCTACCCTTCGGGACTGGATCGTTTGGGTTATGCGCTCAAAGGCAAAATCCCGGTTGATGAGCAGCTGGCTCATGGCCGGGCGCTGGCCAGGCTCACCGATCTTGGATGGGGTAATCGCTTGCGCCAACTGTTTGCTGACCCGACCGATAACCCCATCGACAAGGCCATGCTTGATGCCTGCGTCAAGGTTCTCGCCGAATGGAACTGGGAAGAGCGCCCGGTAGGTGTCGTTGCTATGCCATCGAATAAGCGGCCGCAACTGATCAGCTCGTTGGCGCAGAACCTGGCTGAGGTAGGGCGGCTTCGCTACCTCGGAGCGCTGGAGTACCGAGGTGCTGGACCGCAAAACGGCTCGGGTGGTAACTCGGCCTTCCGGGTGGCTGCGGTGGCCGATGCCTTTGAATTGCCCGTGGCCTTGGAGCAGCTGGTTGCGGGTGCTCCTGGCCCGATTTTGCTCGTGGACGACCTTGCTGATTCGCGGTGGTCGCTGGCGATGGCTGGTCGTGCGTTGCGGATTGCTGGGGCGCCGGGTGTCCTGCCTTTCACTTTGGGCGTAGCAGGGTAATTGCACAGTTAAACGAAGTAGTCTGGATGTATGGAAATTTTCATCTGGCCCGTCGTTATCATCGCAGTGATTGCCCTGGGCTACTTCGGTCTGCAGGCATTACGGAAGAAGAATACTGCGCAAGTTGCGCAGGCGATCTCCCGTGAAGCAGCCGAAGCGGCCAACGCGAAACTGGATGATTCCTCGCGCAATTCGGTCTATCGCAACCTGGCCAAGGGCGATGTCATGGGAGCGGTGCAGGTGTACCGTGCTGCTACCGGTGATTCGGTGAAGAACTGTGTCATCGCGGTGCGTAGCCTTGATAAGTACCCGCAGGTTGCTCCTGCCAAGGAATTGCCAGCCGATGATGCTGAGATCCAGGCCTTGAGCGACAAACTGGAAGCCCAGGTCGAGCGTGAAGATCTCGAGGCAAGCATCGAACAGGGCTCCGACGCCCAGGTGGAAGCCGCAGATGACCTTTGGGTGGTTCCACAGGAGTGGAACGAACAGTTCAGCTCCGAAAACGAGCCAAGCGCTACGCATTTCAAGATGGCTTTTGAACTGGATGGCGAGAACCGCGAGTTCTCCAGCGAACAGCTGCCGCCGAATGAATACGATCAGTTGTTCTCCATGTTGCGCGACTCCAATTTTGAAGAAGCGGCAAAAATCTTGCATGGCTACACCGGTTTGCCAGCGGAAGATCTTGAGCGGATGATCGCAACCTCGCCGATGTCCGGTGGAACAGCCAATGGCAACGTTGCAGATTTCCGTTTTGAGGGCCAGGGACCAGATGGCCCAGTGCACTTCGATGCGGCGGAATTGCCGGAGGCGGAGCGTGAAGCGCTTTTTGAAGCGATCGCCGATACTGACCTGGACCGTATGTCAGAGATCATCGTGCGCCATACATCGCTGCCAGAAGATATCGTGCAGAACATGCTGCAAACCTTCGTGAAGCGCAAGGACTAGCGCAGGCTGACGATTCGCCTGCAGGATTTCAAATCGGCGCCCCGAGCATCAAGCTCGGGGCGCCGATTTTTTTACCATCCCTTGCCCATCTGCGGTGCCCATTATGCCTAGAAAACAATCTTCGTTGTCTTCATGAGCCGTTGTGGAGAAAGCCAGCGCAGCGCCGTGTGTGAAAGCATGGCACAAAAAGAAAAACCCCTACCTGAGTAGGGGTTTTTTGGCGGACACGGGGGGATTTGAACCCCCGGTCGAGTTTTAGCCCGACCCTTCATTAGCAGTGAAGTCCATTCGGCCGCTCTGGCACGTGTCCATCCGCTGTTTCCAGCAGAATCTAGCCTACCTGAAGATAGGCGCGTGTTCCAAAACGAGTCGGCTACTGCACATGTCGCCAGAGGAATTCGTAACTTGTAGCCAGCATTTTCGCAGTCGATTCATCGTCAGTTGAACCCGCATGACCGCCACCTTCAGGCTCGTGATACCGCACATTTTCAATGCCAAGGTCCATCATCTTGGCCGCCATGATGCGGGCCTGCGAAGGGCCAACTCGGTCATCTGAAGTTGTGGTCCAAATCAATGACGCAGGATAGTCATCCACGGGATGGGGCTGGTCACTGAGCCGGTGGACAGGAGAGAACGTGCGAAGGAACTCCCAGTCCTCTGGGATTTCAGGGTTTCCGTATTCGGCAATCCACGAATGTCCTGCGGCGAGCTGCGTATAGCGCTGCATATCAAGCAAAGGAACGCCACAGGAGATGGCGCCGAACAGCTGGGGATACCCGGCAATCATGTTGCCCATGAGTAGCCCGCCGTTGGAACGGCCAGTAGCAGCCAAATGCTCGCGCGAAGTCACTCCACGTTGCACCAGGTCTTCGGCAATTGCCGCAAAATCCTCGTAGGCGCGGTGCCGATTTTCGCGCAGGGCCGCACGGTGCCAGGCAGGGCCATACTCGCCGCCGCCTCGGATATTGGTCATCACGTAAATAGCGCGACGGCTTCCGGTGTTGTGTCGAGAAAGCCACCCCACGCCCATCGCAGCAGCATAACCAGGGGTCATGCTGTGCTGGAACCCGCCATATCCGTCCATCAGTACCGGGTTCTGCCCATCGAGCACCACGTCACCCGGAGCCACCTGGAAATAAGGAACCCGAGTCCCATCAGCTGAGGTTGCGAAATGCTGGGTGACAGTCAGACCATCGGCCGGGAAACGTTCTGGGGATTTCTTCACCGCTGCCGCCTTGGAACCAACAGCACCTCTCAGCAACGTCGTTGGCGTGGTGAAACCGGTGACGGTCATCCAATAGTCGTCACCAACCATTTCATCTTCATCGTCGACGGCACCTACCGAAATGCTAAGCATTGGATCTTCCAACGGCATCTGAGATTCGCTGAAGTTCTCGCGCAAGCTAATGACACGAACCTGAGCAGCCACGTGATGCAACACCGTGAGAAGCAAATAATTGGCGGTGAAACTCAACGATTCCAAGGCGGTGCTGTCGTCAGGGGCAAAGAGCACCTTTTCGATAGTTCCATCGGCAAGAAACGCGTCGAGTTGGGCGATCGCCAATGAACCGGCTGTAATGATCTGTCCCCGGTGTTCCCAATCAGTCTGCGGGGCAAATAGCACCCATTGCCGGTGAAGGCTGACCTGCACATCGGTGGGCACATCAATGACATGATGCTCTCCATCGAGGAAGACGCCGGTGATTGAATGATAAAAATCAATGGCATCGGTGGTCACGAGCCGTTCAAAGCCAGGGGTGGAATCGTAGTAGCCAAAAGCTGCCACATGCTCCTTGATCACTTCGAATATGACCGGCGCATCTTCAATTTCGACGCCACGAGGAACTCGGCGCAACGTACTGGCGTAGGTGGATCGGGTGGTGAATTGCTCACTGCTGGCCGAGCCAACCAGCAAGGTGTCCCGGTCAATCCAGGAAACTTGAGTCTTGGCCACCGGCAAGTCGAAACCATCTTCAACAAAACTCTTGCGGGTCAGATCGAACTCTCGGATGCGCACTTGGTCGCCGCCATCGGGACTCAACCGAATCAGAGCACGTTCGAAGGGTGCAGATTCTTGGGGGCGAAGCAATGAAGATCCGGCAAAGTGCCACTCTTGGCCTTCAGCAATGGCCAAGGCATCTAGATCGAGCAAGACTTCCCACTCGGGAGCATCGGTGAGGTAGGACTGCCACGTAGTGCGCCGCCAAAGACCTAGGCGGTGTTGAGTGTCGCGCCAGAAGTTGTAGTAGTGCTCGCCGCGTTTGGTGACCATGGGGATGCGGTCCTGGGCATCGAGTACAGACTTGATGTTCCGAACCTGTTCGTGGAACGAATCATCGTAGAGTTCGCCTTCGGTCCGTTGGGTCTGCTGGCGAACCCAATTCAGCGCCGCTTCGTCGCGGATTCCTTCCAGCCATGAATACGGATCAGTGTTCGTCGCCTTCGAAACATGCTCAGTCATGGGCATAGCCTATGCGTTGGGGCTGGTGGCCTGCGTTAAAGGTAATAACCTATAGAAGTGAGCACCGTGATGGAGAACCCCAAGAACGAGTACAGCCTGGCCATTGTCGGGGCGGGTCCGCGCGGAACCAGTGTGGTTGAAAGATTCGCTGACTTGGCACTAAAACTGACGCCCAAGGACAGCCGCCTGAACATTGTGGTGTTTGATCCTTACCGTCCCGGATCGGGGCATGTCTGGAACCCGCGTCAGTCAGAGAACTTCTGGATGAATACCCCCGCCTCATTTCCTACGGTTGCTCCAGAACGGGTCACCGATGAACCTGGCCTGAGCTTCAGGCAGTTTGTTCAGTTGAGAGGCGACGGGCGGCGGCTCAGCAAAGAGCACGCAAAAACCATTGAACGGATTGACCCGGGAACGTATCCCTCACGTGCCATCTACGGCGAGTACCTGGAGCACGTATTCGACCAAAGCTGCGCAGTGTTGCACGCACATGATTCCTTCAGCATCCAGCACGTCGCCGCCGAGGTCCTTGCGCTACGACCTGAGGGCAACGGATACCACCTGGAATATCAGGCGAGACCACACGGCTCCGAGATGCAGCACCTGACGGTAGACGCTGTGGTGTTGGCCCTGGGCCATCAGAGTGCTGAGCTGAATCCTTGGCAGAAGCAACTGCAAGAAGCCGCAACTACTTCGGGTGCCGTCTATCTACCCCCAAACATCCCAGCGGATCTGGACTTCAGTAAATTTGCCGAAGGCCAGCCGGCCCTGATTCGCGGACTGGGACTGAACTTCTTTGACTGCATGGCAGAACTAACGCTGGGCCGAGGCGGTATTTTCCGAGAAGCCAGCACCGAGACAGGGCAACGATTTGAATATGTCGAGTCCGGCCGAGAACCCGAGCTCATAGTGGCCTCGCGCCGTGGAACTCCGTACTGGGGCAAGCCGGTGGTTGACCAGTTCATTCCGGACGAGATCCAACTGCGCTTTCTTGATGCCCAAGACCTGATCGGACACCTAGCCGAGATCCGCGCGACAAATTCAAACGCTACCCTCGAGTTCTCGCGGCACATTTGGCCTAAACTGCATCGCGATGTGCTCTTTGCCTATTACCGGCAGTGCGCGCAAACCAGTGGTGCGCCTCAAGGATTATCCGCAGAAGAATTCATTGGCCAGTTGGAGTCAATCCTCGTTGCCGAGCACCGCGAGGGCAGCCAGGTGTGGCTGGGTGAGCTGCGCAAGTTCATCTCGCAATTCCCAGAGATTCAATGGCTGGACGTTCCCAAGCTTGCCCGGCCATTTGAGGAGATCGGCTTTGCTTCCAACGAGGACTACCAAAAGGCGGTGCAGGAGTATCTGATCGGTAATGCCCAGCACAGCTCCGGGGGACTAGAGGATCCACTGTCCTGCGCGATCATGACCATGAACGCCGGGCGCATGCTGGTCAAGGAACTGATTGTCGCAGGCGCCATCGATGAACAGTCACGGATTGAAGAAATTCAGGCACACTTCGAACCGCTGGTCGAAGGGCTTTCCTCCGGGCCACCCCTGGAGCGCATCGAACAGTTGCTGGCACTATCCCGCGCTGGCGTCGTCACCTTCATCGGGCCGGAACCAGAATTCTCCTTTGATGAAGTTTCTGCCCAGTTCACGGCCTCATCGCCATGGGTGGACGCGGAGGTACATACGGCAAAGACCCTCTGCGAAGCCATGATGCCAAGTAACCGTGTCCTGCAGAACGACACGAAGTTGATCAAGCAGCTACTCAAGGACCACGTCGGACGGGCACACACCTGGCGCAATTCGGAAGGTGAAAGCCTCCCGGGTTCAGGATTCGACGTTGTTGGCGAACCCTACCGCCTAGTGAACAGCGAGGGGTTGGCTCACCGCGGTATTTTTGTGCTGGGACTGCAGCTGTCCTCCGCCCAATGGGGGACTGCCATCGCAGCACAAGCCGGTGACCTGAACAATCCCGCAGCACGAACGCTCAAGGATGCGACGCACGTGGCCAACGAAGTCGCGCGTCTGGCTGGTTTCTTGGTGGGCGAAGGGTTGCCGACCGAACGGCATTAAACAGTTTGGCGGGCTGATCCAAAGATCAGCCCGCCAAACTCATAACGCGGATGGTATGGGATTTGAACCCATGAGACGGGGTTACCGCCTACTGGTTTTCAAGACCAGCTCCTTCGGCCGCTCGGACAACCATCCAACCCGAAAAAGTATACGGCATGAACCCCGAATGAAAGGAATTGAGCTCCATGAACGAAACAATGAAGGCCTACGTCTACAAGGCGGGCGGCGGACCAGAAGTTATCGAACTCACCGAACGCCAAATCCCCACGGTCGGATCCGGAGAAGTACTGGTCAAGGTCGAAGCCTTCGGATTGAACCGAGCAGATGTTCAGCAACGTAAGGGTGTGTATCCACCTCCTCCAGGTGCCAGCGACATTCCAGGGCTGGAGGTTTCCGGCAGCATCGTCGCTGTTGGCGACGCGGTGACAGAGTGGAGCGTCGGCACACGAGTTGCGGCGCTGTTGGCCAGTGGCGGTTACGCGCAGTACGTCAACGTACCGACCGAGCTGCTCATTCGGATCCCTGATGAACTCTCCAGCGTGGACGCTGCAGCGCTGCCAGAAGTGTCCGCAACCGTAGTCTCCAATCTCTTCATCGAAGGCGGATTACAAGAGGGCCAGACTATCTTGATTCACGGTGGAGCCGGCGGCATCGGATCCATGGCGATTCAGCTGGCCAAAGCCGCCGGCGCCCGGGTGTTTGTCACGGCGTCATCGGCGCAGAAGTTGGCATACTGCCAGCAACTGGGAGCTGACGAGGGGATCAACTACCGCGAAGAGGACTTTGAACAGCGCGTTAAGGAACTGACCGATGGGCAGGGAGTCAATCTGATCCTGGACGTTATCGGCGCCAAGTACTTGCAAGGCAACATTAATGCGCTCGCCGTGGACGGACGTGTGGTGGTTATTGGCCTGCAGGGAGGAACTAAAGCTGAAATGAATCTGGGAGTGATGCTCGCAAAGCGCGCACGGGTGATCGCCACGACGCTCAGGTCTCGGCCGCTGGCGCAGAAGTCCGAGATCATCAAGCAGACCGTCGCACGAGTGATGCCGTTGGTCGATGAAGGCACACTGTCCATCAACGTCTCAAAGGTCTTCGAATTTTCGGATTTGACTAGCGCTCATGAGTATTTCGATTCGGGTGAGCACACGGGCAAGATCGTCGTGCGGGTTTAGCGCGAAATGTTTCAGGCGCGTAAAGTGACACAGTAGTCCTAATCACGTGACCGAGCTTATAGACGCCGGTTGCGCACATCACTTGCCACGCCCTGAGGAGGATACTCACCTTGAGTGCCCAAAATACGCTGCCCCCGGCAGGCGTTGATCCTGAAGTCGCCCAACGCGAAGAATCGCGTTGGACGCCTTTGCGGATCACCGTCTGGATCGCCATCGCCCTGGTCGGTGGCATCGCATGGTCCTTCCTTGCCTTTTCGCGAGGAGAAACCATCAACGCGATTTGGTTTGTCTTCGCGGCAGTAGCCACGTACCTGATCGCCTACCGCTTCTACGCGAAGTTCATTGAACGCAAGATCGTCAAGCCTGATGATTTCCGTGCGACCCCCGCGGAATCGGTGAATAACGGACGTGACTTCGTTCCCACCGACCGTCGTGTGCTCTTCGGGCACCACTTCGCGGCTATCGCGGGTGCCGGTCCTTTGGTTGGTCCGATTCTGGCAGCCCAGATGGGCTACCTGCCGGGAACAATCTGGATTATCGTCGGTGTTGTTCTGGCCGGTGCAGTCCAGGACTACCTGGTGATGTTCTTCTCGATGCGTCGCGGTGGGCGTTCGCTGGGCCAGATGGCTCGCGAGGAACTCGGGTTGATCGGTGGCACCGCTGCCCTGATCGCCACGCTGACCATCATGATCATCATTACTGCCATCCTGGCCTTGGTCGTGGTCAACGCCTTGGGCGAATCCGCATGGGGTGTGTACTCGGTGGGCCTGACCATTCCGATTGCGCTGTTCATGGGCATCTACCTGCGATTCATCCGCCCGGGCAAGGTCCTGGAAATTTCCATCATCGGCTTTGTCCTGTTGATGTTCGCGATCATCTCCGGTCGCTGGATTGCTGAATCGCCTTGGGGTGCAGAATTCTTCCACCTGGATCGCACGACCATCGCTTGGGCCATCATCATCTACGGCATCATCGCCGCGGTGCTTCCGGTCTGGCTGTTGCTGGCTCCTCGTGATTACCTATCCACGTTCATGAAAATCGGTGTGATCGGCCTGCTGGCCGTAGCCATCATCATTGTGCGCCCAGAAATCTCGGTTCCTGCGTTCTCGGAATTTGCCGGTCGCTCTGATGGTCCGGTGGTCTCCGGGCATATCTTCCCATTCCTGTTTGTGACTATCGCCTGTGGTGCGCTCTCGGGCTTCCACGCCCTGATCTCCTCGGGCACCACTCCCAAGCTGGTTGAAAAGGAAAAGCAGACTCGCTTCCTGGGCTTTGGTGGCATGCTGATGGAATCCATGGTGGCCATCATGGCTCTGGTTGCCGCGATCTCCATTGACCGTGGCGTGTACTTCGCCATGAACTCCTCGGCAGCAGCTACTGGCGGCACAGTGGAGACCGCTGTGACTTTCGTGAATTCGTTGGGCCTTGCCGGCGTGAACCTGGAACCCAATACGCTCACTGAGCTGGCGACCAATGTGGGTGAAACCAGCGTGGTTTCGCGTACCGGTGGCGCACCGACCCTGGCTGTGGGCATCGCCCACATCATGCACCAGTGGTTTGGTGGAACAGCCATGATGGGGTTCTGGTACCACTTCGCGATCATGTTTGAAGCACTGTTCATCCTCACCGCTGTGGATGCCGGTACCCGCGTGGCCCGCTTCATGTTGCAGGACACCATCGGCAACTTCTTCCCTAAGTTCAAGGACACGTCATGGCGTCCCGGGGTGTGGATTTGCACCCTGGTCATGGTCGCCGGGTGGGGATACATCCTCATCTTGGGCGTGACCGACCCGCTGGGTGGCATCAACACCTTCTTCCCATTGTTCGGTATCGCTAACCAGCTTTTGGCAGCGATCGCCTTGGCCGTGGTGATGACCATCATCGCCAAGCGCAACAACTTCAAGTACCTATGGGTTGTCGCGCTGCCACTGGCCTTCACCGTGGTCGTGACCTTCGTTGCCAGCTGGCAGAAGATCTTCTCGAGCGACGTCAAGGTCGGCTACTTCGCCAACCACAACGCGTACAAGGAAGCTCTGGCCAACGGAGAAACCTCCCTCGGATCGGCCAAGACGGTTGAAGCGATGGAAGCGGTCGTGCGCAACACCGGTGTCCAAGGTTGGCTCTCGGTGCTCTTCTTGCTGCTGACCGCAGTGGTGATCGTTACCGCGATTATGGCGACCATCAAGGCCAAGAAAAACGGTGGCGGCAATAACACCGAAGATCCTGCCGTTCCTTCCAAGATGTATGCACCGGCCGGGCTGATTACCACGCCTGCCGAAAAACAGCTGGAGAATCAATGGAAGCAGGTTCCTGCTGCATCGCAAGTCCAGCGCGGCGGCCACTAGCCATGGCATCACTGAAGGAGCGCCTCTCGCAGGCCAAGCGGTTTGTCGACGGAGTGCTGGGGGCAGATAAGTACCAGCACTACCTGGAACATCAAGCTCGCGTTCATCCGGATCAACAACCGATGAATGAACGCGAGTTCTGGAAGGACTACACCGACTGGCAAGAGAAGAACCCTGAGGGACGCTGCTGCTAGGAAGAACAACCACCGGTCCCGGATCCGCCGCACTTGCGGCAAGCTCCGGGACCGGTGTCGTTTTATGTCGTCGTCAAAATCTGTGCGGTGCCTAGCCACCGGTAGGCTAGAACTATCGTTCCCTGTTCATCACTGGTAAAGAAGAGTCATGGCGTTCTTTTCACGACTTCGCGCTGAGCGCGCAGCCACTCGCGAACTTGGCGAGGGCGTCTGGCGTCGCGCCCACGATCGCTTCCAGCGGTCACTGGATCGAGTGTTCCAGGTCGTTGAAGGCGTTGCCGACGATCAGGTGTACAACCAGCTGGTGAAGGAAGCCAACGAGATGGCTGACCTATTGCCCGCTGTTCGAGAAATTTGCTCCACGGCCCAACGAGCCACCCCGAGCAATGATCAGCATATTCCGCAGTCCACCGCGGCAGTGCACCGCAGCCTCACCAAGTCGGCCAATGACCTTGCCACTACTGCACAGGTTATCGCGATGATGCGCATGCAGGCTGAGGCGGGGGAATCGATCGATATTGATTCGGTGCGTCATCGTGCACAGCTGGTCAAGGAAGACGTGGGCCGGGCGGCACAGTTGCTCGCTGACAGCGAATAATTGACTTTTCCCGATCAGTTGCGTGGTGCTCCTAGAAATCGGATCAAGCTGTGCACTAAATTGGTTGCATGACCCAAACAATACCCACAAGTAAGTTCCTCGACGGAAACAGCATTGACCAGCTGGGCTACGGCGTATGGCAGGTCAAGGACGACGAAGCGGAAATCGCGGTTGGCAAGGCCCTGAAGGCTGGCTACCGCCACATCGACACCGCCAAGATCTACGGCAACGAAGCTGGCGTGGGCCGCGCGGTTGCCGCCAGCGGCATTGCCCGCGAAGACCTGTTCATCACCACCAAGGTCTGGAACGCGGACCAGGGCTACGAGAAGACCATCGCAGCTGCTGAAGCTTCGCTGGAACGCCTCGGCCTGGACTACGTCGACCTGTACCTGATCCACTGGCTGCAGCCCAAGCGCGGCACCTACGTGGACACCTGGAAGGCGCTGATCCAGCTCCAGAAGGACGGCAAAGCCAAGTCGATCGGCGTCTGCAACTTCACCGTAGAAGCCCTCGAAGAGCTCTACACCGAAACCGGTGTGCGCCCGGTGATCAATCAGGTGGAAACTCACCCATACTTCCCGCAGACCCAGCTGCGAGCCTACGAAGCCGAACACGGCATCCTGCACGAATCGTGGTCGCCACTGGGCCAGGGCGGAGATCTGCTCAAGGACCCGGTACTCGAAGCTATCGCCACGAAGCACGATGCTTCGGTGGCTCAGGTTGTCATCGCCTGGCATCTGGCACTGGGCAACGTCGTCATTCCGAAGTCCGTGACCGATGCACGCATCGTTGAGAACTTCGAATCTTTGAACGTAACCCTTGACGCTGAAGACATTGAAGCGATTGCCACCTTGGATCGCGGTCCAGAAGGACGCATCGCGGCTGACCCCGCCACTGCCGACTTCGAGTAAGGCATAATATCGGCAACGGCCTCTCGGATTGTCAAAAATTCGAGGGGCCGTTGTGTTCCCCGCGGATCCATGACTTTTTGCGAAGCAAGTCCTAGCATGGGGTCAGATCCACAGGGCAGAGAATTGCCTACGACCTAGCAGTCCACAATCCATGAGGAGACTTCGCCATGCACAAGCTCATTGTCCTGTATCCGGAACCAGCCGATCGTGACGCCTTCATCAACTACTACGAAGAGACCCACCTGCCGCTCGCGGCAAAACTTCCAGGGCTGCGCTCGTGGCGGTACTCGACAGATATTGCCCCGGACGCACAAGGCAACCCGGCGAAGTACTTCGCGATTTTCGAGGCTGAGTTCAGCGACGTCGATGCGTTTCGCGCTGCCATGAGCTCGCCTGAGGGGCAGGCGGTCGCTGCTGACGTTCCCAACTACGCTACCGGGGGAGCCCTGACCCTCGACTACGAAGTTACCGGTGGCAACTAGGCGTCAGAAATGCGAAATACCCCGGAATCAAGCGTAAGCATGATTCCGGGGTTTTTCTTCACATGAGCCCCCTGCCGGATTTGAACCGGCGACCTGCTCTTTACGAGGGAGCTGCTCTACCCCTGAGCTAAGGAGGCCTGTACCTGCAAACAGGCACCACGTCACTTTATCCGAGGAATTGTCTGATCGTCAAAACGAGGAAGACATGAACGCCCCCACTCAGCACTGTGTATTCGGTGCTGGAACTTTCCCATCAATCAAGTAGCCATCGACCGCTTCGGTGATGCAGTCGTTGGATCGGCCATAGGCGGTGTGCCCATGTCCTTGGAAGGTCAAGAGCGTGGCGTTATCCAACTGCTCGGCCAGCGACTGCGACCACTGGTATGGGGTCGCAGGATCCGAGGTCGTACCAACGACGAGAATCTCGTTGGACCCCTTGGCCTTCAGCGCTCCGGCCTTGCCCGTGGGTTTGTGATCCCACACATCGCAGGCAATCTCGCCGTAGGACAGATATTTACCCAGCGTCGGCGCAACGCGCATCAACTCGGTGGCTTCCTCGCCCATCGCCTCTTCGTCGGCATTCATCGGCCGATCCAAGCAGTTGATGGCAGTAAAAGCGTCACTGGAATTTGAGCCGTAAGTTCCGTCGCCCTGCCGGTCAGCGGCGAGGTCAGCAAATCCGAGAATGGTGTCGACATCGCCGTCATTGACCGCAGAAGCCATGGCCTGCGTCAAGTACGGCCAATTAGTGTTGTCGTAGAGGGGCAGGATGAAGCCATTAACAAAATCAATGATTGGCACAGTGCGGCCATCACTGGAGGTCATCGGTTCGTTCTCAACCTGAGCAAAGAACTGCTGCAACTGCACCTTGGCAGATTCCACGGTCCCGCTGAACGGACAGCCTTCGGAATCAATGCACTGGGCAAGCCAAGCTTCAATCTCGTGTTCGAAGCCAACAGCCTGTGCCTTGGTCAGGTCAGCAGCCTGACTTTTTGGATCCATGGCACCGTCAAGGACGAAACGTCCCACATTTTGTGGGAACAAATCCGCATAGGTTGCTCCGAGGAATGTTCCATAGGAGAACCCAAGGTAGTCCAATTGCTTGTCTCCGAGCGCGGCGCGGATGACATCCATGTCCTTGGCAGCCGAGACCGTATCAACATGGCCCAAGAGATCCCCGGTATTGGCCGCGCAATCTGCTGCGTAGTCATCGGTTTCCTTGATGATCTGATCTTGATCTTCAGGCAACCAGGCACGCAGGTTTTCCTGACGTCCTTCATCGATTTCGGCGTCGCTCTGACACGTGATCGGGGAACTTTCACCCACACCACGCGGGTCAAAGCCGATAACGTTGTAGGCCTTTTGCAGATCAGCGCTGAACATGACCTGTACCGAAGCCTCGACCAAATCCAACCCTGAACCGCCAGGACCGCCGGGATTCACGAGCAAGTTTCGGCTGGCGCCCTCGGCAGCGCGCCGGTTCAGCGACAGCTCGATGCTCTCACCGCTCGGGTCCGCATAATCGAGCGGCACTTTGATGGTGGCGCATTCAATAACATCGCCACACTGCTTCCAATTGACCTGCTGGGAGTAGTAGCGCTGAAGTCCTTGGGGCGTTTCGGCGTTATTTGAGGTCTGGGGTGCAGTGGTGCCTTCGGCGTCAGGGAGCGTTGATCCAGCAGAGCAACCAGTCAGCCCGGTAAGGATCAGTAGGGTCGCCACTGCAACAAATCGCAGTTTGGGTGAGCGAACAGGCACGTTGGGTGTCTCCTTGCGTGGGTTAGCGGCGACCTGGGTTGGGTAATAGGCGTGTCATCAAAGCTTCCAAAGCCATAAGTTGATTGACGTTAGCGGCCAAACGACTACGTGTCTGGTTGATCGCGTCCAACTGGGCTAGCGACTTCTCCTTGCTCTGGCCCTGCGAATAAGCTTCAAGCTTGTCGCGCAGGTGCTCATTGATCAGCTCGATGCCGGTTCCCAGCTGAAGGCTCAAAACGTCACGGAAAAACGTGGTGAGGTCGGTCAAAGTACGGTCCAAGGCATCAAAGCTAGCGCGTCGAGCGAAGCGTTTTGCGTCCTCGTCCAGAGCTTTAAATTGGCTGCGCAATCCGGGAGGGATGGTTTCCTCAGGACCTAAGCCATTGGCATGGCGCAGCTGTTCGGTCTTCTTCTGCAAATCGGAGCCGGTGATATTTTCCGCGCGTTCGGTGGCCAGCTTCGAGATTTCGGAGGCGGCTGCCATGGCCTGAGGCAGGGTCGTGGTGCGCAGCGGAAGCGTCACCACTTTTTCACGCTGAAGGCGGGCTTGCTCATCACGGGCCAGTAAGCGGGCCACGCCGATATGCGACTGAGAAACTCGGGCAGCGAAAAGTGCCTGTTGCGGTTCCAGTCCGTCGCGGCGTACCAAGAGGTCGGCCACGTCTGCAGTAGATGGCACCGAAAGGTTCACCACACGGCACCTCGACCTGATAGTGACCAGCACGTCGGCCGGTGATGGAGCGCAGAGGATCCAGATCATTCGAGCTGGCGGTTCCTCGATGGCCTTGAGCAACACATTGGTGCTGCGCTCGGACATGCGGTCGGCGTCCTCAATAATGATGATGCGCCAACGCCCGGTGCTAGCGCTTTCCTGGGCGCGGGTGATCAGATGGCGAACATCGGCAATCTGGTATTCGAACTTGTCCGTGGAGATAAAAGAAACGTCGGGGTGCGAGGAAGAGAGCACTAGCTTGCAATTCTCGCAGTCGCCGCAGCCGGCCGGAGAGTTAGTGCACTGCAATGCCGCTGCAAAGGCGCGGGCTGCGGTAGTTCGCCCCGAGCCGGGAGGGCCAGTGATCAGCCACGCATGGGTTGGGTTGCCACGGTCAACTTCGGAGCACAGGGTGTCAATGACACGCTGCTGACCAGCAAGATCAGCAAAGACCGGCCGACTCATAGCAGGCCAGCCAGGTATTCGGTGATGGACCGGTGTAGTTCATCGACGCTATGGTTCGCATCAAGTACGAGATAGCGTTCTGGGTCCAGAGAGGCTAATTCTAAGAACGCTTGACGGATGCGCTCATGGAAATCATCTGGCTCAGCCTCTAGTCGGTCGGCCGCTTCCACACCTCCGCCGGCAGCAATGCGCCGGGCTCGTCCATCCGCTGCGGAGATATCCAAAATGATGGTGACATCCGGCTTCAACCCGTTGGTCGCGAAGTTGTTAATGCCGGCGACGGCGTCAAAGCCCAAGGCGCGTCCCATGCCCTGGTAAGCCAGTGAGGAATCAACAAAGCGGTCACAGATGACATGGGTGCCAGCGGCCAAAGCCGGGGTGATGACCTGCTGGACATGGGCGGCGCGAGCCGCGGAGTAGATCAGGGCCTCGGTGCGTGAATCGATGTCGCCATGACCGTGTTCAAGTACCAGCGAACGTAGGGCTTCACTGATTTGGGTTCCACCTGGTTCGCGGGTGGTGATGACCTTGGACCCTTGTGTTTCCAGCCATTGCTGGGCGAGGGCGACCTGCGTGGACTTGCCTGCGCCGTCGCCGCCTTCAAAGACTATGAACAAGCCAGGGGCCGGCGCGCTCGATTCGTTATTCACCCTCCTAGCCTATCCAAGGAGCCGGCAAAACATTTGCGCAACCCCTGGTCTGTGCGCAACTAATCGCCCAGTGTGGTGGATCCGTCAGATGAAATGTAGTGAAATCCATCCTTGGCAGCGCGGTAGCTGCGCGTAAAGTTTTTTCCATGAACTCCAGCACGCCATCAGCTCCACGCCCCGAGTGGGATCCCAAGACCCTTATCGTTGCAGGTGGCCGTCCGGCCCATGCCACCGATGCGCCGGTGAACTACCCGGTGACCTTTACCTCCACCTATCACTCCCACGGGCAGGCAGCGGCTGGCGAACGCGTTTATGCGCGGTTCTCAAACCCGACGTGGGATCCCTTTGAAGAGGTTCTGGGCCAACTGGAGGTTGCCTCGTTGCCGGCGCTGGTGTTCTCCTCGGGCATGGCGGCTATAGCGGCGGCGTTGAGCTTGGTGCCTGCCGGGAGAGTGCTGGTGATGCCAAAGCATTCCTACAACGGTTCGCTGGCCCTGAGCTCGGAATTGCAAGCCGCAGGTCGGTTGCAGATCCGCCCGGTGGATATCGCCAATACCGATGAAGTGCTCGCCGCCATGCAGGGTGCCGACGTGCTGTGGGTGGAATCGCCGACCAACCCGATGCTCGAGGTCGCAGACCTGCCGGCGTTGCTGGCAGAGGCCAAGGCCCGCGGCGTGCTGAGCATCGTGGATAACACCTTCGCCACCCCGCTATTGCAGCGGCCATTAACCTTGGGAGCCGACCTGGTGGTGCACTCGGTAACCAAGTACCTCTCAGGGCACTCGGACGTCATCATGGGGGCACTGGTGACCAGCGATGAGCCGCTGCGCCAGAAGCTGCACGGCTACCGGACCTTGCACGGGGCGATCTCTTCCCCCATGGATACCTTCTTGGCCTTGCGTGGTGTGCGCACCATGGCCGTGCGCATCGATCGTTCGCAGAGTAACAGCCAGGTCCTAGCCGAGCGTCTTGCGGAACACCCCAACGTGCAAGCGGTGCGCTATCCGGGCCTGGCCCAGGACCCAGGGCACGATCGGGCCGCTGAACTTATGGATGGTTTCGGTTCGGTGATCGCCTTCCAAGCCGGGCAGAACGCCGAACAAGCAGATCAAGTTGTCGCTGCCTTCAACCTCATCACCGGGGCGACCTCGCTGGGCGGGGTGGAGACTTTGGCCGAGCGCAGGGCACGCCATGCATCGGAACCAGTGACTGTTCCGGAGAACCTGATCCGCCTCTCGGTGGGAATCGAAGACGTTGAAGACTTGTGGTTGGATCTGAAGCAGGCGCTGGAACAGCTCTAGCGCGTGGCAGTACCAAAAAATGCGAGGGCTCCTAGGTAGAGTGAAGGTATGTCCATGATGAATGTTGCCCACCTAATCGAGCATTACTTGATGCTGGCGCTGAGCCTGGTCATTTTGGTGCTCGCCGTCTGGGCGCTTATTGACTGCGTGCGCCATGGTGCACAGCGCTTTGCGCAAGAAGGCAAACGGACCAAAGGCTTCTGGACCGGCTTGACGGCAGCTAGCGCCGTGATTTCCTTGCTGGGCATCCTCAGCGGGGGCGGGATTGGTTTCTTGCAGTTGATTGGTGCCTGCATCGCCTGTGTCTACCTCGCCGATGTGAAGCCAGCAGTCAGCGGCAAAGGTGGCGGCTGGTACAACTACTAGGCCGGCAAACAACACAAAACTTTTTGATGACCCGCACTCTCATAGCAACGGAGGGGCGGGTCTTCTCAATTAATGAACACCTCTTAACTTTGGCGCTTCTGCGTTAGGGCATTGGATAGGATGGATCGTATGAGTCACACTTTGATCTTGCTTCGCCATGGGCAGAGCGAATGGAATGAAAAGAATCTGTTCACCGGTTGGTACGACGTATCGTTGACCGACCAGGGTCGCGCTGAAGCATCACGCGGTGGCCAGTTGCTGGCAGAAGCCGGCTACAAGCCAGAGGTACTGCACACCTCGCTGCTGACCCGTGCGATTGTCACCGCAAACCTGGCTTTGGAAGCCGCCGGTCGCTCGTGGATCCCAGTGAACCGCGACTGGCGCCTGAACGAACGCCACTACGGCGCACTGCAGGGCAAGGACAAGGCACAGACCTTGGCCGAATTCGGCGAAGAGCAGTTCATGGAATGGCGCCGCAGCTACGACACCCCACCACCAGCTTTGGACGACTCCTCGGAGTTCAGCCAGATCAACGACGAGCGCTACGCTGCCCTGGGCGATTCCGCCCCACGCACCGAATGCCTCAAGGACGTGCTGGACCGCATGCTTCCTTACTGGGAGAACAACATCAAGGCAGATCTGTCCGCCGGCAAGACCGTCATGGTCACCGCCCACGGCAACTCGCTGCGCGCTTTGGTCAAGCACCTTGACGGCATCAGCGACGAAGACATTGCCAACCTGAACATCCCAACCGGCATCCCGCTGGTCTATGAGTTGGACGACAACTTCCAGCCAATCACTGCCGGCGGAACCTACCTGGATCCTGCCGCTGCAGCCGACGCCATCAAGGCCGTCGCAAACCAGGGACGCAAGTAAGACCCACTATTCGGCGGCACCAGAACCCCATGCTTTGAGCTTGGAAGTTCTGGTGCCGCCGTTGTTTCCTTAACCTACGAAGCGGGCCAGTCGTATGGCTGTGAGCGAAACAACTGCGCACGATTGTATTTTTGGCATTAGTATGCTGTAATCTCCTATTTCGAATAGGCTCAATGGCTCACGTTAGGAATGCAATTCGTGGCAACTGATTACGATGAAGTCCGCCCAGACGTTGCTGAGGCACGTAAGGCTTCTCTGGATGCGGTTAAGTCCGCAAACGCACCGGACGCCAAGTCCGTCGTGCGCGAGCTCGACGAAGCCGATCACACTGATGGAATGGATCTGCCAGGTGCAGATTTGTCCAACGAGGAACTGACGGTTACCGTCATTCCACAGAAAGACGACGAGTTCATCTGTGGCTCGTGCTTCTTGATTCGCCACCGCTCACAGCTGGTTCGCGAAGAAGGCAATGTAGGTTTCTGCGTAGAGTGCGAAGGCTAAGACGCCGCTTTACGCTGGCGTCACTTGTGCGCCGAAAATTTCTAGGGCAGCCCACCAATGAACTGGGTCCCGAAAGTTGGACTAACTAAATAATAGTCCGGCTCAGGCTGCTAGGGTATGGCATCGATATTCCATCGGTGTCATACCCTTCAGTCGTCCCTGACGTCGATTCGTGTTGTACCAATCGATATACGCCTCAATTTCCGCCCTGAGCTCCTCAAGGTCTCTAAAGCGCTCTCCATGGAACATCTCGGACTTGAGATGTCCAAAGAAATTCTCCATGACCGCATTGTCATAGCAATTTCCCTTACGAGACATGGACTGCACCGCACCATGTTCCTCCAGCAGGTTCTTCCAGGACCAATGCTGATAATGGAACCCCTGATCCGTATGAACCAACAGCTTCTTCCCGAAATCCCGGGAACCTAAAGCCTCGGCGAGGCTTGTGCTGGTGAACGCCGTGGTCGGTGACGATGCGATCGTGTAGCTCAAGATACTGTGGTCAAACAGATCCATGATCGGAGACAAATACAGTTTGCTCTGATCAACCCGGAACTCGGTCACGTCACTGACATAAACAGTGTCCGGGGTATCCACGTCAAAGTGCCGGGCTAACAGGTTTTCAGCGATTTTGCCCTGCTCACCCTGGTACGAGTTATATCGTCGCTTCGGACGAGCTTTGGATTGAAACCCCAGGACCCGCATGAGCTTACGGACCAGCTTCTTACCCACGTTCCATCCTTGAGCAAGCAGGTCCATGTGGACCTTCCGGTACCCGTATCGTCGTTTGCTGTTTTCAAACGACGAAGTGATAGCTGCTTTGAGTTCCGCATGCGGATCAGGCTGTTCGAGGCGTTTGAGGTGGTAATAATAAGTGGATCTGGCCAAGCCTGCTACGGCTAGCAGGTCAGCAAGGTCGTGTTCACACTTGAGGGTGACAATCGCTTGGGTCTTTACCGATGCCCCTGATCCCTCAAGTCTCGGAGTTTTTCCAGATACGCGATCTTGGCTAGCAGGAGTTTGTTTTCTTGGCGGAGTTTGTCTTCTTCACTTAATGGCGGCTTAGGAGCAGAGCCTTTCGGGCGGCCCTTAGGCTTAGGCCTCAGTGCTTCGTCGCCGCCTTTTCGCCATGCCAGTCCCCAATTTTTGACAAGATTTTTGGAGCTGAGATTGAACTCTGCTGCGAGTTCCATAGCAGTTTCACCGGCACGATAGCGGTCAACGATTTCCTTCTTGGTCTCATAGGAATACTGCGTTTTTGTTGGTTTCTCCATGAGGCATAGCTTGCCATGTAGCTTCCACCGGTCATAGAGCCGGCAGGCAGCCTTAGCGCCCACTTTGATCTTTGAAGCCGCAGATCTATATCCATAGCCTTGCTCGAAGAGTTCGACGAGTTGCTCGCGTTGGTACTCGGATAGTGTGCTTTCTGCATGCATGAAAATGCTCCCCGAAAGTTATTGACTTTTATAGTCCAACTTTCGGG